>Ga0310121_10002113_pt1 | contig 19346 bp, 17 predicted proteins | sample CB27_Tmax_986_MG_FD_203504 | JGI IMG/M metagenome (GOLD analysis project Ga0310121, IMG submission 203504) | Marine microbial communities from Western Arctic Ocean, Canada - CB27_Tmax_986 | ecosystem: Environmental > Aquatic > Marine > Oceanic | place: Canada: Western Arctic Ocean | collected...
AGACTACAATCCCGATCTCCGGCACGTCCAAATGGACAAGAGATCCCGTAAATCCTTGCTCCAAATTGCTACGGAATGCTTAACTTGACGCGAATGGGAAAGAGTCGAAAGGAGAGCTCCCCGGTTGAAGTGCTGTGGTCTTCCACGACCTCCTGCGGAGAGTTGATGAGCTTCTGGCTCAATTCCGTGAAATCTTCCGGACGTTCGTTGGAATGCGCCAGTTCGGAGATTGCGAACTCGTCGGCCAGGTGCAGCACGATCCCAATCGAGCGGGCCTTGTTTCCCACGTGCTCCGTCCTCAGTGCGGAAATATACTGCGTGAGGCCCTCTTCGTCCAAGTCCGCGGCGGGAGCGGAAACGCGAGTCCATGCATTCTTGGACGCCTGCCGACTGAAGAGATGGGCGTCGGACACTTCATCGTCTTCCACAAACAGGTGCAATTGATGGTCCAGTTCCAGGGCGGATCGAAACCAATCGGGATTCTTCGAGCGGCTCGTCTCCTTATGAAGACGACGGGCTTGAAGATATCGCTGCCAGACAGATAGTTGAGTAGGGTGGACCAGGGAATCCATATCGGTAAGGGTGAGGATGCGCTCCCGGTAAGCGCGAAGGGATAGGACCTTCGCAACTCGACCTGAGAGTCAGGAAATGTAGAACCGGGGGGCCGACGCCGGAAATCCCGGCGCCAGCTTCCGGGAAACTTGGATTTACCAGTCGAGGTGGTTGCTGGGCGCGTGACCATCGCTGCCCGAGAGGGAGCAGGTCATGTAGAGCGTCCCCACGATCGGGAGCAAGGTGGCGTCGCCACCGGGGCCGATCTCATAGGCACCGGATCCGGGGCAAACCGGAGTGGTCTCCACGAACTTGCCGCCGCCGATGATGTCGGTCGCGGCCGCCGCGACAGTGTCGCCCGGGCTGTGGCCATTCATGTTCTGGAAGGAACGCATGCCCTGCTGGACGTTACGGATGTTCATGATGCAACCGGCGCGGTCCGAACCCCTCTTCCAGGCGCGGGCGCCGACGAAGAGGATGCTGATCAGCGAGAGAAGAACGAGGATAACGACCGTCAATTCGATGAGGGTCATTCCGGACTTCACTGCTTTGGTGTTTTGGGTGTGTGTCAGTGTCATGTTATCGTTGTCTGTTTTGGTTGATGTTGCGCACGAGTGCGTACGCTTTTTGAGGGCCCAAAATCACCGGTCAGATTTCATCTTGATCGTTCCGGTTCATTCGAGTGCTCTCAAAAGTGTCTGAGTCGATAATGCCGCGGTTCAGGAGGTTCTGGAGGCTGTCATCCCAGGAGATGTTGCCTGCCCGCCGGATCACGTCCTCGAGCGAGTTCGATCCTGAACTGTAGTTGGCAACGGCACTGGCCACGGCATCGTCGTTGTTCTGCAAAAATTCGTAGGTGAGGACGCGCTTTCCGTTCAGCCCCTTCAGGAGGCCCTGCGAGTGGATGAAAATCATCATTTCGCTCAGGCGGCTGAGAATGGCGTCGCATTTCTCGTGGGGATACATTTCCAGGATCCGGCCCAGGGTCTTGACCGCCCCGGTGGTGTGAAGGGTGGACAGCACGAGGTGGCCGGTCTGCGCGGCTTCGAGACAGGTGTCCATCGCATCACGATCCCGGATTTCCCCGAGGAGAATGACATGTGGCGCCTTGCGCAGAACATCCTTCAAACCCTGACGGTAACTGGCCACATCGCGGCCGACTTCCTGCTGGGTGATGATGCTGGGTGCCATGGCGCGGTGATCGGGGTAGTTCGGGTGAGGCATGTCGGCGGGGTAGCGCTACTCGACCGGATCCTCGACCGTCACGATGTGCTTCGGATCGCTCTGCCGCAGCCAGTCGACGAGGGAAGCGAGCGTGGTCGACTTGCCGGAGCCGGTGGGACCTGTGACGAGGCCGAGACCGGCACGGCGGCGCACCGCGCGCTTGAGAGATGCGCTCGTATCCGGGTCGATGCCGAGGACATCGAGAGGGGGAATGGTGTCGCTGAGGATCCGGCAGGTCACCCCCAGTCCGGAGGCCGAGAGGTGGGCCTGGATCCGCAGGCGGCCCGAAACCTTGGTGTTGTTCGCGTATTGAACTCCATCCGCTGAAAAGTCATCGACCCTCGATTCCTGGAAGCGCTGGAGAGCGCGGGCGATTTTTTCGTCCTGCCGGGTGCCGAGATCAGAGCCGCCAAATCCGTGGCCGGCTTCTTCCTGCCGGCGCACCAGTTCCTTGTATACTTCCAGCACGTCGCGATCGGAGAGGAATCCGAGGAAATCGAGGCACTCCATTCCGTGGTTCGTCTCGATATAGATCGGGCGCTTGGAACGGAACTGGATGTCGGAGACACCCCGGCCGTCACAGGCTTCGAAGGCCACGCTGAGAAGCTCGAGACCGGACATGCCGGGCTGAAAGACCCTCAATTCTTGGGCGTCGGGCAGGGCTGGAGGTTGTTCTTGGGCAGCACTCATGGGCAATTACAGAGCGTGGGGGCAGCGGGATGGCCGCAATCAACCCCATCAGTCGGGGTTTGCGTGCCACCTGCGGTGTAAGGGTGAAACCGGAAGGGGTGCATGAGCTGTCGTCAGTTGAGTATCGCCTTAGAATCTGCCTGTAGATGCGCCGCGGTATTCAAGGTAGATGGACCCTTTTCCTTCCAGGGGGGCGCCTCCCATCTCCGTTGGTTTTACATTTTGGCAGTCCATGGGGGACTTGGTCATGCGATCCCCGATGATATGATTCGCTGCACCCAAGCCACTTCGTGCCCTGCCGGAGCACCGAGTGGCGCAGGCGGGCATAAATGTTTTGGAGTAGCTAAAACTCATCGGTTGCCAATTTCTAATAGAACCGAACCAATTGTTCAATCTTTTTTTATCTTTTCCACATCTAAAGGAATTCGCCTAAAAAAACACTCGGCCCGCCCTGTGTTTCCTGTAAGTCATTTACATAAAGATATTTATAAACTAGAAAGCACGCATCAACCCCCTGCCCGGTCCTGTTTGAGCTCCCCAAACATTGTCGATTTTTTATTCTCTCGTGATGCGGAGCGGAAAATATGGCCCCCCGATCCCCAGGAATTTTATATGGGTTGGGACGCCCTCCGGGAGGGCAAGGCGCCTACCTCGGGGGTGCTCTCGAGTCGGTCTTCCCGCCCGAGAAGCCTTCAAGAAGGGGAAAGACAAGCCCGGGGGCAGGGAGCCCGGAGGACGGCGCGACGAGGCCGCTGTCCTCCGCAAACCGCTGAACCAGAGAGTGTTCTGAAATTAGTCCCCGTCGCCAACCCGGCTGAATTCCGCGGGTTCAGAGCGGGTCTTCAGGAAATTTCGGCGCGCGCCAGTCCCCTCTCTTCGAGCACCGCTTGAGCCGCCGCGAGCTTCGCGATCGGGATCCGGAAGGGGCTGCAGCTGACGTAATTCAGGCCACTCCGATGGCAAAACTTGACGGAACCGGGATCGCCACCGTGCTCGCCGCAAATCCCGATTTTGAGCTTGTTCTTGGTGCGGCGACCCCGCTCGACGCCCATCTCGACGAGCTGGCCCACGCCGGTCTGATCAAGACTGGCGAAGGGATTTGCACTCAGAATCTCGGCATCCTGGTATTTGGGCAGGAAGGAGCTGGAATCATCGCGGCTCAGGCCCAGGCAGGTTTGCGTGAGATCGTTGGTCCCAAAGCTGAAAAAGGCGGCATGGTTGGCAATCTCGTCAGCAGTCAGGGCGGCCCGCGGGATTTCGATCATGGTGCCTACCTGGTACTTGAGCTGACCCACCTTCAGTCCGTGCTTCTTGCGCACCTCGGCAGCGGCCTCATCGATGACCGCCTTCTGCAGTTCGAGTTCTTTGGAGTAACTGACGAGCGGGACCATGATCTCCGGCTGGACCTTGATGTTCTTCTTTTGCACCGCGACGGCCGCCTCCAGGATCGCGGTGGCCTGCATCCTGGTAATCTCCGGGTAGACGATCCCGAGCCGGCAGCCGCGGTGACCGAGCATTGGGTTCTCCTCGTGGAGGGCCGTGATGCGGTGCTTGATGTAGTCCGGCTTGACCTCGAGCTTCCTGGCGAGGTCACTGATCTGCGCCGCGGTCATGGTCCCGATGAACTCGTGCAACGGCGGATCCAAGAGGCGGATGGTGGCGGGGCGGCCGTCGAGCGCGGTGAAGATGCCCACAAAGTCCTTTTTCTGGTAGGGCAGCAGCTTCTTGAGGGCTTTGGCCCGGGCCTTCTGGTCCTCGGCGAGGATCATCTCGCGAACCGCATCGATGCGGTCGCCTTCGAAGAACATGTGTTCGGTCCGGGTAAGGCCTATTCCCTCCGCACCGAACTTGATGGCAGTCTTGACCTGGTCGGGAGTGTCGGAGTTGGTCCGGACCTCGAGTCGGCGCAGCTTGTCAGCCCAGCCCACCAGCTGAACGAACTTCTTGTAGGTCTCGCTCTTCCTGGCGGCGGCCTTGTTTTCGATCAGACCCTGGATGACGGAGGAGGGCGAGGTCTTCAAATCACCGATGTAGACGTTGCCCACGAATCCGTTTAGCGAGAGGTACTCGCCTTCCTTCAGGGTCACGCCATGTCCGCTCAGGGTCTTTTTGGCATAATCGATATTCATGTCGTGGGCGCCGCAAATGCAGACCTTGCCCATCTGGCGAGCGACGAGGGCGGCGTGCGAGGAGGCCCCTCCCCGGGTGGTCAGGATGCCCTCCGCTGCAATCATGCCGCGCAGGTCCTCGGGTGAGGTTTCCTGGCGGGTCAGGATGACTTTCTGGCCTTTGGCCGCGCCGGCCACGGCAGCATCCGCTGTGAAGTAGATATGACCACTGGCCGCTCCGGGGCCGGCCGGCAGACCGCTCCCGATCTTCGTGGCCTTGCGCTCGTCGGCAGGGTCGAAGATCGGCGCGAGAAGGTGGCTGAGATCTTCGGCGGGAATGCGCAAAATGGCCTCCTCCTTCGTGATGAGGCGCTCCTTGACCATATCGAGCGCGATATTCACGGCGGCGAATCCGGTGCGTTTTCCGTTCCGGGTCTGCAGCATCCAGAGCTTTCCCTGCTCGATGGTGAACTCGACATCCTGCACATCGCGAAAGTGTTCCTCCAGTATTTTGCGGATCTTGAGCAACTCCCGGTGCGAGGAGGGCAGATCCTTGGCCATCTGGGCAACCTGCTTGGGGGTGCGCACTCCGGCCACAACGTCCTCACCCTGGGCGTCGATGAGATACTCTCCGTAAAAAACGTTCTCCCCGGTGGCCGGGTCGCGGGTGAAGGCCACCCCCGTGCCGGAGCCGTTGCCGGTGTTTCCAAACACCATGGCCTGCACATTGACCGCAGTGCCCCATTCGGCCGGGATGCCGTATTTCTGGCGGTAGACCTTGGCACGGTCGTTGTTCCAGGAGTTGAAAACGGCGTTCACCGCCCCGTAGAGCTGCTTTATCGGGTCCTCGGGAAAGGCCTTCCCGGCCCGCTTCCTGATGAGTTTCTTGAACTCGCCCACCACCCAGCGAAGAGCTTTCTCACCGAGACCGGAATCGTCTGCGACGCTGGCCTTCGCCTTGGCCTTGTCGAGAATCACCTCGTAGGGGTCGTGGTGCTCATGGGCATGGGCCTCGACACCCATCACGACGCTTCCGTACATTTGCAGGAAGCGGCGGTAGCTGTCCCACGCAAACTTGGGGTTCCCCGTCTTGGCCGCCAGCGCTTCCACCACCTTGTCGTTGATGCCGAGGTTGAGGACGGTATCCATCATGCCGGGCATCGACTCGCGGGCCCCGGATCGCACCGAGAGGAGGAGGGGATTGCCGAGATCTCCCAGTTTTTTGCCCATCGCCTTCTCGATCTTGGCAATGTTGGCCCCTATTTCGGCCTCGAGGGTCTTGGGATAAGTCTTCTTGTGGGCGTAGTAGTAAGTACAGACTTCGGTGGTGAGGGTGAAACCGGCCGGAACCGGAATCCCGATCCTGCTCATTTCGGCGAGGTTGGCGCCTTTGCCGCCCAGGAGGGCCTTCTGCGAGCCGTCCCCGTCCGCCTTTCCATCGCCAAAGTAGTAGACGTCCTTGCGGCTTCCCATGCGAGCGGAGGGTTTCCGGACGGTTTTGCGGGCTGTCTTGCGGGCTGTCTTGCGGGCTGTCTTGCGGGCTGTCTTGCGGGCTGTCTTGCGGGCTGTCTTGCGGGCTGTCTTGCGGGCAGGATTGCGCGCCGCCTTGCGCTTAGCGTTAGCCATGTCTCTTCGTGGGGTCGTCGGATTCGAAAAAAGTGCGCGCCGGTGAGAATTAACCGTCCTCCCGGCGCCAACGGGCGCGAACCTTAGCAACCGTTTAGGGGGTGTCAACCAGCCAGTTAAGCCCTGAAATGGGGCGATTTCTCCCCTTGCCGGCAGGCCGTTGACACTGAGTTTGCGGTCGCCAAGCACACCGAGATCGGTCTAGGCTTGAGAGGACATGACCCGCCGCACCCCTCCGCTTGTATGGGCCGTCAACGCCTCGCGAGCCACCCTGGCCCGGCTGCTCGTCCTGCTGGCCGTCGCCACCGGTCTCCAGGCCGCAGAGCCGGGCCGAAAGCAGTCGCAGATCAAGGGCCTCCTCGTGGTTCAGCTCGACAATGGCGAGGTGGCGGGCACCGCCTCGCAGATGAATGCCACCGTCGTGCCAGAAAAAGTGGGAACCTTCTCGATCCGGTTCAACCAGCAGGTGGGCGAGATGATGGAAGCGGCCACGCGGGAGGTGGAGAAATTCATGCGGGTTCGCCACGGAAACAAGCTTCCCCTCGGGCATCGGGTCGAGCTGGCCTTCTCCGACAAGTACTCCCCGAAAGACGGCCCGTCCGCCGCGCTCGTCAGCGCCCTGCTCACCGACTCCATCATCACCGGGGAGGCGATCGACCCGGGATTTGCGGCCACCGGGGACATGACGGCGGCCGGAGAGGTGCGCCCGGTGGGAGGCGTCCCGGGCAAGGTCCGCGGGGCGGTGAAGAAGAACTGCAGCATCATCGGCATCCCCGCCCCCAACAAAAACACGATCGAAGACCTCTACATCATCGACGGAATCCAGCGTCTCTACGAGATCCAGATCTTCTCGATCGCGACCTTCGACGAGGCGCATGCCCTCGCCGTGGCAAATCGCGGGGCCGAGCTTCAAAAGGCTATCGACGACTTCGCGCGGGTCCAAGTAGCCCTCAAAAAAAGGCCCAATTACGTCACCAATGGCAAGGTGCTCGGCACCCTGAAGGGGATCGTCAAGACCGCCCCGAACCATCTCTCGGCCCGCTTGCTCTTCCTGCACGGAGTCAAAAAGGGGCCCAAGAACCTCTCCCTGCCCAGCTCGCTCACCGCCATCGACAAGGCCGCGGCCCGCTTTGCCAGGTTGCTGATCGACGGCAGCTTCATGGACACCGGGCGCGACGATGTCCTCCTGGATTTCCTCAACGAGATGAAGCGCCTCCGGCCCATGCTCGACAAGCGAAGCGCCTCCGGCCCATGCTCGACAAGCGGACCAGGGCCTTCAGCGATACCTACGACGAGCTCGCGAATTACGTGAAGACCGTTCGCGGCCGCAAGATCCTGAATACCCAGATCCGCCGGGAGCTCCGCAAAAAAAGCCGGCGGGTCGATAACGCCCGCCAGAAGCTGCTCGATAATAAGGAAATCCGCGAGGAATTGATGCTCGACTAGCCCGATTTCGCACCACCGACCCCGCCGGCCAACTCGTCACGCTCTCCCAAGCTAACAAGAGTGGTTAATCATCTTCCGCGAAATTCGGTTGGATTCGTATTGCCAAGAAACCACGAGGGGCGCTATCCGTCCTTTCGTTTAACGCTACATATACCATGAGCATCATTCCAACAATCAGTTCAGGCACCGCAGGCCCTCTCGGTGTGCAGCATCTTCCGCGCCTCTGGCAAAAATCCTCGCTCGATGCAGTCGGCAAACTCCACCCCGACTATCCCGCCGCCGGCGCGGGCTTCGACCAGATGACTCTCGATGCCCTCGGCATCGATCGCCAGACCTTCCTCGACTACATCAAGGCCGAAAAGCCGACCTACGTCGGCTGCGAAGCCTGGTGCAAGGCCAACGGCAACTTCGATGACGGAAAAGTCGCCGCTCACAACGCCGCGGTAAATGGCTACAATCACGACGACGACACCCGCAACGGAATCCTCAGCGCAGTCGGGCTCCCAGCCGACGCCGGTATTCTCGACGCCGTAAACCTCAACAACCTGGAGGACTGGAACGACTTCCGCGGCGCCGAAATCGCGGGCTAGGATCTTGGCGTGACCAAGGAGTTCAAAGTTCAAAGTCGAGAGCCCCGCTGCTGCGGGGCTCTTTCGTTTTGGGGTATCCTCCAACTTGAATCTTTAAACTTTAAACTGGACCCTGGGCCCTACGAGCCGTGGCGGCCCGGGAAGGTCAGCTCCGCAATTCCGGACTTGTCCAGATCACCGAGACCTTCCGCCGTCATCTTGTCGTACTGTGCCTTGGTGGCGTCGTTGACGGGCAACACCAACCCCGCCTCCTCCGCCAGCGCCTGCGCGATCCCGGAATCCTTGGCGGCGTGCTCGGCGGAGAACCAGCACTCGTGATCGCGATCGATCATGTCCCCCGCGTCGGTCTCGAGGACCCGTGAATTCGCGCCGGTCTGCGAGAACACTTCGCAAATCATCTTCAAGTCGAGTCCCATCGCGCTGGCCAGGCCGAGCCCTTCCGCCAGGCCGGCGGTGTTGATGTTCATCACCATGTTCACAAGGGCCTTGACCTTGGCAGCCTCTCCGACCTCACCGCAGTGGCGCAGGTTCAGGGAGAGGTCGTCGAGGAGGGCGCGGTTCTTCTCGAAGACGTCCTCATCGCCTCCGACCATGAGATAGAGGTTACCCTCCCGCGCATGGCTGATGCTCGAGGCCATGGCGCCTTCCAGGACGTCCGCTCCTGCGGCCTTGCCCGCGAGATACACTTCGCGATGCACGCCGGGCGAAAGGGTCGCGCAATTGATGAAGGTCTTGCCTTCCCCGCCCTGCAGGAGATTGTCGTCTTCCGCGAAGTAAATGGCGCGCATCGCGTCGTCATTCGTAATGACGGTGACGATCACGTCGGCCGCGGCGGTCACCTCCGCAAGCTTGTCGCAGTTTGCGGCGCCCAATTCCCCCGCCAGGTCCCCGGCGGCATTCTTGTTGATGTCGGAGACCGCGGTCACATCGTGTCCGCAGTCCAACTGGAGGTGACGGGCCATGTTGGCGCCCATGCGGCCCACCCCGACAAATGCTACTTTCTGACTCATGGTTGTTGGTTGTGCTTATTTGAATTCAGGGAAGAAGGGATTGTGGGCCTTTTCCTCGCCCACGCTAGTTATCGGCCCGTGCCCGGGACAGATCACGGTTTCATCGGGAAGGGTGAAGATTTCCTTGCGGTTGGTTGCGAGGGCATCCTGGTAGGAGATCATTCCCCCACCCATCGACTGCGCGAAGATGGCGTCGCCCACGATCGCCACCGGTCGGTCCAGCCCGTGAATGACATAGGTGGTTCCGCCCGGCGAGTGTCCCTTGGTGAGCCGCGTCGAAACCCGCAGGGTCCCGATCGAAAAGGCATCACCGGTCTGAAAGCGGGTGGCGCCATCCGTGGGCTCCAGGGCGCTCACGAGGGTCTTGATTTCGGGGCTGTGCTTCTCCACCCGCGCGCGATCCATGATGTGATCGAGGTGGGTGTGGGAGAGGAAGAGGTGGGCCAGCTTCAACCCGAGCTCATCGACCACACCCAGGGCACCACTGGTGTCGGTTCCCGTATCGAAGAGGGCGGCCTCCCGGGAGGACGGGTCCCACACCAGGTAGTAGTTCACCGTCATGTCATCGTAGACGGTGTTGTACTGCCGCAGGCCATCAAGTGCCACCGGGGCCGGCGTCCACGATTCCCTGGCGCGCTCCACCAGGGTCTCGGAATCCAGGCCCAGCGGCGAGGCGACCTTGCGCAGGGCGGCCTCGTCCGCCTCGCCGTCCTTCAACTTCACGATGGTCTCCTCGGGCACTCCGGTCAGGAACTCCAGGATCTCGTCTGCAATCCCGGTGCCGCGCAGCGCCTTTCCGAGGACGTCCTCGAAGTTGTCCTCCATCGGTATGCTGCTCATTGCTTCGACTTGGAATCCACCTTCACGAGTTTGGTGATGCGGCCGAACCGATTCCAGTCCTGCACGTAGAGATTGCCCTTCGGGTCGTAGGCCAGTCCGTGCGGCGCGGTGAAGTGAGCCGGCGCTGCCTTGTTGGGCGACACGCCGTTCTGCCCGCGCTGTTTCTTATTCGGATTCTCGCCCAGCAACGCGATGACCTTTCCGGCCTTGTCGAGAATCTTGACGCCGCCCCCCAGTTCGGAGACCGCCACCACGTCGCCGCGGAAGGCCAGGTCGGTGGGCCGGCGCAATCCTTCCGCCACCACCCCGATCCAGTTGCCATCGAGGTCGAAGTGCGTCACGCGGTTGCTCTCGCGATCCGCGATCATCACGCGCGGCGGATCGAAGCGGTGGTCGATCGCGAGCCCGTGGGCGGTGTTGCACTGCCCGTCGCCCTTGCCTGGTCCGCCGAAGGTCTTCACGAGCTTTCCTTCCGCATCGAATTTGTGGAGGTAGTTCGAACCGTACCCGATCGCGACGTAGATCGAGCCGTCCGGACCGATATCTGCCGCGGTGAGGCCCCGGAAACCACCCTTCACCTCACCGGTCTTGTCGTTCGGAATCGCGAACTGTTCCTTCCCATTGAGGGTCATTTTGACGAGACGCGACCCGCCGTTGTGCGAAGCCCAGATGTACTCCTTGCCGCCCTCTTCCCTGATGAAAAGATCGTGGACCTTGGGGGGCCCCACCGTCCCCACTTCCTTGCCGTCGGCGTCGTAAATCAGGACCCCTCTCTTCGTGTCGGTGCTGAAGTAGATCCGGCCCGCCTTGTCGATGGCCACTCCGCCGTTGGTGGCGCCCACCCCCTTGTTCTCGGTGGTTCCCCACCAGGGCACGTTTTCGTAAGTATGATCTCCTGAACCTGTCGCAACCGCGATGGTGAGAAGTTCGCCTTCCGGAGCGCTCCCCTTGTGGGGATGCGCGAAAAGAAGGCCCGGCAGAGTCGTCGCCGTAGCGAGCAGCAGTGAGCATTTCATGACGCGCCAGATATGGCCGCTCCGGGCGGACAGGAAAAGCAATTTTGCCGGGGAGGCCGGGGGGGAGCCGGAGCCTGGTACAAAAAGGCCGCTGAGAATCGGCGGCGGCGATTCCTTAACTCAGTTTAACAGACCTGCGCGGCTTTGGCCTATTGTGCGGCGCCCACTTCTTTCTTCATCTCCCTGCCCATTCCTTTCATTCCGGAGTCGTCGTCCTTTCCAATCCCGGCGGCGGCGACTGCCGGGTCCTACTCCACAATCCGGAAATCGACGAACTGGCGCTCCAGATCCACCCGCTGGACCTTGACCCGCACCACCTGGCCGAGCACCAGTTCCTCGCCGTCCCTGGTGGTGTAGCGCATGCGGTGCGCCTCGTACCTCCAGTCGCCCGGCGGAAACTCGTCGCGCTTGATGAGGCCCCGCTGCAGGATCTCCAGGGCTTCCATCATCAGGCCGATTCTTCGCACATCGGTAATGACCGCCTCGAAGAGTGGCGGGGCCGGCTCGTGCGCGGACCGGTGCAACCACTCCAGCAACTTCAGTCGGTGCGACTCTCGCTCCGCGCTCGCACTGGTGCGCTCCGTGGTGGAAATGTGGTCCGCAATCTCCGCGCAGTGGGCCCGGATCGGCAGCCGCGCCGTCTGCCTGGGCGGGTTATCCAGGAGCGGCTCGAGGGCCCGGTGCATGATGAGATCCGCATAGCGCCGAATGGGGCTTGTGAAGTGACAGTAGTCCGCCTTCGACAATCCGTAGTGGCCGAGCGGCTCCTCCCGGTAGCTGGCTCGCTTCAGGCTCTTCAGGAGGCCCAGCTTGATGGCGTGTTCCTCCGGTTTCCCCCGCGCCTGGTCGAGCAGCTTTTGGATGTGCCTTTTGTTGGTCAGGTCTCCCGGCTCGTAGCCGTGGGCCCGTGCCAGCTCCGCGAACTCGAAGAGCTTGTCCGCATCGGGGTCTTCGTGAATGCGGTAGATCCCGGGCCGTTGGGAATTCTTGATGGCGCGCGCCACCGCCTCGTTGGCCGCCAGCATGAACTCTTCAATCAACTGGTGACTCTCGTTGTACTCTTCGCGCCGGTAGCCGGTGGGCCGACCCAGCTTGTCGAGTTCGACCCGGATCTCGGGCATTTCCAGCTCCAGGGCGCCGTTTGCGAAGCGCCGCTTGCGCAGCAGCGAGGCCAGCTTCCAGCACTCCGTGAGCGTCCCCGCGATCTCCGAACGCAGTGGGTCGATCACGCCGGTCTTGCCCTCCAGCATGTCCTGTGCCTCACCGTAGGTCAGCCGCACCTTGGAGCGAATCACGGCTTTCTCAAAGCGCGACCTGAGCATTTTTCCCTCCTGATCGAACCACATCACGACGCAACGGGTCAGCCGGTCTTCGGCGGGAACCAGCGAGCAGATCCCGTTGCTCAATTCCACCGGGAGCATGGGCAGGACGCGGTCGACCAGGTAGGTCGAATTTCCTCTGGCGCGCGCTTCCCGATCCAGGGCGGTGTCCGGTTTCACGTAGTAAGCCACGTCCGCGATATGCACCGCCATCTCCCAGCCTCGCTCCCGCTCCCGCACCCAGATCGCATCGTCGAAATCCCTGGCATCGACCGGATCGATCGTGAGGACGAGCTCGTCACGCCAATCGGTCCGGTCCTCGAGGGCCGCAGGCGGGACGTTGGCCGGAATCGCTCCGGCTTCCTGCCGCACATCGGCGGGAAAGTCGGTGTGCAGTCCATGGCGGTTGATGATTCCGAGGATGTCGACCCCGGGCTCATCGGGCCAGCCCAGCACCACCGTAATTTCGCCGCGGGGTGTCACCTGACGGCTCTCCCACTCCAGCAATCTCACCACCACTTTTTGTCCCGAGCGCGCCCCGCGAGCGTCATCGAGTTCGATCGAGGGCGGCAGGCTGTCATCGTCGGGCTGGACATAGGTGAATCCCCGCCGCTCCATGAAGGTGCCGATCACCACTCCGCTGCGGCGTTGCAGGATGCGCTCCACCCGCCCGGTGGCCTGGTCCTCCGCCCCGGGCAAATCCAAGGCGGCCTGCTTGTGCTTGGCGTGTTTCCACCAAATCGGCGGTCCGAGGCGCTCCACCCTCAACGCCACGCGGTCCCCGTCCAGCGCCACCGATGTCTTGCGTGCGGGAACATAGATCCGGCGGAATTTGTCGAGGTCCAGACCGCTTGCCAGGTTCGCCTCGTCCCGCGCATCCGGGTAGAACCAGGCATCGCCTTTGCGCTGGAAGCGCAGGGTTCCCGACAGGAGATTTCCTTCGTGCTCGCGGAGTTTGTAACGGGCCTTCTTTCCCCGCACGATCACCCCTTGCCGTTCCAGCTCGGCCAGTTCGGCCCGCAGATCGGCCCGCTGGTCGGGATGGAGTTCCAGGTCCCGGGACAGTTCCCCCTTGTTGCGAGGGCGAAATCCCGGGGTGCGCATAAGTTCCAAGACCCTCTGCCTCAAGCCCTCGGCCTCCGCCATGGCGGGACTCTGGGGGCTCGGTGCCCCCGCAGCAATCAGGAAGGAAGCCAAAAATTCGGTTGCCAAGACCCCGATACGGGGGCAGCCTCGTATTGACATTGTATTGCACGTCAGGTGGGGATTGCCAAATCCCGGCGTCCTCTCCACCCTGTCCTCCCCCTAAATTCGAATCCCAAATCAGCCATGAACTATCACATCGATCTGCATTCCGCCCGGCGCGGATTCACCCTCATCGAACTCCTCGTGGTCATCGCCATCATCGCCATCCTCGCCGCGATGGGCTTCGGCGCGGGGGCCTTGGCGATCGACAAGGCCAGGCGAGTCCACGCTCTCAGCGATTGCTCCAACCTCGTGCAAGGCATCCAGGCCTTTTATGACGACTATAACTCCCTTCCGGACGTTCCCGATGCCGCCACCCCTCCCGGAGTGAAGACGGAGGCCGACCTGATGGATGTCCTGGTCGGCTTCGAGAAAGGAGACGAAATTCAGAACAGCAAGGGCATTCGCTACTACAAAGGCCGCGACGCCAAGGGCTCGCAATCGAACGCCGAGCGCGCCTTCGGTGGTCTCTTTATCACGGACGCCGGTGAACCATCCGCCGAACTGCTCGACCCATGGCGCAAGATCGGCTCCGAAAACCGTCACTATTACGTGATGATGGACTTGGACTACGATGAGGAACTCGAGGATCCCTTCCGGACCGACAAAATTCTCTACGGCCGTCTCGCCATCGCCTGGTGTACTGGAAAGGACGGCAAGTTTTCCACCTCGAGCGAAAAGGACTCCACGAACCGGGACAATGTCCACTCCTGGAAGTAATCCTCCGCCTTTCAGGGCCAAGCCCCGTTCTCAGAAACTGGCCCCAGGAAAGAGGTGGCACCCCATCACCGCGCCGGCTCGCCGGAGCATCCCACACACACAAAACCGGGCGGTTTCCCGCCCGGTTTTTTCTTAACACTTGTCTCTTGAATCTCGCCGTCTCCTCTAGAATCCCATGCCGCCGCCGTGGTCGTGACCGTGCGGCTCGGCTTTTTCTTCTTCGGGGATATCGGTGACTATTGCCTCGGTGGTGAGGAGCAGACCGGCAATCGACGCAGCGTTCTGGAGGGCACTGCGGGTCACCTTGGTCGGATCCACCACTCCGGCTTCCATCAGGTCGACGTAGGAGTCCTTCGCGACGTCGTAGCCGATGTTGCCCTTCGCGTTCTTGACGTGCTCCACGATGAGCGCGCCCTCGCGACCGGCGTTGGCGGCCAACTGGCGGAGCGGGGCTTCCACCGCACTGCGCACCAGCAAGGCCCCCGTGGCTTCGTCGCCTTCGAGTTTCAGCTCGTCGAGAGCGCACTGGGCCCGGATAAAGGCGATGCCGCCTCCGGCCACGATGCCTTCTTCCACTGCCGCGCGGGTGGCGTGCAGGGCGTCCTCCACGCGGGCCTTCTTCTCCTTCATCTCGGTCTCGGTCGCGGCGCCGACACTGATGACGGCCACGCCACCGGCGAGCTTGGCAAGACGCTCCTGGAGCTTCTCACGGTCGTAGTCGGAGGTGGTATCGTCGATCTGCTTGCGGATCTGGTTGACGCGGCCCGAGATGGCCTCGCTGCCGCCGCCACCCTCCACCATGGTGGTGTCCTCCTTGGCGATCTTGACGTTTTTGGCCTCCCCGAGGTCGTTGAGCTCGACGTTCTCGAGCTTGATGCCGAGGTCCTCGGTGATGCACTTTCCGCCGGTGAGAATCGCAATGTCTTCCAGCATGGCCTTGCGGCGGTCACCAAACCCGGGAGCCTTGACGGCCGCGATGTTCAGGGTGCCGCGCAGCTTGTTGACCACGAGGGTCGCCAGCGCTTCGCCTTCCACGTCTTCCGCGATGATGAGGAGCGGACGGCCGGTCTTGGCCACCTTCTCCAGAAGCGGAAGCATGTCCTTGAGGTTCGAGACCTTCTTCTCGTGGATGAGGATGTAGGCATTCTCGAGAACGGCCTCCATGCTCTCCGCGTCGGTCACGAAGTAGGGAGAAAGATAGCCCTTGTCGAACTGCATCCCTTCCACCACGTCGAGGGTGGTTTCAATCCCCTTCGCTTCCTCCACCGTGATGGTGCCGTCCTTGCCGACCTTGTCCATCGCCTCCGCGATGATGTTGCCGATCTCCTCGTCCCAGTTCGCCGAGACGGTCGCGACCTGCGCGATCTCCTTGCTGTCGGAAACCTCTTTGGAGATCTCGGCCAGCTTCGCCACGATGGCCTCGGAGGCCTTCAGGATCCCGCGCTGCAGGCTGATCGGGTTGGCACCGGCCGTCACGTTACGAAGACCTTCTTTGTAGATGGCCTCGGCGAGGACGGTGGCAGTGGTGGTGCCGTCACCGGCCACGTCAGAGGTCTTGCTGGAGACCTCGCGAATGAGCTGAGCGCCCATGTTTTCATACGGATCCTCCAGCTCGATCTCCTTCGCCACCGAGACACCGTCCTTGGTGATGGTGGGGGAACCGAACTTCTTGTCGAGGATCACGTTGCGGCCGGATGGTCCGAGAGTTGCCTTCACGGCCTTGGCCAGTTTTTCCACCCCACGCAGGAGTGCGTGCCGGGCGGCTTCGTCGAACTGCAATTGCTTGGCAGACATTGTCGTATTATTTGTTAGAATGTGCGGTTACTCGGAAATGACTCCGAGGATGTCGCCCTCGTTGATAATGAGGAGGTCCTCCCCGTTCACTTTGACATCCGTGCCGCCGTACTTCGAGATCAGGACCTTGTTGCCCTCCTCGACGGTGAACGTGATATCGTTTCCGTTTTCGTCTTTGCCGCCGGTGCCGAGCGAGACGACTTCAGCTTCCTGCGGCTTCTCCTGCGCTGTGTCGGGAAGCACGATGCCGCCGGCGCTGACTGCTTCAGCATCGAGGCGCTTCACGAGAACGCGCTGACCGATTGGTTTGATACTAGCCATGGTTCGGGAGTGGGTTGTTCGTGTTGTTTGTTTGTTTTTGGTTGAGTAAACCGCCTCGCCTTCCGAAGAAGCGCGGGGCGGGAAACTGACAGATTAATTGTCGGCGTCAACGACTTCTGCGTCGACCACCTTGCCTTTTGCCTGCTTGGGCTCCTTGGCCCCTTCCTGCTGCTCGCTTGCAGCCGGGGAACCGGTCGATTCGCCGGTTCCGGCTCCGGCGGCTTGCTGGGCCTTTTGGGCGGCGGCGGCAAGCTCCGAGACGCTGCTCTCCAGCTCCCCGCTGGCTTTGCGGACGGCGTCGAGATCGTCGGCTTTGAGGGCCGTGCGCACCGCCTCGATCTTGGCTTCGAGCACCGACTTCAGATCGGCCGGAACCTGGTCGCCCAGTTCCTTGAGCTGCTTCTCGACGTCGTAGGCCATGTGCTCGGCCTTGTTTTTCTCGTCGATCGCCTCGCAGCGCTTTCGGTCTTCCTCGGCGTGTTCTTCGGCTTCGCGCTTGGCCTTCTCGATATCTTCCTCGCTCAGGCCGCTGGAGCCCTCGATCGAGATCTTCTGTTCCTTGTTGGTCTTTATGTCGGTGGCGGTGACGTGCAGAATCCCGTTCGAGTCGATGTCGAAAGTGACCTCGATCTGGGGCATGCCGCGCAGGGCGGACCCGATCCCGTCGAGGCGAAAATTCCCGAGTAGCTTGTTGTCGGCAAACATGGGCCGCTCGCCCTGGCAGACGCGGATGTCCACCGCCGGCTGGTTGTCGGCCGCAGTCGAGAAGATCTGCGACTTCTTTACCGGGATGGTCGTGTTGCGCTCGATCATGGCGGTGGCACGGCTGCCTTCCGTCTCGATCGCGAGCGTCAGCGGTGTGACATCCAACAGCACCACGTCCTTCACGTCGCCCTGCAGCACACCGCCCTGGATCCCGGCCCCGATGGCAACCACCTCGTCCGGGTTCACGCCCTTGTGGGGCGCCTTCCCGGCCAGTTCGTGCGCGATTTCCTGCACCTTCGGCATGCGGGTCATCCCTCCTACCAGGACCAGTTCATCGATCTCGCTGGGGCTGACGCCCGCTTCTTTCAGGCAGTCGATTGCCGGTTGCTTGGTCCGGTTCAGAAGGTGCTCGGTGAGCTGCTCCAGCTTGGCGCGGCTGACCTCGATTTGAATGTGCTTCGGCCCGGTCTGGTCCGCGGTCACGAAGGGCAGGTTGATCTCGTAGGACGACGACGAACTCAGCGCGATCTTGGCTTTCTCGGCTTCTTCCTTGATTCGCTGCAAGGCATCCGGCTGCCCGCTGAGATCGATCCCTTCCTTCTGTTTGAAGTCGGCCACGATCCAATCGATGATGGCTCTGTCCCAGTCGTCGCCACCGAGCTGGGTATCGCCATCGGTGGCCATCACTTCGAAGACGCCTTCGCCGATATCGAGCACCGAGATGTCGAAGGTTCCACCCCCGAGGTCGTAGACAGCGATCTTCTCGTCGCTTTTCTTGTCGAGGCCGTAGGCCAGCGAGGCGGCGGTGGGCTCGTTGATGATCCGTCGAACCTTCAATCCCGCGATCTCGCCGGCGGCCTTGGTGGCATTTCGCTGCGAGTCGTTGAAGTAGGCCGGAACCGTGATGACGGCTTCCTCGATCTTTTCGCCCAGCTTGGACTCCGCGTCGGCCTTCAGCTTGCCGAGCACCATTCCTGAGATTTCCTGCGGCGAGTAGGTCTTCTTCTTGCCGTCCACCTCCACTTCGAGGTGCGCGTCCCCATTCGCGGCTTCCACGATCTTGTAGGGCAGCCTCTTGTCCTCCTCGCTGAGTTCCGAGAACTTGCGCCCGATCAGCCGCTTGGCCGAGAAGATCGTGTTCTGGGGGTTGGTGACGGCCTGCCGCTTGGCGGCCTGGCCCACGAGGCGCTCGCCTCCCTTCGCGAACGCCACCACCGACGGGGTGGTGCGTGCGCCTTCCGAATTTTCCAGGACCACCGGTTCGCCTCCCTCCATGACCGCCATGCAGGAATTCGTCGTCCCGAGGTCGATTCCGAGTATTTTTGCCACGTGCCTTGGTCCTTTCGCTCTGGGGGTTTTCCGGTGGGCCTGTCACGGCGCAGCGCAGCGACGCCCAACCGGCCTCCGGTATTGTTGGCTTGAAAGTCTGCTGTCCGGGCGCACCCGGACCTCTTTTCCATTGGCACACCGCGTACCAAGGCGCCCTCCTCCGTCCTAACCGATTTCCCTTCAGTGCATTACAATTCAGGGACTCTTTTTCCCGCCTCCACCCCTCGCGCCAGATTGGCACGATTGTCCCCGCTGCGCTGCGTCAGGGTGTCATGACGGGAGGCAGGCTGGCGCAGCTTCCTCGCCCTCCGCGATCAGCTTTCCCGCCGGTCCCGTCGCCCCGACCCCTCGCAGCCGGCTAAAACTGCCGAAAGTACGTCTGCGGATCGGGCTGTGAATCGCGTTCGATCCAATAGCTCGGGGCCCGCGAGTCGATCCGGCGGTGGAGGGCATCGTAACGAAGGAGCCGCATCAGCAACCCAATCGGCAACACGACGAGGCAGAAGACCACGGTGAGGAGGAGGTGCGAAAGCAGCCAGCCGATCGGGAATGCCACCCCCAGCCAGGCCATGAAGATCCGGCGTCGCAACGGCGGGACCAGGTAATAGAGCACGATGACGACCCCGGCGATCACCGCGATCCACATCGCGGCCTGCGGCGCCTCGAACTTCCACCAGGCCATGATGCCTAGCAGCCCACAACCCGGACGCGTCCGGGGGAAGACATCGATGAAACTTCCTTGAGGGCGGCCGCGATTGTCTTCACCCTGTCGGCGCATCCTGCTGCGAGGCAAGCAATACGCCGACCTTAC
>Ga0310121_10002115_pt1 | contig 19337 bp, 20 predicted proteins | sample CB27_Tmax_986_MG_FD_203504 | JGI IMG/M metagenome (GOLD analysis project Ga0310121, IMG submission 203504) | Marine microbial communities from Western Arctic Ocean, Canada - CB27_Tmax_986 | ecosystem: Environmental > Aquatic > Marine > Oceanic | place: Canada: Western Arctic Ocean | collected...
TGTGCTACATTTCAATCCACTGTCATTATTTACGAGTACGACCGCGGTTTTACATTTCGGACAGGCGAGTATTTCCAGGAGTTCCGGATCAATAGCCATTTGCATGCCTCCTTACTTACGGCTTGTTCACAAAGACTATATCAGACCAGTTATATGTGATTCAGTAGGGAACTTAGCTGAATTTCTCGTATGAGTCTCCAGATGGGCTTGCTGCAGAGAAGCCGCTATGGAAGAATCGAAATCCGATGGTTGTAATTATCGCATTATCGCTTGCCCTGATTGGTGCCATAGGACATTCAACTGACCTCGACGCACAACCGCTAGTTGTCTCAACACCGGTGGTCGACCGAGCGGCTGCGTACAGCCTATTTCTCCAAGCGTTGATGTTGGAGGACAACGGTGATCTAGTAGCAGCGATCCGTACGTTGCAAGAAGCTAGTGACTTCGATCCTGCTTCAGCTGAGATTCATGCGGTATTAGCGGAGTTACATGCTCGACAGAATCGCGTTGACGAGGCAGTTGCTTCAGCCCAGCGCGCGCTCGACCTCAACTCCGACAACATCCACGCACATCGGATCCTAGGACTTCTTTTCATTACAATAGACGATCAACAATCTGAACGGGACTCGTCCGAACGTGAGAGCTATGTTGACCGTGCCATCCGTCACCTTGAGCGGGTGCAGTCAGAAGGATTGTACGATGAACAGGTAATGTTTAGTCTTGGACGCCTGTATGTGGAAAATAATTTTTACGACAAAGGTGTTAAAGCTCTCAGTCAAGTTATTGAGAGGTCACCAGGATTTTCTGAAGCTGCTCGACTGCTAGCCCATGCTTATGCAAGTTTAGGGCACAGAGAACAAGCTGTACAAGTGCTCGAAACAGTCGTTAGGCAACGCACTCCATCGACTCAGACAATGAATGCTTTGGTCTTGGCCTATGAGGATAATGGGCAGTGGAAGCAGGCCGCCGAACTCTACCAGCGACTCGCTAGAAGGCGACCAAAGGATAGCCGTGTAACGCGAAGGTGGGCTATGGCGTTACTTAACGCAGGGAGCACCTTGCGTGCCCGTGAGGTCATTGGCAGAATCGCTGATTTGACTTCAACCGATGCAGCTGCACTCTATCTACTTGCTGAAGCTGAACGACGGTTGAATAATTTTGACAAAGCGGAGGAGGCTGCAAGGCGCCTGATTGCGGTTGAATCGGAAGAGTTCCGAGGTAACTACCTGTTGAGTCAGATTCTGTTTCAGCAAGGACGTTACGAGGATGCTGTTAGAGCGATAGAACCTGCCATCGATCAAGCAAGAGTTCAAACTGGGATTCCTAGTCTCGCACGGTTACTTGTTCAAGCCGGCCTGTCTTATCGTGTGTTAAATAGGCAGGACGATGCGATAAACGTGTTTGTGGAGGCAAGTCGGTTAGCCCGAAGGAATGTAAGATTCGCAGAGTACGCAGTTGAGGCATACCTTGAGGCTAATCGCCCTGAAGAGGCTCTAGCTTTTATTCGGACAGTGCGTATTGAACAACCCGACGAACTCCGCTTAGTTGTCTTGGCGGCTCGGTCACTGATAGCCAACAATCAGATAACCCAGGGCATTTTAAGGATGCAGTCATTTGTTTCTAAACATGAGCCTGATCCCTCATTGCAGGTGGCGCTTGCGAATATATTCGTCGATGCTGGTCGTATCAACGAGGCAGTAAAAACACTTCAGGCGGCGAATAAGGAATTTCCTTCCGAGACGTCCATTTTGTTTCAACTTGCTGCAATTCTTGAAGAACAAAGTAGGTTTTCTGATGCGGAACGGGTCTTCCGCGAGGTCTTATCTCGTAACCCCGCACATCATCAGACTCTAAACTATCTTGGCTATATGTTGGCTGACCGTGGTGAACGACTTCAAGAATCCGTAGAATTGATCAAGCGAGCGTTAGACGCTCATCCAAACAATGGTTCATATCTTGATAGTTTGGGATGGGCTTATTTTAAGTTACGGGATTTTGATTTAGCAGAAAACTACCTACGAAAAGCAAGTGAACAGCTCATCTATAATTCTGTTATACAGGACCATTTTGGCGATGCTTTATTCGAGCAACTTCGTTACGAAGAAGCCATCGAAGCTTGGGAACGCGCGCTGCGCGGTGATGCTGAATCGATTGAACCGTCTGCAATTGCACAGAAAATCAGTGATGCGCGTAAGCGGATGAGCCGTTAGCCATTCACGATGATGGTGAATCACCGCGACAAAAACTTTGCTTATGTGCGAATCTGAATACCAGCAGCTTAGAAGTCTGAGGTTAGGCGCGATTATAGTTGCGTTCCTGTTCGTGCAAGGGTGCACCTCAAAAGCGCTGATCTTGCCGACTGGTCCTGGAAAGTTTTACCCCGACTATCAAAGCACGGTACTCAGTGCGACTGCGCGTTGTTCTGCTGTTAAAACGTTAAGTGCCGAATTAACGGTTTCCGGTCGGGCTGGCCAAGATCGACTTCGTAGTCGAGTATTGGCAGGCTTGGCTCAGCCAGGTTCGGTACGCCTTGAAGGAGTTGCGCCGTTTGGCGGACCGACATTTATTCTGACTGCAACTCCGACCCACAGCACGCTTTTGTTACCACGTGACTCTCGCGTTCTTGTTGGCGTGCCTGCGCAGGATATTCTTGGTGCTTTAATCGGTGTCCGCCTGACACCAGACGCTCTTCGCCGTGTACTATCAGGTTGTCTTGTTTCTTCCAGTGAGCCGGTGGGTGGTCGAGTGTATGGGACGAAGTGGCTCGTTGTGGATATGCGAGATGGAGATCAAAATTACCTCCAATTCGACAACGATCTCCCAAAATTAGTAGCAGTTCGAAGCGGAAATTTGCTCGCTAAGTACAGTAATTTTCTGGGTGCAGTGCCGAGACGTGTTCAGATGACAAGGTTCGGCGTGTCTGGAGCTATTGAGGTCGAGGTGACAGTTCTGCTGGCACAGATTCGTGTCAATGCTCCGCTCGTCAAGGAAATCTTCTCGGTTGATATTCCGACTACTTTCGTTCCGATTACATTGGAAGACTTGCGCAGTACAGGTCCAATGAAGGACCTTGGAGGCTCGTAATAGTACCGTGGTTTTAAAGAGTGCGCCATAAATTACTACTTCGGTAAAGATTCGTCAGATGACGCGAAAAAATCTTCGGATTCGGGCTTACGCGAAAATCAATCTTAACTTACGCATCTTGGGACTTAGACGCGATGGTATGCATGACTTACGTACCATTCTACAAACCATCGATCTGTACGACACGCTTACGTTTACGCAGCGACTGGGTCCATTTAAGTTGTTGAGTGCGGATAGTGAGATTCCAACGGATAAGACAAACTTAATCTGGCGAGCTGCGAAGTCTATTGTCAACGGACCTGGGCGTGGCGGCGACAGGCTAAATAATCTATCTGTAAGCTTGATTAAGCGGATTCCCCTTCAAGCAGGTCTTGGCGGTGGCAGTGCAGATGCGGCCGCAACACTGGTTGCTATTGATAGGTTGCGGAAACTGAAAACACGGTCTGAAGTGCTACACACCTTAGCAGCTGATTTAGGTGCAGACGTACCTTTTTTTCTCGTCGGAGGCACGGCTGTGGGGTTCGGCCTGGGCGACGAAATTTATCCTCTAATAGATCTACCAAAATACTGGGTGGTACTTTTGATTCCACCTTTTGGGGTTTCTACAGGTGATGCTTATAACTGGTACGACAGTGCTAAGTCTCAATCTCACCGGCGCTCGCCCGGAGTGCTTCCACTTGGAAACTCAGCCCTCGCTCATGTTGTCAGGATGGTCAATGATCTTGAAGCTCCAGTGGTTGAGCGTTTTGAGTCGATTGGCAAAATGAAGATGGCATTAGAGCAGGCGGGTGCAATGGCGGCGGGTATGTCTGGAAGTGGTTCCTCCGTCTTCGGATTGTTTAGGAGCCTTGCTCGTGCAAAAAAGGCTGCAACTGGTCTTACAACGGCTGGCCAGCATGTGATTTTAACTCGCACCCTTAGCCGTAACGAATATGTCAGGCGCTCTGCTGTTCGGGTAGTGTGAGGACCAGGAATTCGAACGAGAATTGTGCATAGTTGGGCTTTCATCAGGATGTAATTCACTTCGGTGGTTTCAGAAAGCTGTTTGCAGTGTCTAGTTCGACTTGATGCCTTCGATGGCATCGTGTAAAATTTTAGTGTTGTATAGGAGTACACGGCCAAGCTCTAGCAGCCTTCAGTGCACTCCATCGATCGCCGATTTACATGACAGAATGAGGTCATCGAGGTGGCATGGTGGGGCGTGGCCAAGCGGTAAGGCGCGGGACTTTGGATCCCGTATTCGAAGGTTCGAATCCTTCCGCCCCAGCCAAATGACCCAGCGAGTGAATTAGAATGGCCGAACCTCTGCTGAAAATGTTTTCAGGATCTGCGCATCCGGACTTGACGCAAGAAATGGCGGATTTTTTGGGTGTGCCTGTTGGTGAAGCACGATTGCAACGCTTTGCCGATACTGAGGTTGCATTTCAAATTGAAGAGAATGTAAGAGGTGCTGACGTCTTCCTGGTACAGCCCACTAGCACACCAGTTGATTCACATTTGATGGAGTTGTGTGTGATGATTGATGCGTTTCGTAGGGCTTCAGCGTCACGAATTACTGCTGTAATTCCTTATTATGGTTATGCTCGGCAAGACCGAAAAGATAAGCCGCGGGTTCCAATTACTGCCAAGTTGGTTGCTAACATTCTGAGTGCGGCCGGTGCGAATCGAGTTTTGACGATGGATTTACACAAAGCTCAGATTCAAGGATTTTTTGACATTCCAGTGGATCATCTATTTGCGGCACCTGTCATTATTGAGTATCTGAAATCGGTTCAAACTGACAAGTTGACAGTTGTCTCGCCTGATGCTGGAGGTGCAGAACGCGCCCGCGCTTATGCGAAACGACTTGGGGCAGAACTTGCGATAGTTGATAAGCGGCGTTCAGAGGATGGAACTGCTGAGGTAATGCATGTAATTGGGTCGGTGACCGATCGAGTGTGTGTTATCCAGGATGACATTATCGATACTGCGGGTACAGTGCAGAAGGCTGCAATGGCTCTAAAGGAGAACGGCGCGTCCCGCGTGTTGGCTTGCGCAGTGCACGGTGTTCTATCCGGACCTGCACTGGATCGAATTAATGAGTCGGCGTTGGAGCAACTGATTGTGACCAATACTATTCCTCAGGTAGGTAACACTGGGATCTGTGACAAACTTGAAGTGTTGTCCGTTGCCACATTGTTGGCGAAGGCGATTCGAAGCATTCATGACGAAACGTCGGTATCATCGTTGTTTATATGATTGAGAAGTCGGTTCGAACTAAGGACAGTGAAACATTATGGAAGTAACACTCGAAGCTGTGGGGCGAAGTGAATTTGGCAAGAATGAATCTCGTCGACTTCGTCGTGAAGGACGTATTCCTGCCGTGGTTTATGGTGCTGCCAGTAAAATCACTGGGACTGTGAGTCATTCAATCTCGGTCGATCCGAAGAGCCTCATGCAAATTTTTTACTCTGATTCAGGAGTGAACACCTTGATTGATCTGAGTATCGACGGTGGTAAACCAAGCCGCGTATTGATCAAAGATTATCAACTGGATCCAGTTAAGGATGCGTTATTGCATATTGACTTTTATCGTGTCGCTATGGATCAAAACATAAGGGTGACAGTACCGGTAGTGCTTACAGGCGAAGCTCTGGGCGTCAAGCAGCAGGATGGGCTTGTAGATTTTGTGCATCGTGACATCGAAATTGAATGCCTGCCAGCTGACATTCCCGAACATCTTGAGGTCGACGTATCCAGTCTTATGATTGGTCAAGGTGTGCGTTTACGTGATCTGGTGCAAGATGTTGTGTGGAAGCCAATCAGTTCGCTCGACACCTTGTTAGTGCATGTGATTGCACCTAAGGCGGAGGTGGAAGAAGAAGCAGCAGAAGCAAGTGAAGAAGAAGCCGCTACTGCTGGGTCGGCCGAGCCTGAGGTTATTAAGAAGGGTAAGGCAGATTCGGATGTCGAGGATGAGGGCGAATCCTCGAACTGATTATCACGACTGTGAAAAATTGTCTGCAAACTTAATTGTTGGCCTTGGCAACCCAGGGCAAAAATATCATGGCACCCGCCATAATGTTGGATTCCAAGTTGTGGACGAAGCAGCTCGGAGGCGGTCTTTGGAATTTGAAACTGCTCCTGCTCAGGCAGTGATGGCCGTAACCAGAGGAGTAACGAATAAGCTGATTTTAGCTAAGCCAATGACGTTCATGAATCTTAGCGGACAGGCAGTTGCGTCCTTGCATCGTTATTATAAAGTAGCGCTTGAAGATGTCATGGTGGTTGCTGAAGATGTCCATTTACCGCTGGGTAGATTACGAATCCGTGGATATGGTTCCGATGGTGGTCATAACGGCTTTAAATCGGTCATCGAAGTATTAGGGACACAGAAGTTCCCAAGACTTCGTGTCGGTGTTGGTCGTGGAGATGAGAGGAAAGACCTTTCGGCACACGTTCTATCGAAGTTTGAGTCGAATGAAAAGGAGGCTATTGCGATAGCGATCAATCGAGCCGCTGACGCTATCGATCTCTTTTTGGAAGACGGACTAGATGCGACGATGAATCGATATAACGGCCAAGAATTGGAATCAGAGGAGTCTGTTGATTGCGAACTTGACGAAAAGACCAATGCCGCACAGAATAAACCAAGACGTTCTGAATAAGTAAACATAATGATCGCAAGCTAAAAAACCAGCCAGACAGTCCACACTCCTTGCTGCGAAATGTGGCCGTCAGTCCAAGAGGAGCAATATGCAAAAAACTAGACAGTACGAATTAATCTATATCGTCAGTCCAGAGTCTACAGAGGAGATGGTGGCCGATCTGCAGACTCAGGTCGAAGATGTCGTATCACGGTTTGAATCGAAAATCGAAAACACTGAAAATTGGGGCAAGCGCAAGCTTGCCTATGAGATCGGAAGCTTTAATGAAGGTATCTATGTCCTGAATCTTATTAGCGGTCCTATTGACAAGGTCGCGGCAATGGTTTCGGAAATTGAACGTCGCCTAAGAGTTGACGATAGAGTAATTCGTTATCTTGTTGTTAGAGTCGACGAGGTCTACCGAGTCGCTGAGCGTGCAGCCTCACGGAGGAGTCGTGACCGGGCTCGTCGTCGGCAAGCTCGTGGCTTGCCACCAGAAGTGGCACAAGTCGAATCAGAATCCGCTCATGAGTCTCCTAAGATCAATGAGGAACCCAAGACAGAGACACCTGTAGAGGAACCCAAGACAGAGACGCCTGTAGAGGAACCCAAGACAGAGACGCCTGTAGAGGAGGTGAATAATGGATAGCTCGCGAGGTGCTGGACGCGGCAATAGAGGTAGCAAGTCAAAAAAAGACGGCGAACGAGGTAATGGTCGTGGGGGAAACCTCTTTCGCCGGAAAAAGGTATGCCGCTTTTGTGCTGATAGAATTGACCTCATTGACTATAAAGACGTGAAAACGTTGATGCCGCTTATTCCAGAGCGTGCCAAAATTCAGCCGAGGCGACTTTCCGGAACTTGCGCTAAACATCAGCGAATCTTACAAACAGCGATCAAGAGAGCTCGACAGTTGGCTTTGGTGCCATACGTCACTGACTAGTTCTCAATGTGGAGTGGAACTATGCAAATCATCCTTCGAGAACATGTCGATAATCTTGGCCGCAGCGGTGAAATTGTCGAAGTCGCCAATGGTTATGCGAGAAATTACTTGATTCCTCAGAAATTAGCCCTGCTAGTTAACGATAATAATCGCCGGCAGATCGAACGAGAACGTAAGGCTGCAGAAATAAGAGATGCTGAAGAACGGCAAGTGGCAGAGGCCCTAGCCGCACAAATTTCACTCGTGGACTGCGTTGTTAGTAGAAAAGTTGGAGAGCAGGACGTTCTATATGGGTCTGTGACAACTGCTGATGTCGCTGAGTGTCTTAGAGCGTTCAATATTGAGAAACGAAAAATTCAATTAAGTGAACCTATCAAGACACTTGGCGAATTTACCGTCTCGGTTAAGATTCATCGCGATGTTACGGCAGAAGTTAAACTGAAAGTTGTTAAGGATGAAGAGTCGTAATCGGTTGCTAGACTTGACTTAATTCTTTCGTAGCTTTTCCGTGTCGTTGTTTCCCTTGGTTCTGATAGACTCCCCAAGCATGTGTCGCATCTTTCTTAGATCGTGCTCCTGATCTACCTATGGCTGAAATTGCCACGACCCAACGGAAGCTTCCGCATAATCTAGAAGCCGAGAAATGTGTACTCGGCGCGGTCCTCATCAACAACGACAAATTCAATTACGCTGCAGAGTTGATCGACGCCGGTGATTTTTTTCGGGATGCCCACCGACGTATTTTCGACAAGATGGTTAATTTAAGTGAGCGTGGCCAAGTGATTGATTTGGTGACCCTCAAAGAGGAACTTGGGCGTACAGGGGACCTCGATGATGTAGGCGGCCCAGCGTACATCGCGGCCTTGGTTGATGGTGTGCCAGGGTCAACGCACGTCGAACATTACGCACGAATTGTTAAGGAAAAGTCTACGTTACGGAGTTTGATCAAATCGGCAAATAGAATCTTATCAACTGCTTATATAGCGGAGACTGATGCGGAGGTTCAACTCGATCAGGCTGAGAAGGAAATTTTTGAGATTGCAGACGATCAGGTCCGGGATGGATTCGTCTCGCTACGCGACCTCGTTCCAGGAAGCATGGAAACAGTTGAAAAGCTGCAGGACCATCAAGGTCTGCTCACAGGGGTGCCGAGTGGCTTTACGGATCTGGACAAGTTGACATCAGGATTTCAGCCATCCGATCTCGTGATTATTGCTGCTCGACCATCAATGGGAAAGACGAGTTTGGCGTTGAATATCGCGCAGCACCTTGGTGTTAAGACAGAGAAATCAGTTGGAGTGTTTAGCCTGGAAATGTCCAAGGAGCAACTCTTTCTTCGGATGCTGACTGCAGAAGCACGCATTGATGCACAACATTTTCGCGGTGGCCAGAAGCTTGGTGAGCCGGAGTACCGTAAGATTTCGCAGGCTCTTAATACGCTAGGTGAAGCTAGGGTGTTTATTGATGATAGCGCTGGTGTGGGCGTGCTAGAAATGAGGGCGAAGGCTCGGCGACTAAAGCAGGAGCACGGTCTGGACATGCTTATTGTTGATTACATACAACTAATGCAGGGCCGTGGCCGCTATGAGAATCGAACGTTGGAGTTGGCCTCGATATCCCGGGCGCTAAAGGGTCTTGCAAAAGAATTGCAGATTCCGATTTTGGTGCTATCCCAATTGAGTCGAGCGCCAGAAGCCAGAAAAGATCATCGTCCACAGTTGTCAGACTTACGTGAATCCGGTGCGTTGGAGCAGGATGCTGACGTCGTCATCTTTATCTATCGAGATGACCAGTACAATCCCAATCCAGAAAATGAGAACACGGCTGAACTCCTTGTTAGCAAGCAGCGTAACGGGCCAACTGGGGTCGTTAAACTCGCATTTTTGAAGGAAATGACGCGATTCGAGAATCAAACGAGCACCTATCAATAAGCGAGAATTTTCGTCGCTATCATGAGCAAATCAGGAACCCGTTTCGTATGTCAGAACTGTGGCAAAGAGTCTCCGAAACCGGGCGGTAAATGTTTTGCTTGTGATGAATTGAATACAATTACCGAGGAAGCAGTCACTCACACGTCGACACCCCAAACTCCTAGTCGTCCAGCTCTGACTGCGTCAGACGGTTCTCGCTTGTATACGGATATCAACACCGTTGACCGTCCTCGCATTTCCGTTGGAATCACCGAATTAGATCGCGTATTAGGCGGTGGCCTCGTACCGGGTTCATTGGTGCTCCTTGGCGGTGAGCCGGGTATTGGAAAGTCGACCCTTCTCTTACAGGCAACGGAATTTGTTGCGGAGCAGGTTGGTCCCGTCTTGTATGTTTCTGGTGAGGAATCTGAATATCAAGTGAAGTCCCGTGGTGAGCGACTTGGTCTCGGTGAGATTCCATTGTACCTCCTTGCTGAAACATGTTTAGAGAAAATCATTGAAGAGTTCAAGCGCCTAAAACCAGCTTTGGTCGTTATCGATTCGATTCAAACCGTATTTTCAGACCAGCTGCAGTCAGCCCCAGGAAGTATCAGTCAAGTGCGGGAAGCTGCCAGACTATTACTAATTGCGGCTAAGCAGTACAACATTCCTATTTTTCTCGTTGGGCACGTCACGAAGGAAGGCGGGCTTGCTGGACCTAAGACTCTCGAGCACATTGTGGATACTGTGCTGTACTTTGAGGGCGAGCGATACCAATCTCATCGTGTCGTGCGTGCTGTTAAGAATCGATTTGGTGCGGTGAGTGAACTCGGTGTTTTTGAGATGACGGAGAGTGGTCTTCAGCCAGTTGAGAATCCTTCAAAACTGTTTCTGTCCCAACGATCGGTCGAAGCACCTGGCTCAGCAGTTCTGTGTTGCATGGAAGGTACGCGGCCCATTCTTGTTGAAGTGCAAGCACTGGTCAGTCCTGCGGCATACGGGACTGCCCGTCGGACGGCGAGCGGCCTCGACCAACAGCGGCTGGCCCTCTTACTCGCAGTGCTAGAAAAGCGCGTCAGTCTGAATGTAATATCCAATGACGTTTTCGTGAATGTCGCGGGCGGAATAGTAGTCACTGAACCAGCCTCGGATTTGGGTGTAATTGCGGCCGTGGCCTCAAGTATTTGCGATCGACCCATTAGGTCTGACACGGCTACATTCGGCGAGGTCGGTTTAGCCGGTGAAGTGCGGAGCACTAGTCAAGCGATCCATCGTGTTCGCGAAGTGGCCCAGATGGGATTTCGACGCTGTATTGTGCCAGAAGCGAATCGCATGGCGCTCGAAGCACCAGATGGATGTACTTTAGTTGGTGTTAAGACTGTGGCTGAAGCAATGCAGGAAATGATTGGATTGGGCACTTAGTGTTTAGCCTTTCGTTTCATTGGTGGCGCACTGTTTTTTTTCTGATTCCTGCGATTGGTGTTTATACGGTGGGACTCGGAGCTTGTTCACTGGGCTCGAGTTTATTTAGCGGGCAGGGCAAGTTTGGACATTGGTGTGCTCGCGCGTGGTCTTGGTTCATTCTTGCTACGACAGGCGTCAAGGTTGACGTAACTGGCTACGAACAGCTGCAGAAGCGTAAAACCTATGTCTTTGTATCAAATCACCAGAGCATCTACGATATCCCAATCATCTTCTGGTCCATACCTCACCAGTTACGCATCATTGCGAAAGCATCACTTGGCAATTTTCCAGTTCTCGGGTGGCACTTACGGCGCACGGGACATGTGCTCGTCGACCGGCATAAGCCGGGACAGGTAACCTTTAAGAAGATTTCTTCAATTTTGCAGGAAGGCCTTTCATTAATCGTATTTCCAGAGGGGACACGTAGCATTGATGGACACATAGCTGGTTTTAAGAAGGCAGTTTTCGTTTTGGCTATCGAAGCCGGGTTATCTATAGTGCCGGTTTCAGTTTCTGGAAGTCACCGTGTGATGAAGCCTGGTCGACTCACGACATGCCCAGGGGTTGTAAGTCTTACCGTGCATGCACCGATCGAGACATCCTTGTTGACTAGAAATGATGCATTAGATTTAGCGGATAGAGTTAAACGAACTATCGCATCAGCTGTCTATCATGAAATGTAGAGTCTCAGATCGGCTTTTACCAGGACATTGCAACAGCAAGTTTGGTTCGATGCCACATGGTTAACATTGATTCACAGTTATCGTCAGTCGTTTCACTTGCCGGTATCTCGTTTATTAACGTCAGCGTCACTGTCGAGGAACCAAGTCTCGATGCACCGTTGGCTGAGGTTGAGCATCGGCTGCGAACCGCTTCGACCAGTGATGACATGACGAAGGCTGTCCGTCAGATGTATCGACGGTGCCGTATCGATCCGACCAAAACCAGGCCTTCATCTGAGGCACTATTGCGCCGGGTACGGCGAGGAGATTCTCTACCGCGTGTTAATTCAATTGTGGATGTTTGTAACTGGTGTTCGGTTGAGTCGCAAATTCCATTTGGCCTATATGATCTTGACAACATTCACCCGCCGATTGACTTTCGGATGGGTCGTGAAGGTGAGGCATACGCTGGAATTCGAAAAGAAGCAATACGTGTGGCGAATCGCCCAGTGTTGGTCGATGGTCAAGGTCCGTTTGGAAATCCCACGTCTGATTCCGCTAGAACGATGGTAAGGAATGCGACTACAAGTGTCTTGATCGTCACTTTTCTTCCGGTAGAGGTTGAGCCTGCGCGACGTACAGCCGTCCTCGATATTGCGATCGAAAGGTGCGTAGAATTCACCGGTGCTAAGCTGAAACAGAGGTGGGGTGGGTAGGTTTTGTGGACTAAGGTTATAATTTATGTTTGAGTGTCTCTCGATCTTGTAAAACGCGACACGGATCGATTTTTTTCAAATTAGCACAATGCACGTAGCTGTCATCATCGCGGCAGGTGGACTTGGCTCGCGTCTAAACTCGCGTACTCCGAAGCAGTTCCTTCATGTAGGCGAAATGAGCATGTTGCTCCGCAGTATTCGTACCTTTGAAGGTCATGATTTGATCGATGAAATTGTGACTGTCCTACCCTCAGAGTACATGGAAGCGTGCCAAGGTGGATTGTCATCCGGTGAAACGGTGTTCCAGGTTGTTGCCGGTGGTGATCGTCGACAGGATTCAGTCGCAAATGGATTCGCTCACGTGTCTTCGAACACTGACATCGTACTGGTTCATGATGCAGCTCGGCCATTTGTTGGCCCTGAAGTTATCAGTCGGACAATTGCCGCGGCTTCCGAGTTTGGCGCGGCAATTCCAGCAGTCGCGGCAAAGGATACTGTTAAGGTTGGCACAACGAAGGATGACCAAACCGTGGTCGCAACCACTCTACCGAGAGATGAAGTCTACCTTGCTCAGACACCGCAAGGTTTTAGACGGAAGGTGTTGGAAGATGCGATTGCCCAAGGTTTGGAGAGTGATGCGACTGATGAAAGCATGCTCGTGGAACGAGCTGGTTACACGGTACGCTTAGTTGAAGGCGATCCAACGAATATTAAGGTAACGACAAAGGAAGATCTCGCTTTGGCACGGCTTCGTTTTCAAGATGTGAATCGTAGTAATGAGACACGTATTGGTATTGGATATGACCTGCACCGTATTGAAATGGGTCGGCCGCTTATCCTCGGAGGTGTGAATATTCCCTCGGACTTCGGCCTAAGCGGCCATTCGGATGCTGATGCTGTCTGCCATGCCGTCGTCGATGCGATGCTTGGGGCGGCTTCGTGTGGAGATATTGGTCAACATTTTCCGGATTCAGATGCTCAATGGGAGGGGATATCCAGCTTAGATTTAATGCAACGAACGTACGCATTGGTGTACAAGCAAGGTTTTATCGTAAGAAATGTTGATGTTGTCATCATTGCGGAACACCCAAAAATTGGGCCTTATGTTGAGGATATGAGGCTTAATCTCGCTAAGGTTCTAAGCGTTGAATTAACTCGCATCAATATCAAAGGAAAGACAAACGAAGGGGTTGATGCAGTCGGTCGTGGAGAGGCGATTGCCGTTCAAGCAGTCGCAATGCTTGAGAAGATGTCTGTTGATGTTGCAGCTTCCAACGAAAATCCTGACCTTGAGTAAGTTCTATAAATGCAATCATTGGCTTTTGGCAGCGTACAATTGTGTTGAAGCATCTATTTGAGTGTTTCTAGCATCGTCAGTGGATTGACGGCATGCTTATTTACGGAATTAATGCGGTAACTGAAGCGTTGCGTGCTGGGCACGTTGTTTCCCTCAGTGTACTGGATAGCCAAACCTCAAGACTTTCACAGATCGTCAAGCTTGCTAATAAACAGGGGCTTTCGCCTGAACGCCTGAGCAAGGAAGAACTGTCCCGTGCCGCAGGTGTACATTCGCATCAGGGTGTTATTGCACAGATTTCACGGTTGCAAGAAGTTGAGGTGCGGGACTTGATTGGAAAGGGAATTTCGGCACCTTTGTTGTTGGTGCTCGACGGTGTTGAAGATCCACAAAACTTTGGCGCAATTCTTCGCACCGCTGATGCAGCAGGTGTACAGGGTGTGATTCATCAAAAACGTCGATCCTCATATATTGGTGCTGCAACGGTAAAGGCGTCAGCGGGTGCCTTGGCTCATGTGCCGATCGCATCTGTAGTAAACGTCGCACGGTCACTGCAGGAGTTGAAGGATCTCGGCGTCTGGACTGTTGGATTGTCCGATGATGCGACACAACGGTACGATGCTATCGATTTGACCCTGCCAACAGCCATCGTTATGGGTGCGGAGGGGCGAGGACTGAGGCGATTGGTGCGAGAGCGCTGTGATTGGCTTGTTTCTATTCCCATGGCCGGTAAATTAACGAGCCTAAATGTTTCGGTGGCAACTGGAATTGCTTTGTTTGAGGCAGTGCGACAGCGGAGGGATGTAGATTCTCTTGTAATTAAAGGGAAAAAAGGAAAAATGAAGCGGACAAAGGGCTAAAGGTTTCTATTAATTGGGCTTGCGGGATGGAGAGGGACGTGCTAAAATTTTCGTTTTGTCTGGCTGGCGTAGCTCAGTCAGGTAGAGCAGCTGATTTGTAATCAGCCGGTCGGGGGTTCAAATCCCTTCGCCAGCTCCAAGATGCATCATTATTCCACACCTTGCAGATTTCATTGAATGCAGTGTCAGAAGCAATGGTCGGCTTTAGAGGGGTTACGGAGAAAAGATTACTGCCGTTTGGGATATAGAGGAGTAGGCGAGGTTGCGGAGCGGTCAAACGCAACAGACTGTAAATCTGTCGGCCTAGCGCCTTCGGAGGTTCGAATCCTCCCCTCGCCACCAGGTTTTGGTCTGGCGCGTGAGATTAGGGATGGGTGAAGTCGTGAGGTTTACGATTAGACAGGTTGGCCAAATTTGACACCCGTGCGTGATGATGGCTTACGAATCAGTAGGTTGGCAAGGAGCGCGGGAGTAACTCAGTGGTAGAGTCACAGCCTTCCAAGCTGTTGGTCGCGGGTTCGATCCCCGTCTCCCGCTCCAACCTTGGTGGTGACCGGAGATATTTTGTGTTTCTTGGAAGTCGATTTTTAGGTGTTGTTTGACTGATGATCTCGAAGCCGATGTAGCTCAGTTGGCAGAGCGCGTCCTTGGTAAGGACGAGGTCACCGGTTCAATCCCGGTCATCGGCTCCAGAGTGAACGTGTGTTGTCGTAGAATGATGACTGGATAAGAACTTCGATTGTTATGTGGCAAACGCTGAATTGAGAAGGGTGGATTCGCGATGGCGAAGGAAAAATTTGATCGATCGAAACCGCACGTAAATATTGGAACGATTGGGCATATTGATCACGGAAAGACGACCTTAACAGCCGCGATAACAAAAGAGTTGTCGAAGTCTCAGAAGAAAGTGGAATTTCGATCATTCGACTCAATCGATAACGCGCCAGAAGAGAAAGAGCGGGGCATCACAATCGCAACGGCGCACGTCGAATACGAGACGGCGAACCGACACTACGCGCACGTTGATTGCCCGGGTCACGCGGATTACGTCAAGAATATGATTACAGGTGCAGCCCAGATGGATGGGGGCATTTTGGTCGTGGCGGCGACCGACGGACCGATGCCGCAAACACGCGAGCATATTCTATTGGCACGACAGGTTGGGGTTCCGTTTCTGGTAGTGTTTTTGAATAAAGTGGATGCTGTGGATGACCCGGAATTATTGGAACTAGTGGAGATGGAAGTTCGGGAATTGCTGTCTTCGTATGGCTTTCCTGGAGATGACATTCCGATTGTTCAAGGCTCGGCCCTTAAGGCACTAGAATCCGATGGAGACGAAGCGGCCGAGAAATCGGTGCTCGATTTGATGGCAGCAGTGGACGAATATATCCCGGTACCAAAGCGGGATGTGGATAAGCCGTTCTTGATGCCGATTGAAGATGTATTTTCGATTTCTGGTCGTGGCACGGTGGTAACAGGTCGAGTTGACCGTGGAAAGGTGTTGGTCTCTGAGGAAATTGAGATTGTTGGGTTTACGGAAACGCAGAAGAAAGTCGTTACCGGAGTGGAGATGTTCAGGAAGCTGCTCGATGAAGGAGTAGCGGGAGACAATATTGGAGTTCTGCTCCGTGGAACGGAGAAGGACGATGTTGAGCGCGGTCAGGTATTAGCGAAACCAGGTTCAATTACACCCCACACGAAGTTTAAGGGTGAAGTGTATGTGCTCACGAAAGATGAGGGTGGGCGACATACGCCATTTTTCAATGGGTATCGCCCACAGTTTTATCTTCGGACGACGGATGTGACAGGAGTATCGACGTTACCGGAAGGTGTCGAAATGGTTATGCCTGGCGACAACGTGGCAGTGGAAGTGGAATTAATAACACCAGTGGCCTTAGAGAAGGGATTGAATTTTGCAATCCGTGAAGGTGGACGTACAGTAGGCTCAGGGGTTATTAGCGAAATCGTCGAATAGTTGCTTTCCTGTTGTAAATTAACCGGAAGGTAAAAGGTAGGGTATCTGGGATGCGGGAAATTGTCTCATTGGCATGCAACGAGTGTAAACGCCGTAACTACAGTACAACTAAGAACAAAAGAACCACATCCGAGAGATTGGAAATTAAGAAATTTTGCCGTTGGTGCCGAACGCATACTGTCCATCGGGAAACGAAGTAAGTTGAGGCTTTGATCGTCTCCGACAACTTGAGATTTTATTGCGATGTATTTGTCGGAGTTCGGTGATCGGATTGTAGGCCAGTAGCTCAATTGGTAGAGCACCGGTCTCCAAAACCGGGGGTTGGGGGTTCGATTCCCTCCTGGCCTGCCATTGAAATTGGAGAATTGGGTCGGGGTTTCTGAGATAGAACACGGGCGAAATATGAGCAATCAGAAACACGATTCGATGACCGTCGGCACATTTGGCTTGTGGGATCGATCCCGAACATTCCTCACGCAGGTTCGCAATGAGTTAGAGCGGGTTACATGGCCGTCCAGGAAAGAAGTGTACGCAACAACTTTTGTGGTCGTGTGCACGTCAGTGTTCTTTGGTATCTATTTGTGGGGAATTGATTTAATTCTAAATGCGCTCGTTGGCTGGGTTTTTCAGAACTTTGGTGCAGCATGATGACCGACGTCAACACGAAGCAGTGGTATATCGTGCACACTTATTCTGGATTTGAGAAAAAAGTGTCTGAATCGTTAGGTCAACGCGTACAAGCGTACGGGCTTCAGGACGATATTGGTGAGGTGCTAATTCCTACTGAAGATGTTGTCGAAATGCGCGGTGGGCGAAAGGTAGTAAGTTCTAAACGCTTTTTCCCTGGTTATATTTTAGTCGAAATGAATATGTCCGACAATGCTTGGCATGTAGTGAAGAACACCCCGAAAGTGACAGGGTTTGTAGGGGCAGGTGTGAGACCGATACCGCTCACGCGTGATGAGGTTGACCATATCCTTCAGCAGGTAACGATTGCGGCGGAAAAGCCTAAACCGAAGTACATGTTTGATAAAGGCGATCAGGTTCGTATTAATGAGGGTCCTTTCACAAATTTTAATGGTCTTGTTGATGAAGTGAATCTCGAAAAAAACACCTTAAAGGTCATGGTTACAATTTTTGGTCGAGCGACACCGGTCGAGCTGGACTTCTTGCAGGTCGAGAAACTGTAGTCGCACTTGGCAGTTGTTTGATTAAAAGTCATTAGATATGGCAAAAAAAATATTAGCAATGGTGAAGTTGCAAATCGCGGCTGGTAAGGCAACGCCCGCACCACCAGTAGGAACAGCGCTTGGACCTCACGGCCTGAACATTATGGATTTTTGTAAGAACTTTAATGCTAAGACTGCTGGTCAAGAAGGATTAATTATTCCAGCTGTTGTGACGGTTTACGCTGATCGCTCGTACAGTTTCATAACCAAGACTCCACCGGCCGCGGTATTGCTTAAGGCTGCTGCCAATATTGCGAAGGGTTCGGGCGAACCAAATAAAACTAAAGTCGGCACTGTAAGTGCGAATGATGTGGCTAAGATTGCCAAGGAGAAGATGCCAGACTTAAACGCCGATTCACTTGAAGCTGCGGTGAGGATTATTGAAGGCACCGCCAGGTCGATGGGACTTGAGGTTAAGTCCTAATGGTTGGTATTCAGTTGTATTCGAAGGCAGCTTGATTGGCAGAGGGGACTCTAATGAAGCGTGGAAATAAGAAATTCGCTGCTGCTCTTGAGCAAATACCAGAAAAGCCACTTCAGCTGGAAGAAGCGATTCCCCTCGTACAGAAGGTTCGGTATGCCAAATTCGATGAAACCATCGAAATCGCAATGCGTCTTGGTGTAAATCCTAAACATGCTGATCAAATGGTACGCGGTACCGTTGTTTTGCCACATGGCCTTGGACGCGACACCCGTGTTTTGGTAATTGCAACTGGGGAAAAGCAGAAGGAAGCGCAAGATGCCGGCGCTGATGTTGTTGGTGGCGAAGACATGGTTGAGAAGATTCAAGGCGGCTGGATGGATTTTGAAGCTGTGGTGGCTACTCCTGACATGATGCGTGCTGTGGGTAAGCTCGGTAAAGTGTTGGGGCCTAGGGGATTGATGCCGAATCCAAAAATTGGGACTGTTACATTTGAGGTGGGCAAGGCTGTCAAAGAAATAAAAGCTGGCAAGGTAGAGTTTCGCGTCGACAAATCCGGAATCATTCATGCGCCTATCGGGAAGTCATCTTTTGCGAGTGAGCAACTCATTGAGAATGCCCAAGCCCTGGTGACCAGTGTGGTTAAAGCTAAGCCCAGTGCAGCTAAGGGCAAGTATTTGAAGAGCGTCACAGTAAGTTCAACGATGGGCCCAGGAGTTAAGGTGGATGAGGTGAGCGCGGAAGCGGTGGACGCTTAATGGCGATGCAATGCATTTAGCTTCGAACACAGGATTGTATTAATGGCAACTACGAGAGCAGAGAAGGACGTCGAGCGGCAACAACTGGAAGAAGTCTTTCAGGGGGCCGAGAGCGTTATTCTTGTCGATTTTACTGGACTGAATGTTCCAGCGGCTACCGAGTTAAGGCGTAAGGTGCGAGCTGCCGACGGGCATTATCGTGTCGTCAAGAATACTTTGGCCAAACGCGCTATTAAAGGTAGTGCGTTCGAGTTGTTGCATGATTCGTTCGAAGGAACGACTGCGGTTGCTTATTCAAAAAACGATCCAGCACCACTGGCTAAGGTTCTGACAACCTTCGGGAAAACCGAACCGGCATTGAAAGTGAAAGCTGCAGTCGCGCAAGGCCTCAGTT
>Ga0310121_10002117_pt1 | contig 19325 bp, 24 predicted proteins | sample CB27_Tmax_986_MG_FD_203504 | JGI IMG/M metagenome (GOLD analysis project Ga0310121, IMG submission 203504) | Marine microbial communities from Western Arctic Ocean, Canada - CB27_Tmax_986 | ecosystem: Environmental > Aquatic > Marine > Oceanic | place: Canada: Western Arctic Ocean | collected...
CTCGCAACGCGGGCAAGAAACTCCTTGCGGCCAACGCAACTGCAGAAGATACTCACGGCAAGCACCTTCGGACGAGAACCGCACCTCGAATTCACCGAGTGTCTTCGGGTAGTCTTCCATACCCCAAGACACGACACCTTGGGGTTACTTGGGCAACTGAATACCCCCAAAAACGATAGTAATCGAGGACCCTGCGAGTAGGCCTCTAATCGTCGAAAGCAGCTTCATGTTGTCAAGATAGGCGGCTATATCGTTCATTGGATTGTTCACCTCCGAAAGTCAATCAGTGACCGGTGGGGCGCCATTGCCGATAGAGGTTGCCACTCTGGGGATTGTCTGGAGCAGAGTAACGATTTAGATAACCTACTCGCGGTTTACCGTGGATTCAAGAACCTCTGCAACCGTAAGAGACCTGAAGCTCTCCTGAACTAACGGTCTCGCCTGGTCGGGGAAGCCGGCTCGCGGAGACGGTAGGTAGGTGTTTAACCAGCCAATTACCGCCAGTTTCAACATCTTGATTTGCCCCGAAGTTCTTGAATGGATTATAAGAGCGGTCATAGTTCCTACGCAGCACCAAGTCAAGGAGTTGAAGACATGACACCGGAAGAAGCCTATTTGTTCGATCTCAATGGCTATCTTATCCTGCGGCAGGTTTTGCCCCGGGACATAATCAGGGCTCTCAACGGCGAAATCGACAGGCTCGAAGCACTCAGCGACGAGGAAGTAGCCTCGCTGGGAGTACCTCGAGGCTATTATCGGGAGGAAGGCAACCGGCGGCCGGTTGATTATTCATGTCCTCTTCTGAAGTGCGGAGGGGTCTTCGAAAAGCTGATCGATTGGCGCGCAACGGTTCCCTCTGTCGAAGCCATGATCGGCGAGCTCACCCGCTTGGATGCACTGCATCTTCTGGTGCGCCAATCGGGCCGGTCAACGGTCTTTCACCACGGGTATTCAGAGCTCCTCTCCTATAGCGAATTCGCCGTGACCAACGGGCAATTCAAATGTGTGAGTGTGAAGATCGGATATGCGCTCACGGACGTCTCAGTGGAAAACGGCGCCTTTTGTGTCATCCCGGGGAGCCACAAGAGCAGCTATTCCAATCCCTATCATCTCGAGGAACCGGATGAAACCCATCCTCTGGTACAGACCTGCCCCTGCAAGGCCGGAGATGCCGTGATCTTCTCCGAGGATCTGACTCACGGCGCCGTCCGGAATCGAAGTGGTAAGCTGCGACGCACAATCTTCGCCTCCTATGCACCCGCTTTCCAAGCGGCCTGGGACGATCAGCTGGATATGGCAGAAGGATTCGAGGAGAGGGCCACTCCCCGGCAGCTGAAGCTGATCCAGGGTCCGCCACCGTTCGGCGTTGCTGGGGGCTTCAATCAGGGACCGATCAGGGCTGTTTCATCCGACTAGGTTGAGACGTGGAGACAAGAGCTAGAAGGAAGAAGAATGTCCGGCCCTTCCAGGTCGGTACTGGACAACGCAATTTGTCCGAAGAAGAGCGCTACGCCTTCGACGTTACGGGTTTTATGATCCTCGAAAATCTGCTGACAGCCGATGAGGTGAGCGATGCCCGGGGGAGATTGGATGCGGCTTTCTCCAGTCCTTCTCCCGGGGTCAAGCGGCAGCAGAACGGTCCCGAAGTCGAGTTGTTGAACGTGATGGAGTGCGGCGGTGTTCTCGAAGATCTGGTTGCATCGAATCGGCTTGTAAAGGCAATGGAGGAGCTAATATTGGGGAGTCAAATTCGCCTGGTAGCCTCCCGAGCCATTTTTAGAGAGTCGGGCATCACAGGTGAGATCACGCAGGGAGGACTGGCCGATCCGAGGCGCTACACTCGTTACCGCAGTTTCCTCCAGGGCGAGATGCGCTGCCTGATGGTATCGTGCTTGATCGCCCTCGACGACACGAGCAACGGTGACGGGAGCTTCAGTGTGATTCCAGCAAGCCACAAGAGCAATTTTCCTCATCCCTATCCCCAGGACAACCTGGAAGAGGTGGCCGTCCTGAGGGATCTACCCCTGCTGGCGGGCTCCGCGGTCGTATTCAGTGAGAGCCTCTCCCACGCAATGAAGGCCTCCATTTCGGAGGAAAGGCGGTGGCTGCTCTATCAATACGGGCCGTCCTATATGGTCAGCTGGCCGGGCTGTAACGCCTCGGAGGCACTCCGAGAGCGGGCGTCGAGGGATGAGACCAAAGCTCGACTCTTGAGAGAACCGTACTACCATCCCTAAGCTGAAACTTCGTTGGAACTCGCACCTCCAGGTCGCCCAATAATGCGAAACGTGAGGAAGCCTGGAGCGCGAGCGAGGGGTTGGAGGGCAGTGCAATGGGGGGACGAAGGGGCCTGAGGCGTGGCAAGCAGCCAAGTCGGAGGGATTCGGGGTGTTCCCCAACCCCTCGCTTGCGCTTCAGGCTTCCACGGCTCGGGAAGTTTCGCTCTCGAATGGGCAGTGTAGCGGTGGCGGGACTGACCTGGAACTCGATTTTGGTTGGAGCTGGACGTGTGCCAGACCTTGGTGCCTGGAGATCGTCGACGTGGGTTCGGTCTCCAGGTCGCCGTGTTCTTTCCTGTGAGCCCTTGGCTTGAGAAACGGTAGCGCCACCTCAACCGACATGAAGTTTCTTCGTGTGCTAACCCTGAAACCGAATTGAGTAGAGATCTGCGTCTTGCAGCTGGATTCTCAGTCTAATGGGTTTGCCTCGCAAGGAGCTCAGATCTCCGCCATTCTTCCAGGCCACCACACGCTCAATCGTGTCGCCGAAGTGATCTGGGCAGTCCGCCAACGAAAAGCCGTCTATTGCCTTGCCCGTTGAGTCTTGAACCTCGACCCGCACGCTTCCAGCGGCTGACGTGGCGAAGTTCAGGCTGAGCTGGGAGCCGGAAAACTTCAGAGGCGGGGTGATCACCTCGCCACCGCTCATGGGAGCATTCAGCGAGACGAAGCCGTCCAGACGCAGGGTGTAGCGCCGCAGAGCGCTACCCTTACCGGTCCAATAGCTCTCGACCGCGTAGAGGGAGAGCTCGTTGGGGGCGCCAGCCAGATCGGAGCCGGTTTCGACCAGATGCCAGGCGATGTACTGATGCCCGTAGTTCCAGGTGTCGGGTCGCTGGACTCCCGGCCGTAGGAAGGCCTCGTTCCAGCGCTTGAACTTGAGGCCGTCCCGGCTGGCCATCAGCAGTGCTTCGGTGACCGCCGTACCGTAGCGCTCGACCGACGAAGCTCGCAGCTGCCGATGCGCCAGATCTGGTAGAGCTTTCATCGAGTCGGACCAGCTGCGGTCGATGTAGCGTGTGGGGAAGCCAATTAGGAGATGAGGCGCCCGATGGTAGGGTTTTACTTGGTTTGTGTACAGATGCTCCCCGGGAGAATCTTCGTAAGTGAGATCCACGGGGGTGCTCCAGTGTACCAGGTCGTCAGAGGTGGCCGTCCGAATATCTCTTATTCCCTCCTTGAAGATTCGCCAGTAGGCACGGTACTTTCCGATCGTCGGATCCCAGAAGGCAAGATTCTGGGAATCGAAGGCACCCAACTTGGCCAACATCGGCTCGTCGGTCATGGGTGACCAGTGGATTCCGTCGGCAGACTTGAAGGGCAGCAGCGCGTTCGGGTCCGACGACCGAAGGATCGCCTTGTAGCGCGCGTCAGAGGCGGCGTTGGGGTTCGCATCCTTGAACACCGCTGGGTGGCCGGCGTCGACGTTGAGCGGTCCCCGTGCGCCACTGGCGATGGCGATGTTGTTCTTCTTAGAACCCTGGAACTCGTGCAGGCCGAGCTCGGGTTTCCGCCAGCGGACACCGTCGTCGCTTTCGGCGTAGCAGCAGTAGAGGGGGTGGCTCTTGTTGTTGAGTTTCCCCTGAGTGGGCTCCAGATGCCAGGCCTTGTAGTACATGCGGTAGAGGCTGCCGTCCTGAAAGACGCTGTGATAGCCGCTGCCGCTACCCTCCCAGGGCTGATCGTGAACCAGGACGAGTTCTCGCGGTACCGGATGATGAAGGCGCAGGGACGTCCCACCGCCCATTCGATCGATCAGGTGGCTGTCGATGAACAGTTCGCGTCGCGAACCAATGTCAAGAACTTCCGGCTGTCCGCCTGTCTTGCTGGTGATCGAAGCTGCGAGTGGGTTGGAAGATGAGGCTGCGAGGCCAAGTGCAGCAGTACCCCTGAGCCAATCACGTCGGGAAAGACCAGTCTGCTTCATGATGCTACTCTCCTTTATCTTCAATGAAAGACGATGAGCCAACTTTCGTCAAGTATTCGGATTGGGTGTGCCCTCTCCTCTCTTCAGGTGCCGGAAATGATGACCAAGACCCAGGAAATCGTATTTCTCAATCCAACGCGCTAACGCGGGACGAAGAAAAAAAGGGCTGCAAAGGTCGCTCCCATTAGAACTGTCAAAATAGGGTCGACGCTGAGGATGGACCCGAAATAGGTGTAGACAAGAGTCAGAGGCGTCATCCTGATAGCAGTGGCGAGGACGAAGCGGTGCAGGGACATGCTGGTTAGGCCCGCGCCATAGCTGACGATGCCGAAGGACACGAAGGGCAGAAGTCGCGAGACCAGGACCACTTTGGTCAAGAGCTTGTCGGAGCATTCCATGCAAAATGTGATGTGGCCGGTAAGGACTCGCTCCAGGAATTGACGCCCGAGTAATCGGGTCATCAGGAATGCCAGACGGGCGCCTAAGCACACCTCCAATAATTGAGTAGAGACCTCCCTGAAAGGGTCCGAGGAAGGCGCCAGCAGCCAGTGTCAAGGGGAGGCTGGGAACCGGGCTTAGGACGACGACCGTGGCCATGAGCAGGACGAATAACACGGGGGGCAGGCTCCCGGCCTCCTGCAACCATCTCTCGGTATTCTTGGGATCCAGAAGCTTTACCAACTCGCCGATTGGCACCACCAGGCCCAAGAGGATAAGAAGGGCGATCCCGGTTAGTCCCTTGATGGGCATACGAATCCTTCTGAGGTACTAGTGGACTGTAGCGCCTGATTCGCTAGTGCCTGAGCGGCCCTCGAACGCGATCTCCGTGTTGCGCTTCCTCGCCATAGTCCAAGCTATGCCTTGTCAGTGCGCCTTGATCTCGCGCCCGAATGGCTCGCTCATCCACTAGCGAATCAAGCGTTACAGTCCACTATAGCCGAAAGCGTGGCCGCGAACTCTCTATTCGAATTGGAACGAGTAGAGCTTGGCATTGCGGATCCAGAAACGAAGCTGGAGCGGGCGTCCCGCCAGGGAGCTCAGGTCGCTCTCACCCTGCCAGCTTGCCTTGAATCGACCTGCCCTGGTGAACCGATCGGACTCGTCCAGCGAGAAACCGGCTAGAGGTTGCGTCTGGTGATCCAGGATTTCCACCTTGATTTCGGCGACACCCGATCCGTCGTTGTTCCGGGCCGGCTCCAGGTTGACCCAGAGATTGGAGCCCTCGAAACTAAAACTCTGCGTGAGCAGGACGCCTGGACGCAGCTTCCCCGCGTCGATGGAAACGAAGCCGTCCTCCGGAAGCGTGGCCAGGCCAGGTGCCCGGAGGGCCGAGTCCCCCATGAGAAAGAGCTGTTCCGGGCCTCGCCAGTTGGCTCCGGTGTAGTAGATCCAGACCTTGCCGTCGTGCATGAGTGGCGGCTGGACGTAGAGGCTTACCGTGTCGAAGCTGCCTTCATCTCCGGGTAGGATCAGCGGTTCGCGGAATCTGCGATCGTAGTGAACCCCATCGCGGCTGAAGGCAAGAGTGGGGTAGTGGAGGGTGTTGGTGGTCCGGAAGATCCAGGGCAGCCCGATGTAGGTGCGCTCGTAGGTGGCGACGGGAAAAAGGTAGAACTCGCTGTCAATATGATCCCGTTCGTCCGGTACGATGATATTTTGGGGAAGACTCCAGCTCTTCAAGTCGGGACTCTCGGCCCTTCCCACCATTCTTACTCCCAGTGGGCACTTTCGATGCAGGCAGTTCTCGATGTGAGCCGCGTAGACCTGGCGGATGGGATCCCAACCCATGTAGTGGGTGGGTCCCCAACGTCCCGGTTCAGGTGTGGTGTCCATGACTGGATTGCCAGGTTCAGCAGTCCACTCGAAACCGTCTGGGGAGTAGTAGAGGTGCAGTTGCATTCCCGGAGGATTCTTGGAGCGTGTGTGGCCAATCGCCTTGTAGCGCTTCTCCGGGTCCTTCTCGTTGGGGTCCAGAAAGGTGGGAGCCCGGCTGCCTTCGGGTAGGATGTTGTTGGCTCTGGAACCGTTGAACTCCACCTTGCCCAGATTGGGCTTCTCCCAGTGGAATCCATCTCGCGAGGTAGCAAAGCAGAGTCTATACGTGTACGTGTTGTGGTCTCCTACGTATTGGTAAGGCTGTCGACCCGTTCTCGGACTGAGCCCTTATCCGTCCAGTGGTAGTCGGTCAACTGACCGCCCCGTTCGGCCTTCCACTGCTGTGTAGTGGAGTACCACATCTTGAACAGGCCCTTGTCCTCGTCGTACATCACCTTGGCAACAGGACTGAGGGAGCCCTCCCAAGGACGGTCGGGCTTGATCACGGGATTGTTGGGCGCTTTGGTAGCCGTGTTCAGAACCTGCCGAGCATCGGCAAGGTGTTGGATCATGTAGTCGTCAATGAACAGCTGCTTGCGGTTTCCGATCTCCAACACTGCGGTGGGCGCTTCCGCCGCCTGAGTGTTGAGGATGGTTAGTGCCAGAAGGCAAAGCCCCCCCAGGAACACATGAGTTCTCATTTCGTTCTCCTCCTTGAAGGTCAAGTATTGCCCTTCCATTGTGGCGCTAGAAATTTCGATTTCAAGTTTTAAGGCTGGTGCTGCTAAGTGCTCCTATTCTAAAGCGGATCTACTGCGCTGGCTATCCACGGACCGGCCTTGTCTTTACAAGACTTTAAACAAACCAAACATACCCTTACGAAACATTGTGTGGCCCCGTGGTTTTATGAGATGAAAGGGGAGCGATATCGAACGAGACGAAAGCAGGATAAAGATATGATGAAGTCGAAAGAGAGGAACAGATTGAATCGGGATGAGTTGTTCTCGCAGATTAGGGAGGCGCTGGGTGAGATCTCAGATCTGCCTCGGCGGGTCTTTGTTCTAGCTCACTATCGGGGGCTTCCCGATTCTAGAATCGCCGCCGAGCTGGGCCTGGAAACGTGGGAGGTCCCCCTGCTGCGGAGGGACGCTGAAGAGACGATCGGCCAGAAATTTTCGTCTTCTATCCCATTCCGAGCTTGGGCCAAACCCAGTCTCCGTGACCGCAAGGCTCCCTTACCGCCCAACTCGGTGGTCAGTCTAACCCTGACCTGACACTATTCAATCACGAGGAAGCGAAGCAGCCTTCGCCAGTTGACGTAGAGCTCTCTGTGATCATCCCAAAAAGGTGTAGAGAGACCGTCTCCGGTGGGAACGATGACGGGATACTCATGGGAGGTCCATCTGAGTCCGTCGGGCGACCAGGCCACGCTAATCCCATAGGTCTGGGACTTCATGAAGACCATTTTGTATTTGCGTTGGGGGTCGTGATCGTCGCGGAAGACTCTTGCCTCGCTAGCTCCAGCGGGAAGGAGGACGAGGTTGTTGTCGCGAGTGCCGTCGAACTCGCGCAGGCCCAGCGAGGGACGTTTGAATCTGAGGCCGTCAGCGGAAGTGGCGAAGCACAAGAGGTTCTCTGATTGGGGCCGCACGTTGTACCAGAGCTTGAAGTGGCGCTCTTTCTCGTCGTAGATCACGTTGGAGTAGAGGATCCGCTTTCCCTCCCAGGGTCTCTCCGGAGTCAGGATCGGGTTGGTCTGCTCCTTTGAGGCCGGGTGGACCCAGCGGGCGACGTTGTCCATTCGATCGATCAGCCAATCGTCCAAGAATAGCTGTCGTTTGGAGCTGATCTCGCGGACCGGGGGCTGGCGCGTGATACTGCTCGAGCTGAGCCCCTGGGCCTGCACCGCTCCCAGTTCGGCCAGAGCGCCCAAAACCATGAGCGACAAACGTAGAGGCCAATGTCTTTTCATTCTGACCCTCCTTCAGGAGTCGGATCCGACCAATCTGCGGCCGACGAAACCCAAGGTAAAAGGACCTCGTCAGTCTGCTTGTTGCTTCCAGACCTTCTTGATCCAGGGAACGGTCTGTTTGAGGGGTTGGACAAATCGTTCGGTCTGAAAGTGCGTGATTCCCTCAATCACCTCGAGGTGAACATTGCAGCCCTGTGACACCAGCTTCTCGACGGATTGCTCGACCGCATCGAAGGGAATGAGACCGTCATCTCGGGAGTGGATCACATAGGTGGGGAGCCTGCAGTCCAGGTCATCGGGAACCCGCTCCGAGATTGGGATCGCTGCTGAGAAGCGCTGGTGGTGGTGCTCGGCGAAATGCCAGGTGCCCGCTGCACCCATACTGAAGCCGGTAACCAGCGTCTTGTAGTGATCGATGTTGAATTGCTCCTCTACGAGCTTCAGGATGTGAAGGACCGCCTTTTCATTTGGCTCGTTTCGCCAACCACGGACAATCGCGTCAGGGGCGACGATGATGGCACGGAGCTCGGCCAAAGCGGGCACTACCAGTATCTGGATCATCCCACCGGCGTAGAATGGAGTCACGCGACCGCCATAATGCAGCGCCAGAAGCAGCGCCGTCGGTTTCTTCGCCGAATAGCCCTCAGGAACAGAGATCGTGAAGCGAAGCTCTTTGCCCTCGGGATCACGGATCGTCAGGGGATGAAGCCCGGGAGTCAGATTTTCCATTTTCCTTGGTGGCAGCGCCGCTGAAACAGTGCTCGGGGCAGCGAGGTTGGAAGAGGACCCACTCTCGCTGTAACCCGTGAGCAATGCCCAAGTCGCCAATAGCATGGGGCACGGCAACCGCGAACCAGCCGAGATGGAATTCGACAGTGCGTTAGCATTGCTTGGACCGGTCCAGATGGAACCCCACTAGATGATCGATTCCGAAATAGAATGGCAATTGCAGATGGGGATTGCGCGGCGAGGTCAAGGCGGGAGAAGGAAGAAGATGCCTTGCCATCTTCGACGAATACCAACGAAGAGATCTACCTCAAACCCAGTATTTACAACAGGTTAAGTTCCCGATACGAACCCAGCCTCTCTTCTGTTCAGACAAGCACCTCAGATACATTCAGCTCGATTAATGGACGCAACAATTGTCATGTTATTTCGGGATCGATCATCTAGGGACGGTGTTCTTCCGCCGCCAGCTGGACGGTGAGTCCGTCGGGATCGTCAAAGTAGATTCGATCTCCTGTGATTCGGGATTCGAGGTTCTGCTCCCGGAGTTTCTGAGCCGCCTTATGGGCATCGTAGCCCTCGACTGAGTAGCAGTAATGATCCATGCCGGCCTGGTCTCGTCCGAAGAGGGCGACGAAGTTGTCTCCGAAGGTGAGAAAGCAACTGCCCGCACTCTCGCGGCTGACGCGCATTCCCAGGAGCTTCGTGTAGAAATCCCGGGATCGGCCTATATCGGTGACGGCAAGGGCGACGTGATTCAGGCCGGTGGCAGCAAAGGTGCTGTTCGAGGTGGCAGCCACGGTGCCACCGACCAGTGCCGTGAGGCCGACCACCAGCTGTCGTCTCGTCAGCCCACCTTTCTCGTAGGCCTGGACCAGATTTTCAATTCGATCTTGCATGCGATTCTCCTTTTCTTTGCATTCTACTTCACCGGATCCAGGAATGCCCTGCTTCCCTCGAACCCAGAATGGCGACCTCAGTTCAGGAAGAGTTTATCGATCCAGGGCCAACCCAATATGAGGGCGATCAGGCCCAAAAGTGGAAGTAGGGCAAGGGACGATTTGAGGACGATCTTCCGCCGGGAATCTCCTGCTTGGATCAACTTACTCAGGATTGCTCCGGAGGCGAGATTGACCGCCAACGACACCGGGCTGATCCACTGAAAGCTGAGCGGTGTAGTGTCAACCACGCCAGCAGGGGCGAGAGCCGGCAGTGTCTGTAAGTGGTCGTAAAAGTTCCCTGAAAAGGCGATCAGGACTCCGGCCACGATGCCGTAGATCGCTCCCACAACCGCGCCGGCCGGCTTTCCGAACTTGATGAAAAGAGCAAAAAAGAACAGGCTGAAAGCGGGTGTGGCCAACAGGTTCGTGGTTCTCGCCGTCATGCCGGTGATGTTGCCGGGAACGTTGCCCATGTAGGAGCTGACAATGACGACGACCGCACCCAGGCCGAAGGCCAGGCATTGGGCTAGCCGGACATGTCCCTTGGCCGTCTTGGGCTTCAGACCGAAGCGGTCCAGGAAGTCATTGGTGACAACGGCGGTTATGGAGTTTACACCCGAGTCGAGGCTGGACATGGCCGCCGCGAACATGGCGGAGATCACCAATCCCGAGATGCCTACCGGCAAGTGGAAGGAGATGAACCTGGGAAAGATCTGGTCACCGTTTTCTGCCAGGCTCAGTCCCAGTGGCAGTTCGTCGGGCCTCGCCTGGAAGTAGCCCAGGAGGGCAAAGCCGACGAACAGCAGGGTTCCCAAGACCGTGAAACCTACCAGCGTCTGGGTGAGGTAGGACCGTTTAGCGGCTGCCAAATCACGAGTGGCCATGAATCGCTGAACGCTGAGTTGGTCTCCTCCGGCGGTGCAGATGGTCCACACCAGCACCGAAAAGAAGGTCCCAAACATGGTGACGCGAATCTGTGGGTCGAAACTGAAGGCGGGTTGAACGTCCCAAAAAGGTTGCCAGGTGGTGGGAACCCAGCTGAGATCTCCGAGCTCGATCGTTATCAGGACCACGACCAGAATCGCTCCTCCCAACAGCAGAGCCGTCTGCAGAAAGTCCGTGATCACCACGGCCCTAAGTCCACCGAGGGAAGCGTAGATGATGGAAACGAATCCGGTGACCAGAACGATCCAGGGGATCCAGCTTTCGTCGACTCCCAGCATCACTGTCATGGCTCGGGCCGCCACGTAGACCAGCAAGCACATCCAGGTCAGACGCACCAGGATGAACATTACCCCGCCCAGGATCCGAATGCCTAGGCCCAGCCTCTCCTCCAACAACTCGTAAGCACTGGTCACCCGGTGTCGCATGTAGAGCGGAAGGATGAATCGGCTCACGATCAGATAGGACACCGGGTAGGCGGGGAGGACCAGCAGGATGAAGATCGGTCCTTTGCCGATGGTCTCTCCTGGCACCGAGAGGTAGGAGATTGCACTGAGGTGAGTTGCGAACAAGGAGACGCCCACCAGAAAGGGGCTCATGTTCCCACTGCCGACGAAGTAATCCTTGGCGTCCTTCTGCTTCCGGCTGTAATACCAGCCCAGGACTATGGTGGAGGAGGCATATACGGAGATGATCAGCCAATCGATCCAGGCCAGTCCGGCATTTTTCAATAGGACCTCCAGTTGCAGCTTCTATAGGGATAGTTCCTGACGTTCTCGCAGTGCATTGTAGTGCGAATGCGACGTCAGGGCTAGCGAGCAGGTCCAGAGACGTTGGTTGAAGGCAGCGGGTAGGGCTAAACCAAAGGGGCGACCTCGGTCATGAAGCGCTCCATTCTTTCCAGACTCTCCTGGAGATTCGATCCCAGTAGGCTCATGTACAGGTGACTGACGCCTAGCTTCCGGTAGCTGTGAATGTCCTCGGCCACCTGATTCGCGCTCCCGGTAAGAGCCTGACGCCGGCCCCCATCAGTTTTTGTTTCGCTGAAGCTCCAGGCCCCTCCGAAGCGGATGTGGACTCGATTCGGATCCCTGCCTTGCTCTTCCACCATCACACGAAGCCGCTGGATGGCGCTTTCTAGTTGTTGGAAGCTCTCGAGAGGATAGCGGGGATTTCCGGCGATCGGCATCCAACCGTCAGCCAGACGAGCTACCCTCCGCAGAGCTGCCGGACTCTCGCCCCCAATCCAGAAAGGCGGATGGGGAGTCTGCGCCGGCTTGGGGGTGAACTCGAGGTCGGAAAAGCTGAGGAATTTTCCCTGGAAGGAGGGATTGGGGCTGGTCCACAACTCCTTGAGTCCCTCGATGTACTCGTTGGAGACGGCTCCTCGGTCTTCAAAGCGAGTCGGCACCTGGAGTGCCAGGAACTCCTCGCGCATCCAGCCGACGCCGCAGCCCACAATCAGCCGCCCTCCTGAAAGAACGTCCAGCGTGGCCAACATCTTTGCCGACAGGAGGGGATTTCGGTAGGGCAGGACGATGACCGAGGTCAGCAACTTCACCCGCGACGTCTGGCCTGCCAAAAACGCTAGGACTGTGAGCATCTCCAGTGTGCGCTGGCTCGCTTCGCCACCCGGGAACCCTCCAGAGACGCCGTAGGGATAGCGAGAGCGGACGGTCCGAGGCAAGATGAGGCGGTCGCTGGCGGCCAGCACGTCGAAGCCAAGTTCCTCACCTTTGCGAGCCAGAGCTCCCAGGATTTCCGGTGTGGCTTGAGGGCCAGCGATAGGAAGGTGCAGTAGATATTTCATGGTGTACGCAATCGATCGATTACTGGCATGGTAACATTGCTTCGCGCATGCTGTGTCTCAGAGTGCAACACGTCAGTCTTCCCAGACCAGCTGGCAGCGAGCAGGAAACCCGTGCTTTCTATGGGGGCGTGTTGGGACTGGAAGAAGCACAGCCGCCCAAATCGATTCAAGGACTGGATCTGATCTGGTTCCGGTTGGGTAATCAGGAGTTGCATCTTTTTAGGGAAGACCCTGTTGAGGATCCTTCGCGCCGCCATCTGTGCTTGGAAGTGGCCGACGTCGGCGCCGTTCGCGAGCGCCTGGTGGAGGCCGGCTATCCGGTGGAGGAAACGATTCCCATCCCCAACCGACCACGCTTCTTCTGTCGGGATCCTTTCGGCAACCTGCTCGAATTCACGACTATTCTAGGGGATTACGAGGCCGCGGAAAATGGGTAGGAGATGTAGCTCCGTTTCCAGCTCTGTCATTTGGCGGCACCTGCCTGTATCTCCCGAATAGCGAAGTTTCAGTTCAGTTTTACCCCCAGGAAGTGCTGGCCCCAATTCAAGAAAGAAACTTGGATTTCCTCTGCCATGATCATCGCTAGCAGCGCTGACAGAGCCATGACCGTGAGGGAGTGGGATCCTGTGCTTCAACGAAGCGGGGCCATGGTCCCTTTTGGGCCCCGCTCCCTGACAGTCACGGCTCTGTCATCTGGCGAAGGCTACTGCGCTTCCTCGTGCCAGAAGCACTGGCCCCATTTGAGAAATAAATTTTCCAATTGATGGAAGCCTAAAGCGCAGCGAGGGGTTGGGGACCAGCACAAATGTTCCCGACTCGTTTGCTTGTCTTCGGTTCAAAGTCCGTTTTTCGACGTACTCTGCCGCAGCCAAAACCCTCGCTTTCGCTTCAGGCTTACCTGATCTAAAGATCACACATCAATGGGTTGCACCCTTGTTCCTCAGGAACAACCAAATAAAGCTTCAGGTCAGGCTCCGGTGCCAGAGCTCCCGGGTCTTAGAAGCGGACACGCAGACCTCCCCAGATCTCTCTGGGAGCGACGCGCCTATAAACTGGCAGTCCAGTCACGAACAGCACTATTGCTGTTCTGGAGTGTGAGAGAAACTCGACAATAAAGAGGGGCCCCTAGTTGGGATCACTTGAGCCATTTTGCACGGATTGGCCCCACCTCGTAGAAGGGTTCCGGACCCCAGGCAGATCTGTCTGGGTAGAATCTACTCAGATCGTCGGACAACGGTTTTCCATGCTCTCCCACGTTGTTGTAGCTGGGCGGGTCTAGGGACGTAATATCAGCCAGGAAGCGGACCCCCAGGGCATTGACGTCATCGTCGTAGTCGTCAAGGATGGGCACTCCTCCGTAGGGGGAGTCCCGGCCATCCAGATCTCGGGTAAGGTGTTGGTGATGTTTCCCGGCCGACATGTAGACAACGGGGTGCATTAGATTATAGAGCTCCAGGCGTGACCTGAAGGGCCCAATCGGATGTTGGGAAGGAAAGATGGGGTATCCCTGGACCTTATCGGCTTCTCGCGATGAAAGGCCGAGAATGGTCAGGCGCCATGAGATTCCGTCGTTATTGGATTCCAGTACGAAAAACGCGTCGTCATTGTCGCCTCGACCCCTCGGCATCGTCGAAGATGAGGTAAGGACGGAAAGCCGATGCCAGCCGGTTCTCAAGTTTGTCGACAAGACCGTCCTGGTCCAGGTCTGATGAGGGCGGGTCCTTTTGGGTCGTGAAAACACTCCTTTCCAGGATCGTCTTCAATCCCGGTTTTCTGACCAGCTCCGGTCCGCTGATCCTTTCGTACCAGTAGAATCCCTCTCCACGACCCCCTCCGTGGTCACCGTTGAAGACGCGTCGAAACCCCGGGGGAGAAGTACTGTTCGGGTCTGCGGGATCATAGACTGCACCGTTCCATCGAAGGCGTTTCTTCGGTTGATTCCTGGAGTGTTTGAGCCCTACCACCGTCCATTTGGGAAGTCGGTCAATCAGCTGCCAGCTGGAAAATCCATTCCCCGTCGATTCGTACCAGGAAAAGCCCTCCTTCTCTTCCGAACCCAGATCTCCGCCAAACTGCCGGCGCAGAGATCCGTAGGGAGCCTCCACCAATTCAGCGGCCTCCTCGAGCTCCATTCCGAAAATCCGACGTACGGGCGTACGCCAGACTCTACTGCCCCAGCTGCCTTGAACCCGGCTGTGTCTCAGGGAGAAAACAAGCCCAGGTGGGAGGATGACAGGGTATTAACCTCGCCTGCTGGCAGTTGGTTTGACCGCCCACCATTCGTACCCAAGTTGTGGTGGCGCACCGGAGTCACCCCCATAAATACGCTCGACCGGTGCCTTCTCAGACGCTGAAAACATCGCCTCATAGCGTCCTTATACTTCCTCGTGGTGAAGGTTGTGTCTGAGCGGCTACGACCAGGCCAGGAGGGGTTAGCAGGGATTGATCGGTTTCGTCGGTTGTTTCGGTGAGGCGCTGCGGGTTGGAGAGCACCCCGACTCCCGCCGCGCAAAAAAGGATACACAGTGCGTGTCGTGCTAAAGGCCCCATGGCAACGCTCAAAAGTCGAACCAAACCCCGATTCCGAAGAGTTCCTCATGCTTGTCGAAGAACTCGTATTGTAGAGCTTTGCCGTTGAAGTACTGGCTTCCCGTCCGTATGACCCGACCCGACTCGGAGCTTGGCCACTGCCAACCGGTCAGAGATTTGATGTTTTCGCCGAAGTCAAATTCTTCACGCAAATGACCGTTGACGGCCGCGAACGGGGTCCCTCGGCAACCGGAGGCGCTGGAGGGGGCATACTCTGCTCCGAATTGGAACTCAAGTGGTTCGCCCTCCCTGGATCCCATAGGCGTATCCGATCTCACCGTAGACGGAGATGGCATCGTTGAGGTTTTGAGTGATCCCGGCCACCAAAGCGTCCCGCACGTAGTCTCTTCGTTCGAAGTCCGGGTTACGGTCCCGAAACTCATCACCTATGTGCGAGCTGATATGGTAGGTACCCCCTTCGAAGGCGGTGTTCCCGCTGCGCCAGGTCATCGTCACACCGACTCTGAAGTCGACAGCGTCCACATCGGTTCCAGTTCCGATGTCGACCCGCGTAAAGGCGCCGCCTTCCAGCTCCAGCTGCCAGCCTTCCGGATCGATCGCGTCACTGGTTCCGTAGCGCACCATGGGAAAGCGTCCTCCCAAAGCCGACTCCCAGATCCATCCGACTCCGGTCTCATAGAACCAGACCGAGCTGAAACGAGGTTCCTTCTCGCCAGCTATGTAGGAGCGATAGAGCAGTCCGTGGGGGAGAAAGCGCCAACGTTTATCCGAGGGTTTTGGAGCGACGCCGGGGCCATCGCAGGGACCGTCGGTGTTCTCGCAGTCAGGGTCTTGTCTATCCGATTTCTCGACTTGGACGATTCCTGGTTGCTCTTCGGTTCAGGAGGTTTGCCTTTACCATCCTCTTTCGTGCTGCCCGCAGCGAGGGGGGAGGATTGTGATTGTGCTCCAGTTGGAGCGACAGAGCTCTGGATCGTTGAGAGGTTGGGTGAGGCAAAGACGGGATCTCTGGCCAAAGCGTTTTCCAGAGATTCCACGCCCCCCGAGAGGAGGAGGTGTAGCAGAAGGAGTCGACCTCGTAGAAAGCCTCTTCGCGCTCGCACTTGCATTCAGGATTCGACTGAGGCCGACAGGGTCGACGGGAATAAGTATTCTGGCCGACATTGTACGTGACCCGATGGGTCGAAGAGACTACGTCAGCCAGTTCAGGATCTAGCCAATAGCACCAAAAAAACGACAACCAACCAGTGGCCGAGAGTCGGAGTATGAGCACGCCTTCGTGCCTTCCGGCCAGCTCGGCGCAACGGATTATAGCATTCTCAGAATGTGCACAGCACCCGAAATCGTGCCCGCAGAATCTCACGCCAGTGTTGCCTCTGCGTTCGATCATTCCGGGGAACCTTCAGTGTCGGGGGCAGGGTGGTTTTTCTCTCGTCCGGCTCTCTCCTCGGAATCTGGCAGCTTATTGCTAACGGGTCGAGTCGTTCGCGGCTCTGACGGACTTGGTTTTGAATACTGGTCGTCTACTCGTTTGTGGCTTCTGTTGGCTGTAGCTGTTTCCGGTACTGATCACTACTCACTACTCACTACTCACTACTCACTACTCGTTCTCGGGCTTGGGTCGGCAGTCTGAAGACGAGCCAGAGGGCCAGGAGAGCAATCGAGACACCAAGGATGAAACTAGCAGAAAAACCGTAGCTGTCGGTTAGGGCACCGTAAATCAGGGGTGCGAAACTGCTGATGGGCGTGACCAGGGTGAGAAAGGCCAGGTTCCGGGCGCTGGTTGCAGGGGATGAGATGGATACGACGTAGTTTGGAAAGTAGGCTCCGCCCAGCTCGCCGCCTCCCAGCAGACCGAAGGCCAATAGATAGAAGTAACCCGGTACGGTCCAGGCCCAGAGGATGCCAGTTGCTACCAGGAGCACGGTCGTGACCAGAGGAGCACGGATGCCCCAGCGCGCAAGGATCAGACCGAGGCCAAATCCGGTAATGGCTTTGAATCCAAAGCGCAAAGCGTTCATGTAGCCCGCAAATTCCTTGGGATCTTCGCCCAACGCCTCCCTGGAGTAGAGGGACAGATTTGTCATGGCGTTGAGGGCAATGAAGAACAGGAGATAGGCCAGCCACAAGAGGGCCAGGGTACGGGAGTGGAGAAAGGAACGGACTGTTGCCCGCATGGACTGGAGGAACGGTTCCTTTATCGAGGAGATAGAGATCAATTCATACTGACTTGAAAGAACAGCTACGCCAGCAGTGCAGACTGAGGCGATCAGATAGAGCACGGCAAAATCGGTCGGATGGGGTAGGGAAGCAATACCTCCGGATAGGATGAACTGGGCGAGTAGATTTCCGGCCACAGCAAAGAGTGGACCCAATGAAAAGCTCCATTTCAAGGCCTTGGCTCGAGCAGGCAGGTTGGTTCCGCGATTCAGACATTGGTACATGTAGACGATGGAGATCGAGTCCGCGAAGCCGAGGATCAAGCCTTGTCCTATGACCGCCACCAGCCGGAAGCCATCCTCAAATGGAAGGAACAGAGAGAGAGCTACAAGTACGAGGGAAGACGAAGTGACCAGGTTGGCCGTGACCACCGCACTTTTCTCCAATCGGTAGGGGATAAGCCAGGCTAGTAGGACCGGAGCGAAGAAGCCGAAAAAGTAGGCTGAGACGGGAAGGTTGGCGACAGTGGCACTGGCTCCCAGCTTGTCGCAAAGAGCGGCTTGCGCGATCCCGACATAGACCACGGGGGAAGCGAAATAGATCAGCATATTGGAGGAGGCGAAGATGCGGGAATTCTTTCGATCCATTCCCGCCGTGATGGTGTTGGTTTCGGGCTGATCTGTTCCCATGGTTCCGCCTAGGGATGAGTATCGCGGCTACGGTAGCACACTTGCGACGCCGGCCCTAACCGCAAATCTCCAGGTCGCCAAGGGTGCACGACAGGCAAGTGAAAGCGGGGTCCGCGACAGTTTCTCCCTAGCTGGAAAAATGTAAGACTCCAGTCTGGCTGAGAAGTTCCAGACGGTTGCCGTGGGCAGAGCTGGGGGGTATTTCTTACGGGAACCCGACTCCCCTGCATCAGTGGCGATGGGACGCTCCTGGCACTGGCTGGGGGCGCGTCAGGGCCAGGAAGGTGGTCAGGGCGAGTGTGTCGGTCGCCAGGATCATAGGGAAGGACTCTCCCCTCTGAAGAAGACGTTGAGCCAGCGTGACGGCTCCGCCATGCATTCTCTACTTCCAGTATCGGCCTGGAAGCGTCAGGAGTTCGATTTCATGACTGCTGTGAGCCTGATATCCTTCGGCCCAGGGCTGATGGCTGAGGCCGTGGTAGGGCGAGACCAGAAGTACCCGCATGGAGGCTATAGGTTACAGGTTACAGGTTACAGGTTGCAGGTTACCGAAATGAGGTTGATTGGCTTCGCCAGGGCAAAACACTCGGGCTTATGTGGCCTTTCCATCGATGCTCAGCTATCTCACGTAGGGGGATTTGATGCTGAGTCGTCTCCGCAGGAATTGTGAGCGCCAGCACCCATATCTACAATGTGACGTTCCCTCGCAGTGGCCACCATCTGCTCGCAAAGTGCCTGAGGGACTACTGGGGAGAACGATTCCGCTATTGTGAATGGTATGGACATTGCCGCCGGTCTCCTTGCTCCAATCTCAAAACCAATTGGCAGAAGAATCATGACTTCCAGCTGTCGCTGCTGCGGGTGCCCGAGAGACGATATGTGGTCCAATATCGTCACCCGATTGAGGGCATTGTTTCCTGGTACCTGTGGGAGCTGAAATGGGGGATACCAGCAGATCGCAACGGGCTCTTAAAGACGAGAATCTTACGGAAGATACCCAAATGGCCAAGCATCGCTCGGCTTTTGAATCCTGACTCTGAAGCGCGCTGGCATGAGGTCTTTTGGTTGAAATTGGACTTCTGGAAGGAATTCGTCTGCAAGTGGGTCATCGATAACACCTATCACAACGCGTACCTTCTCCCCTACGATCGCTTCACGTCTCAGGGCGAACGGGAAGTTAAGAGTGTGATTCGTTTCGTTTGTCCCGAGACGGTTGTGGACGAAGTGAAGATCGAGCGGATCGTGGCTCAGCACGGGTTCTCGCGAACGAAAAGTATAGGTCATTTCAGATACTACGATGCGAAGCTCATACGACAGGTGGAGGATGATGTGCGTGAGGAGATGGCCTTACTGGGAATAGAGACTATTCTTAAGGAGCCGTCAACCTGAGTGTTTCGGGGACGAGTGGGCAGGAAACTCCGGCCTACCCTCGGCTCTAAGCCGAGGGGTTCGATCGGATGTCGAATCGAATCATCTCTGCTGACCTTCGTCGTGGCGGTGGTCTCCAGGCCGCC
>Ga0310121_10002118_pt1 | contig 19324 bp, 18 predicted proteins | sample CB27_Tmax_986_MG_FD_203504 | JGI IMG/M metagenome (GOLD analysis project Ga0310121, IMG submission 203504) | Marine microbial communities from Western Arctic Ocean, Canada - CB27_Tmax_986 | ecosystem: Environmental > Aquatic > Marine > Oceanic | place: Canada: Western Arctic Ocean | collected...
ATTGCGCTGCCCTCCACCCCCTCGCTCGCGCTTCAGGCTTCCTCACGTTTCGCATTATTGGACGCCCTGCAGGTGCGAGTTCCAATGAAGTTTCAGCTTAGCATGGACTGTTGCCTATGGTCTGACTCAACGCCGGGTCACTTCGGCTCAGTTCAGATCGCCGACTCCACCAGGAGAGAAAGGATTTTCCCCCGTCGAACGGACTCCTGATTCAGTCGTACCATGACACTATCATCGATGATGAGAGTGGTCTTCATATGGAAAACCATACCGATCGTACGGCGATATATCAAGGCAGGTGAAGTCCATCGGAGCTGGAGGGGAGCTATCTTGGAAAGAACTTCTCTATGATTGACTGTTCCGGCGGCCTCGTCAGCAGGGAGACAACTACCATGACGAGAGCCGAGACGGGTAGTATGACTGCGACCGCCATGACACCGGTGCCTCCTACAGTGTATCCGGGCGATTCCCAGCCGCGCATGAAGAAGTAGCTCCATAAAACCACGACGCTGAGAACCGACCCAAGAGCCCCATATTTGGTGCTGCGTTTCCAGAACAAGGCCGCTGCCACCACCGGAAATAGTGAGGCGAAACCGGTGAAGGACCAGACACCCAGCTTGAAGATGGAGCGCTCGGCTACTAGTGAGAGCACGTAGATGAGAAGGACGACCGCAATCACGAACAGTCTGCCGGCAAGCACCTGCTGCTTTTCCGTCATACGGTTGTGGAATCGGTAGTGCTTGAGGATGTCTTCGGTAAACATGCTTCCCAGGGCCAGGAACTGAGAGTCCAATGAGGACATCACCGCTGCCAGAACACCAGCCCCCAGGAGGCCCGCCAGCACTTCAGGGGCGTAGAGGCCAATCATCTTGACCAGGACGGAGTTGGCGGCGGCACCTTTCAGTTCGGGAAAGTCGATGCGTCCCATGATCCCCAGCAAGACGCTGGGTACCCAGACTGCGGCGATGCAGACGGGATAGAAGACCAGCGGATAGCGAAACGACTCCGCCCGACGGGCCGACAACCAGTGCATGAACATGTGAGGGAACATCCCAACCGAAAGTGGGATGCAGGTGTAGGTGAGGAGCTTTACGGGAGAGATCAGTTCACCCCGGATAAGTAGTTCCGGGTGGCTCTCCGCCACCAATGCCATCGCCGCAGAAATGCTACCCAGCTTTCGAATGATAAAGACAAAGGCCACAGCTCCCAACAGCATGAAGACCAGGGTCTGAAAGGTGTTGACCCAGGCCGTTGCCCTCAAGCCGCTGGACGAGACGTAGGTGAGGACCACGCCACAGACGACCAGGCCACCCAGCCATTCTGGAATCTGTCCCTCTGTAATCTGGCTTAGAGTCAGTCCCCCCGCCATCACCCCGATCAAGAGATAGGGAATGACTAGGCCCACCAGGACGATGAAGAGAGCCAGTCCCAGCCTGTCGGAATCCCACCGTTCCCGGAAATATTGGACTTGAGTGATGTAGCCGTGCTTTTTGCCCAGCCACCAGAGGCGAGTGCCTATGAAGAAAAAGACGCTGGGAATGATCAACGCCGAAGACGACGCCATCAGGGAAAAGACCCCAATTCCCGCATGGTAGGCCTCGCCGGAGGCTCCCAGCAAGGCGAAAGCCGTCATGTTGGTGCCGAAGAGGGACATCAGCAGGATGAAGGGGCCGATGGTTCGAGTCGCCACGAAGTAGTCTTCTCCGGTACCACGAAACAGACGGTGACTGAGGGCGCCTATTGCGATAACGATGGCGAGATAGACGAAGATAACGGTGATGGTCATGGGTCAATCCCAGCACCAGCTAACACTGGACGATTCAGGAGTAAATTTTGTTTGTCCTGACCCAGAATGTCGTTGGCAGTTCTGACAGAGCCGTGACCGTGTGAGGGTGTCGCAAAAGTCCACATCAGAATCCGCGACGCTAAAAGAGGGCTGCCACTTCTGTGATAGGCCCTTCCAAGAAGGCTGCTAAAGGCAGCGTACGTGTTCGGCTTCACCTTGACCTGGTTCGAGCACTCAGGAGTCTGTGAATCCTGAAGGGATTCCGTATTTCAGCCCAGGGTTTCCGAACCCTGGGTCATCCTGGTCCCCCTTCAGATCCAACCCTGAAAGGGTTGATTAATCGAAAGTTATATCGTCTTTAAATGTTTTTCAGGTGGCCTAGATGAAGCAGTGTACGCACCCCTTTCAGGGTAGATGTCTGGGAGACAGGACCGACAACCCAGGGTCCGGAAACCCTGGGCTGAAATACACAATCCCTTCAGGATTGACCTCGATCTCTAGGACGCTGGAAAACCTACAGAGAAGCCTTTCTGACTCAGCGCTGTTCTATTGACCAACAGGGCTCTGTCCGGAGTCTAAAACGGACTTCTGAGACACCCTCGTGAGGGAGCGGGATCCGACATTTAGATGTCGGAAGCGACGCGTCCCAGCTAGCAGAGGTCATCCGATCTGTGATCGGATCCCGCTCCCTCACGGTCACGGCTCTGTCAGGTGCAGGAGCTTTCATAATTCCCTCGCTAATCACATTTCAGATCAATCTCTGGTTGCCGGTTACTCTTCTGGGTCAGGGGTGTGGGATTCATCCTCAAAGGGAATCCGACGACTTCGGACGCAGTAGAAGTAGAGCTCCGAGAATGAGTACTCCCAACCATCAACAAAAACCCCAGACCAGAAAGAGTCGGGATATCTTCAGGGGAGGCCGTCCTGAGGGCGCCCTGTCCGTTGATGGCAGCGATAACAGCATTATTTTGTCCTTTGAGCAGAAAGCCATCTGGGTCATTGCTGGTGACCTGTAGGTTGACCGTCTTTGGCTCCACGCTGGTGGGGTTGAAGCTCACCATTACCTGTTGCTCTGCCCAGGGGACAAGCTGAACGGCGGCGCGGGCCCCGAGAACCCGTCGATGGAGAATTCTCCTGCATCTGGCCCGACCAGCGTGACCGCGGTGACCATCAGAGCCGAACTTCCTACATTCGAGATCGTGAATGTTTGGGTAGCACTCGAATGTACGATGACTGCACCGAAGTCATAGGGTCGCGGTGTCACGTTGATCTGCGGTGTGCCAGTTGTCGAGGTGGCCGTTGCCATCGGCGTTGAGGCGTTTGTAGTGGTGGCAGTAGCCGTTGGAGTCGAAGTCGACGTGCTGGTTGACGTTTGAGTCGAAGTCGCAGTTGAGGTGCTGGTCGATGTCTGAGTGGTTGTGACAGTGGGCGTGGGAGAGGAGGTGCTGGTCGACGTTGGAGTCGTGGGGGGGGTCAAGGTTGGGCATACTCCCAGGTAGTGACTGTCATCCGTGTCCTCCACTGGATCCTGACCTTCTCCCAGCTCTCCGGTGACGGTAGGGGTGTTCACGTACTGGCCCTCGACGGCGAAGCCCACGGCGGTACAGGTCACAGACTCACCGGGTAGCAAGCGGGACGCTAGACCTGCACAAGTAATAGGCCCCAACTCGCTGTCGGTCAGTCCAATGATGTCAATGTAGTCCCCCGCCTTGTTTGTCACGACGTAGGTCCAGGTAATGAGATCGCCGCAGGCGATAGTGGGGCCCGGTGCAGAGTCAGCATCGCTCCCGTTGGTGTCCTTCTGTACCTTAAGTTCAGGAACTTCGATGCCGGCTGAGACCCAGCAGCTAAGGGCTAAAGCAAAGAGGGACCCAAGGAGTAGTCTGCCAATCTTCATGAGAACTTTCCGCTGTTGACGGGATTGCGTTCCCCCTGCTCGGCTGCCAGGTGACGGGGCCAGGCATAGCGTACCAAGGCCAACATCAACAGTGAGGCGGCGACGCAGAAGCCCACGTGGTAAACTAAACCCACCGGTATTCCCGCTAGCAGTCGCGGATTATTCCAAAGCCAGAGATCGTTGTGCACAAGATAGAGAGCTATCAGTACGAAGTACAGTGCGCATCTACGTGTCGATTCTCTCATATCGTTTTGTCGAACCGCCGTGATTGCAACACATAGAACGCCTTGATCGCAAGCTCTGAGCGGATTTTCCTTTGCACCTCCTTCCGGGTTTGAGAGTCGTTTCATGTTAACCTACGGGGCTTGAAAGCAGCTGCGCTGGGACCGCCCTGGAGCGGTCGCCGCCGAGTCAGCGGGGAATCATGAAGTCTTTCGTTTTCGATCTGCGGACCCGATTGGTGTTTGGTGAGGGCACACTGAAGGATCTGGGTGCGCTGGCCGGCGAGCTTGGACTGACCCGGACCCTACTGGTAGCGGACCCGGGCCTGGTTCAGGCTGGTCACGCCGAGAGGGCAATGGGCATCTTGGCAGAGGCAGGAGTTGCAGCCACTCTTTTCCAGGACTTCGAAGCCGACCCTGACTCGGCCATGGTAGAGCGAGGTCGCCGCTTTGCTGAGCCCCTGGGGATCGACTCCATCGTAGGTCTCGGGGGAGGCAGCTCGCTGGACTGTGCGAAGGGGATCAATTTTCTCCTGACCAACGGTGGCGAGATGAAGGACTACCGGGGTTATGGCCACGCCCAGCGACCCATGCTTCCCATGATCGGAATTCCTACGACGGCGGGAACCGGGAGTGAAGCCCAGTCTTATGCTGTGATCTCGGATTCGGAAACGCACCTCAAGATGGCGTGCGGTGACCCCAAAGCAGCCTTTCGTGTCGCCATCCTCGACCCGGATTTGACGCTCTCACAACCCGCTCAGGTAACCGCGGTGTCCGGTTTCGATGCCATCGCTCATGCGGTGGAAACCTATGTCAGCAAGAAGCGGACGCCGCTATCGGCTTGTTTTTCTCGGGAGGCATGGAGGCTTCTCGAAGCGAACTACGAGAGAGTCTTGTCCCACCCTGAAGACGCCGCAGCCCGTGGGGCGATGCAGCTGGGAGCGTATTTCTCAGGCTGCGCCATCGAGAACTCCATGGTGGGTGCGGCTCATGCCTGTGCCAACCCTCTTTCGGCGCGTTATGGAACCACACACGGGGTTGCCATCGCTCTTTTGCTTCCACATGTCGTGCGTTGGAACCAGCCGGTGTCGGGGAACTGCTACGACGAACTTCTCAACCTTTCGGGCCAGAATTCGTCGAAATCTAGAGTGACCTCCCTATCCCGGCGTCTGGAGCAGCTGATTGTTTGCGGCAACCTACCGGTAGGACTGAGGGAGGTGGGAGTTCGGGAATCGGATCTTTCCGTGATGGCCGAGGAAGCCGCACGACACTGGACTTCGCAATTCAATCCGCGGCCCCTGGATGTCTCCGGGGCACTCGAGGTTTACCAGTGCGCCTTCTAACCCTCTTGCTGCTTCTGGCGCCCTATCTGGTCCAACCGGGTGAGCCCGCGCCGGCCGACGCCTGGCCCCAGTTCCGAGGCAGTCCAGGGCTCGGTGGAACCTCTTCTGCTGTCATCCCCGCTAAGCTCAAAGTGGAGTGGACCTATGATTGCGGGGAGGCGATTCAGTCCTCGGCGGCAATCCATGAGGGAAAAGTATTCGTGGGATCTGTTTCTGGTGAGCTCATTGCGCTGAACCTGGAGTCGGGCGCCCTGCTCTGGAAGTACGAGGCCTCCGATGCCATCGGGGAGTCCTCTCCCTGTGTGGCGAAGGGGATTGTCTATGTAGGCGACCTTGCCGGAAGCATGCACGCCGTGTCGGCTCAGGATGGCAAGGGTATCTGGACCCACGAGACGGAGGGCGAGCTCAAGGCCTCTCCTGTGGTCTCAGGTGATCGCGTCCTGATCGGATCTTACGATGGCCTGCTCTACTGTTTCTCGGCGCAGGATGGCGCACTGCTCTGGCAAGTCCAAACCGATGGCCCGGTTAACTGTACTGCCGGAATCGCGGAAGGCATTGCCTATATCTCAGGCTGTGACGGCATGCTGCGGGGCGTTCGAGTCTCAGATGGGGAGCAGAGTCTTTCAGTGGATATCGGCGCCTATACCGGCGCTTCTCCAGCCCTGGCCAACAATATGGTCGTCTTCGGTACCTTCGAGAACCGCGTGTTGGGCGTGGATCTCCTGCTTAAGAGCGTGCGTTGGTCCTATGAGCACCCAGAGAAGAAGTCTCCCTTCTACTCTTCGGCGGCCTTGGCTGCTGGTAAGGCGGTGGTGGGAGGACGGGACAAGATGGTGCATTGTCTGGAATCCGAGACCGGGAAACTACTCTGGACCTTTGCAACCAGGGGGCGTGTGGATTCCTCCCCAGCTGTCGCCGCAGGCAGGGTCTATGTGGGCTCCAGGGATGGGCGGTTCTACGTCCTCGATCTGGAGACCGGGAAGAAACTCTGGGAGTTTCTGGCCGGGAGTCCCATCTCTGCATCGCCAGCGTTAGCCGCAGGCCGCGTGATCCTGGGATCAGAGGACGGAATCCTCTACTGCTTCGGAGCTAGCGAGTAAGAAGCCCTAGCGTCGTGGCGGCGGTCTCCAGGCCGCCGTGAGTCGAGCCAAAGGCTCGAAAGGAAGAAACTTCGGCCTGGAGACCGAAGCCACGTCCTCAAGACGAAGTTCCAGGTCAATCCCATCGAGAGCTCACTGCACCACTGCTCACTATTCCAACACGGACCCAGCGCCGGGCCTTCATCTCGAACCTGGGTAGGGTTCCCGGCGAAACGAGCGAGACCGGGATTCGGATTGATAGGACTCCTCGAAGCCTTCCTTGAAGTCGGGCAGTCAGCTCGTCCGGATCGGATGGTGGTTCAGCCGGTTCGACCTGAATGGCCAGATCGTGGAGACCATTCAAGTGGTGCACTTGAACCCGATATTCGGCGATACCTGGAGTTCCTCGGAGTATTTCCTCGATGGCGCTGGGAAAGATGTTTACGCCTCGGACGATCACCATATCGTCGGTTCGTCCCAGTATCCCCCCGGTCAGTGCGAGGTCGAAACGCCCGCAGCTACAGAGAGTGTCCTTTGCCCTTTCCACCAGGTCTCCGGTGCGATAGCGCAGCAGAGGAGAGGCGACTCGTCCCAGAGTCGTGAGCACCAATTCTCCTCGTTCCCCCGGTCCCACCGAGTTTCCTGACTCAGGATCGATGACCTCCGGCAGATAGGCGGACTCGATGATGTGCAGGACTCCAACCTGCTGCGGACAGCCAAAGCTCACGGGACCCACTTCTGTCATTCCGTGCTGGTCCACCAGTCGAACACCGTGCCAGAGCGATTCGATTCGGGAGCGTGTGGCTGCTATGCCTGCGCCCGGCTCGCCGGCAGCAAAAATGGTTCTGACTCCGGCTCGCTCCAGCTTGATCCCTTCGCTGGCCGCAATCTCACCCAGCCTGATGGCGTAAGTTGGTGTACAGCATACGACGCTGACCTTGTTATCCAGCAGGATCTGCAAACGGGCGGTGCTGCTCATCCCGCCCCCTGGAAGGCAGAGACAGCCCATCCGCGCGGCAGCGTCGAAGGCGGTCCAGAAGCCCAGGAAGGGAGCGAAGGAAAAGGCGAAGAAGATTCGATCGGATGGACCGACTCCGGATGCCCGGTAAACTGTTTCCCAGTTGTCCAACATCCACTGCCAGCTCTCCGGCGTATCCAACCAGCGCAGCGGGGCGCCGGTGGTGCCGCTCGTCTGGCATAAGCGGCTATACCTCTCCAGAGGAAAGGTCAGATTTGTCCCGTAAGGCGGGTGGGCAGCCTGGTCCCGAACCAGCTCCTCTTTGAGCGTAAACGGCATGCGGCTGAAGAAGTCTTGGAGACTGCTGCAGCCAGGGCCAAGTCCGGCCTGTTCGACCTTGCCCGAGTAGAAGTCATTATCCGGGGTCAGGAGGGAGACCAGAGTATCGAGCTTCGAGAGCTGCTGGGCCTCGATTTGGCTTCGGCTCGGAAAGGGTGGCGGGCCCTTGTCAACGCTACCCATGGGCGATCAGCTGGGAACCGGATGCCCAGTGGGTGCGACTTCGATCTTTGCGGCAATCTGGGCTGGAATCGGAACCGAAGCCATTTTGCCTCCTGGTTGGGTCATACTGGCACAGACGACGGTAAGAGACCCCCTTGCTACCTCCTGGATTTCGTCCCCCGTCTGCTTGTTGAAGAGGAAGAGGTAGCTCACCGATTTCTCCCTCTTCTCTTGAACCAGGAGGTGAATCTCGACCTGGTCGTCGAAACGCAGAGGGTGCCTGTAGTCGCACTTGGCACGAACTCTCGGCCAGCCCAGTGTGCGACCGCCGTCTCTGGGATGGACGTCCAAGCCGAGCGACCGATAGAAGGCATGCTCGGTTTCCTCCATGTACCGGAAGAAGTTGGCGAAGTGGACGATACCCGCCATGTCCGTGTCCACAAATTGAATTAGACGCACCAGCTTGAATTCGTATGCCATGGCTTGCCACTAAACCGGAGAGCGAGTGGCTGCAGTTTCGGCTCGCGAGGCCGAATCAGCCCGTCCCTGTATTCCGCCTTGATTCCGCAACGACTGACCATGATCCAGAGGATCTGGCAGCGGGACGAGTTCAGCCGCGGCCTGAAAGAGTTGGCCGAAGTCTCTGAACAGGTTGCCAATGAGGCAGTCCGTTAGATCACCCCTGAGATCGGGATGGGCCTTCATGAGTTGGCGGAAGCTGAACTCCTTGTCATAGAACGCGTATACCAGTTTTCGCATGGCCTCGATTCCGCGGCAGAGTTGGGTTCCATACTGTTCGAACCGGGCTGCCGAGAAGTCGTTGGCCCGAAGGGCTTCATCTACCGCATCAGCTGCCCATTCGCCGCTCTTCAGAGCGAGAAAAATACCGGAGGAGAAAACCGGATCCAGGAAGGCAAAGGAGTCGCCCGCCAGGATCAGACCGTCGGCCGCCGAGTATCTCGACCGGTAGGAGTAGTCTCCCGTGACCCGATAAGGACCACTGCGGTGTCCTTCGGCCAGGTGCTGCTTGATCCAGGGGTTGTTGCCGATCTCGCGCTCGAAGATCGCGGCAGGCTCCCGCTCCCGCTTGAACAGATATTGCTTCTGGGCGACCAGCCCCACGCTCACGACGTTGTCCGCCAGGGGTATGTACCAGAACCAGCCCTTTTCAGGCAGATACGCTATGGTAGTGGCACCCTCGTCCAGGCCGGGATCGCGAAGGGCTCCCTCGTAATAGGTCCAGATTGCAGTCCGGTTGAGGTGTTCGTCCCGGATTCGCCAGTGGTTCTTGTTGGCCGAGAAGGCCGCACGCCCAGTGGCATCGATGGTCATAGGGGAGGAGAATTCGCGGGTCGCTCCCGATTTGTCAACTGTCCGGACCCCTGCTACGGCTCCATCCTGGTAGACGAGCCCGGTTGCGGTCGTCTCCTCGAGCACGGAGGCTCCTTTGCGACGAGCATTGTCGAGCAGCATCTGATCAAACTCACTACGCAGCACCTGCCAGGTCGTAGAGGCCTCGTGCTTCAGGTGTTGAAAAAAGTAGAAGGGTTGGGAGACTTCTCCCGCCAAAGAAACGAATTGAACGCTGTACTTCTTTGGAAACCGGGAGGTCTTGAGCCGATCCACGACTCCCAGGCGTTCGAGGGTGAAATAGCAGTAGGGCATCAGGGACTCACCCACGCTATAGCGTGGGAATTTTTCCCGCTCCAAGACCAGTACTTCCCTACCCTTTTCAGCCAGGATGGCAGCCGCCGTCGAGCCAGCCGGACCGCCCCCAATGACTAGGACATCGTGATGTTCTGGGGTTTCAAAGGCCGTCATCACCTCTCACGCGTAGCGGGCATTCCGATGCTCCGGGAGAAAGAACTCAGGCAGGAGGCGATCTACCTGCAGTAGACCCTGCCGCGTGAGAAGGACCGTTCCATTGGAAACTCGGATGTCTCCGGATTCCTGCAGACGCCTCAAAGGTGTGCTGAATCGTTCCAGAATATCCGACTGGAATTTCTCCTGAAAATAGTCTCTTCTCACCTGTCCCAGTTTGAGCTGAAGGATGAGCTCCCTGATCAGGCCTTCTTCCTGGGTCGGTGTGAGCGCTCGATGAATGGGCAGTTCGCCCCGCTTGATTCTGGCCATATAGGGGCCTATATCGTGTTCGTTCTGGAAATGGGTTCCGCCGATGTGAGAGAAAGAGGAAACACCCAGAGCGATCATGTCGGCGCCCGACCACAACTGATCCCGGTAGATGAATCGGCTCTTGGCGGGATCCTTGACCGCCGTGTAGGCACTGCCAACGTGGTAGCCGGCCTTTTCCAGTTGCGAGAAGGCAAAGTCGACCCACCTTCGTTTGGTGGGCCAATCTGCGACCGGAGCGACCTGATTTCCCTCGTCCTTCATGTTCTTGTAAATAGTAGTGTTGTAGGGAACCTCCATCTGATAGATGGTGACGCTGTCGGGTTCGAGGGAAAGGCTTTTATCAACACAATCTTGCCAGTTCTCGTCGGTTTCACCGACCATCCCCGCGATGAGATCGATGTTGAGTTGGGGAAAGCCAAGCGACTTGGCGAACTCGTAGGCGCGCCAGATCTCCTTTGATCGGTGAGCTCGCCCGTTGATTTCCAAGATATGGTCATCGAAGTTTTCGACTCCCAGGCTGAGCCGGGTAATACCCAGATCGTGGATGACTTGCAGCTTGCTTTCCGTGAGGGTTCCAGGCTCACACTCGAAGGTGATTTCCTCCGCCTGCTTCCAGGGAAGGATTGAGCTCAATCGCTCGGTCAGGGAGCGCAGCTCACGGGTGGAGAGATAGGAGGGAGTGCCTCCCCCGAAGTAGATAAAGTCCAGATCCCGGTCCCCGATGAAAGATCGCGATGCATATATCTCCAATTCCCGGACCAGGAGGTCTAGATAGTCTCGGATTTCGGTGGAATTCTTTCCGGTGTAGACGCGGAAGTAGCAAAAATGACAGCGCCTCCGGCAGAAGGGAATGTGCAGGTACATCCCCAGTGGGGTAGCTGGATCGGGAGGTCGCTCCAGTGCGGAGAGTGCTTCGCCAACGCGATCGGGACTCCAGAAGGAAAAGGGAGGATAGTTGGCGATGAAGTAATTGCTGGCGGTAGTCTTCTCGGCTGAGGTCAAGCTCTGTGACTCAGTCGTATTCAATTCCATGAGTCCTACCGCAATTCTCCGCCCATTCTAACAGTAAATGCCGAGACGCAAATTCCGAGCGCGCCGCTTGGCGGGATCTAAGCTGAAACTTCAAGAATACGTCGCACGTCGAAACGTCTGAACGTCGCACGTCTTCTGTCCTCCGAAGGTGCCGCCAACGGGTGGACTACCAGCGTTACGAAGCCACGGCCGACAGAGCCGAGAACGACTTGAGCCGTTAGCAAAATGAGCCCCGGTTCCGAGGAGCCACCGGTCGCAGCACAATTTTCGGTCGCCAAATGAAGTTGAGATCTGTATGATTCTCTGGTATTGGCGGCAAGATTTGTCCAGAAACTGGGATCTGCTCCGCCGGGGAGCAGGCTCTTCCGGACGGAGGTCTTAGGTTTCAATGGAAGCCATGCAGAGACGCGAGTGGTTCAAGAAACTGGCCTCCGGGGTAATCGGGTTGGGTCTCGTACTCGTCCCTCTCGGAGCCGGGATAGTCTTTCTGCTGGACCCCCTGCGTCGGGGCTCCCAGAAGCGTGGTTTCAAGCGAGTCGCCTCGAAGGAGGGACTGCCGCTCGGCGTCCCCCGGAGCTTTACCGTGAGTGGGACAAGGACCGATGCTTGGGAAACGGCGGCGGAGGTGCCGATTGGAGCCATCTATCTGATTCGCCAGCCAGAAGAGATCCAGGCCTTTCAGGTGACGTGTCCCCATGCGGGCTGTTTTGTGGATTACGATCCCGCTAACCAACGGTTCCTTTGTCCCTGTCACGAGAGCAGCTTCAACCTGGATGGATCCATCAAGGACCCCCGGAGTCCGGCGCCGCGTGGCCTGGATCGACTGGAGGTCAAAGTCCAAGGCAGCGACGTGCTGGTGCGCTATCAAGAGTTCCGCAAGGGAATCAGGGAGCAGATTGCGGGCTCGTGAGTAGAGCGGCGGATTGGCTGGACCATCGCACGGGCTATCGTCCCCTGCTAAGAAAGCTCCTGTACGAAGGGATCCCGGGGGGTGCCCGCTGGCGCTATGTCTGGGGCAGCACCCTGGTCTTTACCTTCACGGTGCAACTCCTGACCGGCTTTTTTCTCTGGACCGCCTATAGTCCTTCGGTCCAGACGGCGTGGGAGAGCGTCTACTTTATCCAGCACCAGATGCAGTTGGGCTGGTTTGTCCGCGGTTTACACCACTACACCTCGCACGCCATGGTCGTCCTGCTGGCGATGCACCTGCTGCAGGTGGTCCTCGCAGGAGCCTACCGTCCCCCCCGGGAAATCAACTGGTGGTTGGGTCTGGTGCTGATGGCGGTGGTGCTGGGGCTGGGGTTGACCGGCTACCTGTTGCCCTGGGATGAGCGGGGGTACTGGGCGACTCAGGTCACGACCAAGATTCTTTCGATCGTGCCCGTAGTGGGTCCCCCCCTGGAGCGACTCATCGTGGGAGGACCAGTCTACGGACACCACACGCTGACCCGGTTCTTCGCTCTTCATGCCGGATTACTACCCGCCTTGCTGGTGTTGGTCGTTGTCGGACACGTGGCCCTGTTCCGCCGCCAGGGAGTGACGCACGCGAAGAACCCGAAGGGGAAAAGCTGGTTCTGGCCCGATCAGGCATTGCTTGACGGAGTCGCCAGTCTGGTGGTCTTGCTGGTGTTGGTTGGTTTGACGCTGTGGGCGGGGCCGGAGAAAGGGTTCGTCTTCGGGAGCGAGGCGGGGGCGGTCCTGGAATCGCCGGCGGAAGCCTCTCAGCCCTCTCCTTCGGCACGTCCGGAATGGTACTTTCTGTCGCTGTATCAGTTTCTGAAGTACTTTCCAGGCGAGATGGAGATCTACGGAGCGGTGGTGATTCCCTCGCTGATTGGGGGAGTGTTCTTTCTGCTGCCCTTTTTGGGACGCCGTGGCTGGGGACATGCGTTTTGTTTGACGATGACCTTGGCGGTGATGGCAGGGGTGATGCTCCTGACGCTGGTGGCGGTGCGAGAGGATCAGTCCAATCCGCTTTACCAGCAGGGAGTCCTGGAGGCGAAGAGGAGGGCAGAGCGAGTGGTGGAACTGGTCCATCGGCAGGGGATTCCCCCCGGCGGTGCGGTTCAGCTGCTGCGTGGAGACCCCCAGACGCAGGGGCCGATTCTGTTTCGGAACAACTGCTCCAGCTGCCATCGATGGCAGGGACACGATGGGACGGGAGTTGCGGTGACGGAGATCCGAGAGGGCGAGACGGTTTTGATGGAGCCGCGGGCGAGTGATCTAGCCGGCTTTGGCAGCCGGGAGTGGATGGGAGGGTTGTTGCGAGATCCCTCGGCAGAGCGATACTTTGGACATACGAAGCACCGGGACAGTCTGATGGCCAGGTGGTCGAAGACGAACCTGCCTCTGTTGTCCGAGGAGGAACTGGAGACGGTGGTGACCTTTGTGCTGGGCCAGGCGGGAGGGCCGAAAGAGTCTGCTGCTAATTCTGAGCGGAGGGCTCAAGGGGCGCGTATTTTTGCCCAGGGATCGTCGCAGGGATCGCAATCCTGTCATCTGTGCCACCGGCTGGAGCACCCCGATGTTCCGGCGACGGGAAGTGTCCTCGCGCCCGATCTGACGGGCTACGCGACTCGGGAGTGGCTGCGGGGAATGATCATGGATTCCAGCCAACCCGGGTACTACGGACAAGGGCACAGCATGCCCAAGTTTGCCGAGCGGCTGACCCCTCAGGAAATAGATCTATTGGTCGACTGGATTCTTGGAGTGGAGAGTCCGCGGGTCTTAGGGTCTGTCAGGAAGTAACCGATACACTTTGCTGGGGTCCCCAGGTACGCTGGCTAGGCGGGAGCGACGCGCATACCCGCTGCGCGGCATGTAAGGAGCGAGTAACAACGCCAGCGTCGCGGCGGCTCCCATCTGCCCCCACGGCGCTCGCGCCAAAGTGCATCGGTTACTTCCTGACAGACCCTTAGCCGTTGACAAGCCCTGATGTTCGCTCGACGGAAGGTAGGGGCCGACCCAAGGGCCGACCCCTATGAACGATGCGCAGTCTAGGCTGCGATGAGCCCATGCGGATCGATTACGAACTTCGTGGCCGCACCCCGATCAAAATCCTGATAGCCCTGCACGGCTTCATCCAGCGAGATGACTTGGACGTTTACCGCCTTGGCAATCTGGATCTTGTCGTGAAGGATGCAGTTCATTAACTGCCGATGGTACTTCATGACCGGGCACTGGCCGGTCGTGAAATGATGCGATTTGGCCCAGCCCAGGCCGATCCGGATACTGAGCATGCCTATCTTGGCATTGTCATCGACTGCTCCCGGATCACCCGTGACATAAAGACCCGGGATGCCGATGCCGCCGCCGGCGCGGGTAAGTTCCATGACCGAGTTCAACACGGTCGCTGGGTGTTCCTCGCCGGTCTGGCTTCCATGCCCGCGCGCTTCAAAGCCCACGCAGTCCACGGCAGCATCTACTTCCGGTTCCCCGACGATCTGCTCAATTTGCTCCGCCGCGGTGGCGTCTTTCCTCAAATCGATGGTCTCACAGCCGAAACTCCGTGCCTGCTCCAAACGTTCGGGAATGAGATCCCCTACGATGACACAAGCCGCTCCCAGCAGGTGGCAAGACGCAGCGGAGGCCAACCCCACTGGCCCGGCACCGGCAACATAGGCGATCGAACCTGGGCCGACTCCCGCTGTGACGGCGCCATGGTAGCCCGTCGGGAAGATGTCCGACAGGAGCGTGAGATCGGCTATCTTAGCCATGGCCACGTCTCTTTCGGGTAGCTTCAACAAATTGAAGTCGGCATAGGGACACATGACATACTCGGCTTGACCTCCGACCCAGCCGCCCATGTCGACGTAGCCGTAGGCCGACCCAGGCCGGGCCGGATTGACATTCAAACAGATACCGGTTTTTCCTTCCTTGCAGTTGCGACAACGGCCACAGGCAATATTGAAAGGCACCGAGACGATATCACCGACTTGGACAAACTCGACATCCCTGCCGGCCTCAATCACTTCTCCGGTGATTTCATGGCCGAGGATCAGCCCCGCAGGTGCCGTGGTCCGGCCTCGAACCATATGCTGATCACTGCCGCAGATGTTGGTAGAGACGATCTTCAAGATCACCCCATGATCACAAGTCCGATCCCCCAGGGCCAACTTGGGGTAATCGATACTCTGAATTTCCACCACCCCGGGCTTGATGTATGCGACCCCTCTATTGGTTGCCATGACCAAATCCTCCTTTTAATGAAATAAAATCCACATTACTGATATTGAACCCAGATTTGAGTTCGCCTGGATTCTCCATGATGAATGCCCAAAGCCTACCAGCTCTCGTACCCTGAATCCACTGCTGTTTTTGGCCCTCTTTCGGCCGACAATCGCAGAAAAAGGATCGATAGCTTCTAGAGAGCTTCTCTATACCTGATACCTGTTTAGCGTATTATCCGAAAGTGCTCGACCGTTGAAACTCAAAGATAAAGAGAGGTCAGTCTCAACGGGATTGCGTGTGTTGGTCGTCAATGGTTGTCAGCACGTCAGACCGGCGCACCCGAACCGACTCGGGTTGAAACGAAATCATTCTGGCCCTATCCTCGACGCAAGGGAGCGGCTGTAGAACAGCGGGTAGCAACGTCCACCCAGACTGCAACATCCGGAAGCTTTGAGATCAGATGAAACCAAAAACACTCGGTTCTCTGCTCCTGCTTCTGGCAGTGTTCCTGGCGCCGTTGGAAGTCAACCTGGCCGCGCAGACAAAGGAGAAGGACCCGGTTTCTCCGGAAGGCCGCTTTGATCCCTCCCTCTACGAGTTCGTGAAACGGTTCAAGTCGCTGGGCGAGGGAGTCCATGGGGCCGGTGACAGGGTCGGCCCATCTCCGCAGGAATCGGTCGACCTCTTTCAGCTCAGCCAGGGCCTCGAAATCGAAGTTATCGCCAGTGAGCCCTTGATCCGTCAACCTCTGTACCTGCACTTCGACCATAGAGGACGCCTGTGGGTTGTTCAGTACATCCAATACCCCTTTCCAGCCGGGCTCACAATCTTGAAGTACGATCGATACCTGAGGGCCGTCTTCAATAAAGTTCCGCCGGCTCCGCCCAACCACGACCGGGGTGACGACAAGATCACCATCCTGGAAGACACCAATGGGGACGGAATATTTGACTCCCACAAGGATTTCCTAAGCGGCCTCAACATAGCGAGCAGTGTGGCTGTGGGCCGAGGTGGAGTGTGGGTGCTGAACCCTCCCTACCTTCTCTTCTATCCCGATCGCAACCAGGACGATGTCCCCGACGGTGATCCCGAGGTGCACCTTTCCGGTTTCGGCCTGGAGGATACGCACGGGTTGGCGAATAGCTTGCACTGGGGACCCGATGGGTGGCTCTACGGTGCCCAGGGGAGCACCACCTCTGCCAGCATAGAGGGAATCAAGTTCCTGGGCCAGGCCGTCTGGCGCTACCATCCCACCGAGAAGCGGTTCGAACTCTTCGCTGAGGGTGGGGGTAACACCTGGAGCCTGAGCTTCGACAGCAAGGGCCGACTTTTCTCAGGAACCAACCGAGGAGCAGCAAGGGGAGTTCACTACGCCCAGGGAGGATACTACATCAAGAGCTTCTCCAAGCACGGACCACTGACCAATCCGTTTGCCTTTGGGTTTCTCCAGCACATGGAGCACGAGGGCTATGGTGAGCGCTTTTCTCAGAGCCTCGAGGTCTACGAGGGCGGTGCCCTTCCCGGCTATGAAGGCCAGACAATCGCCGGTATGTCCTTGACCAACAGGATGCAAGCGAGCCGGCTGCTACCCCATGGTTCTACTTTTAGGACAGTCGACTCAGAGCCAATTGTTCTAACCGAAAATATCTGGTTCCGCCCGATTGACACAAAAGTCGGACCCGATGGTGCCGTCTACATCTCCGACTGGTACGATTTCCGACTAAGCCACCTCAGCCCCTTCGACACCTGGCACAAGGATAGCGGGAGGATCTACCGTCTCAAGTCCAAAGGTGCCGTTCCCATCAAGCCTTTTGACCTGTCCCGTCTGACGAGTGAAGAGCTCATCAAGACCCTTTCACACCAGAACCAATGGTTTCGGGCGCAGGCCCTCCGGGTGCTGGGAGACCGAAGGGACAAGGACGTGATTCCCCGGCTGAAGAAGATGGTCTCGGATCAGCAGGGACAACTGGCGCTGGAAGCATTGTGGGCGCTGAACGCCAGCGGAGGCTTCGACGAGGCCTTCGCCTTGGCGCAGCTCGATCATCCCAATGAACACGTGCGGACCTGGACGGTTCGACTGCTGGGCGACTCGAGAAAGGTCTCTCGCCGGCTTCAAGAAAAACTCATCCAGTTGGCCCGGACGGATAGCAGTGCAGTCGTCCGCAGCCAACTAGCCAGTTCCTGCAAGCAGCTGCCCGCCGGCGACTCCCTTCCCATCATTCGCCGATTGGTGCTGCGACGAGAGGATGCGAACGACCCTCACATTCCCCTCTTGCTCTGGTGGGCCGTCGAAAATAAGCTGGAGAACAACCTTGACTCGATAATGGAATGGCTCAAAGACGAGGAGTTGTGGGAGGCTCCGCTTTTCACACAGGGCATCGCGCCTCGCTTGGCCCGGCGTTACTCTTTCGAGTTGGGAGACAGGGTGTTCTACGACTTCAGCGATGATTACCAGGCCGTTTACTCCCCTTGGAAGTCCAATCACACGCCCTCGGTCAGCCAGAAAAATCTGGCCATCTGCGCCCAGCTACTTCGTCTGGCTCCCACTCCCGACGCTGTGGAGCGCTTGATCGCAGGCATGGAGGAAGGGCTGCGAGGCCGGGTGCTGAGTTCGGTTCCCGACGAGCTTCAGCAGGAAATCTCCAGGCTCCTGGCCGACAAGCCCATGTCGCCGATATTGAACAGTCTGGCTCTGCGGACCGGGAACAAGGACAAGCTGGGAACCGCCCTCGGAATGCTGGCTGAGGCCGCGACCTCGGAATCCCAAAAAAGGAGCCTCATCGGTGTGCTGGCAGATCTGAAGGCGCCGGAAGCAGTGCCTACCTTTCTTGCCTTACTGCGACAGAAGCAGTCCAACCTTGTCAAGACGGAAGTGCTCGCGGCCTTGCGGCACTACGAGGATCCCAAAATTGCAGCCGCAATCGTAGAGTCCTACCAAGGTTTGAGCCGTCAACTCCGCGCCACAGCCAGGGGAGTCTTGCTCAGCCGCGTATCCTGGGCGCGGTCGCTCCTGGACGCGATTGAGCCGGGCCTCCTGCCAGCAGGAGAAATTTCAGTGCGCGAGCAGGAAACGATGCGAAGACTTGGGAACGCAGAGATTAAGGACCTCATTACGAGTATCTGGAAAGACGGCCCCGAAAAGTCCGACCTGAGCGCTACTCAGCGTGCGTTCCGCAAGTTGGGAGAAAGACACTACAACATAAGCTGTGGCGGTTGTCACCTCGCCTCCGGAGAGGGAATGCGCAAGTCCTTGGTGAACTCCAAATGGGTACTCGGACCTGAACAGATCCTGATCCGGATCGCACTCCAGGGGAAACAGGGCGAGGAGCTGATGCCTTCCTTTGCTTCCCAATTGGACGATGAGCAAGTCGCATCGATTCTGAGCTACATCCGTGCAGAGTGGGGCAACCGCGCCGATCCTATCGACGCTTCAACCGTCAGCCAGATCCGGCGGGAGACCCTCCACCGAGCCCAGGCATGGAAGGAGGAAGAATTGGATCAGTTGCCCCGTTGATCTGAACTTGGCAGGACGGCCCTTGCGGCGCCTCGCTACGACAAGCCATGAGAAATGCGGGCTAGTCGTAGATCGAACTCAAATCCGACATCTTTCGACCGCCTCGGCTCGGAGCCGAGGGTCAGCTTAGCGCTTTTTTCCGGACGTGTTGATGAGTGTCAACAGCGTGCCGAAACCGTGCGATCAACCCTTCCGCGACTTGGACTGGGCTGAAACTATACTGTGTTGGAACGTTAGAAGGTTTCTTCCTCCGAAAGTGTACCAAGCGGGGTCCTATTCGTCGGCAAGATGAAGTCAGGAATCAAACAGATGCGCCAACGGGGTTGAAAGTCAGCAGAATGAGACAGAGTGTCGGGAAGAGAGCCGGACAGCAACAACATCTTCCCCTGAAACTTCGGTCTCCAGGTCGAAGTCCGGATTTCAGGCCTTCGTCTCGACGGCCGCCTGGAGATCGCCGCTATTGGAGGGTGTCGCAAAAGTCCGTTTTAGAGTCCGGACAGAGCCCTGCTGGTCAATAGAACAGCGCTGAGTAAGCAGGAAGTGCATCGTTTTTAAATATTTGTTGGTATTCAGTTGCCTCAAGTAACCCCAAGGTGTCGTGTTTTGGGGTACGGAAGACTACCCGAAGACACTCGGTGAATTCGAGGTGCGGTTCTCGTCCGAAGGTGCTTGCCGGGAGTATCTTCTGCA
>Ga0310121_10002119_pt1 | contig 19303 bp, 14 predicted proteins | sample CB27_Tmax_986_MG_FD_203504 | JGI IMG/M metagenome (GOLD analysis project Ga0310121, IMG submission 203504) | Marine microbial communities from Western Arctic Ocean, Canada - CB27_Tmax_986 | ecosystem: Environmental > Aquatic > Marine > Oceanic | place: Canada: Western Arctic Ocean | collected...
CGCCGAACCCATGGCCACCGACTTGCCCCGGGTGTACTCGTGGTCAAAAAATGCGCCCGGCTCCCCCTTGGCCCACGGGCTGACGATGGTCAGTGCGTGCCGCCGCGGCGCAGCGCGCAACGCCGCATACGAACCCGCGTCGGTGATCAAACGATCGTGGTCCTCTCGCGGCCAGTCGTGATAGGGTCCCGTGAACAGGTTGAAGAAATAGACCGCGTCGGCCCCTCGATGCAGTCCACTGACCAGGACTCCCCGCATCTCTTCGTGTGTCATGGTACGCCGCCCGCTGGCGCCCGAATTGATACCGTCTTCCAGGTGCACGGCCACTTTGACGTCCGTACCGGTCAGCATTCCTTTCCAGGTCTCGACCGGGATGTCGCTATTGACGGAGAACCAAAACGATCCGGCGACGATCAGGTCGACAAGTCCGGCCTGTGCCCAGGCGACTGCATCCAGCCCGTGCCGGCGGGCGATCCAGGGGGTTGCCGGCACACGGACGGCCAATTGCACGGGATGTCCCAACCGCTCCTGGGCCTCGCGTGTGGCGGCACGGGCCTGTTGCAGTAGATCCGACATCAGCTTCGCTCCGGCGTGTTCACGACGCGGACGGAAGTACAGCCAGAAACGGAGGAAGTCCAACTCGAGACCATCGATGTCGTAGCGGCCGCAGACTTCACGGATCAGTTTCAGGTAATGCTCACGTACCTCCGGCTGTTCGTAATCGAGACCCTTGTTCGACAGGTGCCATTGGGGATGCGACTTCCAGAAGGTGCTGTGAAACGGATGGTCGGGCCTCGTGGGATGATGGGAATCATTCATCCGCAGCGAGATCCACGCCCCGATCCCGTTCTGACGCGCTCGCTTGAGCATCCGTTCGGGGTAGTCACATCCCTGCCTGTGAAGCCCGTGCATGCGTTTGAAAAGATCCGCCTCGAACATTCGATGTGGGTCAATCCCTGCGAAAAATGGCTGTTCATTTCCCCGGGCCGGATCGTACCCGTCCCAGCACGATTCCCACACGTCGCTCTGATAATTGGTCCGTTGGGCGTTGACGTTGACGAACAGATCCGTGATGCCCGCGGCCGCGTGAGAATCGACGAACTTGTCAATGGATTCCGGTACGACGGGCCCGAACGTGTCCACGAAAAACTCGGTCGAATCCAGGTTGTAGATCACCCGGCCACGATCAGATTGGCCCGTATTTGTCTCTGCTGCGTTGGCAGCCATGGACGATGCCAGGATGCTGATCAGCATACTTCCAACGGCCATGTACCTACGTCGTTTGATCTTGCTTTGCGTCACGGTAGCCCTTAAATGGAAGTGGTTTCAAAGATCGCGTCCCGATTGACCGGATGAACTCTTCGTCCCAGGCGACGCAATGGAAGCTTGGAGAAGTCTTGTGTGAACAGGGCGGCCGTGTCCACGTTGAAGATGGAGCCGGCCATCGGGCCGAGGTCGCTGCGAAAATGTCCAGCCGATTTCAGGCACAGGCAACGTATTTGACGGCTGAAAATGATCGGAAAACGGATGACTGACAGGAGTTTGATTTTCGCTGAGAGTTTACTGGGAATCAACAGGGGAAATCGGGTACTTGCCCACAACCTCACCCGCCCAATCCACCCTATTCGGCTGTTAGCGGGAATCGCGCCGGGCGAACATGTTCGGGTTGCCCGGGTGATCGAGTGGCGGTTGGAACCTCACTGCCCAAGCGATTAGCAGCTCTTTGGTAACTTAAAACCTTGCGCGGGCCAACATCAGCAGAGCGGCTGGCATAATTCCTCAAAAAGCGGTTGCGGCGGGTCGGTTCAGCGGGAGAATAAGGGGACGCGGCCAGGCTGATCCCATCTTTCCTCGATTTATTGACGAACCCCATCTCGAATTATCTGTTGTATGCCCATTCCTTTCGATAACAGCTACGTCCGTCTGCCCCGCGATTTCTTTACGCCCATCGAACCCACTCCGGTCAGCGCTCCGGTGATGATCCGGCTGAACCACGACTTGGTGACCGAACTCGGGATCGATGTCGCCGGGCTCGATTCCCCGGAAGGTCTCGCCATCCTGGCGGGCAACCAGTGTGCGGACGGCTCCGAGCCCCTTGCCATGGCTTACTCAGGGCACCAGTTCGGTGGCTTTTCGCCGGAACTCGGCGACGGCCGCGCGATCCTGCTCGGTGAAGTCGTCCGCCATGACGGCGTTCGCCACGACATCCAACTCAAAGGCTCCGGCCCGACGCCCTTCTCGCGTCGCGGCGACGGCCGCTCAGCGCTAGGTCCGGTCTTGCGAGAATATATCGTCTCTGAAGCAATGGCCGCCCTCGGTGTGCCGACGACCCGGGCGCTGGCCGCGGTAGCAAGTGGTGACAACGTACTCCGCGAAGGCCTCATGCCCGGCGGAGTTTTCACCCGCGTCGCGCAGTCGCACATTCGCATCGGCACCTTCCAATGGTTCGCCGCCCGCAAGGATGACGACAACTTGAAAATTCTTGCCGACTATGTCATCGAGCGCCACTATCCTGACGCGCAGCACAACGACAATCCCTACCTCGCTTTGCTCGAGGGAGTCATCCAGCGGCAAGCCAGACTGATCGCCCATTGGATGCAACTCGGGTTCATCCACGGCGTGATGAATACTGACAACATGACCGTTTCCGGCGAGACCATCGATTACGGTCCGTGCGCTTTCATGGACAGCTACGATCCGGCGAAAAGATTCAGCTCGATCGATCAGCAGGGACGATACGCCTTTGCCAACCAGGCCCCGATCGCCCTTTGGAATCTGACCCGCTTCGCCGAGACCCTCCTTCCTCTGCTCGACGACGATCCGGAAGGATCGATCGCCGTCGCCGAAACTTCTCTCGGCACTTTTTCCAAAATCCACGAAGCCGAACTGCGGGAACGTTTCACCGCGAAGATAGGCATCGAAGGTGGCGACACCGGTGATTGGAGCATGGTGGAAACGTTGCTGGCAGCGATGGCAGATGGCGAAGCCGACTTCACGCTTGTGTTCCGGCATCTTTCCGACGCGCTGGAAAGCGGCGGTGACGACGCCGTCACGCGCCTTTTCAAACAACCCGCAGCGATCGTGGCTTGGCTGACCACTTGGCGGGCGCGCTTGCACGAGGTGGACCGCAGTCAAGCCGTTGCCTTGATGCGACGGACGAACCCGGTCTTCATCCCGCGCAACCATCGCATCGAGGAAGCCATCCGGGCCGGCAACGGGGGCGACTTTGCGGCCTTTCATCGACTCAACGACGTGCTGCAGCATCCGTTCACTGCACAGGTGGAGTTCACCGGGTATGAAGCCGCACCACTGCCCGAAGAAGTCGTGCACGCGACGTTCTGCGGAACCTGAGACAGGCACCCGGGTCGGTTCGCGGTCGGAGGAAGAGAGCCTGAAAGGTGAAAACCTTCAACCGGGTCACCGGCGCGGGCCTCGCTGAACTGTTCGGTCAACGGCTAACCACACGGGGCAAAGTGGGTGGCGTGTGGGGACTCCCGGTGATCTTTGCACTGCCTGCCGCACCACGGCGGCCTCTTCTATAATCAGGGCACTGGAATTTCCCGGTACATGCGAAGGATCTGGCCATGCAGAAGTTGCGACCGTACATTATGCCGGGACTGCTTTTGTTCCATCTTATGTTGTTATGCGTGATGATCTTCACCGCCCGGGAAGATCACGAATTCTCCTCGGGGGTTGCCACCGTCTGGGCGACGGTGTTCAGTTCGTTGTTCCTGACTGCGCTGTGGGCCGGATTGGGTTCCGAACCGTGGACGCTGCGCATTCCCGGATGTGGCGCACTGGCTGCACTGTGTTGGGTCGGTTTTCGTGTGCTTCTGGAACAGATGATGCCAAAGCAGGAGGCCGAGTGGGTCGTCCTCCCACTCGTTGCCTGGATCGTCCTGGTGGGACTGTTGCTCTGTCTGCGGGCGATTCCTTTCCTGGAATGGCGGATCGTTGTGATGCCTACGCGGTCGGGAGCTACCGATAGCCGACCTGCCTACTCGTTGACACGCGGCCTCCTGATCGTGGTAGCCACCTGGGGAGGTGTCTTCCTGCTGTCGAAAGACAGCCACCACTGGGTTGGGCTGGCGCCCGCGTTGGAGAGGTGGGCGTTTCAGGCCGCAATCACAGGCGCGGTGTTCGTGCCAGTCACGATGGTCTGTGTCGGTCTGACCTTGACACGGTTGGCGGACTGGATGTTCTATCGCCGTCGTTGGACACTGCCATGGTTGGTTGCGATGGTGCTGGGCGCTGCGGGGAACGCCGTAGCGAGCGGAAGGGTCAGTGATTCGTTTCCGTTTTTTCTCGCGCTGATTCTCGTTGCAGCAGCTTTGCTGCTGATGGGCATGTCAGGTTACCGGCTGGCCACAGGCAGCAAACCATTGGAAGGCGCCTCAGGTGACTTGTCCGGTCGGAGTTCCAACTCAGCGGGGGCGTCACCCGTCGGTGGGTTGCCAGCGGACCTCCGGGGTGCTCATGTTGCGGCTTTGGTAGCCCTGTTGGTGCTGTTCTGCGCACTGGTCCCGACGGGAGTGCTGGGGCACCACAAGATGAGGATGATTTCCGACGGGGGATATGATACGAACGACGCCGGGGAAATCACTCGTTTAAACCTGGAGGACACCCCGATCACCAACGCCCGCCTGGTGCACCTGGCGGGACTCACTGACCTGGAGTACCTCGGCCTCTCCCGCACCCGGATCACCGATGCGGGTCTGGTGCACCTGGCGGGGCTCGCCAACCTGACGAAGCTCACCCTCGGCAACACCCCGATCACTGATGCGGGGCTGACGCATCTCAAAGGGTTGACCAATCTACAGACACTGTCGCTCTACGGCACCCGGATCACCGACGCGGGTCTGGTGCACCTGACGGGACTCACCAACCTGCAGAAGCTTTACCTGGACGGCACCCGGATCACTGACGCGGGCCTGGTGCATCTGGCGGGACTCACCAGACTGGAGAGGCTGTACCTTTACCTCAACCGCACCCGGATCACCGATGCGGGAGTTGCCGAACTAAAGAAGGCGTTGCCGAACTGCATTGTCATGCACTGACCGTACGGAAAAAACCCGGCTGGTGCTAAGGCGACACACGCCGTAGGAAAACAGAATGAAACGGCATTGGTCCGCTATTGTTGGTCGGGTCGCGTCATTTGGTTCAACACGCGCTCCTGAGGGCGGGATCTTCGCACCGGGACTTCCAAGTCAGGGAAGTATACCGTCCAGGCCGACACTTTCGGTTTTCGTGTGGCCAGAACTTACAACATGTCCCCTTAACCCACTGCCGGCGCAAACCGGTTGAACTCTGAGACCACCGCGCAACAGAACACATGAACCACCACCTGCTGCCCCTATCAGGGGCCTTGCGGGCGCGAACGGGTGCCTGCTTTGTTGCCACCTATTTGGCGACCAGCGCGTCGAGGAACCTGTAGAATTCCCGCGTCGCCGGATCGTCGGGTTTGCCAAGATTGTTATTCAGGCGGCGGTGGTTAGTGTCCCGTTGTCCGTGCGCCGTGGCCAAGATAGCGGACTCCTTGAGCACGCTTTCCAGTCTCCTTGCCTGGGCCCCGGTGTCAGGATTACCGGAAAAGTAGAGGAGCAAAAACGGCGGTATGCCTTTGTTCTCCGCGACATGCGTCACCGCTGAAAAGTCGACGTGTTGTTCCGGGTCGTTGCCGAACTTCTGCCGGTGACCAAACGTAAACATCTTACCGCCGTAGAGCACCTGCCGGTGTTCGGCTGTCATGATGATTTTGGGAATGTCGTACGTGTCGCCATCGACCGGAATGCACCCCTTGAGGACATCGAAAGAGACACCTTCTTCCTGCAGGTACCGGTCGTCGGTACAGATCAGGGCCGCGAGCTGGGCACCGGCCGAATGTCCGCCGACGAAGATTTGCTGCGGATCGCCTCCGTATCGGGCGATGTTCCTGTGCACCCAACCAAACGCTTTGGCCACATCGCGGATCAGTGTCTCCATCTTCACCTCCGGCAGCAGGCGGTAATTCGTCGATACGAAGACAAACCCCCGCTCTGTCAACACTTTGGGCTTCAGGGCGACGTCGGTCTTGTCACCGACCCGCCATCCTCCGCCGTGGATCCAGAACATGACCGGAAGACGCCTGCCGGTCTCTTGCGCGGATGTGTAAATGTCGAGCACTTGACGGTCGTGGCCGTTGTTCACGTAGGGGATGTCAGGGGTGATCGTTTGCGCGCTGGTGACGTTGCAAAGCAGGAATAATACAAATACAAAAGTGGAAAACAGGTTGCGGCTCATAGCGAGGACCTCCTGACGGTAACAATGAATCGACTTGTTCTGGTGTGACGGTGGCAAGCCGCGTTCGTTGTACGCTGTGAACAACGGCCTGGTTACTTCTGGTCATCAATGCGGATGCGGAGGTCTTTGAAGTGCACGATCATCCCGGGGTTGTGCAGTTGCAGCTGGATTTTTCCGCTGTGCAGGCGACGCTCATCGGGAAGGTGTTCGATGAACTCCGACGATAACTTTCCGTTGACGTAAAACGTGAACTTGTTGCCCCTGGCAATCACACGGATATCGTTCCAGCCCCCCTGTTTGATGTCGTTCAACGTGACGGCGCCTTCGATCGGCGTTCGGGTCGGGTTGTCGTCCTTGTCGATCACCAGGCGGTCTCCGCGGAAACACCCGTGTTCCCGCCTGCCGGGCGTGTGGAAGTCCCATGCGCCCAGCACTTCTTTTCCGATGCCGACGTGACCGATGTCGGCATGGTAACTTGTAAACCGCCGCTTGCCGGTCGTGTCGGGTATGGATCGGATGTTGACGCCGCTATTGCCTTCGCCGGGGAACCGGTAGCTGAGCTTTAACTCGAAGTCGGCCACATCGGAACTATCGTACTCCAGGTAGCAGCGTCCCAGGTCCCCGTTGCCGACAATCATGCCCTCTCGGATGGTCCAGGCCTCGGCAGCCGATTCCGGTTTGACCGTCCAGCCCTTGAACGACTTGCCGTCAAACATCGAAACGAATCCGGCTTCACCTCCGGGCGCGGCCAACCCGGGAACGACCAGGATGACGAATCCGGTAAACACTAACCACAGCTTGATTCGCAGGTTCATCAATTGTTCCCCAAAGTTGGAGTCGTCGGAAATAAAATCGTACCCTCAACCGATGCATCGCGGGGTCGTGCAGGCGATCCAGGCGGACGCTGGCTCAGGGACTTGTTGTCCGGCGTGGCTGGAGTCACTGGGCGTGACTGCCTGAACCACGTTGGACAGCTTATAACCTTAGCCGGGTCAGCACCAGCAGTCCGGCCGGCAAGAGGCACACGCTGGCCGGTTCGGGGACGGCTGCGGCGGCAAAGCCATCGGTTCGAAGATTGTAATTGCCCGGTTGCTGGCACCTAGGCGTCATTCCGTCCGTGGACCGTTGAGGCAACTGATCCCTCCGATGGGGATCTGGGCCCCGGCGAAATCAAATCGTAGATCAGCAAGTGTATGGTTTTATGAGTCAACGCGCAACGACGTGTCGGCCGCGGTCCGTGCTTCCGTACATGCGAGTGACTGTTCTTCCTGCGGCCATCTCTGCGCAACGGTGCTGGATAATGGGTCGGTCCTGACGGTCCACAACAACTACCTGACAATGGGTATCACGCTCATTCGTTGGATACGGTGATGCCCTGGACGGCGCAGCCGATGACCTCGCGGCTTGACTCATCCGGTCCAGCGACTAAGCTGCGTTTCGTGTTTTCGCTGTTGCAGTGCCCCACAGGATGCGATTCAAGAGGAAGGGTTTCACGCTCGTTGAGTTGCTGGTGGGGATTGGCATCATCGCGATCTTGATGGCTCTGCTGCTGCCGGCCGTGCAGGCCGCGCTGGAATTAGCGCGCCGGACGAGTTGCGGAAACAACCTGAAGCAAATCGGCATTGCCATGCAACACTATCATCTTTCGCATGGCGCGTTACCGCCTGGTTGGAACGAAGATGGACCTGTGATTTCCAGTGCTCCGAACCTGTTCGGATGGGGAACGTTTCTCCTGCCATTCATTGAGCAGGAGGCCTTGTACCTTGAGTTTGACTTCAATATCCCGCTCAACCAGGCTCCGAATGTCGATTGGGTCGGGCAAGTCATTAACACGTACCGCTGTCCTTCGGACATGGCACCGCTGGTCGATAGCACGGCGGCCCATGTAACTCACTTCCCGGCGATCCCGGCGCACGGGCGTTCCAGCTACGTGGCCAGTGGCGCCAATTTTGCATTGTGTGATTACCGGCATAACGAAAGTCTGCGTCCGGTCACCGGGGTGTTTTACAGGAACAGTGCTACCCGATTTCGAGACATCCGTGACGGCACATCCAATGTGCTGATGGCGGGAGAGCGGACGGGTTCTGCTCCGAATGTTCTCGTTGGTAGCTTCGGTGAAGCCTATTGGTCGGGCGTGCGTGGTCAGATCCTCAACGGCCTGTCCTGTTATTCGTCCCAGGTCATTGCCGGCACGGCGTTCCGCAGTGGCACCACGTATTTCTATACGCCCATTTTGAATAACAAGAGAAGTCACAATGGATTTAGCAGTGCCCATCCAGCCGGGATTAATATGCTGCGATGTGACGGCAGTACCCGCTTTTTGGGAAACAATACGTCCGACATTGTCATCCAAAATCTGGTGGATAGAGTAGACGGCAACGAGTTGCCTCTTTTTTAATTCCGCCAACGTTTGATTCTGCCAATGGTGTCATTCCGATTCTATGGATTACTTCAAGTTAGGAATTCGAATGATCGTCACCCTGTATGTGGGGACGATCGCTGGCTGTGGCAGTCCGCCCGAAGGCGCGCGGGTAACGGGCTCAGTCACCTTGAATGGTGACCCCCTTCCGAAAGCGACCATTGTGTTCCGGCCTATGGCACGGGCGACGGGGCAATCCACCGAGGGCGAGGTCTTGGACGGTAAGTTCGATGTGCGTCAGGAAAGCGGGGTCTTTGGCAGGCATCGCGTGGAAATCTATGCCCACCGTTCTGCCGCGCAACGGGAACCGGCGACCCAGGAACCACTACCACCGGGCCAGCAGCCTCCGTCGGGCGGGAGCCAAGTTTTGCCCGATCAGTTCAACCGTTTCAGCAGCCTGACTTTCGACATTCTGCCAGGTGAAAACCGAGCGGACTTCGAACTGGTGAGCCAGCTTCGTTGAGTTGCAAGGTCTTCGTTGAGTTGCAAGGTGGGGCGGTCCAGTGAGTTGTGGTTCGTCTTTCATCGTGAACACCGCCATGCGCCGATTGCCGTGGGCACTTGCACAACCGTGTGGTTGTTAACAAAGACTCGTTGCCGTGGAAAGGACCAGGCGTGAAGATTGAATCACGAACAGGGAATCATTACCTGGCGGTTCGGATCAACCGGAGGGGATTGTCTTTGCTGAAGGTGCCTTCTTTTTCTTTAACGACTGGTAGCCATGAAACATAGAACTGATCATTCCAGCCGGCAGAATCGAAATCCACCAGATTGACGGTATCCCCGTTTTGAGCCGTGCACTCGATTGTCACCAGTGCGCTGTCATCTTTTGTTTCGACAGGAGCCCAGCGGAAGTTTGTCAGGTCGAAGACCGGAAGATCGTAATGAATGATTCTAAACCGGACCCGGTTGTTGTTTGACTTTTCGCTCTTTTCCAGGACGGTGATCTCCACGTCGTGCTCGCCCGGGCCAAGATTGTCAAAGACAGTACACAGCGGCACCTCGGGACGCGGGCGGTAGAGGTCAATCTTTTCCGTGAATTGGCCATCGATTCTGACACCGATCTGGCCGGCATCCGGGTCTTTGTCGCAGTAGAGTTTGAATTGGTCTCCGGGGACCTTGAATTTCACCGCTGCGCCGGGCTTGCCGCTCTTGTACGACGGTCCGACCGGGTGTATTTCACCGATCGTTTCGATTTCAGCCGGCAGCTCGGGACGGAAGGCGAGTAACAGCGGTCCGTAGTAAAACGACGCGTGGTCGCCGCGTCCTTCCTCGCCGGGCCAGTATCCGACTGTCATGTCGAGCAACAGTTCGACGACGTCACCCTGTTGCCATTGTCTGTTGAGTGACAGGTACCGGCCAGCCTGGGGCGACGGGATGACTTCGGAGTTAACTTTTATTTTCGTGTTCTTCGACCAGAACGGGATTCGCAGTCGTAAATCAAACTCGGTAGGCTTCGCTGGCGCGACGTTAATCTGTAATTTTCCATCGCCTGGGTAAGACGTGTGCTGCGCGATGCGAACGTCCGTTCCTTTGTGTTTCGTTTTGAAATCGCTCTCTCCGTACCAGTTGAGGATCAGTCCTGTTTCGTCTTTCATCAGGGCCCATTCGCTGATCAGGCCGAAGCCGCGGGCCGTGTTGACGCTGCAGCAGTTGAGTTCTTCGCTGCCGGGGCGGTTCTGAAAGCCGATGTCAACGGTGTTGGGTTTTCGAATTCCTTCGGTTCCGGTGTGATAGGTGCTCCACTTGCCGGAAATATCCTGGGCACCTCGCAGGGCATTCAAGTGCATGACTTCCATCACGTCCGCGACGACTGAATTGCCGGTCAGTTTGAGCATGTCGACGGACATTGCGTTATAGGCGACCGCGCAGCAGGTTTCGATATTGCCGCGGCCGTAAGTGTCGCCGATGGCCACTTCGTCGGTGGTGAAACCGAGCGTGTTATGGCAGTTGGATTCGAGAATGCTCCACCAGAGGGTTTCATACGATTTCCTGTAGTCTTCGTCGCCCGTCACCCAGTAAAGATGTGGCATCGCAGACAGGATGTGTACCCTTTCCCATCGGCGGGAATCGAAGCCGGTTGCACGATGGAACGGTTTTCCAGCCACGCCAAGTTTCAAATAGTTGCCGTAACTGAGAAGGGCCTCGTCGATCATTTGCCGGCTCATGGCAAGGTATCGCGCTTCGCCGACGATCTGGTGCAGTTTCATCAGGCTGTGCGCCAGGGTCAGGTTGTATTCCTGGCTGCCTCGGGTCCAGCCGACGTGCGCCAGATCGAGCAGGACATTGGGCTTGTCGTAGAATGTCTCACAAACAAGCGTGCCGATCTTTTCGACAGCCGCCAGGGCCTCCTCATCGCCGGTCAGTTCGTACCATTTGGTCAAACCGATCATCAAATGGTAGTGATTCCATGTGTCCCACGTGTAGCGTTCGCTGCCGGTACCCGGCTTGGTATTCTTCAACTGATGTTCTTTCGTCCACGGTCCGAGGTAGCCGTTGTTCTCCTGCAATCCAACCAGTGTTTTGACGAATCGCTCCAGGTACGCCTTCAACTGCCGGTCATCTGTCAGGCGAAGGACTTCGACTGCACCCGTCAGGTACTTTCCCGCGAATTCGCCCGACCAAGGCAATAGCCTGCCATTGTTTGGCTTGTTGCGCGATTCGAACATCGCCAGGATCGCCGGGTTGCGATCCGCAATTCCGAACTGCCAGTGATTGACGATCCCGCTGAGATAAAGTTGCATTCGAGGATCGAACTGGTACTTCGTTCCGTAAGCAGCGGTGAACACAGGTGAATGCTTCGTCTTGTGTTGCCCGCCCTCGACTGGTGCCGCGCAGACGTTCGCCGCGATCATAGGGAGACCGATCAACACAAAGAGCAGGCTTCTACGTAACGCAATCATTCAGTTCATTCCGTTGCTGGATTTCATTATTTTTGAACGCTATCAACAAGACGGAGCAAAGTGGCGCCGCTCACAAGTTCGCCAGCAGAATTATAATACGGCGTGAGGAGCATGCCACGGGGGTGGGAGTGCAGAAGGGTAACAACTCACCTCCTGCGGCTACTGCTGGTGGTGGGAATGTGGGCCGCACCGGGGTTGTTTTGACTGCCTCCAATCCGAGTCGCCCAGGTTGCAGGGTAGTCGTGATGCAACAGGCGATAGAGAAAGAACCCAGCCGAACCCCCGCAATGATTCAGAAGTTCCCGACCCGGCGGCACGCCGGGTGTGACGTGCGCACAACGGTTAGGGCGTTCTGAACCTGATCGAATAGAGATCGGCGTCCTTGAGTTGGAAGTGCAGACGCACGGGTTTTCCAGCCAGCTTGGCCAGGTCCGGCTGACCTGTCCATCCAACCACGTGCTCGATTTCGTCTCCGTAGATTTCCGGGCAGTTCTCCAGCGCAAACCCGGGGATCGACCTGCCGTTCGCCCCGGCCAGTGCCACCCGAACGCTTCCCGCCGCCGAGGTGGCATAGTTAATCACCAGTTCCCGACCCTTGAAGACAAACGGTTTGGTGACCAGCTGTCCGCCGGCGTAGGACGCATTGACCGAGACGAATCCATCTGTCCGCAACACGTATCGGCGGACGTGCACTGTCGGGTCACCCCAGTGCCGGGCCACGTAAAGGGAAAGTTCATGACTGGAGAGTTGAAGCATGCCGGGAAGGACGGTGTTGCATCGCGTCAGCCAGCTCAGACGGTCTCCCCCGGGACGGATATACGACTCCATGAACCGGCGGTCAAAGTGCAGCCCGTCACGGCTGGAAAGGAAGACCGTGTCGGAGATCCCGTCGAGTTCAGGCTCGGGCCACTTCCTGCGCGAGGGCCAGAACCGCCTGGGGAAACCGAGCAGAATGTGAGGCGACCTGAAGTAGGGACCGATCGCATTGGTGTAAAGGTGCTCCGGTGACGTGTCCCCGAAATCCAACCTTTTCAACGGTGTCCAGTTAATGAAATCGGCTGACGTCCGCACCGCAATACTGCGGACCTTGCTATCGACCGGCCGATACCAGATGCGGTGGTACACCACGTAACGCCGCTCGACAGGGTCCCATCGGGTGCAGAACTGACTATCGTAAGCCGCGACCGCGCCATGGTGTTCGTCGATGACTGGTTTTTTCTGGATCAGGTGCCAGCGGATTCCGTCAGGCGAACCGTAGGCGTAGACCGGTTTCCGGTAGCCGTCGCTCGAAAGTGCCTTGTAGCGCTCGGTCGGCCGGCAACCCGGGTTCGTGTCCTTGAACACGCCCAGCGCATGTGGACTGCCGACACCATCCCACACGATGTTGTTTTTCTTCGAGCCCCGGAACTCGATCAGGTTCAAGTCAGGTTTTTCCCAGTGGATACCGTCGGTACTCTGGGCATAGCAGACGAATTCCGGCTCTCCGAACTCCGCCAGCCCGGCACGGTAGTATAGCCGGTAGCGATTGCCGTCCTGGAATACCGTGCCGTATCCGGAAGCCGACCAGCGTGTTTCCCAGGGCCGGTCAAATTGCAGCACCACTTCCGCCGGTCGTGGTGCGTGCAGCTTCAGCTTCAGAGAGTCACTCATGCTGTCGATGAGCCAGTCGTCCACGAACAGTTCCAGGCGGGAGCCAATCTGCAGAGTTTCACCACCCGGCATTGGATGGGCCAGCAGCGCCAGCAGGGTCATGACGTTGACCATCATGGCCAACGAAAAAACCTCAAGACACCTTGTCTCACGACCTATAGGTTGACGTCGTGTTCTCACGTTGAACTCACTCTCGTTGTTTGCTGAAGTTGACTGCTCTTCGAATGGGATGGCCGACGATTCGGAAGAAAGTCCTACATCCATTCCCAGGCAGGTTTCCTTGCGGTCTGTCTGGTGGGGGAGGTTGACGGCCCGGCAGCCGGGATTTCCGCCGATCGAACAACCAAATCACGCCAGCTGTTCTCCTTTTGAGGGGGCCATGCTTCAATGGAAACTAAATCTCGCATGGACGTCCTCGTCAAAAATCTCAAAACCGTGGTCAGCACCCGGTTCAGCAGTACTCTGGGTGGTTACCACTGGGGGCGCGATGGGCGCCATGAAGTAGCGTCGCAGCAACAAACACCAGGGTTAACCTGCGCGAGCTATCTCCAGCAAAAAAGACACTTGAATTATCAGCCAGCCAATCTATCACAGATCCCGGCCAACAAAAACAAAAAAACACCGCCGTTTACCCCCCCCTGGGATCAGGGATTCTCCCTGGTAGACTAGCTGGAGATCAAAATTCCTATTAACGGTTTCTGAAGCATCCCGGGTTGTTTTGATTGGGTTTCTTCGGACTTTTCACTTCTTGAAGACCGGGGGCGGAGATTGCTCAGCACTGACGCGTCTCCTGTCGTTCGTCAACCAAGGGCTGATTGCTCTCCGATTCTTCAAGAGTTGGGTAGAGGGAATGATGACCGTGCATCCGTTGATACTCGTGTGTCCCCCACGTTTGTGGGTGAGTGCTTCCTGAGAGGTGAGGTGCCGCGGCTAACCGCACCGTTTACGTTCGGGTTTGATGGCACGCAGATCGATCAGTCTGCCTGCGGTGATCAGACTGACGATTGGCCTTCTGTGTATTTTCCGCACGCCAAAGAACCTCCCGATAATCAACAAATAGAATGTCAGCGACTTTGCGCGGGTCGGTGGTGATGACCGGAGAACAACGGACGATTGGCGTCGTATTGGGCGGCCACCTGGGGGACTCAGTTGTGTATTCGGCGGTGCTGGAGCCGCTTCGCGAGCGGTTTGCCGACGAAGAGATCGTTTTGATCGCCCGGCCGACCACGCTCGAGCTCTTCGCAGCCAGTCCCTATATCGACCGTGCGGTATCGGCCGACGAGCTGGTGCTGGGGCCGTGGTTCCGGCTCCCGATTCCCGGACGCGAAACCTTCGCGCGGATGACTCGGCGATTGTGGGCGCCGGTTTTCGAGGTGGACACCCTCCTCTTTCCCTTCCTCTCTGTCACACGACTCCACACCGGACTGCTGCAGGTCGTGAAGCATCGCGAGGCGATCGGTTGCGTGGGTGGCGCCTACTTAGGGGTGTCTCCGGAAGCGTGGGACCACCGGCTGACGCGGCCGTACCGCGTGGCCACCGACCACATCCGGGAGCATATCTTCGATCACCTGGCTGGCTTACTCGATTGGATGGGCTGTTCGGTCGACATTCGGGGCGCCGCGCTGAACCCCGCCGACTGGGTGCCAACGGCCGAAGTGCCGGACGCCCGGCCCTTTGGTGGAGCCCGCTACGGGATGATCTTTCCCGGGTGCAGTTTTCGGGGCGACATCAAGATCTGGCCCCTCGAGCGTTATGGCCAGATGGTGGCGATCCTCGGGAAAGACGCCCCCGAGAACTGGATGATCTGCGGCAAGCCCGACGAGCTTGCGCGATGTCGTCGGGTCGCGGAAACCATCATGAAGACAGGGCGGGCAAAGGAAATACTTGTCTGCTGTGACTCGTCGGTTCGCGAAGTTGCCGCGGCTATGACGCAGGCCACATTTGTCGTTGGGGCCGACAACGGTGGTCTGCACCTGGCGGTGGCGATGGGGATTCCGACCGTCACGATCCTGAGCGGTACGCTGGGTCATCTCTACTTTCCGTGGGGAGACTCCCGGATTAACCGCGTGGCGGAGGAGCCGATGGACTGCTGGTACTGTCGTTACAAATGTGTCCATCCGCGCCCGCTCTGCATCGAATCCATTTCGTCGGACACGGTTGCCGAAATCTGCCGGTTCGTGCTTGCCGCCTCTCTCACCCGCGACCGGCCGACCCCTGGGGCCTGAGGCCTGGGCCAACCAAAACCCACTCAGACTCAACAAAAATCCAGTTGCAGCGAACGTCGGTGAGTTTCGTGATGGTATCCGTCTTCGGGTAACGCCTGTTTCGCCAACGAGATCAGTCGTCGTCGGCATCCAGGACTTGTTGCGCTGGCAAGGGGTCGGCGCCCGTCAGCGATTCCCCTATTACGCCCGCTGCAGTGGTGGCTGTGCTCGCCCGTCTGGCCACGAACCGCCGGATTTCTTTGGCCACCTCCGTGGCAGTGCCTTTCGGCAGCAAGCGAAAATGGCGTTCTTTCACACCGCACGCCAATCCGAACTGTCATCTGGCACGAATCGTGACAGACACCCGCTCGATGCTCTACTTACGACCCGTGGGCAGCAGGAAGATGTTCGTCGGATGGCCCGAGTGTGACCGGCTACATGGCGTGCAAGACATGGTTGCCGAGGATCCCGACGATTACAATCAGAATGCCTATTTCGAGTCGCTCGTGGATATGCTCCGCAGCCAACGCAGATGGTGTTTTTCACCCAACCGCTTGAGGTAACCCCATGCATACCAAGGAATCGGAATCTAATGTGTTTTCATGCGTTGTTATTCTGCTTGTTTTGCTAATACCCGATTCCATAAGCGCTCATACTCCTTACCAAACTGATCAGCCAAACGGACCATTGGCCACCGTCGAACCGCTCGAAGGTAGCACGCATGAGCTGGTCACGGGAGTGCGACTGTTTCGAGATCGGGACTACATCGCGAGAGACGTGCCCGGGGAAATAGCTGGTGTACCGTTCATCCGATCCCCGCTCACGGCGACACGCCTGATCTGCCGCAAGCCAGGTAGGGTGATGGCAGTGACATCCGTCGCCGACGACCCCCACAGCCGTGCCTCCGAACTGGAAAGGATGGGATTTAAGCGGACTTCAATGCCGGAATTCAGACTGATTGGGCGTCCGGATGCCGCGATGGCCGAGGCGACCCTCAAGCAGCGCATCCCCGTCTCCCCTGAAGATTGGGAGACAACCTGCGTTCTCTGGCAGAAACATTTAATACTGGATGAGCGTATTGAGCTTCCGTCAGAAGTGTCTTTCGTCACAAAGCCCAGAGCTCCCTGGTGTGTATTCCTGGCTCACTTGGACAAACCGAAAAGCAAGCAGGGCCAACGTAGCTCATTTTCACCCACGCTCGCAATGGATTACACCGTTGCGGCGCAAGTTCCGGACCCCCGGCGGTACTTCGTTCATGATCCCGGGATGTGCGTACTGCCCACTGGCACCCTGATTGTGGCGTCACCGATCTGGGGTCGCGGAAGACGCAGTGGCCTGACAAGTGAACCGCGCTTAAGCGGCCCGCAATACCTCCACATGAGCCGCAGTCGGGATGGGGGGAAAAGCTGGGAGCGGCTCGCCGATCTGCCCTACGCCGAAGGGACACCCTTTTACATCAAAGACGAACTCTACATGTTCACGCAGCCTCGGCAGCACAAGAACGTCTACTTCATGCGCAGCCGAGACGAAGGCACCACGTGGGAAGGCCCGGTGAAGGTGCTGGAAGGTAACTTCTGGAACTGCCAGACATCCATGGTGCAGCGGGGTGACACGTTGTATTGGGTATTGGACGAAATTCATCAAGCGCTGCTGGTGATTGCGGCAGACCTTACCAAGGATCTCCTGGACCCAGCCGCCTGGCGTCGCAGTCCCATTATCAAATCGCCCGGGTTGCCACAGGCGTTACGGCGGAGGATGACCGCCGTTCCGCCGGATCAGAGCGAGTGGCTGTTGGAGGCCAACGTGATGCTAGTCGGCGACGAACTCATGGCCGTTTGCCGCGTCAATCCCGCGGGTGATGTCGGCAATGTGGCCGCCATCTGGAGCATTGAGGACAAAGACGGGAATCTGTCGCTGACCTTCGAGAACTACCACCCGTGGCCCGGAGCCTATACCAAGTTCTGCATTGTCCATGACGAGACATCGCGATTGTTTTGGATGACGAGCAACCTTTCGATGGGGTATGACCCGAAGCGTTTCGGCGTCGGTGACGCCCCGGCATCACGGCGTGCGCTAATGCTCTCCTGTTCGTCCGACGGCCTGGCTTGGCTTCCGGTGGGATGTGTCGCCATGGCCCCCACGTCGACCCAATCCTTTATGTACCCGTCCATGCATATTGATGGTGACGATCTGGTCATCATCTCCCGCACCGGGAGGCACGCGGACAGCTATCACGACGCCGACATGAGCACCTTCCATCGCGTCATTGATTTCCGGAGCTTGTCCTGGCATTGAAAACCTCTATCCATTCGAAGTTCACAATTCCTGACGGTGTCAGGTCAGTGATCAGTTACCAGCTAATATTCGTATCCGCCTTGATGAGCGTTGTCTTAACCGCGTCATTCGGCACTGCGCCCGGGTGTTTGAGTATTATTATTGTCACGTCGGCACTGCCTGAGAATTGGGCCACTCACGGGCGAGGTTCCAAGTGCGGAAATAAGCGGCCGTCCTTCTGGCTTTGCACCTTGGCTACCACGACGGATTGGTGACAACCTGCCAGGTGCACACATTATCAACATGGTGAGCAGTGCAAGGAGTGCGGCGGAGGGTTCTGGAACTGCTGCGGGGCCATAACCAAGCGGCTTGAAATTGGTCGCCAGCGCGCTGTAGTCACTCAGGTCGATATTGCCATCCTCCCACAGTTAGGGACCGTCGTCGCGGTGTAAGTCACACTGCGAAACAAGCCGCCGGCTACATGGTCACGAAAGGAACCGCTTCCGTCGGGGCCAAAGTCGGCGGATAACGCGGCGCCATCGTAAGTCACGTTAGTGAAATGGTTGGCACGGTTGCCGGCCAACACGAGAACAAAGTCATCGGATTGGCCGCGTACTACGGGGCTGACATAGCCGTCGAATGGTTGCAGATTCAGGCTGCCGGCAATTTGTACGGTGCCGGCAATCAGCTGGTCGTGCTCGGTGCCGGGCGACGTACCCTCGATTTCGATGGTTAACGCGACCGGGCTACCGCTGCCGTGTACCTCGATCTTGACCAATTCAGAAGCAGCCATCGTATCACCGCTGCAATAACCGAGGGTATTGGCCGGGAATGTTGCCGTATGGATCGCGAACGCAACATCGGGCTTGGGATTCTCCACCGACCCTTCAGGGACCCCTCCACGGAAGTTGGTCCGGCATAGGAAATCCCCACGAAGCGGCCAACGCGTCCGCTGCATCTTCAACATTGGTGATTTCGCCCCACGGCCCGTTCCATAAGTAAGCATGTGCAAATTCATGCGCAATGACGTAGTAGGCGAATGCTGCGTGACATTCTGATAGTCGTGGTTTCAAAACCACACTGCGGCTACCATCGCCGATTCCTCCCGGGGCAGCCATGAATACTGTTGACCCTTCGCCCGAAACGTAATTATCTAACGAGATGTTAAATCGAGGGTCACTCAGGAAGTCTTGCTGCACTTCCGACGGCAAAGCACTGAGCACATGCAAGACGCGTCGTCGCAACGGTTCGTGCTGCTCAAAATCTTGAAGATAGGATGAGAACATGACAATAGGTTACTTTTTACCTTTGCGCAGCAGCAAACTACCGGAGAAGGGCTCCATCGTGCTGCAAACCGTGATTTCCACAACTTCCCACGGATTCGTATCACCAAGCGCTAAATCAACCCGAAAGGCACGTGCTTCGCAGCCGATGATTTTGAATTTCAACGGCAAGCTATCAATAGCGCGGGACGCTTGTGTCCACCGCCTGAGCCCATGCGTCGATGCCGCCGGTCATGCTCTTAACGTCCGTGAAGCCATGCCCGATGAAGTATGCCGCGGCATCCATGCTGG
>Ga0310121_10002120_pt1 | contig 19300 bp, 17 predicted proteins | sample CB27_Tmax_986_MG_FD_203504 | JGI IMG/M metagenome (GOLD analysis project Ga0310121, IMG submission 203504) | Marine microbial communities from Western Arctic Ocean, Canada - CB27_Tmax_986 | ecosystem: Environmental > Aquatic > Marine > Oceanic | place: Canada: Western Arctic Ocean | collected...
TCACAGAGACGTTTCGCTTCAGCATTAGCCCGCATGGCATAGAACGTCTCGATTCTCTCGAGTTGGATGACCGCGTTCTGTTCTCGATCAGGGTTGTTATCATTCCAATCCTCGATCAGTTCAAGGGCTGCTTCATAGCGTGCTTGATTGCGAAGACGCTTCGCGTGTTCTTGGTACTGAGTGTTGCTTAATGGTGTACGTGTGGCGCCTGTGGCTCTAACAAGAAGATTTTCTGCAGAACGGGCAGCTATAAAGCCATCGGCCGTCCTACTCAAGGTTTGAGCCTCACGGTACAGTGTTAGGGCACGTTCAACATTACCAGCCGCCGCCTCGATGCCAGCAATACCGAGCCGAGCCCGGTCAGCTGAACGGCCTGAGGTGCGAAGTCGCAGGGCCAGACGGTACATAGTTATTGACTCTTGCGCGATTCCATTCTTGTTATAGGTGTCGGCAATGTTGAGTATCAAGTCGAGATGTTCTCGCTCTGGTTGATCATTGGTTAATAACTGTAGGTATTTATGTGCTTGAGCGGCGTTACCCTGACTCGTTAGATGTCTGATTACGGTCGTGAGAGCGAATTGACGTAATGTAGGTTCTTCTTCGGCAATCGCGAGCAGTAGCTGCCTGCTTTCGGTGTATCGTTCCAGTTCGGCTAAGAGACTTGCTTTCAACACTCGTGCTGCAATTGGTGCTGTTGATTGTGGGGTTCCACTAATGACCTCGTCAATCATTACTAGGGCTGCCAGAGCATTATCAGTATTTCGAACCTCGAACACCTGAGGATAATTGGTGAAAGGGAGCCGTATTTGTTCACTAGCGACTACTGGCGTTGCTAGCAAGTTCCAGCTCAGCACCCAAAACGTTACCAAGAGTCCGATCGCCTGACCGTTGAGGTTCAAAGTGTGTCTAGTCATAACGCTAAAGAGTACCATGCTTCCGATTTCCAATTCTTGTATGGATCCGCGCCGCTAAGTTTTCCATGCGGCATATCTTTGCACTGGTTGTCTGGTCGACGTGTTCCAAAGACGTTACAATGTCCGCAGGAATGGGCGTCACCCATCTTCGTATGTGCCCGTAGGCGTCGGGAAAGATAGTCGATACTTAAGCAGGGCGCACCACAATCGATAGGAGAAATTTTGTGCATATCACATCAGGAAAACTTGCAGGTATGAAGGCAGTTTCGAACGACCGTGGCGTAATCGCCGCTGCTGCGATGGATCAACGTGGCTCCTTAAAAAAATCTTTGGCTGCGCAAAAGGGTGGCGATATTACGGACACGATGATGCAGGAATTTAAGGCAGTTGTTGCAGAAGTATTGACACCACACGCTAGTGCAATTCTTCTGGATCCCCAATGGGGACTCGAAGCTTCAAAGCAACGATCGAAGAACGCCGGATTACTGCTGGCTTACGAATCAAGTGGATACGACAATACCCAACCTGGTCGGTTATCTGGTCTTTTGCAGCACTGGTCTGTGAAGCGCTTACAAGAGCAAGGCGCAAATTGCATCAAGATTTTGTTGTACTACTCACCATTCGAAGATAAGGCGATCAACGAGGAGAAGCATGCATGGATTGAACGGATCGGGGATGAGTGCAGAGCAAACGACATTCCGTTCTTTCTTGAACCCGTTGGTTACGATCCTAGTGGTGGTGATGAGAAGGGACCTGAATTTGCCAAGATCAAACCCGAAGTGGTCAAACTCAGCATGGCAGAGTTTACGAAGGAACGTTACGGCGTTGATGTGATGAAAGTGGAAGTGCCAGTTAATATGAAGTGTGTCGAGGGTGCTCAGGCCTTCGCTGGGACGAAGGCTTATACCCAGGATGAGGCGATGGAGCATTTTCGAGCAGCTGCAGCGGTTGCCACGAAGCCGTTTATCTATCTTTCAGCGGGTGTGAGTAATGCGGAGTTTACCGAATCACTCCAACTTGCGACTGACTCTGGCGTCAAGTTTTCGGGAGTATTGTGCGGACGTGCAACTTGGAAAGAAGGAATTCCTGTTTATGCGAAACAGGGCGTCAGTGCGTTTCGGACTTGGCTTGAAAGTGAAGGGGTTGCCAACATCAACAACGTGAATGAGCGGTTGCAAACAGCCAGTCCATGGTACGCGGCGTATGGCGCCGATTCAGCTGACGCCTTGGCATAAGGTGCACTGTGCTGTGATTAAAACCGCGTTGATCGCGATTCACGCCTGATTATTTTCATTGATGCGTTACGTTTATCATGCTCACGTGCTGAAGGCGCTCGAGGGCCATGGGTTGCAACCGACGGCCTCGACATCACCTCAACTGGTCAAGGACCACATTACCAACCTCTACTTGTACGAATTGCGACGTCTCCGAAAGCGACTGATGCGCAAAGAATTTCCGAAGCATGAGTATGCAAGCTTGGTGGAGAATCTGCGGCAGCGTTACACCCTAATGTCCTTAGCGAGCAATCGCTGGGCGACGGAGTCTGGCTGAATCCTGATGAGAGACCGTGAGTGGTCAGGACTGCTCGGTTCGTTGGTGGTAGCTCAGGTCATCTTCAAGAGTGCCACACAGATGAATCTGTAGACCTAGTTCCTTGGCCATCGACGCCTTGGCAATCAATGCTTGCAAGGCTGTAGTCGCATTCGGAGCATAAGCGACTTGGACGTGGTTCGCCTTGTGTTTAGCCATCAATTGATCGCGGCTGACCCCGTAGAGCACAGCATGCATTATGGGCCATTGGGGAGTCGTCAGATTCCAACGCCGTTCCGTTTCCTCATCAGGGAGTCGAACGACACCACCACGGCCGATGTCCATGTGGAGCATGTTGTTTTCGATATAGATCCGGCTCCAGACGATTTCACCAGGCTTGCTAATGCCTTTTAGGGTTGAACCGCCAAGTGGAAAATACATGGGCGGCTGACGTTCCCCAACAGCTCCTCGGTAGCCGTCAATGAAATGATTGGCGGGTGCGGCGCCTGAGATCTCGAACACCCACACGAATTCGTCAATACCGTAATCGTGCACGGCTTCACCCCACCGAACATCATGAAGTGTCGTTGAAGGGTCGAGCCCGAGGTTCGTCCAGACTCGATTGGTGATAATCGCATCGACACCTGCACACTCGTCAACTTCATTGAAATGTGGGATTGCTGAAGCTGCGAAAACTTCGTTGCCCTGTGCATCTTGCACTGGTGGTCGGTCCAGGTTATTTAATAAGCCTTCAGCGAGGTCGGATGAGACACAGATATCCTTGAGTCCTTGCTGATATTGAATACCGATGGCTGCACACCCAAAGTCAGCTGCGAGTCGAGCAGTTGCGTCATACATCTTGAGTCCTTCGAGCACCTGCGCTTGGGTTAGATGTTGGGTCTCGTCCTGACCGAATCGAAATTGCATACCACGGTTGAGGAGCCACTTGAGATGGGCGGTAGCGGTGCTGTCTGCCACGTCACGCATCGCGGCGTACAGTGCTGATTGACTCAGACGTTCCTTAAAGATACCGAGAGGGTGGAGCAGGTGGTCGGGAATGATCGCATTGAACATCCCCATGCAGCCTTCGTCAAATACTCCGAGGATGGCTTGTTCGGTACGCAACGTGACGGCGAGTGCGCGTCCTCGTTGTTCGTACTCGGCAAGCGCCAGCGGCCACGTCTGATCGGCCAGTGCACGAACGTGACCAAGTTCATGGGTAAATGCGCCGGACTGTATCCAGTCACTCAGGCATCGGCGCGCGAAGTCATCCTGAAAATCTTCACTCCAGATCGTACTGTATGGCACTCCGGCTTTCGTCAACGACCCATTCAGGTTAAGTAGTCCCACGAGGCCAGGCCATTCACCACTCCAGTTCGCTAAAGTGAGGATTGGCCCTCGGTGCTTACTCAACCCAGCTAGGATGTGACTGGTGTACTGCCACACAGCGGTAGCGACCACTAGCGGAACGTCCGGGTCCAGTCGCCGAAAGACTTCCATCCCATAGGCTTGTCCGTCAATGAAGCCGTGGCCCTTATCGGGAATGAGGTCATGTGCACGGATGACTGGGCGGCCAATTTCGGCGAAGACCTGACCGACAGTGGTTTCCAGCGCGGCTTGGGCTGGCCAGCATCGTTGATTCGCGGCGAGCCGCGAATCTCCACTGGCGATTAGATGAACCGGTCGTTCGTTGTTCATAACGTACGTATCTGAGTAATTAGACCATGATCGTTACGATTTTTTGTAGCATACCCGACTTATCGTCGTCCTACGGTTTCCAGACTCCACTCAGTGTAAGATGACAAGAGAGGTTCGGTTTCGCATCCCGTGGCTGGAGAGAAAGGATTACGATGAACGACCCCAAGGGAAAGCCTTCCGATTCGAAGGCGCCAGCGTTCGTACCAGACTTGCTTGAGCATGGCGCCCCGCATCGCGGACAATCGCAGACCTTAGACAAGCGGTTGTTTATGCAGCTCCATGTGTTTACTGATTGTCGGGGGCGCATTGAGGTCAAAATTCGCGAATGCTTGGCCCGTTACGAGACCGCGGAAATTGTCCTCTATTCGAACGTGAATGATCCTTACGGTATTGGTGTACTGCTGATGGATGAAGACCCGAAAGATTTACAATACCTTTCGCGTCAACTCTTCCACGACGAAGAATTTGACGAACTGACACCAGTACCGGATTTCACAATGCTTGGTCGGACTTATTCGGCTGGGCGTGAAGCCGACCTAGAAGACTTCCTATTGCACAAGCCTCGACGGAATGTCGGGAATCCGGATCGCCCGTGGGCCATCTGGTATCCGCTCCGCAGGTCGGGGGCGTTCAACCGTCTTGAGAAAGCCGAGCAGGGTCGAATGATGGTGGAGCATGCGCTGATCGGACGCGCTTACGGTGAAGCAGGCGCGGCCACGGATGTTCGGCTGGAATGTCACGGTCTCGACCTTGACGACAACGAATTCGTGTTGGGCATTGTCGGGTCGGAGTTGTATCCCTTGTCCAAGTTGATTAAGGATATGCGCAGTACGCGTCAGACATCTGAATTTATCGAGAAGATGGGTCCATTTTTTGTCGGTCAGGTCCTCTACCAAAGCCCGGTGCTCGTGGCACAGGCATCACAGCAACGGTAGTTCAACGTCAGAGACCTGAAAGTTAAAGGAGCGAGATGGCGACGTGTGCGGAGGTGCTTGCACAAACACTCAAGGATGGCGGCATCACTCGGATGTACGGCTTACCAGGTGGCGAGATCCTCGATTTTGTTGAAGCGGCTCGCAAGGTCGGGATTGAGTTTCTCCTGACGCGCCACGAAGCGACCGCATCCTTGATGGCAGATGCCACCGGTCAGATGCAGCGCCGGCCCGGTGTGTGTGTCTCGACTTTGGGACCAGGGGCCGTGAATATGACACTTGGGGTGGCGAACGCCTTTCTGGATCGCGCACCCATGATTGCCATCACGGCAGCGACCGCGGCGGCGGCACAGCCCTACGCAACGCATCAGAATCTTGACTTGAATGCCGTGTACCGTCCATTTACAAAGATGTCCATCACGTTGAATGGGGAAGATACCGCAGCGAAGGTGCGCCAGGCCTTCTGTTGCACGCTTGAACCGCGTATGGGACCGGTGCACATTGGGCTGCCAAGTGATGTCAGTCGCCAACCAGATCGGCAGCACACGGATCCCTTAAGTGTGGCCCTCATGCCAGAGCCGATCGCTCCAGCTTCGACTGAAGCCATCGACCGAATGGTGCAACAGCTTCACCGGGCGCAGCGGCCTGTGGTGCTTCTCGGTCTGGACCTTAACCCGGAGATGGATGTGGAAGCGGTCCGCCGCTTTGTTGAGGCGTTTGGCGCGCCCGTGTTCGTGACGCCGAAGGCCAAAGGCCTCCTGCCAGAAGATCATCCACAGTTTTTTGGCGTGTGCTGCGGGGTCTCCGGTGATGGTGTCATTGTCGATTTTCTGAGTACCGCTGATCTGTTGGTGGGTGTCGGCTTTGAGCCCGTCGAGTCCGACAAGTTATGGCATCAAAGCTTACCGATCGTGTCCATTGGTCCGCTATCAATCGCGGCGGGGGAGTTTAAGCCCGCTGTTGAACTGGTGGGCGAGGTGCGATCCTCGCTTGATGCGCTGGCCGGGATTTCCTGGTTACAGACTGGCTGGAGTGAATCGTCGCTGACGGGATTCCAAGCAACGCTGGCGGATGTGTTGACGCCCCCAGAACAACTCGATCATGGGCTGTCACCGGTGGAAGTGACGCGGTGCCTCCGGCAAGTTTCTGCTGTGGATACGATTCTGACGACGGACGTCGGTTCGATCAAGTTTGTTACCACACAGGTGTGGACCACGTTTGCGCCGTTTTCGTTTTTTGAATCCAACGGCCTGTCATCGATGAGTTACGCGTTTCCGGCAGCCATGGCAGCGACACTACAGTATCCGGACCGTCCCGTTCTTTGTACGATTGGTGACGGTGGTTTCGGAATGACACTAGGGGATGTCGAGACCTGTGTTCGAGAAAAACTCCACTTCGTGACGGTCGTATTTAATGACCAATCGCTGAGTCTGATTCAAATTGCCCAAGCCCGACGGGGTCTCACTGAACGCGGTGTCCGCTATGGCTCCGTCGACTTTGCGGCAGCAGCGGCAGCGCTGGGCGCATGGAGTCAGCGCGTGACGTCACTTGAAGAGTTGGCTGAAGCCGTTCACGCGGGCCGGATGAGTAATCGGCCAGCCGTCATCGACGTGCCGATTGATCCTCGCGAATATCAAGTGCATGCGGCACCACCCAAGATGGTCTAACCCAGAGGAGACATTATGCAGGATCCTTTACTTGCGACTGTGAACCGTAACAAGACAGCGCGCGGTTATTGTTTGGTGTTGTGCGTCTCCTTGTTCGGGTCGTTCGCGCTGGGCTGTGGGCCCACCGCTCCGGTTGTCGAAGATGCATCGGAAGAGGTGATTTCGACGGCGGTGATGGATGCAGCTGTCCTAGATGCTCAATTGGATGAGCTGCTGAAGGCCGGTCAGGATGACGGGATGGAAATGAGTGCCTGGGTGGGTGGACACGAGGATGGTCCGTTGTATGCGCGTAACGCAGAAGTGTGGCGACCGGTCGCCAGTGCCATCAAGGTCGCCTACCTCATCGAACTGTTTAACACCTATGCCGACCAACTCGACGGTGTGCTCGAGGGCGCTGCGGCGATTGTCACTGATTCCACTCACCCGGCCATTGCGCATTTTAATGATGAACAGCAGTCTGACATTCGGGACCATCTAGCGAACGCGACGGTTCGCGAGGTCGGACAGATGATGATCCGCGGTGTTGGGGTGTCGAACGCAGTCTACAATGCGGCGGCGAATGTGACCACGGCTGTCTTAGGCGGTCCAGTATCGCTTACTCAGTTCATCCATGACCGCGACCCAGCGTTTGCTGGTCTTGTATCACGGCGCTACATGCAGGCTGATCGTTTTATCAACGGTGACAACGAGGCCACGGCAGCTGCGTTGGCAGTGGTTTTGCAGCGGATCGCATTCCGTAAGGTGCCGAAGACCGATGCCGACACAACTCAAGCGATGTGGGAAATTCTGCGCGTTCCTGAAGACGCCGGGCCAAGCGGTTCGCACTACTTCAAGAGTGGTTCCCTGGACAGTGATCCTTTGACGCGAATCCGTTCGGGTTTTTGGGACAGTCCGACGGGAATCGTGGTGTATGTGGTGATGGTAGAGCAACCGAATCCTGGGTCGCGGACACGCGAAGAAGCAGGGCTCCACCTAGCTGACGTGAGTGTGGCTGTGACAGATGCCGTACTGGCCGCAGCCCGAATGGGACAGTGAGAGTCTTACGGGTCAGGAGATATGACGGGATGACCAACGTCAGGTCGGTTGTCCGGTATGAAACCATCACGATTAGGCATTTTGATTAATGGCAATGTAGTGGCATCAAGGAGTTGGTCTTCCGCGACGAGTTCGTTCAGAAAGAGAACATAGGCGACCGTCGAATACACAGCGTCTGGTGACATCGTGCCAGGGGTTTCGAACGGCATTGCCCGGTTAATGTAGTCCCACAATGTGGGCGCGTAGGGCCAGAAGCTGCCAACCGTTTTAAGTGGGGTACTACTGGCCAGCGTACCCTGCCCCCCCACGAGAATATCGTGAGGGCCCTCTCGGCCACTTGCGCCATGGCATTCTGTGCAACGAATGCTATAGATATTTCGACCTTCGGCGGCCGTCCCACTTCCCGGTGGGAGACCCTCTCCATCTGGTGTCACACTAATATCCCAAGCCGCAATTTCCTCCACTGTCGGTGTCCGGCCAATGTTGAACAGTTGAGAGGTGGGCTGTGATTGTGCCGTAAGGGAACCTGAGAGCACGATTACGAGTAGCGACGCGATTCGCACGCTACACATGAACATTGCGTACGGTCCCATCCGAGAGCACTTTCCAGCTTTGGATACCATTGTAGTGATAAGAGGACTTGGTACCACGCGCCGCAATTAATTGGTCGCGGGTTGGCTGCACGTAACCAGTCTCGTCGGTGCATCGAGACTGCAGGACTGCTTCGTGGCCATCCCAGTTCCAATCGAATCGAAAACGGGTATGTGCCAGGGGTAACACTGGGTCCTGCAGTCGGGCATCTTGCCAGGAGTCTCCACCGTTTGTGCTGATCTCTACCTTGGTGATTGTGCCGCGACCCGACCATGCCAAACCCGTGATTTCGCAGAAGCCAGGACCAGGTAAGTGCTGTCCTCCAGAGGGTCGTGTAATCAGCGATTTTGCATCCATCATGAAACTGAACTGCCGCGCTTCGCCAGTAGCTAGGAGATCGGTGTACTTGGAGGTTTCGTCCTTCGTCATGTACGGCTGATCGACAATTTTTAAACGTCGCAGCCATTTCACGTTAATGTTGCCTTCCCATCCTGGTACGAGCAACCGTAACGGATATCCCTGCGCAGTACGTAAGGCTTCGCCGTTTTGTGCGTAGGCAACAACGGCATCGTCGTAGGCCTTAGCCAACGGCAGACTGCGGGTCATCTTGCAGGCATCGGCACCCTCAACCAGAATCCAGCTGGCACCCGACTGTACTCCGATCTCATTTAGCAGTACTGACAACTTTACGCCGGTCCATTCACTACAGCTGGTCAGTCCGTGAATCTGCTGGGCCGTTCTGTCAGATGCCTCGCCCCAGTGAATACGACCATTGCCTGAACATTCGACAAAATTAATCTGGGAATGCGAAGGAAATCGTTTAAGTTCCTCAACTGTCAAGATCAACGGGCGCTCCACCATTCCGTGCAACAACAGCCGATGCTCGGCTGGATCGATGACCGGAATACCTGCATGATGACGTTCAAAATGCAGCCCAGCTGGCGTAATTATTCCTTCCAGGTCTTGTAGAGGTGTTTGACTACTATTATTTTCCTGAGTTAGCGAGTTCCTGAAAAGCCGACCGGTTGTTTCAAATTGAGAACGGAAGCCGTACTCGCTGACCGGGCCACCCAGAAAGGACAGTCCTGGTTGAGAAACGCTCGAGGAGGGTCGACAACCAACCAGTAACCCACTCAGTGCGGCTCCCAATTGCAAGAATTTCCGTCGACCGCGCGCTAGCCGTCCGGCAGCGGATACAGAATTACTCATGTGCGGCTCCTTGACCTGAAGTGCTTTCCACAGATCCTTCATTGCTATGTTCCTATGGAAAGCAAAGGGAAGCAACTGCTCTAAATGTTAGAAGAGCATTTCGGTCGAACGACTTGTCAGAGATGTGTAACTTGTGGTGCAATCAGGAATCAATCCGGTATGACTGTCAAACTCATCCAGTTGTTATTTGTAAGCATCATAAGTGGGATGGCTCCTTGGTCGGAAGCCGGTTTATTGCAGGCTGTTTCCACGCCACGGGTGAGCGTCAGCCATCAGGCGCGGTCGATTCAGCCCGGTGAGGTGGTTGAACTTGTTGTATCAGCGACTCGGTCAGTGGTAAGTGTCGAGGCAACGGCCTTCGACCAGTCAATTTTGCTGTATCCGAGTTCCGGTCAAATGGTCTGGCGAGGTTTGATCGGTGTCGACCTCGATGTGGAGGTGCGAGAGCATTTTGTGAGTGTCACGGTCATAACCGCGGACGACGCTCCCATGCACGTGCGTTATCCACTCACTGTGGTACCAAAACAATTTGCAACACGACAATTGACGGTGGCGCCTCAATACGTCAATCCTACGCCAGAGGCGTTGGCACGTATTCAACAGGAAGCCGCTCGTACAACGACAATTTTTGAAACGCAAACTCCGCAACGTTTCTGGCGAGGTTCCTTTCTCGCGCCGGTGCCGGGCAAAGCCACGAGCAGTTTCGGTCGCCGCAGTGTTTTTAACGGTCAACCGCGAAGTCCTCATAGTGGTGCTGATTTCCGTGCAATAGAAGGCACACCGGTCACTGCACCTAATAGAGGACGGGTCGTACTGCGGTCGGATCTCTATTTTTCTGGTAACTGCGTGATTCTGGACCATGGTCTCGGTCTCTATTCGTTTTTCGCTCATCTATCGGGATTTGCGGTAGCGGAAGGAGACCTTGTAGATGCTGGTGATGTAGTGGGCTACGTTGGGGCTACCGGTCGTGTGACGGGCCCACATCTCCACTGGACAGTGAGGCTAAATACGGCACGTGTAGATCCCTTGTCACTAATGGAAGTGTTGTTCGACGACATTACAACATATTGATGTTTGTGCGTTTGAGGTGAGCTACGGCAGTGTCCAGGTTGCGTTGGTGCTGATGTGCGGGAGAGGATTAATTATGAAATGGTTAAATGATGACGTTACCGTTTGACGAATTTTCACTTGTGGCGTGTGCTAGGGCGCTCGTAAGGATTCCTAGTGTGCTGGGCCACGAAGAGGCGATGGCGATTCGCGTGCGCGATGAAATGCAGCAGCTCGCGTTCGATGAGATTGAGACGGACGAGGCTGGCAACGTCATTGGGGTCGTGAATGGCGCCACGTCTGGCCCCACCCTGTTATTCGATGCTCATATGGATACCGTGGATGTTGTTCCCCGTGAGGTGTGGGCGCATGATCCATTCGGTGCGGAACTCGTGGATGGAAGAATCTATGGACGAGGTAGTTCAGACATGAAGGGTGCACTGGCCGCCATGTTACACGCTGCGGGTTGTGTAGATCGGGAGATCTTAAGAGGTCGTATAGTCATCTCTGCCTCCGTTGGTGAAGAGCAGATCGAAGGCGCAGCACTGCGGTGTGTGATGGATCGGTACCATCCAGACTTCGTAGTCATAGGTGAATCGTCAAATTTAAATCTAGTCCGGGCGGGTCGAGGGCGAGCCGAGTTCATACTGAAGACCCACGGTCGACCATCTCATGCCTCCAGTCCTGCTCAAGGTCTCAATGCTGTGCACGAGATGTGTAGAGCAATTGCCGAGATTGAAGCACTACCAATGTCGGCGCACTCGTTTGTTGGAAGCGGCGTGATGTGTTTGACCGACATTGTTTCGGTTCCTTATCCAGCCCATTCTGTTGTACCGAGCGGTTGTCAGGTGACTTATGAACGCCGTCTGATTCCTGGTGAAACACGGGATGCCATGATTGATGAATTACATGCGGCCTGTGAACGTGCGAAAGCTGGGGACACAACCATTGAACTCGCTTCAATTCACTATAAGACTTATACCGGAATTGAGTGGCGTGAGGTGAAATGGTATCCGCCCTGGGAACTGCCTGAAGACTCTTCCTTTATCCGAAGTGCCAAAGCTGCTCTCGATGCGTCTGGATTCAGCCCGTCGTTCGAGAGCTATCAGTTCTGCACGAATGCAGCCTATAGCGCTGGGGTTGCTAATGTGCCAACGATTGGCTTCGGACCGTCATCAGAACATCTCGCTCATATCACCGATGAGTATCTCGAAGTTGCGCAACTTACTGGCGCCTGTCGAGGGTATATCGCAATTAGCGAGAGCGTGCTGGGCCGTCACCAGTAGAGACTAGTACCGGAGCACCCGGCTCCGCACGTTCAACTGGATAACGATATTTTCGCAGCAATTCATACAGTACAACCCCACCGGCAGTGGCAACATTCAGTGACCGTTTTCGTCCCAGCATGGGAATCTGTACATGTGTCTCACAAAGATCGAGTAATGCAGGACTTGTCCCTTCAACTTCGTTGCCAAACACCAGACAAACCGGAAAAGATGGTTGCCACTTGAAGAGGTCGACGGCCGACTCCGTTGTTTCAACAGCGACCAGTTCGTATCCTCTTTCTCGAAGTGTCTGAAGTGTTGCAGAAGGATCAGGAGTATGCTCCCATGCGACTGTAGTTTCTGCTCCGAGGGCCGTCTTTGTGATTTCCTTGTTGGGTGGTGACCCTGTATAGCCTGAGAGGTAAAGCGTTTCGATACAGACTGCATCGGCCGTTCGAAAAAAGGCCCCAACGTTATATAGGCTCCGCACGTTGTCTAGTATGAGAGCGACTGGTAATTCGGCGAGGCGTTTGTGCGTAACGGACTTACTCATTTTTCAGTGCGGGCTGTGTTTACCTGTTTGGTAATACTCAAGAGAGAATGGCGCGAAGGCCGCTGGCTAATCTGGATGCTCCTTCGCGCGCTGACTCGTAGTCGAGCGCACCATAGGAGATTCGCAGCGTACAGCTATCTGTGATGCCAAAGGTAGTGCCCGGCATGACGGCGACCTGATGTTCGTGAATTAATCGGGTCACGAGTTCTAGTGCGCCGATGGTTTTATGTATGCGCACTAGGTAGTACATGGCACCCGTCGCAGGAGGGACTGTGCACAGGTCGGACAACTGGCTCAACTCGTCAAGGAGAACTTGGCGTGCTTTGGCCAGTACTGGAAGGTGCAGACGGCAGTACGAGGCACCGGCTGAGAGCGCACCCAGTGCCGCGCGCTGACTTGCCGCAGGAGCTGAAATTAGGACGGTATCTTGAATCTTGTCCATCGCTCCACTAAGTGCTTTGGGAATTACCATGTATCCGACCCGCCAACCTGCAAATCCATAGGCTTTCGAGAATGAGTACATAGAAATCGTGTGCGCTCCAGCATCGGTGATGCTGCCAGGTGAAAAATGGGTAGCATCATCGTAGACAAAATACTCATATGCTTCGTCGTGTATGTGATAAATCCCACGTTCACGACATAGGGAGTTCACTTCACTCAGGACTGTTTGTGAGTACACCACCCCGGTAGGGTTGTTCGGTGAAATGGTGACAACGGCACGAGTGCGAGGTGTTAAGGCGGCCCGAATTAAATCGAGCTGTAACTGGCAGTGCTCGTCGACAGCGACGGGCACTGACCGACACCCTGCCATCACAACGGCCATTTCGTGATTAAAGTAGAACGGAGTAACGAGGATAATTTCGTCTCCAAAATCTGCAATGGCCAGTAAGGCGTGGACGAAGGCCATGTTACTACCGGCGGTGACTACGAGCTGGCTGTTCGGACGCACGTGGATTCCGTTTTCATTAATTAGTTTTTCTTCCAAGGCTTCGATAAGTGAAGGTAAGCCTTCGACAGGACCATAACGATAGCTTGCAGGATCGTCGTGGAAGGTTGCGAGTGCGTCGATAGCCTGATGTGGCGGAGCGAACGCAACCATGCCTTGAGCCATCGAGATTGTGCCCGGAGTCGCACTGATCATACGCTCGACTACTGGCACGATCGGTGGACGAACCTTTTGAATGCGATTGGATTCACGCACGTTGATCTTCTTTCAAAATTTTCCGTGTTGACTTTATTTCGTTTGCTGCACCAATGCCCGGATCCGATCTGCGTCTGTAATGGTCATTGAATATTCAGGAGGGCGTATAACTCCACCCATGAAGCACCGGTCGTTTCGAAACGTCATCGTGCTGTTTTTTGTTCTGGTTCCTGTAACATGAATTTCTTTTGCGCCCGTCGTATCGAGTACTTTCTTAATGTTTTGTTCGGTAATGCCACCACCAGGCATGACAATGATTTTGTCGTCAGCGTGGACCAGAAGATCATGTACTAATTCAGCGCCCTCCAATGCGGAAACTTCTTGGCCAGACGTTAAGACACGGTTAATGCCGAGTTCGATGAGTGTTCCAAGTGCAGCGATCGGGTCACGGGTCATGTCAAATGCTCTGTGGAACGTCACATTCATCGGCTTGGCATGGTCCAGTAATACTCGCGTTCGATCGCTGTCAATGTCACCGGCCGCAGTTAGTAAACCAAACACAACGCCGTTCGCTCCGAGGTGCTTGGCCAATTCAATGTCATGCTTCATCGAGGCGAATTCAGTATCAGAGTACAAAAAATCACCACCGCGCGGTCGAATCATAACTTGGAGGCCAATGCTGACTTGTGCTCGTGTTATGGCGATTGTGCCGGCGCTCGGTGTCAGTCCCCCTTCGAGTAGTGCTGCGCATAGCTCTACCCGAGTCGCCCCACCTTGTTCGGCCGGAACGGCACTGTCGACAGAATCGACACAAACCTCAAAAATTGGATTCGGCATGGGTCACAACAATCAAAGGATCCGCTTTAGCGACACTAGCGCACTCCCAACAAGACTTCGATCGTTAACTGATCGAGCCGCTCATAGGGAAGTCGATGCGAAAAGATTTCGTCTCGGTCAAAGTCGTAAGACAAAAGTTTTTGCACATGGTCCTTGCTGTAAGGTTCTATTGCGAAAGTGTTAGCGTGAGCAGCAGTGACCTCCGACAGGAGAGATTGGATTTCTTGATCTGCATTCCACTGCTGAGCCTTTTCTTTCAAGATTAAGTAGGTCCGCATGCAACCACGCGCGAAATCTTTGACTCCTTCGTGGTCTTCGGTACGGTACGCATGCGCGTCGAAGTGCCGTGGGTTTTCATAGTTCACATCTTCTAGAAACTTCACTAGAAAAAAGGCAGATTTTGGATTGGCAGCTCCAAACCGGAAATCCTGATCGTAACGACCGGGTGATTGGTCGTTAAGGTCGACATGAAACAATTTACCTGCTTCCCACGCTTGAGCGACCGCGTGGGTCATATTCAACCCGGACATTTGTTCATGCGCCACTTCCGGGTTGACGCCAACCATGTCAGGGAAAGCGAGTGTTGCAATGAATCCAAGGTATGCTCCGGTGGTTGGGAAGTAAAGGTCGCCACGAGGTTCGTTAGGTTTCGCCTCCAGTGCAATTCGATAGCCGTAATTCTGTTCGATGTTGTACTCGCATATGTAGTTAACAGCCTCGCGAAGACGCTTAATGGCCTCATCTGGCCGACGACAGGCGTCGGTCTCGGTTCCTTCACGGCCGCCCCAGATGACGTATGTGGAAGCTCCTAGTTCAGCACCTAAATCCATTGTCCGTAGCGTTTTTTGAAGTGCATAAGCTCGCACATCGGCATCATTTGCGGTAAAGGCTCCATCGCGAAAGACCGGATCAAAAAAAAGGTTGGCAGTGACCATGGATGTTACGACAGCAGCCTCGTCGCACGCCTTCTTGAAATCACGGACAATTTGATTGCGCTCGGCAATGGTTGCATCGATTGGCACAAGATCGTTGTCATGTAGGTTGACACCCCAAGCTCCAATTTCTCCGAGCAAGTGAACTAGATCGACAGGTTTGACTGGTGGACGTACTGCATCACCGAAGGGGTCCCGGCCGCGGTTACCCACGGTCCAAAGTCCGAAAGAAAACTTGTGCTCAGGGCGTGGCTTATAGGAATCAGTACTCATAGGCATCACTCACTGTTGAGGTTAAGTGTACGCTACTTTTTTTAAGGCTGGGTACAGAGATCGATAGCGGATGTAATGGTCCGTCATACGCTCCGCCGTCGTCACGTCAGGGTCCACACGACTTGCCACGGTTACTGCTTGGTTGCACGCCTCATCGACAGATGACCAGACACCAGTTCCGACACCAGCGAGTAAGGCAGCCCCGTACGCTGCGCCTTCCTCTGCGGTTAGGGTTAAGACCTGCTGACCATAAACGTCAGCTTGAATTTGTTGCCAGAGAGTAGACCTCGCTCCGCCACCGCCTAGGCGAATTTCCTGAACTGGCACTTTCATTTCTTCAAAAATGGTGAACGAGTCACGCAGGCTAAACGCGACACCCTCAAGGATTGCACGGACAATATGAGCACGTGTATGGCTGACAGTAAGCCCAACGAGTGCTGCACGGGCATTCGGGTCTAGGTGTGGTGTTCGTTCACCCATTAAGTAGGGGGCCCACAAGAGGTCATCTGCGCCAGCACCAATTGTGGCTGCCTCATCACATAGCTGTTCGTAAGGGTCTCGGTCATCATCGTTCACGGTGCCGAATTCGTTGTGGAACCACCGTAGTGAAAGACCCGCCGCTTGTGTGACACCCATGACGTGCCAGCGATTTGGCACAGCATGACAGAACGTGTGCACGCGCCCCTCTGGGTCAAGTGCTGGCCGATCCGTCGCGGCGAAAACTACTCCTGAAGTCCCAATGGTTGCACTGACAGCACCAGGTTGCACGATTCCCATGCCAACCGCGCCAGCAGCTTGATCCCCACTACCCGCGACGACTGGAGTCTTAACAGGTAAACCAGTGGCACTTGCTGCGTCTGCAGTTATTCCTCCAGTTACGTCAGGTCCCTCGAAGACACTTGGCAGATGGTCGAGAGACAGGTCTGTTGCATCCAATATCTCAGGTGACCATCGTCGATTGGCCACGTCGAAGAGCAGGGTTCCCGATGCATCAGCAACGTCAGTGGCGTATGCTCCCGTCAGGCGTAAGCGGACGTAATCCTTCGGGAGGAGTATCCGTTTAACTTGAGTCCATTCGCTCGGTTCGTGTTCGCGAACCCAGAGAAGTTTTGGCAAGGTAAACCCTGTGAGGGCTGGATTGGATGTCAGTTCGATGAGGCGAGCTGCCCCAATTGTGTCGGTTAGCCATTGGCACTGTGTTTGGGTACGTTGGTCGCACCAAATGATCGCCGGGCGCACAACGGAGCCACTTGCATCAAGCAAGACGGCCCCATGCATCTGGCCCGAAAGTCCAATTCCGGTCACCGTGTCTGGGTCGAGAGCACCTTGATTAAGCACAGATCGAATGGCGATTTGACTGGCTCGCCACCAATCTTCCGGTTCTTGTTCAGCCCATCCGGTCTTTGGTGATGCGAAGGGCTTGTGATTTTCGGTCGCTGATCCTAGAACCTTGCCTTGCTCATTAATTAAAATTGCTCGACTTCCGCCGGTTCCAACATCAATACCCAGAAGTGCCATCGTAAGAGTAAGGATAACTCAGGAATGAGAAAAAATTTTGGAACTGGCCTAGTGGTCACGACATCGCTATCATGGCATGATATTGGCATTGTTGACCGCGTATATGATGAGTTTAATGGAGTCCGTAACGGGTTTTGACGTTACGAGGGATAAGGAAAAGGTGCGATATGACTGGTAAAGGGATTGGATTGTCACGCAGACGTTTTCTAGGCGGTTCGATGGCTGCTGCTGCTGCCGGGATTTCCAGCGATCTATTCAATGTGAGCTTGGAGGCGCAAACCCGACCAGTGTCGGCGCTGCCACTCGACGAGTTGCGTCCGATGGGTGCACTCGATGAGGCATATTGGTGGAAGGTGCGTTCCCAGTTCAATATCGTCGACGGCTTAGCTTTTATGAATAACGGCACACAAGGACCGATGCCGCGGGTTGTGAGGGAGAAAAATGAACGCATCCTGCGAGAGATTGCCGAGGATCCAAGCAACAATTATCGTCGGGATGAGATCAACGCAGTTCGTGAAAAGGTGGCACCATTCGTGGGTGCTTCGGCAGCTGAGATTGCTTTGACACGCAGCACGACTGAGGGCATGAATATCTTTGCGCATGGACTCGACTGGCAGCAAGGCGACGAGGTGTTGTGGAACTCGCATGAACATGGAGGTGGACGGGGTCCATATCTAACGCTCATGGAACGTCGCGGGATTCGCCCTGTCATCATCGAACTTCCGTCTCCACCGGAAAGCCAGGAGCAGATTGTTGACCTTTATGAAAAGGCGATCACGCCACGGACTCGCGCGATTATGGTGAGTCATATTACGTACGTGACGGGTTTGCTCACGCCAATCAAGCTGTTGTCAGAAATGGCCCATCGGCATGGAGTACTAGTTTCCGTAGATGGAGCGCATCCACTTGGCATGCTGGATCTCAATTTCCATGACATGGGTTGCGATCATTATGCCGCGGCCGGTCAAAAATGGCTGCTTGCGGGTGGTGGCACAGGCGTGTGCTATATCAAACAGGAAATCCAGGATCAAATCTGGCCGCTCATGGGTCGTCCGCCTGGAGAAAATGCTACGGCTACGCGATATGAGTCAGTTGGGCAGCGTAATGTTCCCTCCTTACTCGGTATGGCAGATGCTGTCGACCTGCAATTAACGATAGGAAAACAAAACATCGAGGAGCGCGATCGATATCTCAGTAATCGATTGAGAGCTGGCCTCAATGAAATTCCTGGCGTCCATCTTTGGACCTCAAGCGATCGTGGCTTAAGTGCTGGTTTAACCTTGTTTTCCATTCACGATATTCCGATGGCAAACATTGTGAGGGCGTTATCTGCCGAGTACCGTGTGCACATCAGAACCATGGGTACAGGTAATTTGAACGGGGTGCGGGCGTCAACGCACTTCTACAACATGCCGCATGAAGTCGATCAATTACTTGAGGGGGTACGTCATATCGCTGCAAACGCAAGCGACTACATGGCCGCATAGACGTGATTGTGGTCGTTATGATGGAAACTAGATGGTTAGCTGTTTACCTATGCGAAGGCTCCTGTAGGCGGGATCGGTGACCGGGGAGTCATGAACTAGAGGAGGCTGCAATGTTCAAATTTTGGCTTAAGGCGTCGCTGGTGTTGGCGTTACTCGTTGGTGTGTCCTGTGGCGGCACTGAACCAATGGAGTCGGTTGCTGATGTTGCCCCAAGTGAAGATGAGATCGTCGAGCAAGCCCGCGGTATTCATGAGCGAGTGCTAACGATCGATACACACGACGACATTCCATTTAATTTCGCTACTGAGGAAGTAGACCCTGGTGTGCGAGGTGAACGCCAAGTTGATCTTCCGAAGATGCGGGAAGGTCTTCTTGATGTTGGTTATTTCGTAGTTTTTGTTGGTCAGACGCCACGCACGCCTGAGAATTATGAGAAAGCAAAGTCCGACGCAATGATGAAGTTTGATGCGATTCACCGCATGACTGATGAAATGTATCCGGACGAGATTGGATTTGCTAATACAGCCGACGAAATCGAGAGCATCCACGCAGCTGGGAAATTAGTGGCGACAATCGGTATCGAAAACGGCTACGTGATTGGTAAGGACCTCTCGTTAGTTGAGAAGTATCACGATCTCGGCGCTCGATATATGACGCTTGCCCATGGCGGG
>Ga0310121_10002121_pt1 | contig 19298 bp, 14 predicted proteins | sample CB27_Tmax_986_MG_FD_203504 | JGI IMG/M metagenome (GOLD analysis project Ga0310121, IMG submission 203504) | Marine microbial communities from Western Arctic Ocean, Canada - CB27_Tmax_986 | ecosystem: Environmental > Aquatic > Marine > Oceanic | place: Canada: Western Arctic Ocean | collected...
CTGCTCGACCTTCTCGATAATCGCTTTTACGTCTGAAGTGCCCATGCACCCATTCATACACCTTCTTCGAAAAAATCAACTAGATGCAGTGCTGGCTATTGTGAGGATACAATACGACGAACTAGAAAACCGTCGCCGCGTCGATGTGTCAGTGACTCAATTCAGCTGTTTCGGGACCGACACCTCCAATCTGAATCTTTCATCTAAATCCAACAGAAAGTTCGACAAGGGTTCAGGTTTCCTCTAACAACACAGCCAGCTTCTTGAGGCTTCTGGTCAACAATACCCTGATGGCTCCATCCGACTTGCCGATTTGCTCGGCGATCTGTTTCGTTGGCAAGCCTTCCACATATCGAAGCCGCAGAGCGTCTCTGGCTGTCGCATCCAGTTGCTCCATGGCAGCCAGCAGCTTGATCTCGCGTTGGCCCCTCGAGAATGCTTTGCTTGGAGTGGTGATGCTGGCAACCAGCAGATCGATCAGCCCGCCGTGCTCGTCACTCCCGTCGCGAGCCTGTAGTGGGGTCTCACGGGCCGCCGCGCGCTTCTGGGCGCCAACATATTTTCGCCCCGCGTCCATGATGCGACGCTGGGCAACTTGGCACATCCAGCTAAAAGGGTCACGATCATTGAGGTCAACATCATCGAGTGCGTTGAGGCAGGAAATGACCACCTCTTGAAGTACGTCATCGGGATCCACTTTTTGACGAAGCGTCGCACTCATGTTCTTATCGATGTAGGCCCTCAGCTGAGGTCTCTGACACTCAATGAGCGCCGCAAGTGCTTCGCGATCACCCTTGCGAACCTTATCAACCAGGTCATTCTTCGAATCAGTCATAGCTATTCGGGCGTCCTCGACGAGTCGGCTATAAAAGATACATGGGGGATATTCCGGGGCGCTGATGGGGCGAACGCGGAATCCGGCATCCGAGTCAATTGTCCGCCAGCAACGACATCGATGCAACATCCTATGGGCGATCCTCAGCGCCGACGTAGGTTCTTTTTCGTCACCAGATGTGTTATTTCTACTAGTTGACTGGGACATTGGCCTTGGGCTTTCGCGCCGAATCTTGAATTAGGGTTGCTACGTGACAGACAATCTCGCTGGAACCGAATTCTTCGACGCAGAATCCGATACCGTCTGGGAAGAGGTCGGCAAACGTTTGGAGTCTTTTCTGGACGCGTGGGATGAATCGGATTCGCCGCCCGATTTATTGCCACATGTTGCTGGTCTTAACGGCTTCGTTCGGCGGCTGGTCCTGATCGAGTTAATCAAGGTGGATCTCGAACAACGCTGGGACCGCAAGCTGGATCCAATCAAGATCGAGGACTATGCGGATCGTTTCGAAGATCTGTCCACACGGAGCATACCGGCAGACCTAATCTACGAAGAGTATCACGTACGCTTACGGAACGGAGATCGAGTCGGACCGGCCCAATACCTACGGCGGTTCCCGAATCAAGCCAGCGAGTTGCTTCGGCTACTGGATGTGGAAGATCCTCTGAGCACCACGTCCGCGGGGCAAAAGAAAGCGACCGACGCCCTACAACCTGGAGATCACCTCGACGATTTTGAACTCTTGACCAAACTGGGCAAGGGCGCCTTCGCGTCGGTATTTCTCGCGCGACAAAAATCAATGCAACGCATGGTCGCCCTCAAGATTTCGGCGGATCACGGCCACGAACCTCAGACGCTGGCAAAGTTGGATCACCCGCATATCGTCCGAGTCTACGACCAAAAAACTCTCGCCGATCCTAGATTGCGGTTGCTCTACATGCAATACGTCTCCGGGGGCACGTTGCAGAGTGCAATGCGTCAACTGCACGCTGGCCCATATGACACTTGGAATGGCAATCGGCTAGTCGAGCTGGTCGATGAAGTTTTGGATGACCACGGAATGGAGCACCCACACGACTCGCGCCAGCGCCAGCTTCTCAGCGAAATGAGTTGGCCCGAAGTTGTTTGCCATCTTGGCCGCCAGCTGGCCGAAGCGTTGAACTATGCCCACCGCCAAGGCGTACTGCATCGAGATCTAAAGCCAGCCAACATCTTACTCACTGACACGGCGTCACCCAAGTTGGTGGATTTCAACATCAGCTCGTGCTCAAAAATCGACGGAGCGTCACCGACCGCCTACTTCGGCGGCAGCCTGGCATATATGTCTCCGGAACATCTTGAGGCCAGTAACCCGCGCCATGATCGGATGCCGGAATCGTTGGACGCTCGCACCGACGTCTATGCCTTGGGCATCGTGCTTTGGGAATTGCTGACAGGGGCACGTCCGTTTCGTGATCGCTCGCTACCCGAGGGATGGTCGGCAACCACTGAAGAGATGGCCAATCGCCGACGCCAAGGAATACCGGAAATTGCCTTCGACAAACTGCCGCCAGATTGTCCTGCCTCCGTGCGAGAGGTGCTGGACAAGGCACTTCGTCCGGATCCGGAAGATCGGTTTGACTCCGCGGCTGAGATGTCATCTCAGCTCAAGCTCTGCCTAAATCCCGAGGCACGCGAATTATTGACCGAACCCAGAGGCGGATTGCGTCGGCTGGCGTTGCTATGGCCCGCCAGTGCGTTACTTCTTACGATCATTGTTCCGCATGCGCTCGCCGGCTGGTTCAACTACTGTTACAACCGGGCATGTATTATCGACAAGCTCGACCTGAACAAACAGGCGATATTCGACAGTGTGCAAATCACGATCAATAGCATCGCGTATCCTCTTGGGGCTGTTTTGGGATTGATTGTCCTCTGGTCCGTGCGTCGCAATTTAGCGGCGACTCCCGTCGACGCGGATGACTTGCCTCGGCAGCAGAGGGTCCGTTTTCGGTGCCTCAAATTGGGACACATTGTTGCCGTGCTGGGAACACTGGAATGGTTGGCGGCTGGGGTCGCCTATCTAATTCTCCTAAACGTCCGCGGATTGGAACTCGCCTACGAACAAAAAGTGCACTGGTTCGTGGGAATAGCCATGTGCGGGCTGATTGCCAGTGCGTATCCCTACTTTGGCAGTACGGTATTGGGGCTCGATGTCTTTTACCCCGCCTTGATTCGACCGCATCCTGTTCCCCGGTCCGACATCCCAAGTTTCGCCTGGCTTCACCGGGTCAGCTGGCGCTATCTTATCGCCGGCGCTGGTATTCCTCTGGTGTCACTGGCCCTCTTGATATTCGTCGGCGATCCGAACGAAAAAAACCTAGAAACACCCCTCACTGTTCTATTTGTGGGCGGCAGCGTTATGTTTATCGTCGTGTTTCGGCTGGCGCGCCGCGTCCAGCGGGATCTCGCCATATTGACCCACTACGCGTCGGAGGGATCGGGCGATAACACCGGCGAATTGACGGCCAGCAACCGCGTGCTGTTCTAGCTCGCATTCGAGAGGAACAAGGGCTGCCACTTGACGAAGATAATGGACGAAGACTCGGAGACGCTCGCCGAGCACTACGCCGGCTTCTATGCCGCTCTCGCGCAACTTCGCGAACAGCTCCATGCCGTCGGACGATTCGACGATGCCAATGCCAAACTAGACGAGATCTGCAAGCTCTTGGCTTTTCGTGGACTCGACTTGGTCAACAATCCCGTCGTCCAAGATCAATGGCTGACGCGGCAGCGGCTATCTCAAGTAGCCAATGACGAATGTGCTGGCCGAGGACTGTCCGCCGCGTTGCCGTTGGTGATAGCCTACATTGCCAAATCGTGTCCGGATGAATCCGCGGAGATTTGTGCGGCCACATCGCTCGACTATCGAGCCATGGACGATGCCTTCGTCGAAGCGGTCTTGCCCGTGCTAGATGCAATGCCGTCCGCGGAACGGACACTCGGTGACGCTTGGTCGTTTGATGTTCTCAATGAAGCGTTTGGGCATTTTATCCAAAACAGTTTTCGCAATCGGCGGGAGGACGCTCAATACATGACTCCACCCGAGGTCGTTTCGGCGATGGTCGAGATGGGCCTGTCGGACGTAACGCCGGGTGACGACCAGCGTCGCCAGCGGGTCATTGCCGATCCTACCTGTGGAGTCGGATCTTTCTTGGCCGCCTGCTTCCGACGGATTGCCAGTGACCACTGCACGGACGGATCGGATGCCACGTGGCAGTTAATTGGCCAAGATCGAGTCGAACGCATGGCCCGCTTGGCCCGGACCAACTTGGTTGTGTTCGCGGCGGGACCAGCGGCCATCTCCTGTGGAAACTCGGTGCTAACGGGTTCTCCATTGGACCAATGGACGGGTCAAATCGATCTTATCCTGACCAACCCGCCATTTGGGGCGACCTTTGCCAGTCAAGAGTTGGTCGGGGATAAGAGTCGCGAATTCTATCCGGTGCTCACCGTATTGTCCGCCGAGGGAAAATTACCGGAACGACTCGACTCTGAGTACATCCTGATGGATCGCGCACTGGCACTTCTCAAGCCGGGCGGTCAACTTTGGATCATTGTGCCGGATCGTGTGGTTTCAGGCAGCGGTTTTTCGGAAATGTTCCGACGACAGTTGCTCCATCATGCGCGGCTTCGAGCCGTGATCGATCTCCCCGCGGAAACGTTCGCCCAGGCCGGTACTCGGACCAAAACGAGCGTCGTGTGCCTGGAACGACTAGCCGAGCGCCGGCTGGGGCCGAGCCGGGAACCGGTTTTTATGTCCGCGTGCAATGAAATCGGCTTTCGAGTGGCAACGCGCGGCGGCGCCACCATCAAACAGGTCGACGGCACAAACCAACTGGTCCAAATCGCTGAACTCTATAAACGAAACTGGCCACCCATGGAAGAACACTCCTCGTTTATCACGATCCATGAAGAACCATCCGTGGCTCTCGTACGGGAAGATTGTTTGCTCAATGACCGTTGGAACGCTCACTTTTATCGTAGTCCTCGATTGCGCGCGATGACCGACCTCGAACAGTTGGTGGCCCAAAAGCGTGGTATGGCTATCTGCCGACTGGACGAGGCGGTGCGGATCGACCCGGAAGCGGGTCAACGGCTATTGGCCAGCGAAAAGGATTGGTGTATCAGCGTTTTGCATGTGGATGAGGTCGGCGTGCTCCAAATGCAAGCGGTTGTAGAATATCGGCCGACGACCGCCTGTGTTCGATGCCTCCCAGGCGACGTGCTCCTTTCCCGAATCAATCCGCGCATCCCGCGCATTTGTGTGATACCCGAATTTGAACATGGCTTTGCTTGCTCCGCGGAATTCGCCGTGTTGAGGTGTGACGATGCGAGCAAGTTAACCCCTTGGATGCTTGCCTTGACGCTGCGAAGCGAGTTGGTCCAACGCCAGGTTCGTTCGCTGACATCCGGGACATCCTCGTCGCACAATCGAATCAAGCCACGCGAATTGGCCAGTATTTGTTTGCCGATCGTGAAATCGGAAACAGGAGCCTACGACCAATTGCATCGCGCCTCGGAACAGTACCGCCAGGCAGTGATGAGTCAATACGACGCATTCTCGGCGATCACCGATAGTTTCGAGCGGGCCGAACGGCTCTATTCGCGCAGCCCGCCCGCGAACGCGTAGCTTCGCTGTTGATCTCGCACCAAGTGAAGGACGGATTTCGCGCCGTCGACCCCTTCTATCTCAATGTGTACTGGATCCAACTCACACGCCTGCAACCGCGCCATATCGATGGAAACCACATAGAGCATCGGCATTTTCAAATACGCCCCCACGTCCTTCCACCGCTTAACGCTAGAGTTTCAACGCGGCGAACGGGCTCCACGTGCGTCGAAAGTCCAGGTCATTGGCGGCTTGGATTCGGAAACAAGTTGCCTATCTGATATTTGCCGACTGGCAACACTGAGTTAGAGTTGGCCGAGCGGTCGTTTCGTTTGGCCCTCCAAGGCGGCATGGTCGCCGGCCAAGTCGATTATGTCCGCCAAGCCGCGCGTCCATGGAGAGTCTCACGTCGTGGGGGCTGCCTGAAACTCGTGGCGGCGTGACTTCAACAAATAGTCATCGTGAAATGGTGTCGGCGTGTCATCGACAAGCTCAGCGAAACTCGGTTTCATCTTTCGCCGTGCGGCCGTCCCGTGCGCGCTGGTGGTTGTCGCGCTCGTCCAACAGCATCGCGCGCGGACACTCGACCAATCGTCCTGGATCGGTTGCGGCTTTGGCATGTTCGCCACGCTCGACAACCATGTCTCCCGATTCATTCTGCCCGCTCCCGATGGTGTCGCCTGGCGATCCGAGACTGCTGAATTGCTGCAACGGGTATTGGTCATTCCGACGCAAGCGAATTTAGACAGACTCCATCAGCACGTGGACGGCGGGAACGGTTCGGATTTGAAACGAATGTCGTTCTACAAGATCGAGTTTGACCCCGCTGCAAACGGTTTGACCGCGACAAAATCGATGGAGTCGAGCGCGCCATGACGCACGACACGCCGGCCGATTACAGCGAACGAGACAACGCATCCATTCGCGACTCTGGGCTTGACACGATTCTCTGGGTTTCGCTGTTGATGATGTTGATCTGCAGCGACAAGAGTTGGTGGTTGGCCGCGATTCCCGCTAGCGCTGCAATCGCCACGTGGTGTCGGCCGAACCTGATTCATGATTGGCGTATGTGGATGGTCATCGGCATCTTGCAGGCCATACGTAACACGGTGGTCTGGATTCACCTGGATGATCACATAGCCGTCGCGAACTATTGGTCATTTGTTATAGCGTTGGCGCTGTCGTCAACCTCGACCCGGAATGTGGTGACGGTCAATGCACGTTGGATCATAGCGTTGGTGTTCGTCTTCGCGACCGGATGGAAGCTGGGGTCGGCGGAGTACACCAATGGAGCTTTTTTCGAATACACACTGTTGCTCGACGACCGCTTCCTGCCACTGGCCCGATGGATAGGCGGAGTGCCGACGGAGGGATTGATCGAAAACTACCGGAACATGTCCCAATTGCGAAATGGCCAAATGCCGGAATTGGCCTTCATGGTACGGACGACGGTCCAAGCCCATGCGTTGGCACAGTTTCTCACATGGTGGACCGTGCTCATCGAGGGCACCGTCGCCCTGGCTTTCCTGGCCGCTTGTTTGGGCGGGCTTTCTCCTGTGCGAAATGGGCTTCTCGCCCTTTTTGCGGCGACAACCTACGTGCCGGTGCCGGTGACCGGCTTCTGTGCGGTCTTGATGGTGCTGGGTTTCGCGCAATGCGGCCCATCGGAGCGCATTTCCAGGCGGATGTACGCGGGTGTGTTTTTTGCCGCGATTTTATGGACTCCCGTCTGGCAGTTGCTAAACTAATAGGCTCGCTGCCGATGCGGGGCGGGCCACACCGATTCATCGCTAGAACCGCTCCAGACGGAAACGGCCGATTCCGACGAATGTCCAATTGGCTGGAGCCAGCTTGTTTCGACCACGGTATCAAGGCACTATGAAATAGGCCGCGGCATCGCCAATTGCGGCGTACGCGGGGATCGACGAGAGAGAATCAACCACGAGCAAAAACAAGACATGTCAGAAAAAGCACCTTGGATTACCTATCGTCCCGAACTGAAGGTCCTCGATTGCACGATCCGCGATGGCGGATTGATTAATGACCACAAGTTTTCCGACGAAATTGTGCGAGCTGTTTACGATACCTGCATTGCGGCGGGAATCGATTACATGGAAGTCGGCTATAAGAATTCATCTCGCATTTTCTCCAAGGACGAATTCGGGCCCTGGCGCCACTGCGACGAGGACGATTTACACCGCGTCTTCGGTGGCCACAATCCGGAGGAAACCGGATTGAAACTGGCGGCGATGGCCGATGCCGAAAAGAGCGATTGGAGGGACCAGGTTGTCCCGCGCGATCAAAGCGTCTTGGACATGATTCGCGTCGCTTTCTACGCACATCAGGTGTCCGAAGCGATCCAGATGATCGAGCACTTTCACGGTTTGGGCTACGAAACGATGGCGAACCTGATGGCCGTCTCGAATATCTCGGAAGCCGAAATCGATACTGCGATTGCCCAGATCGCGCCGACGCCCGCGGGTACGGTGGTCATCGTCGACAGCTTTGGTCATCTGTACCGTGAGAATATCGACGAACTGTATGGCAAATACTCCAAGGCGGTACAGGGTACTAATAAAGAGATTGGAATTCACGCGCACAACAATCAGCAATTGGCCTTCGCCAACACGATTGAGGCGATCATCCTGGGTGCCAATCGTGTGGACGCCACAATGATGGGTTTCGGACGTGGAGCAGGGAATTGCCCGATGGAACTCCTGCTGGGATTCCTTCGCAATCCCAAGTTCAAGTTGCGGCCGATCGTCAAATTGATCGAGGAGCACATTTTGCCGATTCGCGAAAAAGTTGAATGGGGACCACTTCTGCCGTACAACTTGACAGGGCAAATGAACCTACACCCCAGAAATGCCATGGAATGGCGAGCCGGCGACGATAAAGATAAGCTCGTCAAATTCTACGATAGAATCGTCAGCTAGAATCCTTATCAGAGTTCGAACGAAGGATCGTTGACAACGAAGGAGGCGTCGGACGTGGTGGCTGACCGATTGGGCCTATTCAACCGCCAACTCCGAAAACGCACTCGGCTATCTCGGCATATCTTTAGAGGCTGCCGTCCGGGACACGGTCGAGTTGTGGGACGCCGTGCGGAAGGAATCCCGCTGACGTTCACCAACGCACGCCGCCTATCATGCGATATTCACAGTCGTGCGATATTCACAGTCATGCGATATTCACAGTCATGCGATATTCACAACCGGTACGGTTCCAATCACGTGCCGATTTGTCGATCCGGTCGTACGGACTCCGCCGTATTGCCGTGCGTCGCATGGTCATGTCTTGGCTCCATCAAACCCACGGCAAAAGCGAGCAAGACTCCCAGCAACAACGCGACGGACAATTTCAACCGGTCGTGACGATGAAACTGGAGCTCGGGGAGTATGTCACCCAACGAAATGCAGAGGAAGACCCCAGCGGAAAAGCCCAGTGCGAATCCGAGCACCGTTTCCTGGACTCCGCCCATGTAGGAGAGGCTGAAGAAAAACGTGAAAGCGCCTAAGGGGCACATCATGGCGAACAGCGCGCTGGCGACCATGCGAGCCGAACGGCTCCACCCGCCGCTGGCCATCACGGTCGTAATGGAGAGTGCGTCCAACGGCTTGTGCAGGAAGATGGCCAGAAACGTGCTCATGCCGATAATCCCGAACGTGCCAGTGGCATGTTGTGCGGCTCCGACGCTAGCACCAAGGGCCATTCCATCAATCAAGGTGTGAATCGTCAGCCCGACGAACAGTCCGACCCAGCTGAGCGGATGGCTGTACGATCTGGCATTTGATTCTGGTTCGTGATTATGCTCATGGTCATGACGATGTTGGCACGTGTCTTCATCTCCGAGCGTCTCGTCGCCGTGGCTGTGCTGGTGAACATGAAAAACACGGATGAGGAAGAACATCGCCAGCAATCCCAGTACCGCGCTACGCGCGACGCCGTGAATAGACTTTGACTGTTCAATACCGTGGGGCAACATGTGCAGCACGGCGACTCCCATCATCAACCCACCCACAAAGCTCATCATGAGTTGGATTCGCGTGTGGGTCAGCCGGATGAGTGACGGAAGGATACCGCCCGCGAAAGATACGCCAGCGACCAAGATGCAGTAGAAGATCAGGAGAAGGATATTGGACATCTATCGGCGGGGCGCGGAAACGTGTTGATAACTCGCCCATCGTATGACAAATGAGCTTCGACACAAGGTGCGATCGGTCGAAGATTGTCCGCTCATTGCAGGTCTCGTGGCATTCCACTATTATCGAAGCACTCCTGGAAAGGATGCCTCAGTCCGCATGAGTGATTCAACAACGACAATCCGCCTCGAGCTCAACCAGATCCACCAGGGGGATTGCGTAACCCGCATGGCGGAACTTGGTACTGAAAGTATCGACCTCGTTTTTGCCGACCCGCCGTTCAACATCGGCTACGACTACGACGAGTATGATGATCGGCGCTCTTCAAATGACTATTTAAGCTGGAGCAGACAGTGGATCAGTGAGGTCCATCGAGTGCTGAAGAGTAGCGGCACTTTTTGGCTGGCGATTGGGGACGAATATGCCGCCGAATTGAAGGTGCTTACGCAAGAGATCGGGTTTACCACACGTAGTTGGGTCATTTGGTACTACACATTCGGTGTGAATTGCAAGCGAGTCTTTAGCCGGTCGCACACTCATCTGTTCTACTTTCTCAAGGACCCCAAGAATTTCACATTCAATCTGGTCAATCCGGCCGTCCGAGTCCCATCGGCGCGACAGTTGGTCTATGGTGACAACCGCGCCAATTCCGACGGACGTCTACCGGACAACACGTGGATTCTTCGTCCCCAGGATATTCCCGGCGGATTTCCCGCGCAACACGACACGTGGTACTTTCCTCGCGTGGCAGGAACGTTTAAGGAGAGAGAACGGTTTCACGGTTGCCAAATGCCCGAACAGCTTCTCGGCAGAATCGTTCGCTCGTCGTCGAATCCAGGCAACATTGTGTTTGACCCATTCGCTGGCAGTGGCACCTCCTTGGTCGTTGCCAAGAAACTAGGGCGCACTCCGCTGGGCATTGAGCTGTCCAAGGAATACATCAAACATATTCGTTCTAGGCTCGGCGAGACCCATTCCGGAGATCCACTTGACGGCGCTGAAGATCCATTGAGCACCGCCCCATCGACGTCCCAAGGACGACAATTGGGGCTGCGATCGAAAAAAATGGATTCAAAACGGCATTCAAACCGCGCGAATCGTCAGCAGGAGGTTCGCAAAGAAGTCGATGAGCATGTGATTGCCGCATTCGCTGAATCGGTCGCCCCGCACTCCGTTGACTACGCTCTGGCACACCCTAAGATCAATGCGGCCTTTGTCACCGCGTGTCAGGACCGCGACACCCCGGGCACCCCGACGCTGTGGAACCAGTCCATGCTTCGCCTCCGCAAACGGGGCCAGTTACCAGTGTCTGGAAAGAAGGGGATTCACCATTTGAATTCTTCAGAGATGGACGTGTTTCGTCATGCCAGCGAAATCGCCATGCATCGTCTGTCGATCGATTTTGACATGACGATCGAGTCGATCTTCTGTAATCCTGAATTGGCAACCGCGTTTGACTTTGAAGCCGCCCGTTTTACGTCCGCCGAAGGTTCATCGTTCCAATTTCGATGGGCCGCATTGGCCATCCGCAATCGTACTCGAGTTGTTCGGCGTTTGGCTCGCGCCCATGTCCAATGGTTAGTCAACGACTTGCCTGAAGCGTGTCCGATAAGGTCTGAACGGCCCAAGTTGTTACCCGTCTCAGCCGTCTACGTAGTGAATGGACAGGGTGGAGTCTGTCTATATGTAGGCGAAACCCTCAATATCAACGGGCGCATCGATGAATTGCATCAGCTCGATGCATGGCAAGAACTTCGACCCCGGAGCGTACACGTCATCTGCGAGCAGGGTAAGGCGTTGTTCGGCGTAAAGTCCGTTTTGATTCAAAGGCTTAACCCGATCTTGAACTCTCGCCAATTCATACCAAAGGCTTGATCGGCCAGTGGCACGAATTTATTGTCGCACACAAAAAATGGGATCGCAGCGTAAAAAATCCGTTTGCAAGCGTGGCGGCCTTGCCGGGCAATATCATGCTCGACGTCGACAGCGGGAATTATTCGACATCCATCGTCAATCCCGCGGACAAACAGTGCGAGTGGATTAGCGAAAGAAACTCGTTCCCGAATTCGTCCAGTTTCCGCGAGCCCACGCCATGGACGCCCTGGAAGGCTGCCAATGTCGACGGCCGGCGCCGCGCCATGTCACGCAACGACGCATCGTTAAAGATCGCGTAGGCTGGCACCTCCCGCTGAATCGCCTTTTGGCCGCGAAGTTGACGCAACAGTCCAAACAGCTGGCGATCCACCCCCTCCCAAGTGTCCGCGGGGGTCGTTGGATCAGACGCCGTGCCAATGGATCGCACCAATTGCGGAGTGACCTCGCCGCGCAACAACGCCTGGCCGCTCTGGGTGACATGCAGAACGTTGTACTCCCCTTCTTTTCGCAGAAATCCCAATTGGACCAACTGTTCGATCCAACCGCGAATCGATCGGAGATTTTCGGCGGCCAACAGCCCGTGCGTACTGAGCTGGTCATGCCCATAGTCCAGAATGCGTCGGTCGCGCGAACCAAGGAGCACCATCGACACATAGCCCCCTCCAAACCGCTGTCCGACACGTAGGACGCACGACAATGTCTTTTGGCCAATGATCAACGCATCCGGAACCAACTCCTGTTGCCCAAGACAGATATCGCACGCGCCGCAGCTACTTTTTTGCCAACTTTGGCCGAAGAACTCGACCAGCGACTTGTGTCGGCATGTCATCGACTCGCAAAAGGCGTCAACGCCCCGCAATGACTTGAGCCCCGCGTCACGCGCGTCACGAGATTCGGATTGTTCGATCAACCGCTGCCAGCGACCGAAGTCGCTCCCACGGTAGAACAACCAACACTCCGCCTCCAAGCCGTCACGTCCGGCGCGCCCGCTCTCCTGTTGGTACCCTTCCAACGACTTGGGCATCGAGGCATGAATCACGTAACGCACATTCGATTTGTCGATGCCCATCCCAAAAGCCACTGTCGCCACGATGACGTCGATCTCCTCACGCAGGAACGCTTCTTGATTCTCCCGTCGAATCGCCTCCTCCATCCCCGCATGATAGGGACGTGTCTTGAAACCCAGCTCATTCAACTCCGTTGATTTACTCTCAACGTCCTTGCGGCTGATGCAATAGATGATTCCGGACTCCCCTTTGTGTTGTTCCAACACCGAAGCCATCTGCCCCAGCCCATTGCCGCGACGCGCGACGACACGATACATGAGATTGGGCCTGTCAAATCCGCTGACTAACACCGTCGGATTGTCCAAACGCAGCTGCGCAATGATATCTGCCCGCACTTGCTCTGTCGCGGTCGCGGTATAGGCATGAACTCCGACTCCTGGAAATCGATCCCTCAGCACCGCTAGTCCGCGATACTCGGGTCGAAAGTCATGCCCCCACTGGCTCACACAATGGGCCTCGTCGATCGCAAACAGGGACACATTCGAGGTCTCAAGGAATTCCAGCGTCTGTCCGGTCAAAAGTCGTTCCGGCGCCAGATACAACAGCTTCAATTTTCCGGATTGTATCTCCGCCTGCACTCGAAGCCGCTCATCGACCGTCGTGGCGCTGTTCAGACAGGCCGCTGGTACGCCGCAAGCGATCAGCCCATCGACTTGGTCCTTCATCAACGAAATGAGCGGGGAGACGACCACGGCGAGACCGTCGCGACATAGTGCCGGAGCCTGGAAACAGAGCGATTTACCACCGCCCGTCGGAAAAACGACCAGCGAATCTCGATTTCCCAGTACCGATAACATGGCCTCTTCCTGCAAAGAACGCAACTCGTCATATCCCCAGTAGCGACCGATCACATCTAGCAATTCCTCTTCCGTCGAAGGTCCGTCGCATGTTGTGAGCAATGTCATGGCAAATCCTCCTTAATTGAAGCGTGATTGATGTATAAATATATATGCATATACGTTTGTATAAAAATTGATTGATCCATGCAAGTAGGGGAGTGCGGAGTTCTAAAACATGAGCCGAAGTGTCCTATGAACGAGCAGGATTGACTCCCGCCGATGCCGATCAGCCGAAATCCTCGGCTGCAACGCCTGATCCTTTGTCGGCTGCCCTGTGACTCACTCCTCTCTTGCCGTTGGTACCTATTATTCACGGGAATAGACATCGGAACGTGTGATCGATGCGGAGGGCAGATCGACGACATCCACTCCACACGGCGTGGCTCGACACGGCGTGGCTCGACACGGCGTGGCTCTGACGCGATGTTTCGTTTATGCTGGTCTGGTCAAGCCAGCGCGCTCATTGGCGTTTCGCATTCCGCTCCGTTTATCGAGATCTTGAAAGTAGCCGATGTGTCAATTCAGCGTCGCTCGCCAAGCAGGTTCAACTCGAGGACCCTATAGCCTTTCTCGCCGTGGCGGCGCCATCAAGTGTCTGAGCCGTTGCGTATGTGTTGTCCTTGCCTTGGTCGGCATGGCATCCGCGGATTCTCCCAGAAACGCCGTGGTTAAAATCACGGTGACCCACCGGCGTCCCAATACTCTCCAGCCGTGGACGAAGCTCGCGCCAAGCAAGGCCAGCGGCACTGGAGTCATCATCGATGGAAACCGAGTGCTGACGAACGCTCACGTGGTCCAGTATGGCAGCCAGATATACGTACAGCCTTATCAAAGTACCGAGAAGCTAGCGGCTTCCGTGCAGACGATCGCGTCGGATGTCGACCTGGCTCTGCTGACGGTCGATGATCCATCGCTGTTTGAGGATCGTGCGCCGCTGGCAATATCCTCGTCCATGGCGCGCGTCAAGGATAAGGTCAACGTTTACGGCTATCCGATCGGCGGAAGTGACCTGTCCGTGACCGAAGGAATCGTTTCACGAGTGGAGTATGCCAAGCTGTACCAGGACGGCGCCGGCATTCGCATTCAGGTCGATGCCGCATTGAATCAAGGTAACAGTGGTGGACCGGCGCTTTCGCAAGATGAAATCATCGGATTGGTATTTAGCGGCATACCGAGTGCTGAGAACACCGGATACCTGATTTCATCCGGTGAGATCCAGATGTTCCTCGACGACATCAAGGATGGGCAATACGATGGAAAGCCAAAGTTGTTTGGCCAGTATCAGTCCACGGAAAATGGGGCCCTGCGGGAATGGCTGCGATTGCCAAGCGATCAGAGCGGTGTCTTGGTGCAACAACTGGATTGGTTCTCTGAACCGACCCCGTTGAAACCTGGTGATGTCATCACGGCAATCGACGGCATGAACGTCGATGATCTCGGTGACGTGAGGATGGATGAATCGCTGCGCCTGAGCTTTCAGTATTGGATTCCCAAGTCAGTCGAACAGAGTCAGATCGCGCTCACGATTTGGCGCGATGGAAAATCGGAAAACATCGACACGCCTGTCCTACTTCGGCGTAACAGATTGATTCCACCGCTACGAGGTGCCTATCCACGCTATTTCATCTATGGCCCGCTGGTTCTTTCAGTCGCCTCGCAGGAGTACATCGGCCAGTTGATGTCGTCGCGGTCGGGTCTCGGAATTCTAATGGGTGGCGGCAGTCCCTTGCTAAGCCGTCTGCGAGACAAGCCCGATATCCCGGGTGAGGAACTGGTCGTCGTTCCCAGTGGCCTGCTCCCACACAAGGTCGCTAAAGGTTACCAAGTCCCTCCGGCCGGCGTCGTCACGCACATCAACGGGCAGCCGGTGGTGAATCTACGGCAACTGGCCGAGGTCTTGTCGGAAATGGATGATCCGTTCGTCCGTTTCGAGTTTGCGGGCCGCTACGAAACACTCGTCTTCAAGAGGGACGAGATTGAAGCCAGTACTGACGAAATCCTCACTGAGGGGGGAATTCGTCATGAGTGTTCCGCTGATCTGAGAGATATTTGGCCGCCGCGAGACGCCGACTGACCCTTCAATCTTCCGAGTGCCCGATTCGACGCGCACGATCGAACAAAAACGCGACTCTCTCGAAAAGAAACGAAATTCCAAACTTTGTGATTCCGATCGCTAACTGAATCGTTGCTCTTCACCTTGACCAACGGTAGGGAATCCGCCTGACCGAGGGCGAGCGGAATGGGTCCGGTGAGCCAAACCGCGTACAAACGCCCGGTGACAGCTGAATTCCACTCTCCACGCGACGCGCGGACAGACCAGCCAAAGCCGTTTTTAACGTCTTTTAATTCCAATCGCGATGCGATGCGATGCTGGTATGATCATTTATAGGCCCCCAATCGATTTGCACCCACGGCGGACCCGTTCTTGCTGGCCGAACCTTGTGTTGCTATCGCCGTTGCAACGGGCTGCAATCCGTGGCGACGACGTTAAGTCTTATTCGTTCTCGTTATTTGACCGTCTCCGAACAACCGAATTGGCAGTTTTGACTCGGCAATACTCTCGACGCAGCCGCGACCGTCGTTCCGGACCACGAACGTTGTCCAACGAAGCGGTTTAACCAAAGGAGAATCGTCGTGGGGCTAACACACCGTTTCAACCGTCTTCACACAGTTCAAAATGGCCAGATAAGCCGAGCAACCCGTCGCCGCTCGAGCCGGCAGCCGCCCACACGTCGTCGCATGCGAATTGAGCCGTTGGAACCTCGCATCGTTCTGAGCACGACCAACTCGGCCATATCTCAGTCTCAAAAGGACGTCATCCTTGATGGCCTGGACGGCCTCGTGCAATGGGCTGACGACCTGGAAACGCACGATCTGGCCGCCGCCCTGATGCCGGTCGCGGGCCAGGCCTTGGGAACGTCGCTGGATCTAAGCGAAGCCCTCGATACTGGGTTGGTCCAACCCATCATTGACTACTTCGACAACGATCCAACCCCTACGACCGATGAGCTGGTCACAACTCTCGGGGGCCTCAGTGGAACGTTCGGGAATCTCGTCGTCGATGTGGATGGAAATGATGTGACCGGCGGCAAGGATATATTTGCCGGCGGCAGTGAATTGGTCTTCGACCTCGTCTTTGGCGCGAACCGCACGGTTGCCAGCAATTTGGGTCTCGGACCAGAGGGAAATGCCCGCGGCATCATCTTCGATGGCGCTACGACAGTCCAATTGGACATTGATCTCAACTTTGACATCTCTTTCGGGATGGACCTTGATTCGGGGTTGGCACCGGCCGACGCCTTCTTCCTACGTGTCAACGACATGGGTGCCACGGCGACCGCCAATGCGGCCGGATTGGTGTCCGTCGATATCAACGCGGGATTCTTTGACGCTTCAGCCAGTGGATCCATGTCGCTATTGGCCGACCTCGATGTCGATCTGACGAATCCCGACAGCGACGCACGAGGAAATATCACGCTTGCGGAACTGGCCCAACACCAACCTGGACCAACTCGTCACACTCACACCATCCGGGTCTGCCAGCGGCAATCTAACACTCAACGTGGGCAGTTTTGGAGGATTCACGCCCTCGCTTTCGCCATCGGTTAGCTTTAACTCCACAAACCCGTTTGAACCAGTGGACATCTCGTATAGCGGTTTTGACGAACTGATGCCGTTTACGAATATCGATGCCACGAGCGTGATGGGTTTGCTCGGCCAGGTCGGTGAGTGGTTGAATCAACTGGGCGGCTCGTCAGCCCTCGATGCGGACATCCAATTGGCCGCGGGAACAACATTGGGAGATGTGCTGAATCTGGGTGGTGCTTTCTCCGATGGTTTACTAGGCGACTTGCTCAACGGAGTCGGCTCACCGCTGGAAGGTGCTCCCAAGTTCGACAGTGTCCAGAGTCTGGCCTCGACCCTGGAAAGTGTACTGGGGCTACCTCCGGGCACGATCAACGCGCAATACGATGACACGTCGAAGGAGCTTTCGTATCACGTCTTGGTAGATCACACCTTTGACGTCTTCTCGCTACCGTTCGATCTGGCGCTGGATCTCGACCCAGTGGTGGAACTACAGTCGACGGGACTAGTCAATTTTGACGTGACGACGCAGTTGGAGTTGACATTTGGATTGGACCTCGGTCGATTTAGCGCTTCAGTCGTTGCTCCGATCGCCGCGCCGGCCAACGGTCAGCTGAGTGCCGATGCACACTTTTCAGTGTCCGCCGGTGGTGGGCTTCCCGTTAACGTCACCCTTCCTCAATCAGCTACCACCGGTAACGCCAGCCTGGATGATCTGGTCATCGACATCAATGTGGCGATCGCGGCGACCACTTTGGGTGGCGATGTTGTAGCGGCCCGCGACCTCAACGACAACACTCGGTTAACTCTGACCACGACCCATGTGGGTCCAGTCGTCGCGTTGGTATTCGGCGCGGACGCAAATGACCCAGCCGTCACGGAGCTGGGATTTGACTCCACGCAGTTCGGTTTTGACGCTGGTTTTGACGATCTCTTCATTGAGGACGCATCGGTTTCAGCCACTGCGGCTCTCGAGGCCTTGGACGTCGACGCGACCGCTGACTTCGGCTATGTCCAGGTGAGCATCGTGGACGGCACGGCATCGGTGGATTTTACGGCCAGTCTTGACGTTCAAGACCCAGGTACGCAAACCATCGGCGGACGGGTCTATCTCGATGAACTCTTTTCAGCCGTGGCCACCGACATCAGTCAGGTCATTGACGGACCGAATTTCACTGGGTCCTTGGACGCCCTCCTGCCGATCGAGGGTCAAATTCTGGCGATTCCGATTACCGGTGACCCCGACGTCACCATCGAGTGGAACGATTTTTTCACTGGCCAGCCGACCATCGAATTCAACAACTTTGACGATCTGCTGAATTTCGAGAACGTGACCGATCAGCAGATCGTCGATTCGTTGGCACAACTCGGAATTTTTCTCGCCGACATGCAGAGCTTCTCGCTTTACGACCAGGTCATCCCTGGCTTAAACAAAACGGTTGGCGAGGTTTTTGACTATGCGTCCGAATTTCTCACACTCATCGGGAATTTCAGCGCCGATCCAAACGGAACGCTCAACGAACTGGAAGGCAAGCTGGAGACGGCGCTGAATTTGCCCGACTCACTTCTGGACATTTCTTCCGCGGAGAACGGAGACGTCATACGATTTGACGTCACCTTGGCCGACTCCATCTCCACGGACGTACCGATCAATTTCGACCTGGGCCCACAGCTCAACAACATCATCGATTTGATGGGCTCCGCGGAACTACATGCCAGCGCGGGCGTGGCATTCGAATTGGACTTTGGCATTGACATTTCCGATGTCGAGAACCCACGTGCATTCCTATACGAAACGACCGGTCTTGAGTTGACGGCACTCGCCTTGGGCACGGATATCGACTTTACGGCCGCCTGGAATACGTTTGGCCTCTTCATCAAAGACGGAACTTTCGCTGTCGATGGCGATGGGAATCCAGCCACCGCCGGAGACTCGGTGACGCTCACGGCTGCCTTGACGGACGGCGACCCAATGACAACCAATGGAAAGATCTTCTTTGACGAGCTGGACCTCGGCGACATCGATCTCTCTTTTAACGGACAGGTCAAAGCAACACTCCCCATGTTCTTTCCGACCGCATCGCAGTTCAAGGGTAACATCGAATTGACGGTGACTGACTTGGCGGACATCGGCAATTCAACAACTCTTGAATTTCCCGAAGAAGAGTTAGAGGAAGAAAACGACGACTTTGACATGCTCAACAATTTGGGCAGCATACTTGATACAGTCGACTTTGTGATGACAGTCGTGCGTGATGCCTTCAACGGTGAAGTGTTTGGTGTCGAGCTGCCGTTCCTGGGCAA
>Ga0310121_10002122_pt1 | contig 19298 bp, 15 predicted proteins | sample CB27_Tmax_986_MG_FD_203504 | JGI IMG/M metagenome (GOLD analysis project Ga0310121, IMG submission 203504) | Marine microbial communities from Western Arctic Ocean, Canada - CB27_Tmax_986 | ecosystem: Environmental > Aquatic > Marine > Oceanic | place: Canada: Western Arctic Ocean | collected...
TCTATCTCCAGCGCCTGGTCGAAGGTTTCGTTCGGTTCGATTTCATTGACGAGCGCAGGTTCCAAAGTCCTGGTTGGATTCCGGATTTCTGATGTGGCTGCGTCGGTATCAGCCGATGCCACCGAGTCCTCATCAGTCGGCTGAACATTCCTTGACCTCAGGTATTGGATACGGTCCAGCTCAAGGGGGCGCGAGAATCGGTCATCGTGGGGAACATCCTTTGGGGAGACGGCTCCCGGGAGGGAGGGGTCGCTAGTGATCCTGAGCTGGTAGTCCCAAGAAGGGTCCCCATGCCCGACAAAATCCGCTACTGAAACTACATAGCGGCCGCTCTTCTCGAAACTGTAAGTCAACCTTGGAGGATCGATTCCCGCAGCCAGCCGGGTCAATCGATTGGGATCGAACCAACTGCCTGTCGGTTCGTAAAGAATGAGTTTGGCACGGAACACCTTTGCCGCATCTGTGATGGATGGATTGGCGGCGCATCCTGCTTCGAGAAACAATTCCTGGCCTTCATGCGCTTCGAACGAGTAGTAATCGAGCTCGCCGTCCTCGCCGATCGTTCCGTTGATGATGGATCCAACTTCGATGGCTTGTGCAGTCTCGGGTTGGCCGTGGGCGCCTTCCATTTCGGGGAAAGTGGGTTCGTTATGGACCCGAAATGATAGAGCGTCGGTCACTCCGCTGGCCGAGATCAACCTGAAACTGTAGGTTCCAACTTCAACAGTGGCATCCACGACTACGTTCATTATGACACGGTGCAGAAGTGGATCTTCATCCTTGCCAAAAGGGCCTTTGTCTTCCTCCTCCGCTTCCTCGTCCTTTTCCGGTTTGGTTTTTACGACCTTCACCACTTCGGCCTTCAGTCCGTCATCACTGAACCAGACGGAGTGGGTCTGCAGCATGTTATTGCCGCGGACAACCACCTCCGAGGTTGCCCCGCGCTGGCCGCCTTGAGGGGAAACGGAATCCACGCTGGGCTCCGCCCAGATGGAAGAGAGTGGGGGGAGAAAAAAAAGAAGAAAAACTACGGAAACGAATTTCATGGCGTCATTTTCACGAATTTTCACCAAATAAGTAATGGGAATGGCTGTTCTAATATTAAGACGTATTCCCGAATAAGATCAAGCAACTGATCTTAAAAGGATTTTAATCGTAACATACTCATAAAACAGAGGTTTTACTTACCCCGTAATCGAATTAGTGGTCTGGGTAGCGTGCCCGGGTGTGAAGAGAATGCTCAAATATCCCGTTAAGATCAGAGCACTGATCTTAACGGGAATTACTCTGTAACACACTGATTTCACAGATCTTATATTCGCCCCGTAATTGCGTTCCGGCCCAATTACTTAGAAGAGCGTTGATTTGTCCGCACAGCGGACCCTACACGGGTTGCCTGAGCAGGTACCGCTTGGCCAGGACGAAATGCCCATGCCGGAAGGTGTCGAAATCCTCATCGTTTGGGTTGAGCGAGCAGATGGTCACTACCGGTTCTTCGGCATGGATCATCTTCCAACCGCCTAAAGAGATTCCGACGTGACGGAGGCGACCGTCCTTGTGTGTGAAGAAGAGTAGATCACCCGGAGCCAGGGGGCGTCGTGTGTCGTGGGTGGCTACGATTGTGCCGCCCAGCATTTGTTGGTGGGAGTCTCTCGGTAATGAAAGTCCGAAAGACTCAAGGTAAACGGTCTGGGTGAAGCCGCTACAGTCGGTTCCTTCCTTGCTGCACGCCCCCCAGATGTAGGGGACATCCAGGAATTTAGATGTGGCTTCTAACACTTGTTCCTCGGATATCAGTGCTTCCGGTTCCATCGCTGGGAAGGTTGCAACTTCGGAGTTTGGATAGAGATAGTCCGGTGTATTGATCCAAGCGAGGTATCCGGTTCCTGTTTGGCACAACATCCGGTCATCAACCTGTTCGATGGGGCAGATCGGGTCTCCCGTGTTCCAGACGTGGACAGTTTCACTTTCAGGATCGATTTCGCACGAACCTTCGATGGTTTGTTCGGCGCGGGAGAAGAAGGGGAGCTCCCTGTCTTCGAAGGCAGCGATGGGCGGAAGTTCAAAGTTCGGAAGCACCTTTGCGGAAATGGTTATGTCTTCAAAAGCCATCTTGGCCAAATGCCATTTCAGCGATTCCAACGATGCGGGAGAGGGAAGGGAACCGGCGACCTCGAAGTGTCGTTCATCGCCGGCAGTTCGAAGTGCGCAGACCTCATGGGTGGGCTGCCGGATGATGTCGGCTGCGAAACGATCCAGGAACCGTTCCAGCTGTTCGAGCGAACGTACTGATCCAGCTTCCAGCCGGTCGAACTGATCTGCTAGGATATTGTCATTCACTCGACCCCTCCTTCCACTCTCCTTCCGCAAGCCATAATCGGGCGCGTTCGTCGCCCGGTAGTTCCAGACATGCTTTGGAGATTAAGTTCCTCGCGCGCATTTCGACAGTCGGGATATGACCGAAACTTTCCAGAGTTTCAAGCCCGAAGAGGATCGCCCGGCGCGGATCGCCATGCTCGTAATAGAGTTCCGCCGCCTGTAGGCAGGCGTTAGCGCGTGCTGTTTCCTCGGTAGACTGACTATGACCCCACGCCCAGAGGCAGAGCGCCTTGCCTTTCCATGCGCGTAAGGACTCCTCTCCCCACACAAGTTCCAGAAGGTGCAAAAGATCTTCCTCAGACGCCCCTGCGGAGAGCTGGTCCATGACTCCCACCTCAAAATGAGACGGCATCAACCCCCATTCGGCCTCTTCCCAGGTTTGTGCAGGCTGATGCAGGTTGAGAAATCCAGCCAGTATAATCAGCGATGACAAAGTAAAATTGAAACACGCGTGTGTGATCATGGGGGCCAGGAGTCGTTTCCGTAACGCGTACAGTGTTCCCAAACCCAGACCGATCCAAAAGATGTAAACGGGATAGGTCCAACTGTACGGATGGAGGATTGCGAAGAAGAAAGCTTGTAAAACGACTGCCAAGGCGGCGGGCATGCAACTTCTGAGTGTGTTCAGGAGGTATCCTCGGAAGAATAGCTCCTCAGATATGGGCGCGATGGCAAGAGCCATAACCCCCACTACAATCTGGAGATACGGGTTCGGATCGCCGACGATGGAGAGACGATCTGCGATGGCGTCGGATTCCAAGCCCTGGAACAGCCAGGTCAATCCCGCAACACCTAATAAAAGGAATGGGAAAGTGAGGCACCCTGAGCACCCATCGAACAAGAATCGCGGAAGCCTTTTCTTTGACGATCCCGACACCTTTGTCCGAGAGAAGGCGAAAACTGGAATAGTTAACATGAGGACTTGCGGAGCAAGGAACAAGAGAAGTCTATTCTCCCAGCGGCTAAAGTCGATTGCCACGAAAACGCTGGTGACCCAGGCCGCCGCGAACAGCAGAAAGAAGCATCCCACGTAGATCAGGTCCGACGGTTTCCAGGCAGCCCGGTAGAACGCGCCGCCGCGGGCGGGCTGTTCCCGCAGACCTTCTGCGGGAACAGGGTTAACCGATTCCGCCATCACGGGTGGCGCTCTGCTTCTCTTCTTCCGGAGCAGCCTCCTTGAGGCTTGACTGAATGGGGTGGTGTTCCAAGAGCCGTTTTCCTTGGGTCAAAACAGGTAAACGAATGAGCAGCTCGGTTCCCTCATCCGGATGACTATCCACATCAACGGTTCCGTAATGTTCGCGGATACACCGGTCCACTTGAGCGAGCCCAAGCCCCGAACCCATGTCCTTCGTGGTGAACCCCAGCTCGAAGATGCGTTCCAGGGTCTCATCCCCGATGCCTTCTCCCGCGTCCAGGAACCGGATTGATACGGTGGAACCCTCCGCGCGGACGCGAATAATGAAGCGCCCTCCCTCCGGCATGGCTTCGAGGGAATTTTTGATAATGTTTACGAATGCTTTTCTCAAATCGGCACGGTCAGCGAAGACGGTGGTCCGGACCTGGGGCGGATAATACTCCGGTTCGACACCTGCCTCCTCAAGTTCGGGACGCATCAACACCAGGGTCTCCTCCACCAGGTCATGGACTGAGACCTCTTCGAATTGTGGTTGACGCGGTCTGGAGGCTTCCAGGAATTGGGTCAGTTTCTCGTTAAGGCTGGTGATTTCTTCGCGGATGACGCCAGCACTGCTCTGAAGGGAATCCTCCACTCCGGCCTTCTTCAGTTCGCGCTCGAGGATTTGAGCGTGGACGCCCATCGAATTCAGCGGGTTTCGGATCTCGTGGGCTAAGCTGGCGGAGAGAGTGGCCAGCGCTGCGAGTCTTTTGCTTTCACGCAGCTCGCCCTCACGGCGTTTTTCTTCAGTTGTTTCAAGAAGGAAAACCAGGACACCGCCGAACCGGCCTTCCCCATCAAGGACTGGGATTGCCTCGAGCCGTAAAGCGCGAGGCTCCTTTTCGAACAACAAAGTCTCGAAATCCTCGACCGGTTCACCGGTACGCAGGCAGCCTCGGATGGAGTCCGCAATCTCCTCATTGGAGAGAAATGAAGACATTGGTTTGAGAAGGTATCGTGCTGGATTGAAGGAGAGGAGTTCCCCGGCACGACTGTTGGCGAACCGAAGATTTTCTTTCTCGTCAATGACAAGCACGCCCTCAGTCATCGACTCGAAAATCAGAGCGAGCAAATCGCGCTCTTCGGCCACCTCGAGCAAACAATCGAGAAGGGTTTCCTTATCGAGTTTTTCCCTTTTTCCAAGGACACGGCTAATGAAAGAACTTGGCATTTTGGTCTTGGTGGGCAGGAGGCGACGGATTACCCAATCTTAATCTAGCGTCTATATCCTCGCCGGGTGGTGGATGAACCCGCCCCGGTGGCTCTACTTGATCGGCTTCTGGATCGCGCCTGTTTCTCCGGGATCACGAAATCTTTCGCCGAGCGACCTCTCGAGGAACTTCTGATCTTGAGTCTGTTTCCTTCCCAGATGTAGGCCGACAAACTGTCGGCAGCGGTCGCAGCCGATCCGTTCAAGCCAACTTTTTCAAGGTAGCCTGTCAGCGTTGCCGGCGGACCGGTTTCACCGAGAGGCACACCGCCTCTGAACGCGCTTCGATGCCGCCGGGTCCAGCCTCTTGGTGTTCTGAGACGGTGAGTGTTAGTCAACCGCGAATCGAGAACCTTGTCTGAAAAGGCATACATCGCCAAATCAAACTCTCCGACACCCGACTGATACTTCAACGGGAATACCAGATCAGACGAAGGAAAGGTGAGTTGGACCGGCCCGAGTGTCCCTTCTCCTAAAGGTTGTTCTGTCGTCCCTACTGCAAAGGTCCAACCTCTTTCGGCGTAGACTCTGGAGGATGGTTCGACCAACCCATTCAGGTTCCGTACGCGGGTCCACTCGATGAGCGCCTGTAAGGCGGTTTCATCGGTCCCCGGAAGGATTTCCCAATTCCATTTGAGGCCACCATTCGATTCTTCCCGACTGCCGAATATGCTTTGGTTAAACCGATTCAGACCTGTGGGCCGTCCGGTGCGGAGCCCGTAGATCGACTTCGAGGAGGGATGGGTCCAGTCGTGCAGATCATCGAAAAGACTGCCGGTGTCTACTTCTTTGATGGCACAACCAGGCGGCACAGGAATAATCCATCCGATGCTTGCGGGTGGATCGACCCTTGGATCCACCCTCATAATCCGTCTCGTTAAGGCCGAAGGCGTCTTAAAAACGTACTGGGCTTTAAGTAGAAGGCTCTCTTTACCACCCTGTAAAACAATGAGAGCCTCCTGATGAGTCAGATGGCAAGCGCCCTCATAATCTTGTGGAACCAGGATTTGAGCGTTTCCAGGGTCAATTGATAAGAGAAAGATGCTGGATAGAATCAAACATTTCGGTAATGACAATACACCAAGTAACTCCCTTCCGGCGCGAATCTTGAATTCCTTAGGCAAAGATCGTCGTATGAGCAAAGTTTTTTCCCTCCAGGGCTGGCGAACCCTCCGGCTTGGGCGGCTCGCGGCCGCACTGCTTGTGGTGTCCACCATTCTGACAGGCGATGGGGCTGCCGAAAAGAGTGGCCGCGCGCTGCGATCGGAATGGGAGGAACGTATCGAAAGGCAGCGCCAGGCCCTCTCCCGAGCAGAGGTGGAAACCCGGACCTGGAGGTATGACCTGCGTGATGCCACTTCCGCCATCCGTTTCGAGGATGGTGAACGGTATCTGGAGCATATTGCCAGTTGGTTGGTCGAGTCCGGGTCAACTGAGGTCAAGAATGAGCATTTCATCTCGGACCTTGTCAGGAAATCAGCCGCCTTTTTTGGAGGGGAACCCAAAATTACCGAGGTCCTCACCGAGGTCCACCAACTGGATCTTCAGAACCGCGAGTACAAAGTCTGGGAAAAGAGCCGGGGCTGGCTCTCCGTATTCAACAGCCGGGGTACCTGGCACCAGGATGACGGGAGCATCTCGATTGGTCCTCCGGGCGCTACATCGGAGATCGAGATTTGCCTTGCCTCACTGGGGCTTTTCCTTCCCCATGAGACGGCTCTAGTCGAGGTTCTGTCCACCACACCTGAGGACAATAAGATGGACTTGGAATATCAACTGGACCTGGAGGACTCGCATTTCCTATTTGGTTGCCGTCCATGGCTGGGTTCCGGGTCTGTGTACCGAATCGAGGAATATTCCGTTTGGGAGAAGGATGAGAAAAGGTTGTTGGAAAAAAGGGTTTGGTTCCCTGTCCTGGGCGTCTTCAAAACTGATCCGCAGGAATCTGTCCACGCACTTCCTCGCCTGGGGGTGGAGCATCGATACGACCTCCACGGGAACCTGACCAGCTATGCCATCCACCACATCACAGCACTGCGGCTCGACCCGAGCGATTGGATAGAGATCCCGAAAGAAAGGCCCCCCTTCGGCTGGCCAGTTTTGGACTACCGTTTTGAACCGGAGGTGGAGTTTCGGTTTGGGGATTATCGTTAAAATTCAGAGCCTCCCCAAACAGAGCCGCGACCGTGAGGGAGCGATGGGTGACCCACACGCCTCAATCGCTTGCTGACGCGCACGGCTCTGTTAGGTGGTCAGCAACGAAGCCGGGGTTTCCCTTCGGTCCAACCCCGGCCACACGCCGGATTAAGTGTTATCATTGCCAGGGGCGGCAGTACCGATTGCCCTTTTGGAATAAAACAAGAAGGGTGGCCACCGTGCCCACTCCGAAGCACGTTTTAACACTTACCCTTGTCCTGGGACTTTGTTTGGATATCACTGCTCTATCTCAGGAAGCTCCCCCTTTTCCCGACGTCAATCCAAACGGATTCATTGATTCCTCCGATCTGTTCGCGTTAGCCAGTGGTTGGGGGAGCGAAACCGGATTATCGGGTGGGGATGTTGACGGCAGCGGAAGTGTCGGACCAGAAGATTTGCTGGTTCTATTGCAGCAATGGCGAACGAGTGACCTCAGGCTTATATGGGCCAAGTGGGCAGCGGGAGTTGATGTAAGTGGGTTGGGAATAGCTTCGTCCGGCGACGGAGGGGTGCTTGTAACCGGCGAGTTTAGTGGTTCGGCCACATTCGGGGAGGGAAACCATCAATTGACACTCGAATCCGCTGGAGGCGGGGACATATTCATTGCCAAGTATGACTCCGAAGGGGATTTGGTTTGGGTTCAGCGAGCGGGTAGCCCATTAAATGACCAAGGGACCGCGGTCGACATCTTCCCCGATGGAAGCTTCGTGGTGGCAGGATTTATCGGAGACTCGGCCGCTTTTGGAAGCGGGGATCGAGAAGTCGTGCTAACCTCCGGTCTACATCGAAGCATGTTCGTCGCGAAATATGATTCGAATGGCAATCTTGCTTGGGCCAGAACTGCCAGCGGACGAGAACCCAGCCTAACCGTGGGAGAGGCTGTTGGAATAACGGGAACTGGCGAAGGAGGTGCGTACGTGACCGGGCGCCTCATTGGAACACTCACTTTTGGCGAAGTGGGACCGCGTGGCGAAAGTCGGCCCGTTATCCTGAATGCCGGTTTCCGCAACGACGCATTCGTAGGGAAGTATAATGCCGACGGAAGCCTGACCTGGATTCACGCCATTAGTAGTTTTGGTGTCCCCGGTTTCAGAAATATTACCGGCGGGATGGGAATCACAAGTTTGCCCGATGGCTCTGCGGTGATGACGGGACACAAAAATGGAATCAGCCCAAGCCCTGGTGATTTCATTCCAGGAAATCTATTAGTTTCGAAGTACAATAGTAACGGGACGATTGCGTGGGAAACGCGATCAACCAATCTCACCCCTGCATCTGGGAGGACGATTGCTCCACTGCCCGACGGCAGTGTGGCGGTAGCAGGGTATTTTGTTTTCTCGGCGACACTCGGTGAAGAAGGCAACCAGATTCCTCTGACATCGGCAGGATTTTCCGACGTATTTGTCGCAAAGTATGAACCGAATGGGCGACTTGCTTGGGCCCGGTCGGTTGGCGGGCCCGAAACCGACATTGCCTACGACATTGCGACATCGTTAGATGGAAGTATTTTTGTCACCGGTTTTTTTCGTGAAATAGGACTGCCTGATACATCTTCGTTTGCGGAAGGGGACCGTCAGGTAACGCTAACTTCAAGAGGTGAGCACGATATTTTTGTAGTCAAATACAACCCTGACGGGAATTTAGCGGCGGCAACGACAGCTGGTGGCCCGGGTTTCGATGGGGGAGCCGCGATTGCAGCGCTTCTTGATGGTTCGGTCGTGGTGGCGGGCGCGTTCGGAGAGTCCGCGATTTTTGGGGAAGGACGAGATCAAATCCTTCTTAATCCCGAGGGTGGAAGCAATGTTTTCATTGCAAGGTACGCGTCGACTGTAAGCTGGTGATCCATTCCGCAGCAATCGCTTGCTCACGCGCGCGGCTCTGATCGAGGTTCAGCGACCAAGCCAGGGCTTCCCTTCGGTCCAACCCCGGCCACACGCTGGATTAGGTGTTATCATTACCAGGGGCGGCAGTACCGATTGCCCCTTTTAGAATAAAACAAGAAGGGTGGCCACCGTGCCCACTTCGAAGCACGTTTTAACACTTACCCTTGTCCTGGGACTTTGTTTGGATATCACTGCTCTATCTCAGGAAGCTCCCCCTTTTCCCGACGTCAATCCCAACGGTTTCATTGATTCCTCCGATCTGTTCGCGTTAGCCAGTGGTTGGCGGAACGAGGCCGATTTATCGGGTCGAGATGTTGATGGTAGTGGGCGTGTGGGGCCCGAGGACTTGTCGGCCCTATTGCAGCAGTGGCGGACGAATGATCTCAAGCTCCTTTGGGCCAAACGGGCGGGCGGTCCTCGTGGAGATGGTGGATCGGGAATTACTTCCTCGGGTGATGGGGGAGTGATTGCAACCGGCCGGTTCAGTGGTTCGGCCACCTTTGGGGAGGATGACCATCAAGTAACACTCGAATCTGCCGGAGGTTCCAACATTTTTGTCGCGAAGTACAACTCTGATGGCGAGTTGGTTTGGGTTCGACGAGCCGGTGGTCACCGGGATGACACTGGTCGTGCGATTGACAGCTTCCCCGACGGGAGCTTCGTGGTGGCAGGTTCTTTTGTAAGAACCGCTACTTTCGGCAACGGAAACCGTGAGGTGGTCTTGAACGCCGGGTTGTTCCAAAGTTTCTTCGTGGCGAAATATGATTCGAATGGCAACCTTATCTGGGTCAAGGCTCCCGGTATATCACCGACTGCCGATGCAGACGCGTATATGCCTGGTTCAATCGGAGAGACTGTCACTCCCGTTGGAGCGGTTCATGGCATAGCGGCGACTGCCGATGGAGGCGCATATCTGTCTGGTACATTCAGAGAAACGCTTACATTTGGTGAAGAGGGGCGGGGCGGCGAGCGTCGGCCGGTAACCTTAACCCCCGAAGCCAAATATGACGCATTCATCGCAAAGTACAACGCAAATGGCAGCCTTTCCTGGGTTCGCCGTGATGGTGTGAATGACCCGATGAAATATAACCTGGGATTGGGAATCACATCACTGCCGGATGGTTCGGCAGCAATGTCCGGCCTCAAAGGTGTTCGTCCCTCGATTACCGAGGAGACGGCCCCAGGAGATCCTTTCGTTTCAAAGTACAATAGCAACGGAACGATTGCCTGGGAGCGGAAATGGAGGAGTCCGTTTCCTGCTCTTGGAGAGGGGATTGCCGTCTTCTCGAACGGAAGCGTAGTGGTTGCAGGCCATTTCTCTTCCTCGGCAACATTCGGGGAGGAGATTCTTCTGACTTCGGCAGGTTCTACCGACCTATTCCTTGCGAAGTATAACTCCGAGGGCGACTTGTCCTGGGCCCTCTCGGATGGGGGTCCACAACTTGACGCCGCTTTCGGCGTTGCGGTTTCAGCTGACGACAGCATCCTTGTGACTGGGACGTTTGAACAAAGAGCGCGGTCAGGTGGATCCACCTTCGGAGAGGGAACACGCCGGGCAACCTTAACATCCCAAGGAGAAGACGTTTTTGTGGTCAAGTATAATCCGGATGGTAGTTTAGCAGCGACAACCTCGGCGGGTGGTCCCGAAACAGACAGAGGGAATGCAATTACAACACTTCCGGACGGGTCAGTTGTCGTGACTGGTTCGTTCAATGGATCTGCAACTTTTGGGGAAGGGGAGGATCAGGTTGTATTGAACTCTGAGGGGGAAAGTGATGTGTTTATTGCGAGGTATATCTCCATCGGGAGCCAGTGATATAACTACCGCAGCAATCGCTTGCTCACGCGCGCGGTTCTGATTGACGGGGAGCAACGAAGCCGGGGTTTCCCTTCGGTCCAACCCCGGCCACACGTTGAATTCCTACGGGCCGCTGACCGTGTACCACTGGGAGGAGAAGATGTAGAGATCACCCAAGTCCTCGATTTCGTTTCCATCGAAATCTGTCATGAAGTCATCCAGGCCACGTCGGTCGCGGAGGAAGGCAATCAAGTCGTGAGCGTCGCAGCGGTTGTCTACGATTAAATCGCATGAGTCAGGAACTGGCGTGGACGTGGGAGTGGGTGTAGGGGTTGGTACGGTGGTAGGCGTTGGAGTGGGGACAGTGACCAGCGCAACCTGCGCGGTGACTGATTTTACCAACACATCCCCGTAAGGATTTCCCTGCCCATCGAAGGTCCAGCCCTTTGCATCGGCGAGATCTTTCCAAGCACGGCGGTAAACGATCCTGGCTTCGACAGTTGCTGTCTCGTCGGCGAGGCCGCTCACGTCAAACCGATACCTTGATTGGTCCGTACCCCCAGCGGGTATTTGAGTGTTCTCTTCGAGCGCGATTGCATCAATAAATAGAACTCGTAGGTCGCCAGAGTTTCTTCCCCTCAGGACTTTTGCAAATCCACGACCCGGTTGACCACCATAATCGTTTGGATCATTTCCCGTGCCGCCCCAATCAGGGACAAGATTCGTTCCCGGTGTTATCCAATCAAGCGGTTGTTTTCCCGGTGTTTCAGCTGTTACGACCAAGATTGCATTTCGGATCGAAACACCGGTGGGAAAGTGGTGGCCGGCGCCGCTGTTGGTTACATCCACTCGGGCGACAAGCTCATCGCCTTCCTGGCTCGCTTCGAGGATGAGGTCCACCGCAGCTTGAAGGAAGGGGAGAGTCGTCCCCTCGAAACGGTGGGAGTGCGTCTGCGATCCTTCACGGAAATTCCCGCCGAGGCAGATCTGCGCGAACTCCTCGGGAGAGACCATATGGCAATTTTGGCACGACTTGAATCCTTCCCCGGGAACCGCGTAAGAGGATGCAAGCCATTCGGAGTACGTGGATTGACCTGGCGGGCTCCCCTCATCATCAAAGTCGCCGTCGAGGTCGTGGTCCATGTTGTATTCGTGGCAGGGTGCGCACTGTCGACTGTCGGCATGGAGGCTGTTGAATGCCGCACTCATCTGACCCGGGAAGCGGATAACTCCGTCGTCAAGCGGACCAAATTGAAGCGCTGTGTCGGTTTTTCTCAGAATCGCGTTCGGCGCGAACTGGGTTGTGCCGAAGAAACCTGTTCGACCGAAGTTGTCATTGACCGATTCCATCTTATGACAGATCCCGCAGAAGACCCCACTGTCGTGAGCCAATCGGGCCAGACTCCCCTCCGTTGAGCCGGGGGTGGCGTCCGACATTTCGACACGGGCCGCTTCGGGTGTATCGTCCGGTAGCAGGCTTGAGAGTCCCGGTAGGTGGCATTCGGCGCAGAGGCCGGTTTGGTATCTCCCCAAGGCTAAGGTTGTGGAATCGCGCTTGAAGACATAGCCCGGTTGAGAAAGACCACCGCCCGTCCCTGAACCGTCCACCAAGTCTCGTACCCATGTATTCTGACCGGCGGTCGAATGACGCGACGGAGCTGAGAATCCATCCCCTGCCCAATCATTGAAGGCCGTTACATGGCATGTCATACAAAGTGTTGCGCCATCCCTCGGGTCCAGAAACGGGTTCTCAAGGTCGGGAGTGTCTGGAATTGCTTCAAGTTCAATTGTAACCGGGTCCGGTGGATCGGCAACCAAGATGGCAGGCGGAATGGGCGAGTCGTTGTAAAACCCTTCTTTGGCGGCTGTTAGGACCACGAAGGCATCGAGATCCAGTTCAATGGAGAATGCGCCGGTCTCATCGGTGAGGACCACATTGTCCGAAAGCTGTTCCCGGACTCTTGCTCCTTCGATGGGTGCGGCAGTTCCTTGTTCCCTGACTACTCCCATAACCTGGACGGCATACGCTGACTCGGAGAGAACGGCTGCGAAGAGAACGATTGCCCATGCTCTCACCGCGCTGTGTAGCCACCATCGACTGGGAGCACCACACCGGTCAGCCACGACGCTTCCTCGGAGGCTAAGAACAGACACGCCTTTGCGACATCCATTGTTTCCCCGAACCGCTGGAGAGGGTAATCGGGCAGGATTTGATCGAGGAACTCCTGGTCGGCCATCAAACCTTCGGTCAGTTCCGTACGGATTAAGCCGGGGCAGACACAATTGCAACGTATTCCCTCCGATCCCAGCTCCACCGCCATGGAGCGGGAAAATTGAACCACGGCGCCTTTGGTGCCGCAGTAGACGCTGGTGTTCGCGACTCCGACAAACGAGAGGATCGAACCGATGTTGACGATGTTTGGGCCAGTCCCTTTTCGGAGTTCGGGCAAAGCGGAGCGTGTGAGACGGAAAAGGCCGCGGACATTGGTGGAAAACTCACGGTCAAAGACCTCATCGGTTGAATCATCAATCGAAATGGCATCAAACAAACCCGCGTTATTTACAAGGATATCAATACCGCCTAGTCGTGACACAGTTTCGGCGATGATTGCACTGGGGCCATCTTCCGTGGCGATATCGGCTACCAGGCTGAGGATGTTCTCGGATGCGGCGGCGGTCTCCTCCAACTTCGCCATACGCCGGCCGGTAATGACAACCTTAGCGCCTTCGTCTGCGAAACGAGTGGCGATGGCCTTGCCGATTCCGGTTCCACCGCCGGTAATTAGAGCGCGTTTGTTTTTAAGTCGCATCCCCGCTACCTTCCAACCTCATGGCACATGGTTTAATGATGCCGGAGAATAGGTTAGAAGACAACGGATAAGCTTTCCGGAAGGAGATCAACAATTCAATGAAAGATTGGTTCTTGCTTACTCTATGCGCCACATTCCTCTGGGGGTTAACAGGTTTCTTCCCAAAACTGGGAACACGCTATGTATCACCGCCCAGTTTTTATTTTTATGAAATTTTGGGCGCGCTTTCCATCGGGCTGATTGCCACCCTCATCCTGGTTGGCAATTTGGAGTTTGACTGGAGGGGCGCAGTATTCGGGGTACTGACGGGAGTGACCGGGTCTCTGGGGATGCTCTTTTTTATTTACGCTGTTACGAAAGGAGAAGTATCCCTTGTTGTGATCATTACTGCGCTCGCTCCGCTGGTCACGATTATCCTGGCTGTCTTGGTCCTTCACGAACCTCTGACGAGGGATCGCATTATTGCAATGGTTTTGGCAGCCGCTGCTCTTATCCTGGTTGCAAAATGATGTTGCGGGGTATCACGCGTTAAAGTTCTTTCATGAGCAGCTTGTACAATTTGACGGTTGATTCGATGTCGGATTTGTGGACACGTTCGTGGGGTGTATGGGAATCGAACGTGGGGGGACCCACGAAGCACCAGTCGATGGGATAGGGTGACCGCTGTATCTCGGCGCCATCCGAGCCGCCGGAACCTTCCGCCTCAAGTTGGTGAGGGATATCAGAGGAGGCAGCGATTTCGCGGATACGGTCAATGAAGTTCCTCCGCGGGACGCTTCTATCGCGATGGCTGATCGCAACGCCCTCACCGGCTTTGACGCCCTCTGTGACCCAGGTGACATCGCCGATGAGCGCCTGATCTACCCCGAAATCTTCGAATATCAAGCGGGACAGGAATCCAACACTCCCACCGCCATGTTCCTCCCAACAACTGAAACAGAGGATTCCATCTTCTAATGTCCTGGCGATTTGGAGGGCGTTCCAGACACCGAGGCGGTTGTCCAGGTAAGGTGTCTGGATGAAGTCACCCGCCTCCCGAAACTCGGCCTTGAAACAGAGGTCGGTTCCCCGGTCCACCTCTCTCTCAAAATCGAGGCGGAATGTTTCACTTTTCTTTTCAACGCGAAGGCTGGCTTCGATTGGGCCCTTCGAATCACTCCCGGTCAGGGCTTGACCGTCTTCGACAGATGGGCTCCCAATTGGAATCAGGCCGTTATTGTAACCGACGGTGAATCCAACTGTGTCGATGTGCGCGAACACTGCTGTCCTCGGCTTCCCGAACACAAGGACCACACAGTCCTGGAACCCTTTCCCGCTGAAAATCTTCGGAGGTGTATTCCAATCCTTTTTCTCCTTTTCAACATGAGCGAGGAGAAAATGTGATATAGCCCCTTCATTCCCCGAAGGTGAGTGGATGGCGCACAGATCTTCGAGAAGATTCATATAGATTACCGCTTCCCCTCATTCCCGCCCTCGTATCGTCATTCCCTTGGAAAAGGGAATCCACGCGCGTGGTACACTATAAATTCAAACTCTATGGCGAATTCTCACCCAATGCTTCGTGCCGACGGTGGCGAAATAACCACGGAAGAACAAGCAATATTGCCACTAAGATCCAAAAAAGGTTCGCCTGTGCTGGCCCGGCCGGGCCGTGGAGGAGCAGGACAATGATAGTCAGAGAAAAGAGCACGTGATGGCCGAACTTAGGATATACAAAAAAGACGATAGAAGCCGCCGTCAGGGTGAAACAGGCGAGCTGCGTGGGCAGAGCGACGTATTCATTGCCTGTGACGTCCACCCAGAGATAGCGGAGAGAGCAGACACCGCCGATTATAGCGAACCATGCGGCAAGAAGCCGTACGTACCAGCGGTCGAAATCTGCTGATGGTTGACGCATGCTCAAGTCCCCCTAACGTCGGATTATCCAACTCAAGCTCCAAAGAAAATACCTCAAATGCCACATAGCGACAAGGCTGGAACGCGATTGTCGAAAGCTCTGCTTCACGCGAAGCGGAGCTTCGCGAAAGTGGGTTCCCAATCCGGAGATTGGGAACCAGATAGATGGGAAGAGATTCCCGAAGTATTTGGGAACGAGAAAGGAATCTCGTTCCAGCCGTTAATGTTCAACCACCAGCAGACGCATCCAGACAAACCAGTTCGCCATCTGAATTGCGGCAATAGATTCTCCCGCCAGTTGCAGCTGGAACGGTCCAACATTGACCGCCCAACACCTGATTCCTGGATATCTCTTTGAATTCCTCCGGGGAAGTTTCGGCGATAACCAGTTCGCCCTGGCCGGTGAGGATGATTAGCTTCCCATCGGCCATCAAGAGTGATCCATCCTTCGTCTCCGCACTCTCCCACTTCACCTCACCCGTCTCCAATTCGACACACTTGAAAGGGGCGTTCCCGACATTCCCATCGAATCCGTAGAGATGACCCTTCCAAAGGATCGAACTGGTGAAATGATTCTTCAAGTTGACATTTTCCCAAAGCGAGTGAGGTTTGCCGTCACCATCCACCCGGACCAACGTGCATCCTGTATCGTACGCCGAGGAAATGAAAAACTTGTCGCCCTCGATCACGGGAACGGCCACATTAATGTTGCTATTGGTCTCCCATCTGAATTTGGAGACTTCAGCGCCGGTCCTGGTATTCAGGATGACCAGACCAAAAGCGTTTATGAGCGCAACCACACGCTTCCCATGCAGGTCTAAAGCGACTGGTGAGGAATATCCCGCGCCGTAGTCTTCCGAGGACCAGGCGATATCCCCGGAAGGCTTGTTAAGGGCGACGACAGGTCCCACATCCAAAATGAGCAAATCTTCCTCAACGAGAGGTGAACAGCAAAACCCCCATTTTGGAATAGTCGAAGCAAACTCCTTCTGAAGGTTCTTTGACCAAACTCGATTTCCAGTGGCGGCTTCCACGCAATGGACTTCCCCTGTTCTGCTGAGGATGTAAACACTTCCTCCCGCTACAGTAGGCGTACAAGCGGGTCCCCCTTGGTGGTTGTTCGTAAATGTTTTACACGGATAGGAATATTTCCAGATTTCTTTCCCCGTATTCGCATCCAGGCAATAAAGCCGATCGGTTTCGTCCACATATCCCATTGCGTAAACGCGGCTATCTTTGATGGACATTGAGGAATAGCCGGTCCCGAGTGAGGCTTTCCATAACTTTTTGGGACCTTCTTTCGGCCAGTCGAACGACCAACCTTTCTCGGTAGAAATTCCATCCCGGTTTGGTCCCAGGAATTCCGGCCAATCACCGCCCGCTCCAGCCGGCCCAGCCGGAACGATCGAGAACACCAGGATGGTGACGAATAAAGTGGTGGTTACTATGGCGGATGGTGTCTTAGCGACTCTTAATGAATTCATTATTTTATAGTCTCCTGATTAAGAAACGAGCCCCGTTTGGAGCTCGGGATCTTTTTCCCATTGGGCAAGGGTTCCTGAGTAGTCGAACAGCTCATGGGCGTTTCCACGCATGAGCCGTTCCACAAGGTCGTCGACCGAGTTTGAACGGATCCATCCCTCATCGACCAGCTCGCTGATGGCTTGAGCCAGTCCCCTGCGCGCGATTTGAGCGTGACCCGGCACGAGTTCCACCGGAAGATAATCGCCCCCGAAGGTAAACAGTTTGTTTGCAGGCGCCGCCATCAGGAATTCCTTCACAAATCGAACCGAAGCGGCTGGATTGATGATCCATGCCCAACATAAGTCGATGAAGGCATTGGGGTATTGTTTAGCAAGGGCGATCGCCTCGTCCTGATAGGGGTAGATGATGTGCATGACCACAAAACGCGCTTTCGGATGCGCCATAAACAGGTCGCAGAGGTCGGACGCGTTCTTCCGAACCCGGTGCAAGGGCATCTCTCCTGTTCGAGCATAGTACCCAGTGTGGAGTTTGACAGGAAGACCATATTCGGTTGCTCTCTCCACACAGTAATGGAACAGGTGGTCCTTGAGAGCCTTTATCTCCCCCTGCGTCACCATCTCCTGATTTTTCAGATACCGATCGAGCAGAGGCGCCGCTTCCTGCGCTTGAACCTGAGCGTAATCAAGGCGGCGACGGTAGGCGCTGGGATTCTTTGCCGCTATCGCTCGCGGTCCATAAGTGGCAAAGCACCAGTCGATCACATTGTGCAAATCATCCAGATCGCCCACTTCTCTTCCGGAAACTTCGGTGATCGCATCCAAATCCAGATCAGAACTCAATACCTTAAAGTTCAAGTCCTGACAGAGGAGATCGGGGTATTCGGTTTCCATGAATACCGGGGTGTCCAAGTTGTTGACCTGGGTGTGTTCGATGCGAGCGACATCAGAAAGGATCCTGTGGTAGTAACCGGGCTGGACATCCGCGCGAATGCGGTCGGAGATTCTTGCGATATTGTCACTGCGCAGGTCTTCTTCTTCGTATAGGAGGCGTACTGACTCGCGGATGCTTTGAACGTAACCGGTATGGTATGTCTTCTGGTAAAACGGCTCGACTAACCTCCATTTGTCCTCCGGTTCCAGATCGTATCGGAACAGTTTTTGGACATCCTCCTGAGGCATTCCCGCTGATTCCAGATCTGAATGTGAATAGTGGCTGAAAAGCAAGCCAAAGTCCGGAGCGGCTACCGGGATTCCCTCGACATCGCTCTGCTCAAGAGCCTGTAACCTCTTGGATTCCTCGAACAGGTGTTCATGTGTATCGACAAAAGGTGTTTGATCAATGAGGTCAGTGATCGATTGGCTATTCGTCATCGTAGATTTCTTGGGCGAGCGAGAAAAATTCCTTATGCCTTAATCTTCCCGCCGATTTTGATAATCAGATACATCACCGCGGTATAGGAAGTCAGCCAGATCAGGCGCAATAAAGTTCTCTTCGGTTTGTGGACCATCGTCGCCTCACTATCCCTCAAGCAGTTTCAAGAGGAGGGCTTTTTGGGAGTGCAATCTGTTTTCCGCCTGCTCGTAAAGGATAGAGGCAGGACTGTCAATGACTTCAGCGGTGATCTCCTCACCCCGATGGGCCGGGAGGCAGTGTAACACCTTCGTATCCGAGCCCGCCAGGTTAACCAGATCCTTGTTAATCTGGTAACCGGCGAAGTCCGCGCGACGTTTTGCTTGTTCCTCTTCCTGGCCCATACTTGTCCAGACATCGGTGTAGAGGATGTCCGCGCCTTCCACCAATCCTTTGACATCCGATCCGACCTGGACTGAACCGGCGCTGCCGTTGCCAAGTGCCGCGGCCTGCCCGAGAACTTTTGCGTCGGGTTCGTAACCTTCCGGGCAAGCGACCCGCATCTCGTGGCCGAGCATCACACCAAGCAGGATCAGAGAATGACAGACATTGTTTCCATCTCCGATGTAGGTGAGAGTTATGGGCCTGTTCCCGAAGTGTGCGCGGACTGTTTGGAAATCTGCCAGCGCCTGACAAGGGTGCTCCCAATCTGAGAGCGCGTTGACGACTGGGATGGAACCCTCACGCGCCAGCTCCTCGAGAGTATCATGCGAGTAAGTTCGCGCCACGATGACATTCACCCAACGCTCCAGGTTCCGCGCGACATCGCAGACCGGTTCGCGGTCACCCATCTTGATCTGTTCGGGCGCCAAATAGATGGCCTTTCCTCCTAAAGAGGCGATTCCGCTTTCAAAAGTAACACGAGTCCGCAAGGAGGGTTTCTCGAAGATCATGACCATGACCTTCCCGAGAAGGGAAGCGGTGAAATCCGAGGGATATTCCTTGACTTGATCGGCCAGGTCCAGAACTTCGGCGGCTAACTGCGCATCAAGGTCGAGAACCGAGAGGAAATCTTTGTTGTAAAGGGAGGCGTTCCCCATCAGCCAGCCTCATC
>Ga0310121_10002123_pt1 | contig 19291 bp, 19 predicted proteins | sample CB27_Tmax_986_MG_FD_203504 | JGI IMG/M metagenome (GOLD analysis project Ga0310121, IMG submission 203504) | Marine microbial communities from Western Arctic Ocean, Canada - CB27_Tmax_986 | ecosystem: Environmental > Aquatic > Marine > Oceanic | place: Canada: Western Arctic Ocean | collected...
GCGCGATCGCTATATCCCTTATTGGAATATTCAATATAGCCGGCTCATTGCTGTCCGGGGCCTTTGGTCAGCGCTTCAGTAAAAAATGGGGCCTAAGTGGTATTTATGCGGTTCGTGCAGTGACGCTGCTGGTCTTTTTAGTTGCGCCAAAGTCCGAGCTTACGATCTATATTTTTGCCGCTACCATGGGGCTATTGTGGCTATCGACGGTTCCGCTGACAGCAGGGATTATCGCCCAGGTGTTTGGAATACGGTATATGGCGACTCTTTACGGATTTGTCTTTCTCGGCCACCAGATCGGCAGCTTTATCGGTGTTTGGATGGGGGGTTATATTTACGACCTGACTGGATCGTACGATCTCATGTGGCAAGCGGGCATCATATTGGGTCTTGGTGCGGCGTTGATTCACCTGCCGATAAACGAACAGCCTGTCCCACGACTGCAGGCGGAATAAATTACGCTGGATAGCGGTATTAGGCGGCCTGAAATCAACTTGTTGGCAAGTTACATCCTAAGCTTTGGAAATGTCACTTAATTGAAAAACCACATCGGCCTAGTAACCTACAATGTTGCCAGCGGTTACAAATAGGATATGCCCGGGTATTGATTAGGCCAGCGTTTTGAAGCACATTAACGTCAGGCCAGTTTTGGAAAAACGATGATCGATTCAGCCCTGCGTATTTTGAGAACAGATGTAGCCGGCATGCCAATTGAATGGGTCGGGTTTGAAGAGGCTGCTCGTCTACACTGCCTGGAACAGATTCTCTATCCAATGGGGTCAGTGCTGTGCACGGTGCATGGCGGTATCAATGCCCGCTCTGGCCAGCAAAGCACGCTTGCAGTGCATTCAATTATCTGCACCGCCGGACGCTCGCAGGCTCATTTGAGACGCCTTCCGTCCTATACGCCACCTTTAAATAACATCACACTCTTTCGTCGTGATGCCAATCTGTGCCTGTACTGCGGGGGACATTTTCGCAGTTCTGAGCTGTCGCGAGACCACGTCAAACCGGTGAGCCGCGGCGGCCGTGACAGCTGGCAGAATGTGGTAACAGCTTGTAAACGTTGCAATCATCATAAGGGCAATAACAGACCCGAAGAGGTTGGTATGCAGTTGCTGGCCGTACCATTTGTACCAACCCATGCCGAATACATCTACCTTTCCGGAAAACAGATCCTGGCCGACCAGATGGAATTTCTGTTGGCTCATTTTCCGCGCAACAGTCCATTACATGAACGGGTCGGTGGGCAACACTGAATAACTGGGCTCAAGCGCTTTCAATCAGTGGCACCGAACGTGAGTAAGCGTGGCGCCTATTTTGCACCGGCAACCTCGGCAACCCTGGCAACCATCAGGCAATAGAGCAGTAAACAGCTAATCCGAGAAGCCGCAATGACTACACCAAAGAGTAACCAATCTGTCGGGCCACGCACTATGGCAGTCCATGCTGGCGAAGGCCCAGATCCGATAACGGGCGCATCGGCACCCAATATTGTGATGTCGAGCACTTTCGTGCTTGATGAACCTGCTGGTTTCTCCGCTTACGATATCCCCGAGGATGCGCCCTATGTCTACAGCCGGTGGAGCAACCCGACGGTGCGCCAGTTGGAGGATAAGCTGGCAGCGCTTGAGCAAGCGCCAACGTGTCGCTGTTTCGCCTCGGGAATGGCAGCGACCGCGGCAGTCTTACTGACCGCCCTCAAAGCCGGTGAACGGCTGGTCATGAGTGATGCCAATTATCCTGGGACGGCAGAATTTGCTCGAAATAATCTGGCGCGAATGGGGATAGAGGTGGTGACCGTGAACTTCTCGGATCTCGCCGCGGTTGAGCAAGCCGTTACCCAATCGACCAGCTTGCTTTGGGGGGAGACGCCTGCGAACCCTGCTATGCGGATTACCGACATTCAAGCAGTAGCCGAGGTCGCCCACTACTCTGGCGCTCGCCTTGCGATCGACTCGACCTTTGCTACGCCTATAGCTACGCAACCCATCACGCTTGGTGCTGATTATGTCATTCACTCACTAACCAAGTATTGCTGCGGGCACGGCGACGCTATGGGCGGCGCAGTACTTGCCTCTAAGGAGGATATGCGTTCGATTGAGACTGATGCCCAGATACATATGGGTGGTGTGATCAGCCCGTTTAACGCCTGGCTCATTAACCGAGGCCTGGGGACTCTGCCGTTGAGAATGCAGGCCCATGAGGCAAACGCGCTGACAGTTGCACAGTTTCTAGAGTCGCATCCACAAGTTACCAAAGTGCTCTATCCGGGGCTTGCCAGTCACCCGCATCATGAACTGGCCAAGCGACAGATGAAGAATTTTTCCGGAATGCTTTCTTTTCAGGTGGCTGGCGGGGCGGACAGGGTTTCGCGGATGATCTCCGAACTACAGATAATTCATTACGCCGTTTCGCTAGGCCATCACCGCAGTCTGATCTGTTGGCTGGGAACCGATGATCTTATGGCGTCCAGTTACCACCTTACGGGCGATGCGCTGAGGGCTTACCGTGAATTCGCGGGAGATGGAGTCTTTCGGTTGTCGGTGGGTCTGGAGGATCCCGAGGACCTGTGTCGGGATCTGGCGAGAGCGCTTGATTAGTGTTGCTGTCAGGGAGATACGTGAGCCAGTCAGATCAGAGACCATCATTAGATAACACCTCGGTTTGTTCTGGTCTGGGCTCGACCACTAATCGTGCGTCGCAATTTTAGCGAAGTGAAGGATCGAGTGCTTTTGCACGAAAAACTGGCCGATACCAATGGCCGCACTATTCCCTTGATCGTTCGGATGAAGTTGGATCTGGTTGGGGTGCGAATTGATCTGGCCGATTGGCGCGCTTTAGACAAATCCTATCGCGGGTTTCTAATAGCAGCGCCCGTAAATTCGCGGGGAGCAATAGCTGAATATCGAGACGCTCTGTTCGGTATATTGGCGAAAGAGGGGCGAGGGCAAGCCGAGCGGATCCCGCCGGCCAAAGTGGATAGTACCTGCTGGTTAGCAAAGGTAGAGCCCGTTGCCGTAGCAGTATTTCGAGAACGGGCAGACGTACACAGTGAATGGTCGAGTATGACCCGCTTTGAGCGCTATCTGCTCTGCCACGCCGTACGAAAGAATGATCCGAAGTTGTGCCACATTTTTGCGGGTGAACTCTCCGGCTACAAGTGCCAGACCTAAAAAACCGTTAATTTACAGTCCACTACTTGCTGAGGACTGATCCTAGACCGAAGTGCACGCTAAAACCAGGATGTATTTTAGGCCAACGCCGGGATACTTTTCGTGTCGGGTTTGTCTGTTCTCTTAGTGGTGAAGAATCTGACTCAAGAATAGTTTAGTTCGGTCGTGCTCGGGGTTCTCGAAAAATTCGTGAGGTGGTTTTTCCTCAATGATCTCTCCGCCGTCCATGAAGATAACACGGTGCGCAACGGCCGTGGCAAAACCCATCTCATGAGTGACCACCAGCATAGTCATGCCACTTTCGGCGAGTTCGATCATGACATCGAGCACTTCTTTAATCATTTCTGGATCCAGCGCTGAGGTGGGCTCATCGAAGAGCATGATGCGCGGATTCATACATAATGAACGGGCGATTGCGACCCGCTGTTGTTGACCGCCAGATAACTGCCCGGGGTACTTCAGCGCTTGTTCGGGGATCTTGACACGTTCAAGGTATTGCATCGCGCTTTCTTCTGCCTCGGCGCGGGGCATCTTGCGAACCCAGATAGGCGCGAGGGCGACGTTTTCCAAAACAGTCAGGTGGGGAAACAGGTTGAACTGTTGAAAAACCATGCCGACCTCAGAACGGACGATCTCAATATTTTTGAGGTCCTGTGTAAGTTCGGTGCCATCCACTGTGATCGTACCCTGCTGATGCTCCTCAAGGCGGTTGATGCAGCGAATGAGGGTAGATTTCCCGGATCCCGATGGCCCGCAGATCACGATACGTTCCCCGCGGCGAACCTCAAGGTTGATATTTTTCAGGACGTGGAAATCGTCAAACCACTTATGCATGCCATTGATAGTAATGATCGGCTCGGCTGGCTCGACTGAGTTGTTCTGGGCGTCATCTGGATTGTTCATGATTGCGATCCTGTTGGCAGGGATTATTGGGCGTGCCCGGTCTCCAGTTTTTTCTCGAGGCTAAGCGAGTAGCGGGCCATACTGAAACAACAAAGGAAGAAGAACAGGGCAATAAAAAGGTATAACTCCGGTGCCAGGCCGAGCCAGTCCGGGTCGTTTAATCGTGCTCGGCCCAGGCCAAGGATGTCCATCATTCCGATAATCAGTACCAGCACCGAATCCTTGTATAAACCGATAAAGGTGTTGACGATTCCGGGAATCGATATTTTCAGGGCCTGTGGCAGGATTATCAGCCGATGAGCCTTCCAGTACGTTAAGCCCAGCGAGTCTGCAGCCTCATATTGGCCTGATGACAGGCCTTGCAGGCCACCACGTACGACCTCAGCAATATAGGCGGCCGAGAACAGTGTGACCATGATTAACACGCGCATTAACAGGTCGAATGTGGACCCAGGTGGAAGAAAATAAGTGAGCATGGTCGAGGCAACAAATAAAAGGGTAATCAAGGGGACCCCTCGAATAAACTCAATAAATATCACACAGGCTGCCCGTAGCGCCGGTAGTTCGGAGCGCCGCCCCAGTGCTAACGCGATACCGAGCGGCAATGAAAAGGTAATCCCGGTGACGCCTATGATCACGGTCAGCAGGATTCCACCAAGTTTTTGTGTGCCAACGGGGGTGAGACCAAAGCCGCCGACTATCAACCAGGCGCCGATGAATGGAAAGGCAACCGCAAACCAGAGCCAGTATTTCTTGCCCGGCAAGTTATCACGCAGCACGCCAACAATGGCAAGCAGTAGCAGTATGAACGCGACATTGACCCGCCACCGTTCAGGCTCAGGATACCAGCCATAGATAAAGAGTCTGAAACTCCCACGAATGAAGGCCCAGCAGGCACCCGCTCGCGGCTCATCCATCTGTGCCCAGCAGTCCTTGCGATCAGTGGCACTCCAGATCGCATCAAAAAGCGCCCAGTTCAATGCAGGGGGTACGATAGACCAGAGAAGCCAGGCAGAAAGCAGGGTCAGGGTGATATTAAGTGGCGAAGAAAGTAGATTGGCCCGGATCCAGCCGATCGGACCGGTCGTTCGAACCGGGGGAGGCAGGTCTGGGTGCGCCCCGGGTGCGTAGCCATGTGTTGTATGATTTTGAGCCATTACCGGAGTCTTCTACCGTTCAGTAAGCTTGATGCGATGATTGAACCAGTTCATGAAACTGGAGATAGCGAGGGAGATCACCAGATAAACGCCCATGACGATCATCATGGTTTCCATTTCTTTACCGGTCTGCATCAGGCTGATACCACCGATAGTAGCTGTGATATCCATGTAGCCAATCGCGATAGCGAGGGACGAGTTTTTGGTCAGGTTTAGATACTGACTGCAAAGTGGGGGCACGATTACGCGCAACGCCTGTGGGATGATAACCAATTGCAGAGTACGGTTGTTTTGCAGTCCTAGCGCGTGGGCCGCCTCACTCTGGCCGCGACTGATAGCGAGTATCCCGGCACGCACGATCTCAGAAATAAAACAGGCTGTGTAGTAGGAGAGCGCCAGGCAAAGCGCTAGAAACTCTGGCTTGATTGCCATGCCACCTTTGAAATTAAAGCCCTTGAGCGCCGGGATGTCCCAAGATAAGGGCATACCGGCCGTAAGGAAGGCGATACCCGGCAGAGCGATAATGATAGCTGTCGAGATCCAGAAAACCGGATAGGCTTTTCCTGTTCGATCTTGAACCTGCTTTGCCCAGCGCTTAAACCCCACAGCAATCACGATTGCGAGAATGATCACGATACCAACCATGCCGGCGCCAGGCTCGAAAACCGGCGACGGTGTATAGAAGCCTCTATTTGACAAAAAGAAAGCGCCTGCGCCGACATCAATGGCTTTTTTGGCCGGAGGTAGCAGGGTCACCACTAGAGCATAGAAGGCAAGGATGTGAATCAGCACTGGAACATTGCGCATGAACTCGACAAAAACGTACGAGATTCTGCTGACCAACCAGTTGCTGGAAAGGCGCATTATGCCGAGCGTGAATCCGAGAACGGACGCGAGAATGCAGCCACATACTGCAACCAGCAGCGTATTCAGTAAGCCCACCACTGCAGCTCGCAGATGGGTCGACTGATTGGTGTATTCAATAAACGGTGAGAAGCCGATGTCGTAAGCTGCGGGCCAACTTAGGAAGGCGAAACTGAATTCCTTGCCTACCTCAGCAAGGTTGACCACCACATTGCGGGCAATCGCCGCTATCAGTGCAAACAGCACCACCATAGTGACAATCTGGATAATGACGCCGCGGGACCCCTCGTTACGCCACAGGCGAAGAAAAATATTGGGGGTGTTGGGAGAGGCTTGTACCATTACTGCGTGGGGCGGTGAATTATCAAACGGCGTAACCGGTTGCACTCCTAAAAAGATAACGCCGGGGATCCAGTGGAACCCCCGGCGTCAACCTACAACTAGTACAGCTTGGAATTGGCGTTTAACGGAACGGAGGCGAGTAGATCAAGCCGCCGTCTGTCCAAAGCGCGTTAAGACCGCGGGCGATGCCAAGCGGGGTGTTAACACCGATATTACGCTCAAAGATTTCGCCGTAGTTACCGATCTGCTTGATGATCTGGTAAGCCCAGTCATTGGACAGGCCGAGTTCCGAGCCTTGGCTTCCATCCACGCCCAGCAGACGACGGACTTCAGGGTTATTGGAACCTTTTTGCTCATCTACGTTAGCGCTGGTGACGCCGAGCTCTTCAGCCGTGATCGTGGCGTTCAGGACCCAAGTGATAATGTCAGACCACTGGTCGTCACCATGACGGGTTGCGGGGCCTAGGGGCTCCTTAGAGATGATCTCAGGAAGCACCATGTGTGCGTCAGGATCGGGCAGGGCAGAACGAGTGGACGCAAGGCCAGACGCATCTGTGGTGTATACGTCGCAACGATCACCCTCGTAGTTCTGACGGGCTTCATCGTTGGTCTCGATAGTGACCGGCTCGTAGTCCATTCCGTTAGAGGAGAAGTAGTCAGCCAGGTTCAACTCAGTGGTGGTGCCCGTCTGGATGCAGACTGATGCGCCATTAAGCTCTTTAGCACTACTGATGCCCAGGCTCTTTTTAACCATAAAGCCCTGGCCATCGTAGTAGTTGATACCATGGAAGCGAAGTTTTACACCAACATCACGAGAAAAGGTGACGGTGGTGTTGCGCCAGAGTACATCGCCTTCGCCAGCATTGAGTTTAGTGAATCGAGTTTTGCCAGTGGAGGTTACTGCCTCGATCTTGCCAGCGTCACCGAGTACGGCTGCGGCAGTTGCGCGGCAAAAATCGACATCAAAGCCGCCCCAGACACCGTTGGCGTCGGGTTGGGCAAAACCGGCGATACCGGTGCTGACCACGCAGCGTAGTACGCCGCGGGATTGAACATCTTCCAAGGTGCCAGCCTGTGCGGTGCCGGTGACGCCAAGCGTCAGGACAGCAGCCGCCAGTACGGCAGTCATTTTCTGTTTCATTATGATTCCTCTCTCACTTGGTGAATAACAGTTGTTTATCGCTTGCGACATTCCGCCTATTGGCGCACGAGCGCCAATCACGAAGCCTCAAACCGCAAGCGTTACTCGAACTTTAACCCGAATCCATACTGGTTTTCTACAGTTTTTTCGTTTTCCGGGCCAGGTCCGACGGTTGCCGCCTGGCTTATAGAGACCGGGGTTGGCGCGTCGCAGCGTCGTAATGTTGCTGGTCGGCGTGGTAAGACGACCGAACCATAGGCCCTGACGCCACATGTTTAAACCCCATTTCCTGACCTATGGCCGCCAGGCGTTCAAATTCGATTGGCTCAACGTAGCGTTCGACAGGAAGATGATGGCGGGTAGGCTGAAGATACTGACCTATGGTAAGCCGTTGCACATAATGCGAGCGTAGGTCTTCCATCACTGCCTCAACCTCTTCGATACCCTCGCCCAGGCCCAGCATTAAGCCGGATTTCGTCGGCACCTGCGGGCACCGCTCAGCAAAGGATTTCAGCAGATCCAGCGAGTGCTGATAGTCGGCGCCGGGCCGTACCCGTCGGTAGAGTCTCGGCACGGTCTCCAGATTATGATTGAATACATCGGGCGGGCTGGCGGTCAATATCGCCAGAGCTTTATCGATCCGGGCACGAAAGTCGGGGGTGAGGACTTCGATTTGCAACTGTGGACTGGCCGCACGCAGGGCTGATATGCAATCGACAAAGTGGGCGGCGCCACCGTCACGAAGATCGTCCCGGTCAACCGAGGTGACAACGACATAACGCAGACCCATCTGCCGAACCGTGTTGGCCAGCCGTTCGGGTTCGTCCAAGTCTGGTGGCCGTGGGCGACCATGGGCAACATCACAGAAGGGGCAGCGTCGAGTGCAGACATCTCCCAGGATCATAAACGTCGCTGTGCCGCCACCGAAACACTCGCCGAGGTTTGGGCAACTGGCTTCCTCGCACACCGTGTTAAGCCCCTGGTCGCGTAATACTTTTTTCAGCCGCGCCACCTCAGGCGTTCCCGGGAAACGGGCTCGAATCCAGGGCGGTTTGCGCAGGCGTTGTTCGCGTTCGGTCGGCGCAAACTTGACTGGCACCCGGGCAACCTTTTGCGCTGCGTTATCTTCGCCGTATCTACTCACGCTACGGATCGCTCTTGGTCGTAGTGCTCGATCGGTGGACAGGTGCACACCAGCGCTTTATCTCCATACACATTATCGACCCGGCCAACAGGGGGCCAGTATTTTTCGCGCCGAGTGGCTGGAGACGGAAAGAATGCGGCCTCAAGGCTGTAGGGCAAATCCCAGCTTCCTTGAGTCAGCAGACGCATTGAGTGCGGCGCGTTTTTTAGCAGATTGTTGTCGCGGTCCTGCTTACCAGACTCGACGTCGGCAATTTCGGCCCGGATTAAAATCAGAGCATCGCAGAAACGGTCAATTTCTTCGCGTGATTCACTCTCGGTCGGTTCGATCATGAAGGTATCAGGCACCGGCCAGGACATTGTTGGTGCGTGAAACCCGTAATCGGCCAGTCGTTTGGCTACATCCTCAACGCTGATTCCACTGGATGCTTTTATTTCCGACAGGTCAACGATGCACTCATGTGCTACCAGGCCACTAGCGCCGGTATACACCACCGGATAGTGAGGATTAAGCCGGTGCGCAATATAGTTCGCGTTCAAAATGGCAACCTCAGTTGCCCGGCGCAGACCCGAGGCTCCCAAGAGTGCAATATAGGCCCAGGAGATCGGCAGAATGCTGGCTGAACCCCAAGGCGCAGCCGATACCGAGCCAATAGTCGCGCGCCCGCCGGAGGCAGGATTAACGCCGTCGACCAGTACATGGTCTGGGAGGAAAGGCGCCAGATGTGAAAGAACGCCGATTGGCCCCATTCCAGGGCCGCCACCGCCATGGGGGATGGCAAAGGTCTTGTGTAAATTGATGTGCGCCACATCGGCGCCGATCTCAGCAGGCCGGCACAACCCGACCAGCGCATTGAGATTGGCTCCGTCCATATAGACCTGGCCGCCGTGGTGGTGGATGACCTGGCAGATATCACGAATCTTTTCTTCGAAGACCCCATGTGTCGAGGGGTAGGTGATCATCAGTGCCGCTAACTGGCCCTGATGCGTTGCAGCTTTATCGCGAAGGTCGTCCAGATCAACATTGCCATTGTCATCGCAGGCCACAATCACCACTTTCATGCCGGCCATTACAGCGCTGGCTGGGTTGGTGCCGTGGGCAGACGATGGAATCAGGCATATATGTCGATGCCCTTGCCCTTGCGCTTCATGAAACGCACGGATACATAAAAGACCCGTATATTCCCCCTGCGAACCAGCATTGGGTTGTAGTGAAATTGCATGAAAACCAGTGATCTCGCACAACATATCTTCCAGTTCTTCAAACAGTTGTTGGTAGCCCTGAGTCTGCTCAAGCGGCGCGAAGGGGTGCAGATTGGTAAAGTCGCGTATAGAGATCGGAAGCAATTCCGATGTGGCGTTGAGTTTCATCGTGCATGATCCGAGCGGGATCATCGAGCGCCCCAGGCTGATGTCCTTGCTGGCAGTACGACGCATGTAACGCATCATTTCCGTTTCGGAGCGGTAACGGTGAAAAATCTCGTGAGTCAAATAAGGTGTTTTTCGCTTGAGGGTCGGGGGAATCGCACTGGTGACCGTGGCGTCGAGCGCCTCGATATCCAAACGATGATGGGCATGAGTATCAAACACGCGCCACAACGTTATCAGGTTGCCCCGCTGGGTGGTCTCATCAAAGGTAATGCCTAGATGGTCGGGGCCGATGACCCGCAGGTTAATTCGAGATTCACGCGCCCGAGAGGCAAGACGCCCGGCTAAACCGGGGACGTGCACTGAGATAGTGTCAAAAAAGATCGGGTCGATCACCGTGTAGCCAATCTCGGAAAGCCCCTCGGCCATGATGCAGGTCAGGCGGTGAACCCGGTTGGCAATATTAGCGATCCCTTCGGGTCCGTGGTACATCGCATAAAAAGCAGAGATATTGGCGAGCAACACCTGGGCAGTACAAATGTTACTGGTCGCTTTTTCCCGGCGAATGTGCTGCTCGCGGGTTTGTAAAGCCATGCGCAGCGCCGGGTGGCCTTGCGCATCCTGCGATACCCCGATGATCCGTCCTGGAATTGAGCGCTTGTAGGCTTCTCGAGTGGCAAAGAACGCGGCGTGCGGTCCTCCGTACCCCATGGGAACGCCAAATCGTTGAGCGCTACCGACGACCATGTCCGCGCCCATCTCCCCTGGTGGCTTTACCAGGGCTAGGGAAAGGAGATCGGCCGCGACCACGGCAAGCGCGTTTTTGCTGTGAGCGGATTCTATAACTTGAGTGAGATCCCACAGTCCACCAGTCGAAGCCGGGTATTGCAGTAAAACCCCAAAGCACTCGCGTCGATCGAGTTCAGTTTGTGGGTTACCGACCAGAATCTCAAAACCCATGAAGCCAGCCCTGGTCTTAAGCACTGCCAGTGTTTGCGGGTGGGCGCGATCATCAACAAAAAATACATTGGATTTTGCTTTGGACAGGCGCCGGCACATGCTCATAGCCTCGGCGGCAGCGGTCGCCTCATCCAGCAGTGAGGCATTAGCTATATCCATTCCGGTCAGGTCAATAATCATCTGTTGAAAGCCCAGCAGGACCTCAAGACGCCCCTGGCTGACTTCAGATTGGTAAGGGGTGTAAGCGGTGTACCAGTCCGGGTTTTCAAAGACATTGCGGCGGATTACTGGAGGCATGATGGTACCGTGATACCCGCAGCCGATCATAGACGTGTAAACCTGGTTGCGATGCCGCATATTGCGTAGGTAGGTACTGGTGGCGCGCTCGCTGCGCGGTGGGTCAAGTTCGAGCGCTCGCTCACTGATGATGTTGGAAGGCACGACCCGCTCGATCAACTCATCCAGGGAGCTACACTTCAACTCGGTCAACATGCCCTGGAGTTCCTCTTCGGAGGGCCCGATATGACGGCGTATAAAATCGCCATGCATTTCCAGTTCGCTCAGGCTTGCTTTGTACTCGGTCATGACAACGGTTCCTTAATACGTTAGGGAGTCAGTCCAGGGTCGCTATAAGTTCTTGGTAGGCAGTTTCGTCCATCAACTTGTCAAGATCAGGTGGCGATGCAACTCGAACACGGTAGAACCAACCTTCGCCGGTTGGATCTGCATTGACTTTTTCCGGGTCGTCATTGAGGGCGCTGTTTACTTCGACCACGGTGCCCTTAACTGGCGATTTGACGTCTCCTGCGGCCTTGACCGACTCGATCACGACAACCTCCTGACCCACGTTCACTTCGATTCCGGTCTCGGGAAGTTCGACGTAAACCAGTTCACCCAGTTGATCCTGCGCGAAGTCCGTAATTCCGATCGTGACAATGTCTTGATCGAGACTAGCCCATTCATGGTCGGCCGTGTACTTGAGATCATTCATGACAGTTCATTCCTTTTTCTCTTTAGTGTGGTAGCGATGGGGGGAAAAGGGCATAGAGCAAACAGTTACGGGTAAGGGCTTATTGCGAACCTGCGCACGCAAAGCCGTGCCAGGGGTGGAGTATCCTTTGGTGACATAACCCATCGCGACGGGAGCATTAATGCTGGGCCCAAAACCACCGCTGCTCACCTCGCCGATCTGAACACCGTCGGCATCGAGTAACTCAGCATGAGCGCGCACCGGCGCTTTGCCTTCGGGTTGGATCCCAACCCTGCGTCGCAAAGTCCCGTTATCAATCTCAGCCAGGATGCGATCCGCCCCGGGAAAACCGCCGAAACGGCTGCCTTGCGTGCGCCTGCAATGAGGAATTGCCCACTGCAGGCCTGCTTCGACGGGCGAGGTATCAGGGCCGATGTCATTGCCGTGCAGGCATAACCCGGCCTCAAGACGCAAGGAATCCCGCGCGCCTAGTCCCACCGGCTCGACCTCAGGTAGCTCTAGAATTCTCCAGGCCAGATCAAGCGCATCGGACGCGGCGACTGAGATTTCCACCCCGTCTTCCCCGGTATAGCCACTGCGCGTGACCGTGCAGGGTATGCCTGAAATGATGACTCGTTTAGCCCCCATAAAAGGCAGTTCTTCGATACCGGGCGACATTCGTTGTAGAGCATTACAGGCTCGCGGTCCTTGGAGGGCCAAAAGGGCGCGGTTGGTCATCGATTCGAACTCAACCGTATCGCCACAAAGGTTTTGTAACAGCCCAAAATCAGCTTCCTTGTTGGCGGCATTTACGACCAGAGTGTAACGATCATCCAGTCGGTAAATCATCAGGTCATCCAGAATGCCGCCAGCGTCGCTGGTGAAAAAACTGTAGCGCTGAGATCCATTTGGGAGTTCCAGCAGGTTGGCCGGCAGCACCGTTTCAAGTAATCGAGCAGAATCATCGCCAAATACTGTTGCCTGACCCATATGCGATACATCGAAAAGGCCAGCGCTGGCGCGAACCTGCCGGTGTTCAAAAAGGATTCCAGAGGGGTACTGCAGCGGCATGTCGTAGCCGGCGAAGGGCACCATCTTGGCACCAAGCGCCGTGTGAAGTTCGTACAGTGGAGTACGTTTCACGAAGACCCGGTGACTTGGTGTAGTTGTGTGGGTGTTCTCATCTGGCAGCCAATAGTATATCGTCCAAAACTATTTGGATCGGTTTTCATATTATTAAAATGACAGTGAAGGAAATTCATGAACGCTAACCCAGTTCTGGTTGAGGTGACCCGAGGGGAAATGGTCGAAAGCCGTCATCGTGGGGCGGTTGCCCTGGTGCATAGCAATGGCCAGACCATCTCAGGAATCGGTGATGTCACTCGACTGATCTACCCCCGCTCGGCCCTCAAACCCCTACAGGCATTACACCTTATTGAAAGTGGGGCTGCAGCGGCATACCAGTTAGGAGAGCGTGAGATTGCACTGGCCTGCGCATCGCACAACGGAGAGGAGCAACACGTGGCGGCAGCTGTACAGTGGCTAAACAAGCTGGGCCTGGATGAATCTGCGCTCGAATGCGGAGCTCATTCACCGCGCCGAAGTTTTGACCGCGAGGCTTTGTTGAGTCAAGGCAAAAAACCCGGCCCGGCGCACAACAACTGCTCGGGCAAGCATTGTGGGTTCCTTACAGCGGCATTACATAAGGGGCACCCACCGCAAGCTTATATTGCGCGTGAGCACCCGGTTCAACAGGCGGTAATGGCACTGATAGGCGAGTTGGCTGGGAGGTCTCTTAAGGATACGCCCCATGGGATTGATGGCTGTGGGATCCCGGTTGCTGGTATTCCACTAGAGCATCTCGCCATGGCATTCGCCCGCTTTGCTACTGGCGACGGCTTAAGCGAGGGTCGGGGCAGTGCCGCACGACAGGTCTATGATGCGATGGTTAATGAACCCTTCATGGTTGCAGGAACCAACCGCTGGTGCACGAATGCTATCGAAGCTGGTCGCGGGGCGTTCATTGTAAAAACTGGTGCCGAGGGCGTCTACTGTGCTGCGATACCTGAAGCGGGCATAGGTGTTGCACTCAAGATCGATGATGGTGCCCATCGGGCTTCTGAGTGTGCCATGGGAGCCGTGTTATCAAAGATTCCCTGCTTGAAGGGCCTTTTCGCAGACTCTCCAACTGAGTTGATCAGGGCGCCGGTTAACAATGTGGTCGGAAAAACAGTAGGCGAAATCGCACCGGGTCCGGCTTTACAGGAATTGACTGTCACTAACCCAGGTTGATTCGTTGATGGGGCACCCGGAAATAAACTTGGGCGTTGAAGGGCGCTTTTGGCTAGGTAAATCACAGCAGCGCCTTAGGAAACATCGGCTTGCCAGAAAGTTCAGAATTCGAATCGGGGGTAAGTATCAGTGCTAATTCGCTGGCCTGGCTTGAGGCCAAGGCCTTGCATCAGGTCAGAGTGATCCGGATCCATCCCTTCAGGGCGAAAACATACTCGGACATCGTCACCCAGCCACTGGGTATTGAACACTTTTAGGTCTCGATCGCCTGCCAGGTTGCCCGACCCGCCATGAATAGTGCGGGCGTTAAAGATCGCGCAATCTCCCGGCTCCATATCCCAACTGACGATATCGTAGTGGCCCCGATTCCCTTCGATATCGGGAAAAGGTTCATAACGTTCATCTGATACGTCATCGCGACCCTCGCCAAAGTCCACCTGCCGAAACTGCTGAGGCCAGCGGTGTGAGCCGCGTACGAACTCCAAGGCGCTCTTTTTCTCGACCCCTACCAGCGGCATCCAGATAGAGCAGGTATTAAAACCCTTTACCGACCAGTACGGCTCGTCTTGATGAAAAGGCGTTCGGAACTGCATGCCGGGGGTGCGAACAAAGACGGCATCAAAGAAGAAATTAACTCGATTGGTGCCTAGTACATCAGCGGCTGTTTTTGCAATGGGGGAATTTTCTATAAATTGACGGTATTCTGGGATCATTTGCCATGCCTGGCTGTCATAAAAGCAGGTCCTTCCCTGTGTGTCACGATTCCAGATCCGGTGCCGTGGGGTGGGGGTAGCGATATTCCTATCTAACCCCCGTGCGAGCAGATCGATCCAGTCTGCACTGACGGCGTTGCGTAGCAATATCACACCATCGGAATCGAACTTGGAAACTTGTTCAGGAGAAAGTGTGGATGATCGAGTCATACCAACCTCCTTAAATGAAGACGTCTAGAGGTGGCAGGATACAATATCTTAAACGCAAAAAGCGGGCAGTAGGCGGCGACTGTTGACCCAGTTGCGATGTGATAAAGGTCGATAATCGATTAACGAGTCACAGCTCGTCGATGCTGTACGCCTGAATACTGAGGGCGTGAATTTCCTTTTTCATAAGGTCTTCTACTGCGGCGTAAACAAGGCGATGCCGGGACAGTGTATTGAGCCCTTCAAAAGTCTCGGAAACCACCGTTACCGCATAGTGGCCCCCGCCTTCCGCGGCGCCGGCATGGCCGACATGCAGATGGCTTTGGTCTTCTATCTCTACGGATTCAGCCCGAAGACGACTTCGAAGTCGCTCCCTGATATGGTCGATGGTTTGCATGTCAGGTTTTACTGTCGTCGCTGACAATGTGCCGGGAGATCAACAACATCTGAATAATACTGAAAGCCAGGGTTAGGCCGAGCAGGCCAAAGACCTTGAAGTTAACCCAAAAATCAGTTCGGATCTGGTCGTCCAGGTGTGTGCGAAAAAAGAAAGCGATGTATAAGTTCAACGTACCTGAGACCAGGAAAAAGAGCCCCCAGGACAAATTGACCTTTTTCCAGATTGGGGATGGTAATTTCATTTTTTCGCCGAGGAGGCGCTCTAGCACGGTGCGCTTTCCCAGAAACTGGCTGCCAATTACAATCACGGCAAAAAGCCAGTTAACAATAGTGGGTTTCCATTTAATAAAAACATCGTCACGAAAAAGCAGGGTCAGGCCGCCAAAAATAAGGATTACAAACAATGTGACCAGATGAGTGGTTTCAAAGCGTCGGTGCCGGAACCAGAACCAGATGACTTGGCCCAAAGACGCAACGATCGCAACCGATGTGGCTGCATAAATGCCATATAGCTTGTAGGTGCCAAAAAAGAGGATCAGCGGGAAAAAATCAAACAGCAGTTTCATGACAGACTTGGTCGGTAAAATGGCCGGCAATTATAAGGCGCGAAGTGCGATGAGCGTTACCGCAGCAAAAACAACTTTGCCCAGGCACTTATTGATGACTTGATTGAGTGATTGACAATAGAACCGAAGCCTGTGATTCCACTTTTCAGTTTCATGCCGGACATCTCGTGGCGAACATCGAACGCCAAGTCGTAGGCATCATGTACAAACACCTAAGCACCCAGGGTGCCTTCAGTGATATGTCGGCGAGATTGTTTGAAAAACTTCAAAAGACATGGGGTCGAAATATTTTATATTAGGGCGAATATTGCGAGGGCCGAAAAATCCCCTGCTCGTAAGTCATTGATTATAAGAAGTCAATGGTACCGAGGGTCGGACTCGAACCGACACTCCATTGCTGGAACCAGATTTTGAGTCTGGCGCGTCTACCAGTTTCGCCACCCCGGCATGCTTGATTTATAAGGAGTTTTTTATTCTTAGGATGCCAGAAAATATTTGTTGCACCTTCCTTGCACTTCCAAAGAGAAAAAATCCGTCTAATCACAGCGGATTCTAGCACCGACACAGACCGTGGAAGCCCGCCCATCTGGATATCTTTTGTATCCACTAATCTGAACCACCCCTTTTGCAACACACCTGCCGTCCCCACCTTTCTGGTATAGGTATCCTAACGCGCGCTTACTTCTTCAAGACCCCCATCGGACAACGTAATTGGCTGGCTTTCCTGGGAAGGTATGCCGGTTGTAGTTGTCCGCAATCCTTCATCCGGCGGGCTTAAAGCCTGGTCTAGCGCTGACCCGGGCGACCCTTGGCGCACTGTAGACGTGCTTGATGTTGCCTCAGAAGCCCGCAAGCTTTCAGAGAGTGATTGGAAAGCCGCATTTGCACGCTGGTTTACAGACTCATAGAGGGTTCGCGCATCTCGAAGAACTCGGCCTGAATTCAGATTGAGCCGCTAGCCTCGATTACGGGGCCGTACCGGCCGACTAACGGGGTAGGCCCAGGGTACTGGGGTAAAGCATATATACCGGCAGGGACACCATACGTGCGCTGTGGAGGCTAGCGTTAATCTTGGACTGTGAGCCTGTTTGCGGCCCTACAGCATGCCTGATTACTTTACGGACCGACTCTATCAGGGCAAAGGCAAGGGCAAAGGAGGGACACGACGTTATTACATTTACATCTTGAGGCGGTTAGGGATTCCTAGACACCGCCAGTTGATGACTGAGAGGTGTGGATAAGGAAATATCTTGTGGCTAGTCCCCTAAGGATTTATTTCAGTACTGATTTCTCTTTATAAGAACTAAGAACCGCACCATCAAGTGCTGAGTTCGTAAGCATTCGCTTCACCTTAAGTGCACAAACCTTCAGTTAAATTATTCCAGCGTTATTTAAATCAATACGTTACAAAAATCAAATACGAGGAAAATATGAATTCTACTGTAGAGAAAGCACTTGGGAATAGTAAAACTAGCATGGCGATATTGAAGGTTCTAGCCGATAATAGTTTCGATTCGATTCTAATCACTGACGCTACTGTTAAGGGTAAGATCATCTATGCAAATAAATCTTTTAAGAAACTTACGGGCCATGATCCATCTGAAGTGATTGGAAAGACGCCGCGTATTCTTCAAGGTGTAGGCACAGATAAAAAAGTTATAGGCCGTCTAGCGGTTGCGCTTAAGTCCGGCAAGAAGTTCCAAGGCAAGACTATCAATTATAAGAAAGATGGAACCCCATTTATCATGTACTGGAGAGTAATTCCTATAAGAGTTGGTAAAACGATAGAAGCGTGGGTCGCTATCCAACGAGAAGGTTCTTTTATCTAGTGACTAATGTAGTTGGCCTTATTCATTTCTAACACCCCACTAACACCGTAAACCTTTCAGCCTTTTCTGCACGCATTAGACTTGTTCCAACAACTCTGCTTTCTTTCTCTCGTAATCTTCCCGAGAGATCAGATCATCATTTAGAAGTGTTTTGAGAACTCTTAGCCTATCTAATATGGAAGATGCTTCCGTTGATCCATCTACTTCGAATATGACTGTTGAGCAGATTCGGCTTCTACTACTGTTGTGGGGAGGGGATGGCTGGTCTGACAGACCCAGCAGTTTGAAGAAAAGTGGCTTGAAGCTAGTGAAGCACTAGAGTGACTTACAACTTTTCACTATATGATTTCTCTTGATCTGATTTTACACCCACGACTTGAGATGGATCATCACTAATTCTGAGAAATTCACGAGCAGACAGAAAAAGTCCAACCACCATTAGCACGAAGACAGCAATTGCAATATAGGCCAAGGTCATAGTACTCATTGCTTGTCTCCCAGCAACGCCATAAGTTTGAAATAAATTCCAAAACATAGTATTGAAGGCACCCATAACGCGGTAAATAGGCCTTCATCTTGTTGCCCTGAAAACCAGAGATAGGCAGAAACCACAAAAGAAACTACTACCGCCAAAAGAATGAAAAAATCAGATTGCCTAAACATATTTGTACTCCCGTTATCCATCATGGTAACCAATAGCAGCCAGTAGGCAGCCTAAAACTGCAATTGCTGCAACACTGCGAAGTCCAGAGTGGCCTAAGACTTCGAGATCATTTAAATCGAATAATCCAATTAGGACAGATAAAGATATCAACACAGAAAGTACTAAAAGGAATATACCCAAAAATACGAATCCTTTTTTAAAAATAGTCAGATGGTTGATACTCATAATATTCATTACGACTTTGGATTTTACGACTAGACAACTAGACGACTTCACAAATACTTCACCTTGCACATTTATCACGCTAGATCATTACTGATTCATTAAAGGTTCAGCCAGCCCAGTCCTTGGACTGCTGATATTTGAATTTGTTCTTGCGTTCCCTTTGATTGGAGCCGTGTATATCTCTCATAAAGATTCTAAGTGGGTCAAAGTCGTTGTAGATTTGCTCAAAGTTAAACAGATTGCTATGACACTAACTAGTTTTTCATTCTCCCTTCTTGCATCATGCAAACACGCCAAAGCAACTATCACATGGTTTTTAGAAACCCTTTCTCCTACCAAAACCAAACTAGCCGCCAAAACAAGGATGCGGGT
>Ga0310121_10002125_pt1 | contig 19280 bp, 20 predicted proteins | sample CB27_Tmax_986_MG_FD_203504 | JGI IMG/M metagenome (GOLD analysis project Ga0310121, IMG submission 203504) | Marine microbial communities from Western Arctic Ocean, Canada - CB27_Tmax_986 | ecosystem: Environmental > Aquatic > Marine > Oceanic | place: Canada: Western Arctic Ocean | collected...
TAATTCAATAATTTAAAATAAATAAAAACTTTCTATTAGTTAGCTTCGAATAATTTTTTGATAGAATCCTCATATGGTGGCTTTGCTATACCATTTTCAGTTATAATTCCAGAAATTAGTTCAGGTGGAGTTATATCAAAAGCAGGATTTATTACATCAATTCCATCAGGGGCAGTCTTCTTATCTCCTATTCCAGTCACTTCGCTTGAATCTCTTTGTTCTATTGTGACATCCTCAGGGTTACTCTTAAGATCAAATGTTGACAGTGGTGCTGCAACATAAAATGGAATATTATGTTGTTTTGCCATCGTAGCAACTTGATATGTCCCAATCTTATTGAATACATGACCTGTTTGGAGAATTCTATCTGCACCAACAACAACACCGTTTACAAGACCATTTGCCATGGTATAACCAACCGCTGTATCTGGAATTAAGCTAACGTCAATTCCATCATGTTTTAGTTCAAATGCTGTAAGTCTAGAACCCTGTTGAACTGGCCGTGTTTCTGTAGCTATTACTTTGATGTTTTTTCCACTTTCTTTGGTTGCTCGTATAACTCCTAGGGCAGTACCATATTCTACGGTAGCTAAGGCACCAGCATTGCAATGAGTCATTATTGTATCGTTATCTTGAAATAATTCTGCGCCGTTTTTTCCCATCTTTTTGTTAATATTGACATCTTCTTCTGCCATCTGCTTTGCCTTGGCAATGACAATATCTCTTATTTCAGAAACCGTTTTGCCTTGCTTCGCGATCTCCATTATTTTTTCCAGTCCCCAAGATAGATTGACTGCAGTAGGTCTTGTCTCAAAGAGTATTTTTTTTGCCTTTTCCAAATCAGACAGTAGACTTTCTACTGATTCAGATGAACTTTGTAATGCCGCAAGTGCCATCCCAAATGCCCCTGATACCCCTATAGCTGGAGCACCACGAACAACCAAAGTTCGAATTGCCTCCGCAACATCATTGTAATCAGTATATTTTACAAAAATTAATTCGCTAGGTAGTTTGGTTTGATCAATCATAACTACGGAATTGTTTTTCCATTCTATAGTACGTAATGTCACAATAATTTTAGACTAGCTTGAAACTGGTTATATTGCTTGCTCATCTTCTAATAAATAATATCATTCAATAGTTAACCATTTTATTATCCTCAAAGTTTCAATAACAGACTGATGGAAATTTCTGATGTTCAAAGATATGATTCTAAAAAAATGTATGAAGCCTATGAAAAATGGCCGGAAATAGCTCAAGAAAACTATTTTTTCAAAGATTTGCCAAAAATTCAATTTAAGAATATAGATCACATTGTATTTGCGGGTGTAGGCGGATCTGGTACTGTTGGTGACGTAATTTCATCAATCCTATCAAAAAATGATATTCATGTTAATGTTGTAAAGGGATATCTTCTTCCAAAAACTGTTGATTCTAACACGTTGGTTGTTACAACCAGCGTTTCAGGAAATTCTAATGAGGCTCTAACAGTTTTACAAAATGCAAAAAAATCGAAGGGTAAATTCCTAGCCTTCTCTTCTGGCGGTAAAATGAAAAAATATTCAATAAAAAACAAAATACCCTACTATGAAATTCCTGAAATTCATTCACCACGTACATCTTTTTCTTGCTATCTATATTCAATCTTAAATGTACTAGAAGATATAATTCCCGTTAAAAAACAAGATATCAAAGAATCAATCTCTCTGTTAATGGAAACAAAGAAAAAAATCTCTTCAACTAACCTAACAAACTCAAATCCCGCTTTATCGCTGGCTAAATGGATTTCTGATTTTCCAATTATTTATTATCCTTGGGGATTACATTCTGCTGCAATAAGATTCAAAAATTCGTTGCAGGAAAATGCAAAAACTCATGTATTTGCTGAGGATATAATAGAAACTTCACATAATGGAATTGTTGCTTGGGAAAAGAGATCAAAAATTAAACCAATATTGATCATAGGTAAGGATGATTATATTAAAACCAAAGAAAGGTGGCGAGTAGTCAAGGAATTTTTTGATCTAAATAAAATACAATACAAAGAAGTTTACTCTTTAAATGGCAGTATTCTAACAAAACTTGTAAATCTAATTTATCTTTTGGATTACAGTAGTATCTACTTAGCAGTTTTATCCAAAACAGATCCTACACCAGTCGAACCTATTGAATTCATAAAAAGCAGAATTTAATTACACTTCCAATATCAAAAATTTTTCGATTCGCCTCTGCTGATGATGCTGGTTACAGCAGTTCTAATGTGTATGATAGTTTTTATCAGAAAATCCAATAATAGAGAAAATTCAACGATATAATAATATTAATCATAAATTATTATAACATATTGAATTCAAATTTAGGTAACAAAGTTAAAAATGTAAAAATTGTTCTTACAGATGTTGATGGTACTTTAACTGATGGAGGTATGTATTATTCTTCTAAAGGAGATATAATGAAAAAATTTTATGTTAGGGATGGAATGGCAATCAACATTCTTAGGAGAAACGGCATTTTTACAGTTTTAATCACAAAAGAAAAAAGCGACATTGTTAAAAAATGGGCTAAAAAAATGAATGTTAGAAAGATTCATGAGGGTGTTGTCAATAAAGAAAAAATCCTTCCTAGAATTTGTAAAGAATATCGGGTAAAACCTGAACAGATTGTATATATTGGCGATGACATCAATGACATAGATTTAATGAAAGTGGTGGGACTTTCAGTAGCCCCAGCAGATGCATGGAAAAAAACGAGGCAAACGGCAGATTTTGTAACTAAAGCAACTGGTGGAAATGGAGTCTTAAGGGAAGTTGCAGATTTAATTTTAGAAAATAGGATTGATAAGACAATTTTATAAAAAAATAATTCAAAAGTTAGATTTTGTTTTAATAATTAAAATTTCTTGATATATAATATGAACAATATTTATACACTAGCAGAAAATATCTGATAAGAGATTAAATGAGTAAAACCATACAGTGGACAACGGATGATAAAGTTACATGGTATACATCTGAAGATGACATTAATGATAAAATTGCGTCGGTGTTAGGTGAAAGGTTTGTAGAATATAGAAAAGCCTGGGATGCAGTTAGTAACTTTGAAACCCTAACTGAATTTCCTTTGTATCTACAAGTAGAACTTAATCAGATTTGTAACTTAAAATGTCCAATGTGTCCATTAACTATACCAGAATCTAGAGAGAAATACATTACAGATAAACACATAAGCTGGGAAATGTATGAAAAAATTATTCTAGAGGCTGAAAAATATAACTGTCCTTCACTTAATCCTCAGGGAGTTAATGAACCACTTCTCGACCAAAATTTAGAAGATTACATAAAATTTGCAAAAAAACATGGTTTTATTGATATCATGATGAATACAAATGCTACACTGTTATCTGAAGAACGTTCAAAAAAACTTATTGACTCTGGTATTACTCGTTTAAGATTTAGTTTAGATGCTGTAACAAAAGAAACTTATGAAAAAATTAGGGTTGGGGCAAATTATGAAAAAGTAATGCGTAATATTGATCGGTTCATCGAAATCAGAAATAAAAATGGTAATAAACTTCCATTCATTGGTGTAAATCTTGTACAAATGAAAACTAATGAAGATGAAATACATACTTTCATAGAATATTGGAAAGAAAAAGTGGATTTTGTTGTCATACAAAACTTTCTCCCACCAGAACTTGAGGGTGATTATTCCGATTTTTTCTCTACTACATCAAAATTTAGAGAGAATCTTTCAACTTCTTTTAATTGTCAACAGCCTTGGCAGAGAATGTTTATTCATAATAATGGTGAGGTTTCCCCATGTTGTGCATTACACAGCATAGAACTTTCTTTAGGAAATTTTAACGAACATACTCTTCATGAATTATGGTTGAGTGAACCTATGAATAATTTAAGAAAAATCCACAAGGCAGGAAATTACGCTGAAAATGAATGGTGCAAAAAATGTGTAAATGGCATGCGTGGTGAAGGAAGCACAAATGAATTTTTACAAATTAAAAAAATGCCTGAGATTTGAATAAATACAAATCATACCAAATACATATTTATCCTTAGAAAAAAATTTAGGGATATGGTTTTTTTTACTGCAGAAATTGGAATTAATCATAATGGTGATTTAGAAATGGCAAAGAAGTTGATTGATGTAGCTGTTGAAGCTGGATGTGATGCGGTAAAATTTCAAAAGCGTACAGTCGAAAAAGTATATTCAAAAGAAGTGCTAGATACGCCTCGTGAAAGTCCATGGGGAAAAACTACAAGAGAGCAGAAATTAGGATTAGAATTTGGAAAAGATGAATATGACATTATTGATCAATATTGTAAAAAAAAAAATATTGAGTGGTATGCATCATCATGGGATATAGATAGTCAATTATTTCTGCAAAACTATAATTTAAAACATAACAAAGTTGCTTCTGCAATGTTAACTAATCATAAACTGTTAGAGGTAATCGCTAAAGAAAGAAAATCTACCTTCATATCAACTGGTATGAGTACTATGGATGAAATTAGAGATGTGATAAGAATTTTTAAAAAATACGAGTGCCCATTTAGCTTACAACATAGTAATAGTTCATATCCTATGAAAGAAGAAGAAGCAAATCTCAATTGTATAACAACATTACAAAAAGAATTCAAATGTGATGTAGGCTATAGTGGACATGAAACAATTGGATATTTGATTTGTGTTTGTGCAGTTATCCTTGGTGCAACATCTATTGAAAGACATATTACATTCGATAGAAGTCTGTATGGTTCAGATCAAGCAGCGTCATTGGAACCACAAGGATTGAAAAGAGTTGTGAATGATGTTAGAAGAATAGAGAGTGTTTTAGGTGATGGTGAAAAACGTATTTGGCCATCGGAAATACCAGTAATGGAAAAACTACGCAATAATTTTTAATTTCAAATCTAGCGTGAATAATGATGAATGAAAATATCTTAGAAAAGAAAAATTGTCTTATTACAGGAGCGACAGGTGGGTTAGGCAAAGAGATTGCAATCGAATTAGCAAAAAAGAACTGTAATCTTTTCTTAACTGGAAGACAGAACAAAAAATTAGAGAAATTAAATGAAGAATTGAAAAAAATTAATAAAAATAATTTAATTAAATACAAAGACTGTAATCTTCAAGAAACTCAAGAATTAGATGATTTAATTCAAAAAATTCGGGATGAATTTAATTCCATTGACATATTAGTAAATTGTGCGGGAATGTTTCCTGTAAGCCAAATTTCCCAAAGTACATTAGAACAATATGATAGTTGCATGAATCTGAATGTTAGAATACCATTTGTTTTGTCTAAAGAATTTTCTAAGGGTATGATAAAAAATAGATGGGGAAGGATTGTAAATATAGCATCATCAGGTGCATATAACGGATTAAGAAATACTGCAATTTACCGTTCTTCAAAACATGCATTGTTAGGATTAAGCAGAAGTCTTCATAACGAATTAAAAGAATTCAATGTTAGAACATTTTGTATTTCTCCAGGACCAATCAAAACAGATATGGGAAAAGACATAATCAAAAAAGAAAATCCAAATGAAAATTATGAAACTTTTATGAAGCCTAATGAGATAGCAGAGTTTATAACATTTGCAATTAGTTTTGACAATAATCTAATTTCACCAGAAATTAGATTGGGAAGAATGAAATGAAAAAAAATGATAATATATTTTCTTTAAAAAATAAAGTCGTTCTAATTACAGGAGCAGGTAGAGGTATTGGTCAACACTTAGCACAAAAGATTGCAGAAGAAAATGCAATAGTTTATGCAATTGACAAACAGTTTACTAAAAAAACGTCTAAGAGTTCAATGAAAAATTTATTTAAAATAAAGTGTGATATTACGGATCAAGACAGATTTAGACAGATTTGTTCTGATATTGTTAAGAAGAAGAAGAAAATTGATGTGTTGATAAACAATGCTGGTATTTCCAAGGCAAATAAACAGCCAGATAAAATATATGCAAAAGACAAGTGGGATGAGACCTTAAGAATTAATTTAACAGCGCATTTCAGTTGTTCTCAAGAAGTAATTCAATATATGAAAAAACGTAAACGAGGTTCAATTATTAACATTACAAGCATTAACGCTGAACTTGGATTCCCACGTAATCCTGCATATGTAGCATCAAAGGGAGGACTCAAAATGTTAGGCAAAGCATTAGCAAAAGACTGGGGAAAATATGGAATTAGAGTAAATAATCTTGGTCCTGGTTATATCAAGACTGACATGACTAAGGAATCATATTCAAATAAAAAATTAAGAGAGGAAAGGGCAAAACATACAATGTTAGGTAGATGGGGAGAGAAAGATGATTTAGTAGGACCATGTATTTTCTTAGCTTCCGATGCGTCAAATTACGTTACAGGTCAGGATGTTTATGTCGATGGCGGATGGATTTCAAATAGTATCATTACCGAATAAATATTCTAACTATAATTTAGACCACTCATCAAATGTAGTTTTTGTTGCTAAAACTCCATCCAATGAAAAAATTTTTGATTTATTTCTTGAAGCATTTGCAAACACTAGTTTTCTTCCTTCGAGGAATTTAGTATATGAATCAGTTAATTTTATTCCAGAAAGAAGAATATATTTTGCATTAAAATAACTAGCTAATGAAATTGATGCTAAACCACTATTATCCATTGTAATTACACCTGATATAATTTTTGGAAGATCATTTTTTAGATATTGTGGGGAGAACCAAAAAATTTCACCGTTTAATTCTAGAATTTTTTTCGGGACGTCAGGATGAACTATTAATGATAAAGCATAATTTCCTTTTTTTGTAAAATACTCTTTTTTTGGCTTGTGATGATCGACTGTGACATATAGATCTGCTTGAATCATGGCTGACGGAGTTACGAATCTAGGATTAAATTTAGGATGTGATGATGCACCTGTTCCGCACACTAAAATTTTTTCCTGAGTAAATTGAAGATCATCAATGGTTTTTTCTACATTTTTGATATTAATTTCTGAATGTGTATTAACGAGTTCAGGGGTTATACTGTCAATTGGTTTCAAATTTGGTTGTTCATCCCTTAATTTGAATCATTTTTTACTTCCGGAATTCCACAAGCTTATTTTCTACAATTTCACAAATTACGTGATAAATTATTCTGTGAACTTCTTGTATATGAGACGTTTCAGTAGCATCCACAATTAAAGGAATATCAACGCACTTCTTGATACTACCGCCATTATTTCCTAGCAAACCAATTGTTATAGCACCCTTCTTTTTTGATGTAGTGATTCCTTTTTTGACATTAAGAGAATTTCCACTAGTTGATATGCCTATAACTACATCCCCCTTCAAAATCAAACCTTCACATTGCCTACTAAAAACTGAATCAAATGAAAAATCATTTGATATTGCAGTAATTGTTGATGAATTATTACTAAGAGCTATAGCAGGCAAACTTTTTCTATTGATTTTAAATCTACCAATAAATTCTGCAGCAATATGTTGTGCATCAGCAGCACTGCCTCCATTTCCAAATAAAACTACTTTATTGCCTTTTCTAAAACATTTTACAATAGCCACAATTGATTTTTCTATACTGGGTGCTAATAATACAGAACTATGTACAACCTCTGAGCTGGAAAGTATATAGTTTCTAATTTTTTCTTGCGTGTTCAAATTATACATACCACACAGATTCGATTTTTAAATAGTTTGCATAAATTGCTACTAAGCGTTTTTAACATCCAAATTACTATTAGAACTGATACATAATAACAAAAAATCAAGAAAAACGGTTAATTAAAAATGAATGAAAATACCTTGGAAAAGAAAAATTGCTTGATTACAGGTGCGACTGGAGGATTAGGCAGGAAGATTGCAATCGAATTAGCAAAAAAGGACTGTAATCTTTTCTTAACATCTATCGAAGAAAATTTAGAAGAGTTAAAACAGGAATTAGAGAAATTAAACAATGGAATTTTAATTAAATATCAACATTCTGATCTCCGTAAAGCTGAAGATGTGGATAATTTGATTAGAAAAATTCGGGAGGAATTTACCTCAATTAATATTTTGATAAATTGTGCAGGTGAAAATCATAGAAAGCCATTGTCAGAAAGTACACTAGACGAGTTTGATAGCTGTATGAATCTAAATGTTAGAGCGCCATTTATTTTATGCAAAGAATTTTCAAAAGATATGACGGAAAAAAAATGGGGAAGGATTGTAAATATTGCTTCATCGTCAGCACATAACGGTTTCAAAAATGCTGCTATATACTGTTCATCAAAACATGCATTATTGGGATTGTCTAGAGCGTTATTTGCTGAGTTAAAAGATAGCAACGTTAGGACTTTTTGCGTTTCACCGGGTTCCATGAAAACCAGAATGGCAAAAGAAGATGAAGGATTGTTAGCCGAACATGATTATAATACATTCATGGAACCAAGTGAGGTTGCCGAATTCGTTACCAAAATAATTTCTTATGACAATGAGATGGTATCACAAGAGATTACCCTAAGTCGTTTAAACATTAATTAATTTTTTACAAGTATGGCCAATCAGCAGAATTAGTAATTTCCTCAGTTTTTTGTAGAGAATTTTTATCCAGTGTACCAGTTCGCAGAATTTTTTTAACAAAGACTTTTGTTAGAATTCTACTAATTCCCATATCTGAAGAAGTGTAAAGGTCCAATGAACGCTTTATTATATCGAGTTGTTCGTTGTCTAAAAGAAAATCTATTGTTGTAGGGTTTTCTAGACGCAATTTAGATAAAGGTATATTTTTTTGTATGATAAATTTTTGAATATCATAGTGAATAGTGGTTTGAGGAGTTTTATCTAAATTTTTAAAAATATTAGAAATGCAGGATGCATCATAATTTAAAACGTCATTTAGGAAGTCCATATTTTCTTGCGTATCCTTATGGTTTTCAGATAATAGTTTTTCAATAGTCAATTTTGCAAACTTTTTCAGCTCTGGAACAAATCTACTCATTGCAATTGCCTTATGAACAAATAACAGATTATAACCTAATTCGCCAGAGATAAAGGAATCAACAATGCCTGGATTTTGAATGTTCTGAATTAGTTCTTCTCGTTTCAGCCATAATTCTTGTCTAGTGTTTTGCTCATATTTTTCAAAGAGTTCATTTACTCCTCCAGTCATTTTTTCTTCAAAAAGAAGTTTCAACCAACTATATGGGGATAGTTTTAAAAATTTGATAAATTCTAAAGCTGTACCAAATAAACCGTCGTTATGATAAATATGAATGAGTAAATGCATTTTTCGACATTTAACATAATCCTCAAATGACAAAGTGTTTGTGCTGATGCACACTTCTTCAATTTCTGCAGCAATGATCTGTTTTCCTAACACACTATAGTAACCAAAACAACGAGGTAGTATTCGGAAACGAGTTTTCATTTCAAATTCATTTCGTGTTATTGGGGAATCAATTTCGGTGCCAGGCAACATCATTAATTGGTATGTATTAACGTGATTAAATCTAGCATCAATGACTGTATTTATTGTTTGAAAATGCGATTTTAATGATTCGCCAGGTAAACCAAGTATAATCTCACTTCTAGAATCAGCATCTATTTCTGCAGCTTCTACTGCTAATTGCATTAAACTTTCACCAGAAATATTACTTCGTTTGATATTTTTTAATACATTTTCATCTAAAGTTTGAACAGAACCAGAAAGTCTCATTGCACCTTTTACAAGACGTGCAGCATTTAATACTCTAGGTTTGTTGTTTTTTCCAGTATCACATTGTATATATTCAGGCCAATGATACTTCGTTTGACATTCAGCAATAGATTTACAAGTTTCTAAATCCTCATTATACATTCCAAAATTGGAATCAACAAGCCAGAGATCGTTACGACCACCTTTATTTCGTACTTGCTGCATTTTTGAACCAATATAATTTAGCTCAGCTTTAATTTTTTCTTGATTATTTCTATATATTTTCGTATAATATGACATTCCTTCGATACAAAAGGTACATCCAAAAGGACATCCACGAGTGGTTTGAATTACAGGTTGCAGTTTTCCATCAAAAAACTCATCCATCTTTCCTTCAAGATATGGAGAGGGAATTTCAGTTAGGTCTTTAATTCTTTCAACAGACGAAGTAATCATTGCTCTGTTATCAGAAGAGATGTAATGAACAGATGGTAATTCACCTTTAATATTACATTTTTTCATATCTGAACGGATTAATTCAGCTATAAGATTAGCAAAGGCAACTTCGCCTTCTCCTTTAATATGAAAATCTATTTCAGGATGATTTCTTAAAAAGATCTCTTGTTCAGATTCCACAACAGGGTAATTAGGACCGCCCATTACAACAATAGTATCGGCAGCATATTCTTTGATTCGTCTAGCTAAAACTAAAGATAATTCTGAATTCCACATATAATTACTAAAACCAATTACGTCTGGGATCTCGTTTTCTAATGCTATTGCTAATTTTTCAGGATATTTGAAAATTCTCACTGGGTTTTTGAGCTTAAGATGTTTTTCAGTAAATGTTGCAATACCACCAACTGCTGCAGGCATTGATTCAGAAGAGATTTGTTGTTGTGTGTACGTTGGATCAACTAACCAAATTTTAATTTCACATTCTTTTTCTATGTTAAGATTGATGGGTTTTGGTACATCTTTTGTTTTATTATCTACTGAATCAATTCGTATCAGTGCCATTTTCTTCTGTATTCTTAAATTTTCTAATAATATTTAACTATCGGTGATAATTTGATTAAGCCCATAATCATGTATTCATATTATAACTATTTTCCAAGAGTTTTCATAATTCTTTTTACATCTTTTAGATCATCAAAAGTATCAATATTGTATGATAATTCAATTGGCATTTTGTAAAAACCTATTCTGCCAGAAATTCTACAACCACTTTTTTTGAATGCATTATATGTAGTTGCAAATAATGCGCCATTTTCATATAATTGCTCATCCATTTTCTGGTGATTCGGTCTTTTTCTTGGATCATAATTTAAGGGTTTAACCACAGAATCTTTCTGTTTTTTCCAAAGGAATGTATAATATGAAAAGCCGCTTAGAACTGAATCATAATTTCTTTTTTTGAGTACTGTTAATGCTTCATCAATATGTTTAGAATTCCTTAAAGGAGAAGTGTTTTGGAGAATTAAAATTATATCAGGTTTATAATTTTCAGTTTTTTTTAAATGGTCCAGTGTGTGAGCTATAGATGGTTCCAATGCAATATGATCATTTGCGAGCCTTTTTGGTCGTTTAATTACTTCAGATCCTAATGATTTTGCAATTTTGGAAATTTTTTCATGATCTGTGGAAACAATAGTTCTAGTTACAAGTTTTGATTTTAATGATGCGTTAACTGTATAGTACAGTAAAGGTTTTTTGTTGATTTTTATAATATTTTTTAATGGTATTCCTTTGGAATCCCCTCTTGCCGGAATTATTGATAAGATTTCCATAAATAATGAAAAAATCAGCTATTAAAAATTTTTTCTAATGAATTCTTGGCAACAGAAAATCGTAGAAATCAATATAACTAAAAAAATCAAAAATCCATTATTGTCTGAAGATATAGTTGAATCGTATACAAAAAACGGATTTGCAATTGTGAGGAATATTGTACCTACTCAGCGAATAAATTCGCTATTAGAGAACATCTTCAAGCTTTTTTGTAAGTATTCTAAAGATTTTCAAGATTTGAAAAATCTAGAGCGACCATGGAACACAGAACTATTTCATAAAAAATTTACTGAATTTAGGAAAAAAGATCCAGAATCATTTGGGGCTATTTATGATAGCCTAAAAACAAGCACTACTTTAACTCAATTGGTTACAGATAACAAAGTTGTAGATCATATTGCAAAATTCTTAAAAATTGAACCTAGTGATTTGGCTATTTCAGAACCTATGTGCAGATTAGATGTACCAAACGATAAACGGAATGCATTAGACTGGCATCAGGAACGATCATTTTTCCCACAAAATAGAAATGGCCTAAACGGTTTAGTTTGTTGGATTCCTTTAATGGATATAACAGAAGAGATGGGACCAATTCACATTTCTTCTAGAAGCCATACTGAGGGACAATTAAAATTATCAAGTAGTGAAAAAAAAGACGCTTCTTATACCACTCAAATTCCAGTTCCAGATGAATTTATCGACAAGTATGAAGATCTTGCTGTACCTGTTAATGTTGGCGATGCTGTTTTTTTTAACATGTTATTATTTCATCGTTCTGGTCAAAATATTTCTAACAAGATTCGTTTTGCTGTACAGGCAAGGTTTCACACATCAACTGCAGATGATTTTATTCCTTTTGATCTAATTAACTATTACAATCCATTCATAAAACAAAAACTAGAAAAAAAATATGATTGTTCAGACATTCCTAACAATGAAAGACAACCTCCAGTTGCAATAAATTGAAAGCTACTGCCATAATTCAAGTAAGAATGGGCTCTACTAGATTTCCTGGTAAGGTAATGATGAAGTTAGATGAAAAATTCACTGTTCTTGATTATGTAATAAGACAACTTGGTCATTCAAAATCATTGGAAAACATCATTATTGCGACAACATATCTTGAACAAGATGATGTAATTGTACAATATGCAAGCAATAATGGATTAGCATATTTTAGAGGAGAGCCTTTAGACGTCTTAGATAGATACTACAAATGTGCAAAGGAATTTTCATTAGACACAATTGTAAGAATGACCTCAGATGCACCTTTTCTAGATCCAACAATCGTGGATAAAGTAATTTCTAAATTTCAAGAAACCGGTTGTGATTTTGCATCAAATAACATAACTAGAACTTACCCTATTGGAATTGATGCAGAAATATTTTCCTGGAAAGTATTGGAAAAAACATGGAAGGAGGCTGAATTGCCATCTGAACGAGAGCATGTTACCACATTTATGAAAAAAAATAAGGAGATCTTTAAGTTATATAATTTAGAAAATAATCAGAAAATTCCAATATATAGATTAGCAATGGATAGAAAGGAAGACTTAAAATTTTTAAGAGCAATTGCAGCTAACATCACAAAACAACCAATCTTGATGGAAGATATTTATGAATTATTTTTACAAAAACCTGAAATTCTTGATTTATGTAATGACAAAATGAGTCCTGTTGAAGGATATAGCAAATCATTAAAAGACGATAAAGAGTTTTTGAAAAAAATAAATAAAAATGGTAAGAAGGCTCATTTTAAAAGTTTTAAAGAAACTGTTAAAAATAACTAATCTGCGTTAATAACTTCTACAAGTTCAATGGGTGTTCCATCTGGATCTTCACAAAATGTTACTTTTGCGAAGCCATCAGGAGTTTGTTGAGGGGGTGCAGTAAATTTAACTCCATTTTTTATTAGATAATCATAAGTTTTTTCAAGATCATCAACAGTAAAAGCAAAATGAGATACACCGATTGTAAAAAAATCTCTGTCTTTTTTATTTCCATATGATTTAGAATTAATTAATTCAACAAGCACATTACCATTTTTAGCATAAAGTTTTGCAACTTTATTTTTAACATTTTCGTGTGCCAGCATATTATCTAGAAATTTACCTTCTTCATCTACCAATGATTTAATTTTCAAACCCAATAAGTCTCTATAGAATTTTAAAGATTTTTCCATATCAGCTACTACAATTCCTATGTGACGTACATCATTTATCATGTGTTTCAATATTGAAGATTAGTATTATAATATATTTACCAAAATCTTAGTAAAAAATGTAAAAATAGTTATTTCAAAATATTCGTAAATTTTCATTTTATCACCATCACTTGAGAGTCAGCAATCTCGATTATTTTCTCTGGTTCGTTTTTAAAAAACTCTAAAAATGCTTTCTTTATTCCCAGCATAGAATTTGTATTGTAATCATGACACACAATTCTACCCCCAGAAATCATTCTTGGCCAAAAAAATTCTAGACCATCTAAAGTGGTTTGATAAAGATTTGCGTCAAGATGAACAAATGAAAATTTTTTACTAGATACAAGTGCAGATGTTTCTGGAAATACACCTTCCAAAAAATGAACATTTTCATAGTTTGCAAGATATTTCTTAACTGATTCAACACTAGTGTCATGTAGCCATCCCTTTTGAACAAAAAGATCAACATCTTTTGTATCCGGGAGTCCTTCAAATGTGTCAAAAAGGTACAGATTTTTATTTCCTTTTAATTCACAAATGAGTTTTGCTGTTCCTCCTTTATAGACACCGATTTCCGCTATATCTCCTGCAAGATCTTTAACCACCTTGAGTGATGAATAAAGAGTATAATTTTCTTCATTGTCTGCACCACGATTATCACCTATCTCTTTCATTATTTTGAGAAATTTTGAATCGTATTTCTCATACATCTGTTCTGCAAATAACAATGAATGAAAGTAATGTATGTTTACAAAACCTAATTTTTTTAAGTGTGGAAATATTTCATAACGTACTGAACTTGAAATTATTATACATATATCCTTCGATAATGATTTTAATTCTTCGATAGAAATAATTTTTACGCCGTAAAGTGCTTTGCCCCATTTCTGAGAATTGGTATCACAAAAAAGCATTTGATTTTTATTAACTCCTTTTTCAATTAGATTAAATAACACACGTACGCCTCTGCTTGCTGCACCATAAAGAATAATCTGCTTATTTTTATTTTTATTAACAAACTCAAAAATATCATTTTTTATATTATTTTCTTTCATATCGCATCTTCTTTTTCTTAATTTTATATTTCCTGTAATTCTCTTTTTATGGGATATACGCTCCATCCTGTCTCTGGCGAATATTTTTCGAAATAAATCTGAATAGCTCTTCTTTCAACATCTTTTGTTATGTACCTGACACCATGACCTGCGTGTGGACCATCGTGAAAGATAATTGCTGAGTTATAGAGATTATATGGCTCAAAAATCATTTTAGACTCGTCTTCTTCAGGAGTCACATATGTTCCTCCAGGATCTCCCTTTTTCCAGTTCTTATTAAAATAAAGCATTAGAATCAGTGTACTAGGTCCAACATTATGAATATGGGGTAGCTGATATCCTCCCCTTGTTAAAAGAGTAAACGCAAAATGTTTTACTCTATTAACAGGAACGCCAGAAAATTTTCTAATATTAGATAAGAATTCTTCAGAAAATAAGTAATGATGAAATTGGTTCCAAGATTCACTAAAATTGGGATCTTCTATATCGTTTGAAATTTGATCGGGATGTTGTCCTGTCCACCATTTTCGATAAGCTGATTTATCATCAGTTGATACAAAAGACCAACTCTCATCTTTTTTGGGATAAGTTTCATATAATTTTTCGTAGAAATCACTCATACAGAATTCCTCAACAAATCCCCATTTCGTAGGTTTTTTCTCCTGAAAAGTTCTAGCATGAGCAAAAATATTCTTCCAGTTAATAATTTCCGAATTTTTAGTAGTCATTTTTAATTAGAATCCTGTTGCTTACGTTCAAGCTCAGAAATTTTATAGATAATTGCAGTTAGATATCGCTTATATAATTTTTTTATCAATGGTGACAAGAATTTTGCTTTAAGTGACAATTTCAGATTAGCATCAAATTTAATCTGGCTTCCTTGATCATTTTTATCGCATATTATTTTAACGGTACTACCTTTTGCAGGTCCATCAAGTATTTCTGTGAACAACTCTTTATCTGATATTATCTTGTGGCGTGATTTCTGAACGAACGGAGATTTGATTAAAGTAGAAAATATGATTATTTCTTCGGTAATAATTTCATTATTTTGCCGCTCTAATATTTTAACTTCTTTTATTTGGTTAGGAAAAAACTTTTGATAATACTTAAAATCAGTTATAAAACTCATCAATTTTTTAGGTTCAACAGTAGAATTGATTGAAAATTGTAAATTTGTCATGATGATTTTGTAAAATCTTATGTTAAATATACATCGCTATAAATTTTAACCTATTTTTCAAACTGATTAATTTTGTTGATATATTCGTCCGCTAACATGTCAAGTGAGGATTCATATTTTTTAATAAATTGCTTAACTTTGTCCTCACTAATTTCAACATTTAATAAATTTCCATCATGATAAAAATATTTAAGGCAATCTGAGCCAAACCCACCCAGATCAAAATGAATGGAATTAGCCTCAAGCAAATTCAAGAATTTATCAACATCAGACGCATTAACTTTAGTTTGTAATGATGATCTAATGGCAGCGGGTAATTCCTCAATAGATTGTAGCTTATACACAGATGGCAAAATAGAATAACAAAAGTCAGATAAAATTATTGTCGGTTTTTTGTGTATCGCCGCTTCTAGTCCAGCTGCACCACGTATTGTGATTACTAAGGAACATTTTTTCAAAACATCTTCTGATTTAACGGAATGATGAAGAAATTGAACGTTAGGAATAGATAAAATTTCTTTATAAAAAGAAATATCTCTCCATTCTCTTGTGACCTGAGTTGGATGTTCCTTTACACATAGCCTATAGCCAATAGGCAAAGATTTTGAAATATGTTTGATTATTTCTATTTGATTTGTATTAAATGGTGAACCAATAAATAATTCTCGCTCAGGCATTTGATGCAATGGAAAATAGATAAAAGGTGCACTATCATCTACTACTTTTAAAAGATTATTATCCATGAAATTACTACGAATTCTTTTTTTATTAATGCCACCAAAGTAATTTGATAGCGTTTTCAGTTTGGTGTGACCATAGTAATCATAGTTATTTTTTGCAGCTGTATTCTTTGAAAGAAGAAAATCAAGCCCTGCATTAATTTTTGGTAGTTTTGATTGTCCAACAGAGCCTAATTGTTGTTCGTGCTCCTTTCTAAACTCAAGTTTCTTCCAATATTTTTCAAGTTCGTCAAAATCTCTATTTGATGATTCTAACTCTTCTATAGTTCTCTTATCATCAAGAATGTTTGGTTCTTCCGATATGATACATCTGTTAGCAAAAACTGAAGTTGCAAAAATCAATGGTTTTACACCCAATGCTCTACACATTTGATAAAAAAGTTCATGATGATGAAATGAAGTTTTAAGAGATATTAGAAATTTGGGTTTAATTTCTAGAATTTTTTCAAAAAATTTACATTCATCTTCTAAAATCGAAAGAATTTCTTCCCTAGAAAACTTGTAAAATTCATTATATTCATTGAATATTCTTTCATTCCCGGCAAGAAGCCAAAGATTGATGTTATATTTCTCTTCAAAAGAAGCAAGATATTGCATGTCTATTTTTCTTCGTGATTTAGTTATACCGTCGTGAAAAAACCAAATTTTCTTAAAATCTACTAATTTTTGTTTTTGATAAAATGATTTTTTCCTATCTGGAACATCAAAAATTCCATAGAATTCACCATTAATTTTTTTTTGTAATGAATTAGCTAATAAAAAGGATAAAAAATCTCCCTGATCCCAGAAAATTATTTTTTCTGTTTGCATGTCTGATGAATTCATTGTATCAATAAATCTTATACATTTCTAGCAAATTATTACTTGAAAACACAATTACTTCATAATTTTGTTGCATAAATATTTCCGGCAATTCTGTTTGAAAGTCTACTAATGTCTCCATTTCGAAAAATTGAACACTTAAACCCATTTCTTTTCAAAAGATCCAATAAATCATCTAGTTTGAATTTTTTATTCCAAATTGTATATTCCAATTTTATTCTGTCAATATCTTTTATGTCCTCATCCGTAAGATAGAATTCGCATTCCTTGCAATCCATTTTAAGTAAATCAATATGCTTAATACCAAACTTTTTTCGAGCAGTTTCCAATTTGTAGCCGTCCACCAATTCAATTTTGGAATTTTTATCTTGATTATCAGAGACAAATGATGCACCAAAAGTGCCAGATTCATCATCACCAGATACATAAAATTTCAGTTGTTCATCTTCACCAATTGCAGCATTAATTGGAACAATTTTTTCAGATAGAGTTGGATTTAGACTCATATTTTTTTTAAAAAATTCAAAATGCCTTTTTAAAGGCTCAAATGCAAATACTTTTGCACCCATACTAGCAAAATATAATGGCGTATCACCACATTCAGCACCAACGTCTACTACGATTTTATCATTCCAATTAATTTTGGGATTTATTGAGTGTATTTCTCTCACAAAAGTTTCAATAATTGTGTTTCCGGGATGGATTGAATCTAAAAAAAATCTAACTCCATTTGATGTAATAATTATTTTTTTATCATTTTCAGAGATTATTCTATAGGTTTGCTTTCGAATATCTGTAAACGAAACATCATTTAGAAAATTTGCACAATGTCTACTTCCATAGTGAAGTAATTCCAATAAGTTAGCATCCTCAAATGACAATTCTTTCAGCGAAATCCTAAATTTGCTGTTTTCATCTAATGAAATATCTAAATTTCCTGATGAGTCTAATGAATAAGAAATTGCATAGGTTAAACAGGCAAGCAAGTCTCTAAGCGAATCAAACTTAGTTCTAGGAATTTCAATAATTGTGTTATTTATTTTAATTTTGTATTTAGATTTTCCAAACAAAATTGAACAGATTAACGAAACTTTGTTCTCAACTACTGAAATGAAAGGTAATACAAAATAAACTAATCCTAAATTTTCTTTAAATGTCAAATTTTCCCTTCCCTACATAATTGTAATTTATTACTGCTAATGTAATTGCATGAACAGTATTCCCTAAAACAAAAGCAATTGTAACACCAATTATACCGTAAAGTATTCCAAGAAATATAGTTGCAGTTAATATTACACATAAATGCACTGAGTTTGCGACTATTAAAAATCTACTTTTTTCAAGTGCCAGAATTTTTGAGAATAAAATTACAGATATAGTAGTTGGGATTACAGCAAAAGAGGCAATCTGTATTGGAATAATGGATTCGCTAAATTTTGTAAAGAAATTTTCAATAAAAAAAGGAGAAAAGAAAAATCCTGCGAATGTGATTATAATAGAAATTAAGATTAAAAAAATTTTTAATTTAACATTTTTTTCTCCACTTACATCCTTAGGTAGTAAATACTTGTATGAAATAGAAGAAATAATCATCATGATTGTAAAAAATTGAAGTGTCAATGCAAAGTTGCCCAATACCGTAAAACCTAATATTGGCACGACAATAATTTTATCAATGTCTCTTCGAAAAACTGAAATGAGGTAAATCATATGAGTATTAATTATGAATTCTTTTTTTGGTTTTAATAACGAGAGATCAATTTTATAATGTCGTAATTCTTTATAAAAAATAGGAA
>Ga0310121_10002126_pt1 | contig 19276 bp, 17 predicted proteins | sample CB27_Tmax_986_MG_FD_203504 | JGI IMG/M metagenome (GOLD analysis project Ga0310121, IMG submission 203504) | Marine microbial communities from Western Arctic Ocean, Canada - CB27_Tmax_986 | ecosystem: Environmental > Aquatic > Marine > Oceanic | place: Canada: Western Arctic Ocean | collected...
GTGGTGGATCCGATGATCTCGTGCGCCGCGCGTGGCCGCACCGTGTGGTGCCGCTCCTGCGCGGAGGGGTTGGCCTCCACCTGCGAGAACGCGGGTGAGGCGGGACCGCAGCGCGTCGGCGGAGAGCCGATGGCGCACGGACTCACGATCGGCTATCACCGCTCCCTGCCGGGCGGCTGGGGGGAGCGGCTGCTCGCGCACGACTCCCAGCTCCACGCCGTCCTGCCCGCGCTCTCCGACCGGATCGCCGTGCTGGTCGAGCCGCTCTCGATCGGGATGCACGCGGCGCTCCGGCAGGCGCCCCGGCCCGGCGACGCGGTGCTCGTGATCGGCAGCGGTCCGATCGCGCTCGCCACCGTGTGGGCGCTGCGCGCGACCGGCTTCGAGGGCCAGGTGGTGGCGCAGACCAAGCGCGCGCACGAGGCGGAGCTGGCACGGGCGCTGGGAGCCAACGCCGTGGTGGCACCGGGGGAGACCGCCCGCCAGGCGCTGATCGAGAGCGGCGCGCAGGCGTACCTACCGATCGTCGGCCCCGAGGTCTACGCCGGCGGCGGCTTCCCGCTGATCTACGACTGCGTGGGCAGCAAGGAGAGCCTCGATCAGACGCTCCGATTCGCGACGGCGCGCGGCCGCATCGTGCTGCTCGGGTGCGCTGCGCAGCTCTCCAAGCTCGACCTCACCTTCCTGTGGGCGCGCGAGCTGGACGTGAAGGGGTTCGTGGGGTACGGGACGGAGCGGTGGCGTGGGCGCGACGCGCACACCTTCGAGGTCACCCAGGAGCTGCTGGTCGAGACCGGTGCGCCGGTCGAGCGCATGGTCACCCACCAGTTCCCGCTCGGGCAGTTTCGCGACGCGCTGCGGGCGGCCGCGAACCGGCGGAGGACCGGCTCGATCAAGGTGCTGCTCGATCCGAGAGCCTGAGGACCGCTCCTACTTACTCACGTCCACCACGATGCGCCGCGGCGATTCGACGTGGAAGGCGCGAAAGGGATTGGGCGAGCGGAGCGCGGCCGCAAGCGTGGTCACCGCCTCGAAGTCGCAGGTCAGGTAGAGCCGGAGTACGTTCTGCAACCGGGCGGGTCCACAGGACGATGGGTCACGGTCGGACGTCGGTCCTGCGTGTGGGCGTCGAGCGGCTCCAGGCGGATCTTGAGCCAGGGGCAGGCGCTCTCACGGCGCGGGCGCGCCCCCTGCGGAGGCCGGGTGCATCACGTCGACCGCCAGGCGCGGGGGAGCGCGCAGCTCGGCCAGGCGCACCAGGCCGCTGTCGGCCGCCGCCGGCTCCTTGGCCAGGACGTTCCCGCTCCAGGGCAGGTTGAGGACGATCTGCGTCCGGTCGATGCCCATCAGCTCCACGTCCGAGAGCGGCCGGATCTCGAGGGGTGGGCCTGCCTCGGGCCCGCGCGCAGCTCCGGCCGGTGGCTCCCGCTCCGCTTCCCCGTTCCCGCACCCCGCGGCGAGAACGAGCAGGAGGAGGGCGGCGAGGAGCGGGCGTGAAGTGCGAAGATCCTGGTCGGACATGGACTCGTTCCATGGGTGAGAACAGCTCGGGCGCTCCGAACTACCCCGCGGGCCGCCGCGCGGTGCGAGGGAGGAGCAGGCGCCGTGCCGGCGCGGCTCAGAGCGGAAGCCGGATGATCTCCGGGTGGGCCAGCGAGGATGGGCGCGAGCCGTCCACCTCGATCCCCTCGAGCTTGAGCAGCGCCGCCTTGCGACCGATTCCCCCGGTGAATCCCACAAGGCGTCCGTCCGCCGCGACCACGCGGTGGCAGGGAACCACGATCGCGATCGGATTGGCGCCGACCGCCTGTCCGACCGCGCGCGCCCTGCTCAGGTCCTCCCCGATTTCCTGGGCCACCTCGCCGTACGTAGCGACCCGACCGTGGGGGATCCTGAGCAGCCGCTCGTACACGTGCCGTTGGAAGGGAGTGGCGGGGCTCAGGTCCAGCGGGAGATCGAAGTTCCGGCGCTCGCGCGCGAAGTACTCGCGGAGCGCTGCGATGGTCGCGTCCAGATGCGGGGGCGGTGGAGTGGAGTAGAGCGCCTCGCCGGGGTGGGCGTGGCCGAGCTCGGGATCCGGCTCGGAGCGGAAGTCGATCCGGCGCACGCCCGACTCCGTCACCCACACCCGGACGGTTCCCACCACGGGATCGGTGACCTCGCCGGACCAGACCGGGACGGGATTCAGCGGCTGCCCTCCGCCTGTGAAGGTGCCTGCCCCACGCGCTTGAGCGCCTCCTGGAGCGCGTCGAATCCGAGCAGCGCGCACTTGATCCGCACCGGGAACTTGCTCACCCCCTGGAGGGCGCGCAGGTCGCCGAGCCCCCGGTCGCGCGCGGCCTCCGGATCGCCGTGCATCATGCGGGTGAAGCGGGCGGCGAGGGCGTCCGCGTCCGCGAAGCGCCGCCCCTGGAGGAGTCCGGTCATCATCGAGACCGCAGCCTGCGAGATCGAGCATCCCGAGCCGATGAAGCGCGCGCTCTCGATCACGTCGCCCTCGACCTTGAGCTGGAGCCGGATCTCGTCCCCGCACACCGGATTGGCCATGTGCACCTCGACCGTCTTGTCGGGGAGGTCCCCGCGGTTCCGCGGATGACGGTAGTGGTCCAGGATGAGGTGCTGATACAGGGAGCTGAGGGGAGGCTGGTCCATGAGCGGGGCCCGCGCGTCCTGCGAGGTCAGCCGAAGATTCCGCGCACGAGGGAGAGTCCGGCCACCAGCCGGTCCACGTCCTCGGTCGTGTTATAGAAGGAGAACGAGGCGCGCGCGGTGGCCGAAACGCCGAAACGGCGCATGACGAGCTGCGCGCAGTGGTGCCCCGCGCGGATCGCGATCCCATCGGAATCCAGGATGGTCGCGATGTCGTGCGGGTGGGCGTCGCCCAGGGTGAAGGAGATCACGCCCGAGCGCTCCTCGAGCCGCCGCGGGCCGAGCGCTTGGAAGCCCGGCACCTCGACGAGCTGCTCGAGCGCGTAGCCTAGCAGCTCGCGCTCGTGCGCGGCGATTCGCTCCATCCCGATCCCGTCCAGATACTCTACGGCCACGCCCAGCCCGACCGCCCCTGCGATATCCGGAGTTCCGGCCTCGAACTTGTGCGGGAGGTCGGCCCACGTGCTTGCCTCGCGCTCGACGATCCGGATCATCTCGCCTCCAGCCTGGAAGGGCGGCATGGCCTCGAGCAGGGTGCGGCGCGCCCACAGCACCCCGATTCCGGTCGGACCGCACATCTTGTGGCCGCTGAACGCGTAGGCGTCGCAGCCGAGGGCAGCCATGTCGAGCGGCAGGTGGGGCACGGCCTGGGCGCCGTCGACGACCACTACCGCGTCCGCGCGCGCGCGCACCGTGCGCACGATCTCGGCGATGGGATTGATGGTCCCGAGCGCGTTCGAGACGTGCATCAGGCTCACCAGCCGCGTGCGCTCGGAGAGCAGCGACGGCAGCTCCTCTAGCCGGAGCTTCCCCTCGTCGTCCAGCTCGAGCCAGCGCAGCACCGCGCCCGTGCGGCGCGCCACGAGCTGCCAGGGAACGATGTTCGAGTGGTGCTCCATCCCGGTGAGCAGGATCTCGTCGCCCGGGCGCAGGAACTCGAGCCCCCAGCTGAACGCCATCAGGTTGAGCGACTCGGTCGTCCCGCGGGTGAAGATCACCTCGCCGGGATCCTCCACCCCGATGAAGCGTCCGATCCGCGCACGTGCCCTCTCGTACGCGAGCGTGGCCCGCCGGGAGAGCTCGTGGATCCCGCGATGGACGTTGGCGTTGTCGCGCGTGTAGTACTCGAGCGTCGCGTCGAGCACCGCGCGCGGCTTCTGGGACGTCGCGGCGTTGTCGAGATAGACCAGCGGGTGCCCGTTGACCGTCTGCGCCAGGATCGGAAAATCCCCGCGCAGCGTCGTGGGGTCGATGCCGGCCCCCGAGGGAACGGACGCGGTAACTGCCGATGGAGTCATACCTACCCTATACCTGGACGAAGATCTTGCCGTCGCGCACCTCGACCGGAAACGTCCTCACGGGACGGATCGCAGGGAGCTGCACGGCGCGCCCGGTGCACACGTCGAACTTGGCGCCGTGGTAGATGCACTCGAGGCGCGCGCCGTCGAGCTCTCCGTCCGACAGAGGATAATCCTGATGGGTGCAGCGGTCGAGCAGCGCGTAGACGTCACCCTTCACGTTCGCGAGGACGATCCGCTCGGTGCCCGCCTCCACGCCGAGGAGCCGCCCCGGCTGGCATTCCTCGAGGGCGGCCACCCGGACCCATTCAGGCATGGACGCCGATACGGAGCTTCTCCTCGATCACCCGGTTGACCTTGGTGGACACGCTTCCGAGCGGCAGCCGCTGCATCACCTCGCCCAGGAACCCGATCACCACCAGCCGCTCCGCCTGGTCGTGCGTCAGCCCGCGGCTCATCAGATAGAAGAGCGACTCCTCGTCGAGCTGTCCGACGGACGCGCCGTGCGAGCACTTCACGTCGTCGGCGTTGATCTCGAGCTTCGGGAGTGAGTCCGCGCGCGCGTGCTCAGAGAGGATCAGGTTCCGGTTGGTCTGATAAGCATCGGTCTGCTGCGCCCCCTTGGCCACCCGGATCACGCCCCGGAAGACCGAGCGGCTCGCGCCGTCCAGCGCGCCCTTGTAGAGCAGATCGCTCCGTGCCGCCGGAGCGACGTGGTCCTGGCTGGTGTTGTGGTCGAAGTGCTGGTCGCCGTCGCCGAAATAGAGCCCGAGCATGTTGCTCTCGGCGCCCGGACCGAGCAGCCGTGCGTTCAGATCCACCCGGGTGGTGCTTGCGCCCAGGCTCACATTCAGCGTATCGAGGGTGGCGTCGCCCTCCGCGAGGGTGCGCTGCGCGGCCTGGTAGAAGGCGCCCCGCCCGAGCCTCTGCACGGAGACGTACCGCACCCGCGCTCCGTCCCGTGCGATCACCTCGACCGCGGTGGAGGTGAGCGTGGTCTCGTCCAGATCGTCCGAGAGCGCCTCGTCCACGTAGGCCAGCTCGCTGGTGGGCTCCGCCACGATTAGCGTCCGGGAGAAGTAGGCCGCACCGGGCTCGGAGTACCAGCGGGTCACCCGCACCGGGTGCTCCAGGCGCACCCCCCGTGGGACCCAGAGGAACACGCCGTCGGTCCAGAGCGTGGCGTTGAGCGCCTGGAGCTTCCCCTCCTCCGGTGGCACCGCCTGGGTGGCCAGATGCTCGCGGAGCAGCTCGGGATGGGCGCTCACCGCCTCACGGAGCGACATCAGCACGACGCCGCGGGAGGTCAGGTCCGTGCGGATGTCTGTGTGCACCACGCATCCGTCCGCGAGGACCAGATGGCCGGCCGTGTCCTCGTCCTCCTCCATCGCGCGCCGGAGCAGGAGGGGCCAGGCGCGCGGGTCGTCAGGCAGCGGCTCCGCGTCGGGGATGCGCAGCGCGTCGAGCGGCAGCTTGTGGGCGAGGTCGGTGTGGCGCCACTCCTCGTGGTGCGTGTCGGGCATCGGTGTGGCCTCGTACACGCGCCAGGCGTGCATCCGCCGCTCGGCGAGCCAGGCCGGCTCGTGGGCGGCCAGCCGCTCGACCGCCTCCCGGTCAAGCCTGCCGCCCGCGCCCCACCTCTGCCCGACCCGATCTGCAACCGCCTCAGCCATGCACATTACCCAACGGAGCCCTCCATCTCCATCTCGATCAGGCGATTCAGCTCCACCGCGTACTCGAGCGGCAGCTGCTTGGCGATCGGCTCGATGAACCCGCGGACGATGAGCGCCATCGCCTCCTCTTCGGTCATCCCGCGGCTCGTCAGATAGAAGAGCTGTTCCTCCCCGATCTTGGAGACGGTGGCCTCGTGGCCGACGTTGGCGGAACGCTCCTCAATCTCGATGTACGGGTACGTGTCGCTGCGCGCGGTCTCGTTGATCAGGAGCGCGTCGCACTCGACGTTCGAGCGCGAGGCGGTCGAGCCCTCGTAGACCTTGCACAGGCCACGGTACGTGGCCCGCCCTGTCCCCTTGGAGATCGACTTCGAGACGATCGTCGACGTGGTCCGCGGCGCGGCGTGCACGACCTTGCCGCCCGTATCCTGGTGCTGGCCGTCGCCCGCGTACGCGATCGAGAGGATCGACCCGTGCGCCCCCTCGCCGATTAGGTAGCAGGACGGGTACTTCATGGTCGCCTTGGAGCCGAGATTCCCGTCCAGCCACTCCATGGTCGCGCCCGCGTTCACCAGCGCGCGCTGGGTCACGAGATTGTACATGTTGCGCGACCAGTTCTGGATCGTCGTGTAGCGGAAGTGTGCGTCCTTCGCGATCACGATCTCGATCACGCCCGAGTGGAACGACTCGGTCGTGTAGGCCGGCGCCGTGCACCCCTCGATGTAATGGGCGCGGCTTCCCTCGTCGGCGATGATCAGGGTGCGCTCGAACTGCCCCATGCGCTCCTGGTTCACGCGGAAGTACGCCTGGAGCGGGGTATCGAGATGCACGCCCTTGGGGATGTACACGAACGAGCCGCCCGACCAGACCGCCGAGTTCAGCGCGGCGAACTTGTTGTCCGCCGGGGGGATCACGGTGGCGAAGTGCTTCCGGAACAGCTCGGGATGCTTCCGGAGCCCGTCCTCGATCGAATCGAAGATGACCCCCTTGTCGTCCCACTCCTTCTTGAGCGAGTGGTAGACCATCTCGGACTCGTACTGCGCGCCGACCCCCGCCAGGACCTTCTGCTCGGCTTCGGGAATGCCGAGCTTCTGGAAGGTGTCCTTGATGCTCTCGGGCACGTCGTCCCAGGAGTTCATCATGCGGTCCTGGGGGCGCACGTAGTAGTAGATCTGGTCGAGCACGTTCTCGAGATCCGACAGGTCCGAGCCCCAGGTCGGCATGGGCTTCTTCAGGTAGATCCGGTACGCCTTGAGCCGGAAGTTGAGCATCCACTCCGGCTCCTCCTTGTGCGTGGAGATGGCGCGCACGACCTCCTCCGAGAGCCCCGGCTCGGTGCGGAACACCGGCTGGTCCACCGTGCGGAAGTCGTACTTGTTCTGATCGAGATCAAGCCGCTCGACGACTGCGTTGTTAGGCATTGCTACCTCTCGGCGACGGCCTTCTCTTCGGCCTCTCGCCAGCTCGAGTATCCTTCCTCTTCAAGCCAGATCGCGACCTCCGGGCCACCGGAGCGAACGATCCGGCCGTCCACCATGACATGGACCATGTCCGGCGTGATGTAATCGAGCATGCGCTGGTAGTGCGTGATCAGCAGCACCGACATGGTCGGATCCTCCCGGCGCAGCGTGTTCACGCCGCGTGCAACCACCTTGAGCGCGTCGATGTCGAGCCCGGAATCGGTCTCGTCCAGGAGAGCGAGCTTGGGCTTGAGCACTGCCATCTGGAGGATCTCGTTCCTCTTCTTCTCGCCGCCACTGAAGCCGTCGTTGACCGGCCGCTCCGCGAAGGAGGGGTCCACGCCGAGCAGCTGCATGCGGTCGAGCAGGAGGTCTTGGAAGTCGAAGAGGTCCAGCTCCTCCCCCTCGGCCAGCCGCGACTGCATCGCCGTGCGCAGGAAGTTCGCGATCGACACCCCGGGGATCTCGACCGGATACTGGAAGGCGAGAAAGAGACCGGCGCGGGCCCGCTTGTGCGGCTCCATCTCGAGCAGGGAGCGACCCTCGAACGTGACCGTGCCGGCCGTGGTCTGGTACCCGGGATGCCCGGTCAGCACCTTTGCCAGCGTGCTCTTGCCCGAGGCGTTGGGGCCCATGATCGCGTGGACCTCGCCCAGCGGGAGCTCGAGGTCGACCCCCTTGAGGATCTCCGGCTCCTCGTCGGCGACCTTGGCGTGAAGACTCTCGATTCTGAGGATCGGGGTACCGGGCATTTCGGATCCTAAGGCACCCGCGTAAACGGGCTTATCTAGAATGATTCCAAGTCTCAGCAAGCTATCTGGAGCGGGAAAGAGCGTCAACCCGATCGGGGCGTGCGTGGCGGGGGGATGGGATGGAAGGAGCTGGTCCCCCTCGCGTTCGCCCTGCGCAGGGAGCACATCGTCCAGGTCAACCGCCGGGCCGTGCTGATCACGGAATCCGGCAGGAGGCTCTCTTCCTCGGTGAGCCCCTCCGCCACTACATCGAGGACATCGTTCCGGTGAAGCGCGGGGAGGAGCCGAGGCTCCGCTCCAGGTGAACGCGGTGAACCTGGAAACCGGGGTGACCGAATGGTTCGGTTCGGGAGCCGACACGAACGTCTCCCTGGTGGACGCCCTCTACGCGAGCGCCGCGCTCCCCGTCTTCTATCCACTTCTATCCACCCGCGCGCGTGAACGAGCGCGGGTACGTGGATGGGGGGTACCGAGCACACCCTTCCCGCTCCACCGCGCCGCGGAGCTCGGGGCGACCGGGATCGTCGGCGTGGACGTCGGCTCCGGCAAGCAGAGCCACCCGCACCGGCTGCTCGCGCAGAGGATGCTCGCGATCCACATGCGTGTGTTCTCGATCATGTCGTGGCGGAATCGCTCGAACATGGTCACGCACTGGACGGAGCCGCCCCTCTCTCTTCGTGCGCCCGCGGCTCGGGGGATACCAGACGTTCGACTTCGAGAACGTCCAGTACTTCTTCGAGGAGGCGCGCGCGGCGCTGCTCGGGGAGGGGCCGAGCAGGCACGTGGAAGGGTGGGGAGCGCTGGAGGGTAGCGGGCGCTGGAGGCTCCCGTCGCCGGCTCTTCGCTCACAGCCCGGCGGCGAGCGCTCGCACGATCCCGTCGATCGCCTCGCGCACGGTCGCCACCGGCAGGTTGGAGCCGTTGACCAGGATCGCGAGTGCGATCTCCCGGCCGCGCGCGTCGACGAGGTAGCCGGCGAGGGTGGCCACGTTGGTGAGCGTGCCGGTCTTGGCCCAAACGCGTCCCTCGAGGCCGGCGAGCCGCGTCTCGAGCGTGCTTTCCTCCTCCCCCGGTTCCGGGAGCGCGGCTCGGAAGGCTTCGCCCCACGGCCGGCCGCGCGCGTACGCCAGCAGGCGCACCAGCGCGCGCGGGGTGAGGAGGTTCTGCACCGAGAGACCGGAGCCGTCCACGACGCGCACGTCCTGCGCAGGAACCCCCACCACGTCGGTCACGTGGGCGCGTGCGGCGGCGGTGCCCTCGCGCCACCCGGCGCGCCCCGCGGGACCGGCCTGCGGGAGCTCGCCGACACCACCGGCGCCGGCACCCCCGACCGTCCGGATGATCTGCTCGGCGATCCAGTTCTGGCTCGCCTCGAGCGTGGTCTCGACCACCTCCAGCAGCGGGGGGGAGGCGACCACGCCGAGCAGCCGCGCGGCCGGGCACGGGGGAAGGCTGCCCGTGGTGCAGCCGCCGGCGAGCGGCTCGCCCGTGCTCCAGGCGATCCGCCGGCCGCTCCCGGTCGCCACGCCGCGCGCCGCGAGGGCGCGGTCGAGGGCCGCCGCGGCCTGCCGCACGGGATCGCGCGTCGCGACCACGAGCGTGTCGACATGGCCGGCCGCGACCGTACCCTCCAGCGCGAGCGCGCGCGACTCGGGGAGCCACCCGACCTCGACCCGAAGCGGCGAGTCCGCCGCGGTGTCCGCGACGGTCACGAGCCGGGAGCGCACGAACTCATCCTCGCCGAGCGGCCACCAGCGGACCGCGACCGGATCGCCCGGAGCGGAGCCGCCGCGCAGCTCGATGCGCGTCTCGCCCTCGGCGAGCGCGAGCGCGCCGCCCGAAGCGCCGGCTGGGACGGAGAGGTCCTCGACCATCCAGCTCGGGGGCACGCTCGTCGAATCCCACGTGGATGCGTCCACGACGAGGGCGCCCGTGACGCGTACGGCGTAGAGCTCGCCGAGCGATCCGGCGAGGGAGTCGAGCGGCGCGACGTCGCTGTCCCACCAGCGCGTCGAGAAGGTCGGATCGCCGCTGGCGCTGAGGACCAGGTCGGCCGAGTCGGGTGCCCCCGTGCTCCAGAGCCCGGTCTCCCAGCGGAAGTCGGGGCCGAGCAGGTCGAGCGCGACGACCGCAGTGAGCAGCTTCATCGCGGAGGCGGGGATCATGCGCCGCTCAGGCTCGTGCGCGAGCAGGGTGTCGCCGGTCGCGAGGTCCACGGCGAGCACCGCCCACTGGGCTCCCACGAGCGGCTCGGCGGCGATTGCCGCGAGCGGCTCGGCGACTGGACGGGGCGCCGCGGGTGCGGATGCGCACGCGCTGCTGGCGGCGTATCCTGCGATGGCCGCCAGAGACCACCGGCACGATCGGAGGTGCGTCCCGACCCTCCCCCGGGGCCGCGCCTGCGCGCGGCTCATCCCGCCCGTCCCCGCACCTCGCGGCGCAGGAAGCCGTCCAGCGCGCACGCGAGCGGCCCCCGGCTGCGCAGCTCCGAGGGGGTCAGTCCCGTCTCACGGCGGAACGCCCGTCCGAGCGCGGATGCCGACGAGTAGCCGAGCCGGAAGGCCGCGTCCTGCACGCTCCGGTCCGGATTCGTGATCAGACGGGCGGCGCCGAAGAGCCGGCCCCAGAGGAGGAGTCGGGCCGGGGTGGGGAGCCTCCGGTCGTGCAGCTCGCGCGCAAGGGCGGCCGGGGTGAGGGCGAACGCTTCCGCCATCTGGGTGACGCAGGGAGAATCCTCGGCGTGCTCGATCGACCAGCGCAGGCACTCGATTCCCAGCGGGTGCAGTTGGCCGTGGAGCGCCCCGGTCAACCCGAGCGCCGCTGCCCCGGCCAGGGCTCCCGCCACCGCACGCCGGGTCTCCGTCGGCTGGTCCGTGGTCCCGGTCAGGATCACGCCGTCGATCTTCAGCCGGCCGAGCTCGAAGAGGTCGAGCTCGCGGTCGGAGAAGTCCGCGTACACGACGCTCGCGAGCGGAGGCATGCGGCGACGCAGCCGCTGGAGCCCGGGAAGGGTGAGAGCACGCGTCGGATGGTAGATGTCCACGACGCAGCCGTCTACCGGCCCCGTCATGACCACCTCCCAGAACTCGTTCACGCTCCCGCACTCGAGCAGCGTGTGTTGATCGGCGAGGGCTGCGCTCAGACGGGCGGCCGCTCGGGGATCGGGCTGCAGAACGGCGAGACGGGCCAATGTGCTCTCAGGGGCCCGGTGAAACGGGGCAGAAGCGCGAAGATGTCGATCGGCCGGGAGGGCCGGCAAGAGAATCTCTTCCCGCTCCTCCGGGTACGGCATCCGCCTCCACCACTGCTCCCCCCTCTGGCCCGACTCGCGTGGCGAAGCGCCATCCTCGCTCCTCGGCTCGTTCCTCGGCTCGCTCCCGGGCTCCCTCCTCGGCCGGGTCCGGGGGCTCCTCCGGGACCGACCCGCACGCTCTCTCGGCGGGCGAGGCCGCCGACGAGATCGAGCGGCTGCGGAGCGAGATCCACCACCACAACTACCTCTATCATGTCGAGGCGCGTCCGGAGGTCGGGGACGAGGAGTACGACCGGCTCTTCCGCAGGCTCGAGGAGCTCGAGGAGGCGCATCCGGATCTGATCACGGCCGACTCCCCCACCCAGCGCGTCGGGGGTGAGCCGCAGCCGGAGTTCGAGACGGTCGACCACACCGCGCCGATGCTCTCGCTGGACTCGACGCAGGACGAGGCGGAGGTGCGCCGCTTCGACGAGCGTATCCGGCGGGGCGTGGACGGCCCGGTCGAGTATCTGCTTGAGCCGAAGCTGGACGGGGCGTCCATCGAGCTCGTGTACGAGCGGGGCCGGCTCGTGCGCGCGGTCACCCGGGGCGACGGCAGGCAGGGGGAGGGGGTGACCGAGAACGTGAAGACCATCCCCACCGTCCCGCTCCGGCTTCGTGAGGCGGAGCGGCCGGCCCCGGAGATGCTCGCCGTGCGCGGCGAGGTGCTCATGTACATCTCGGACTTCGAGGCCTTCAACGAGCGGCTGGTCGAGTCCGGCGCGGAGCCGTATGCCTCGCCGCGCAACTCGGCGGCCGGCGCGATCCGGCAGCTCGACTCGCGCCTCACAGCCGAGCGCCGGCTCGACTGCCTCGCCTTCGACGTGCTCGCGGTGCGCGGGGCGAGCTTTCGCAAGGATCTGGACGGGGTGGAGGCGCTCCGGCAATGGGGCTTCCGCGTGCCGGCCGGAGTGGAGGTGATGGGCACGCTCGAGGAGGTGCTCGCCTACCACCGAAGCTGGGCGGAGCGGCGCGACGAGCTTGACTACGAGATCGACGGGGTCGTGATCAAGCTGAACGACCTGGACGACCGCGCGGACATGGGTACCACCGCGCACCACCCGCGCGGGGCGCTCGCGTACAAGTTCGAGTCGCGGAAGGAGGTCACGCGGGTCGAGCGGATCGCCGTCTCCGTCGGACGCACCGGCGTGCTCACCCCGGTCGCGCTGCTGATCCCGGTCCAGGTGGGCGGCGTCACGATCTCGCGCGCGTCGCTCCACAACCGGGAAGAGGTGCGCAGGAAGGACGTGCGCCAGGGCGACCTGGTGCGCATCCAGCGGGCCGGCGACGTGATCCCGCAGGTGCTCGAGCGGGTGGAGGAGGAGGGGAAGCGGCGGGGTCGACGCTTCGTGATGCCGGTCGAGTGCCCGGCGTGCGGGACGCCCGTGGTGGAGCGCGGACCCTTCACCGCCTGTCCCAACCGCTTCGTCTGCCCGGCGCAGCTCAAGGGCAGGATCGTGCACTTCGGCTCGCGCAACGCGCTCGACATCGCCGGGCTGGGGGAGGAGACCGCGGTGCTGCTGGTGGAGCGCGGCCTGGTGCGCGAGCTGGCCGATCTATTCGACCTGGAGCCGCAGACGCTGACCGAGCTCCCCGGCTTCGCGGAGAAGTCCGCGACCAACCTGGTCGAGGGTATCCGGCGCTGCCGTCGGCCCGAGCTGCACCACTTTCTCTACGCGCTCGGGATTCCCGAGGTGGGCGCCGCGGTGGCGCGCGACCTGGCGCTCCACTTCCGCAGCCTCGACCGGATCCGGGAGGCGACTCCGGAGGAGCTGGTGCAGGTCCCGGGCATCGGCCCGGTGATGTCGGAGGCGATCCACGACTTCTTCGCGCACGAGCAGAATGCGCGCGCGATCGACAGGGTCCAGGGGAGCGGCGTGGCGCCCGTGCCCCCGCCGCTTCCCTCCGAGACGCCGCTCGCGGGGAAGAGGTTCGTGTTCACGGGCGGGCTCGTCGGGCTCAGCCGCGCGCAGGCCAAGCAGATGGTGGAAGAGACCGGAGGCCGCGTGGTCGGCTCGGTGAGCAAGGAGGCCGACTACGTGGTGGTGGGTGAGGATCCGGGCTCCAAGTACGAGAAGGCGGTCGAGCTCGGCGTCGCGACGCTGGATGAGGCCGCTTTCGTGGCGCTGCTCGGGGACGCCGGCGTCCGGATCGGCTGAGGGTGCAGAACGCCGAGCTGGCCGCCGCGCTGGACGACGTTGCCGACCTGCTCGAGCTGCGCGGGGCGAATCGCTTCTAGATCCGTGCGTACCGCACGGCCGCCCGCACGGTGGAGAGCCTGTCGAAGAGCATCGCGGCGATGATTCGCGGGGGAGAGAACCCTGCCACCCTCCCCGGCATCGGGCCGCGCATCGCCGACCACCTGCGCGAGCTGGTCGAGACCGGCACTCTCGCCGCCCTTGAGGAGCCGGGGCGGAGCTTCCCGCGCGGGCTCCTCGAGCTCACCAAGATCCGGGGGCTCGGACCGCGCAAGGCCGCCGCGCTCTGGGAGGCGCTCGGCATCGGCTCGGTCGCCGAGCTGGAGGAGGCGATCCGGGACGGGCGCGTCGCCGGCGTGCGCGGCTTTGGCGCCGCGAGCGCGGCCAAGCTGCTGGAGGCGATCGCGGAGACACGCGACGCACGCGCGCGCACGCTGCGCGCCAGGGCGGAGCGGCTGCTGGTCGGGATCCTTTCCTGGATGGAGGACGCGCCGGGGCTGCTGGAGCTCGAGGTCGCGGGCAGCCTGCGCCGGCGCGCCGAGACCGTCGCCGACGTGGACCTGCTCGCACGCGCCGAGGGAGACGAAAGCCTGGTGGTCGCGCACTTCGCCGCCTTCCCCGGGGCCGCGCTCGTGGAGGCGGCCGGGAGCACGCGGGGCACGCTGGTGTTGCGCTCCGGGCTCCAGGTGGACCTGCGGGTGATCCCGACGGAGTCGTGGGGCTCCGCCCTCCATTACTTCACCGGCTCCAAGGAGCAGAACGTCCGCATCCGACAGCTCGCCAAGCGGCGCGGGCTCAAGGTCGGCGAGTACGGCGTCTTCCGCGAGGCGGAGGGTGGCCGCGAGGGCACGCGCATCGCCGGCGCCACCGAGGAGGAACTGTTCGCGGCGCTCGGGATGGCGTGGATCCCGCCCGAGCTGCGCGAGGGGCGCGGAGAGCTGGAGGCGGCCGCGGCGGGCAGGCTCCCGAAGCTCATCAATCTCGCGGATCTGAAGGGCGACCTCCAGATGCACTCCACCTGGAGCGATGGCCGCTACCCGATCGAGCAGATGGCGCTCGCCTGTCGCGCGCTCGGCTACCAGTATCTGGCGATGACCGACCACTCCGGGGGCGCGCTCACGATGGTGCAGGGGCTCACGGCGGAGCGGGCCCGCGCGCAGCGGGCGGAGATCGAGGAGGTGCAGGAGCGCCTGGAGGGCATCCGGATCCTGCGCAGCATGGAGGTGGACATTCTCAGGGACGGCTCCCTCGACATGGACGACGACACGCTCGCCGAGCTCGACCTGGTCGTCATCAGCGTGCACTCGTTCATGAAGATGGACGGTGCCGCGATGACGGAGCGCGTCCTCAAGGCGATCCAGCATCCGGAGGTGGACATCCTCGGCCATCCCACCGGGCGGATCCTGGGGCGGCGCCCCTCCTTCGCGCTGGATATGGATGCGGTGCTCGAGGCCGCCGCCGAGCTGGACGTCGCGGTGGAGATCAACGCCAACCCGAACCGGCTCGATCTCTCCGACGTGCACGCGTTCCGCGCCCGGGAGCTGGGGGTCAACGTGGTGGTGAGCACGGACGCGCACACGCGGCGCGAGCTCGAGAACATGCAGCTACGGGGTGGACCAGGCGCGCCGCGCCTGGTGCGAAGCGGGCGACGTGCTGAACACCCGCTCCTGGCCGGAGTTCAGCGCCTGGCTGCGTCGGCGGGCGGCGTGAGGACCCTTCCGTGAGCCACGTCTCCCGCGAGCTGGCCGCCGCGCTCGAGCGCTGGCGCGAGGCGGGACTCGTCTCGAGCGAGCAGGCGGAGGCGCTCCGCGCCGAGGCGCACGCGGGTGGCCGCAGAGGATTCCAGTACGTGCTCGCGGCGACCGGTGGGGTGATCGTGCTGATCGCGGCGGGCATGCTCGCCGACTGGGCCTGGCCGCACCTGTGCGCCGCCTGGTATTTTACGGTGGACTGCGGCGGAGTGCTCGGCGCCGTGGGGGCACTCGCCGCGACCGCGGCTCTCCTCATTCTGGCTCTCCGCGCGGCTGGGGCGCTCTCCTTCCGCACCCCCCTCCGAGCATGGTGACGCGGCCGCCGCCCGACTCTAGCTTCCGCGTCGCGAAGCACCGATCACGACACGACCAAGGGCAGCTCTGGAGGAGACCCGATGCTGGGCATCGATCTGAGCGGCAAGCGCGCGTTCGTGGCCGGGGTCGGCGACGATCGCGGGTACGGTTGGGCGATCGTCAAGGCGCTGGCCGCCGCGGGCGCGCGCGTGTGCGTCGGCACCTGGCCCCCGGTGCTCAGGATCTTCCGGAAGAGCCTGGAGCGCGGGAAGCTCGACCTCGTCCTTCCCGGAGGCGGCGAGCTCGCGATCGAGCGGGTCTATCCGCTGGATGCAGCCTACGACACTCCGGCGGACGTGCCCGCCGAGGTGCGCGAGGACAAGCGCTACAGGGAGCTCGACGCCTTCACGGTCCAGGAGGTAGCAGACCGGCTCCGGCAGGACTTCGGCGAGCCCTGCCTCGACGTTCTCGTGCACTCGCTGGCGAACGGGCCGGAGGTGCAGAAGGCTCTGGTCGACACGAGTCGCGCCGGTTACCTCGCGGCGCTCTCGGCGAGCGCCTACTCCCTGGTAAGCCTGGTCCAGCGCATGGGGCCGCTTGTGCGGCGCAGCGGCGCCGTGGTCTCGCTCAGCTACCTGGCCGCCGAGCGCGTGATTCCCGGATACGGCGGCGGGATGAGCTCCGCCAAGGCGGCCCTCGAGAGCGACACCCGCACCCTCGCTTTCGAGGCGGGGCGGCGCTGGGGGGTGCGGGTGAACACGATCAGCGCGGGACCGCTGGCGAGCCGCGCCGCGAAGGCGATCGGGCAGATCGACCGGATGGTCGAGTACTACGAGGAGAACTCGGCGCTGGGAGGGGTGAACCAGGCGACGGACGTCGCGTACGCCGCGGCCTTCCTGTGCTCGCCGCTCGCGGGCGGCATCACGGGCGAGACGCTCCACGTCGACAACGGCTACCACGCGATGGGGATGGTCGCGCAGCCGTACCTTGTGCCGACATCTGCGCCGACATCCGGGGCGGAAGGATCGATCGACTGAGCACTCCTCCCTTCGGCGAGCGGCTTCCGCACGTTGTCGTTCCTCCCCCGGGGCCGCGCTCGCGCTCGCTCGCGGGCCGGCTGCGTGCCGTCGAGTCGCGCAATGTCACCTTCGTGGGCGAGCGCTTCCCCGTGTTCTGGGACGCGGCGCGGGGCGCCAACGTCCGCGACGTGGACGGCAATGAGTACCTGGATCTCTCGGCCGCCTTCGGCGTCGCGCTGGCCGGACACGCCCATCCGCGTATCACCGAGCGGGTCGCCGCGCAGGCGGCCGTGCTCATGCACGGGATGGGCGACGTGCACCCGCCGGCCCTCAAGCTCGAATTGCTCGAACGGCTGACGGCGCTCGCGCCCTGGCCGGACGCGCAGGCGGTCCTCGCCACATCGGGCTCGGAGGCGGTCGAGATCGCGCTCAAGACCGCCCTGCTCGCCACCGGGCGCGCCGGTGTGCTGGCGTTCTCCGGCGGCTATCACGGGCTCACCGCCGGAGCGCTCGCCGCGACCGATCGCGAGCTCTTCCGCCGGCCCTTCGAGCGCAGGTTGTACGGCGGGGTGACTCGCGTCCGGTTCCCTACCGAGCGCGACAAGCCGGCTGTGGCGGAGGCGGCGCTCGAGCAGGTCGAGCGGGCGCTCGCGCGCCGCTCGGGGGGCGATCCGGTGGGCGCCGTGGTGGTCGAGCCCATCCAGGGACGGGCGGGGGTACGCGTCCCGCCTCCCGGATTCCTCGCTGCCGTGGCGGAGAAGGCGCGCGCGGCGGGCGCGCTGCTCGTGTGCGACGAGGTGCTGACCGGCTTCGGGCGCACTGGCAAGCTGTTCGCACACGAGCACCACGGCGTCGTGCCGGACCTGCTGTGCGTGGGCAAGGCGTTCGGGGGTGGGATGCCGATCTCCGCGTGCCTCGCGCCAGGACGCTTCATGGACGCCTGGCCTCCGTCCGAGGGCGAGGCGATCCACACGAGCACCTTTCTCGGACATCCGGTCGCGTGCGTCGCCGCGCTCGCCTTCCTGGACGTGCTGGCCGACGAGCGGCTGGTCGAGCGCGCGCACGCTCTGGGGGAGCTGCTCCGCGCGGGTCTCGCCTACGGCCTCCAGAGAGTGGACGAGATCGTCGAGGTGCGTGGTCGCGGCCTGCTTATCGGGGTGGAACTGGCCGCCTCGGGATCTGCGGTCGCGCTCGCCGAGCGTGCGCTCCGCGCGGGGCTGATCGTGCTCCCGGCGGGCGACCGGGGCGAGGTGCTCCAGCTGACCCCGCCCGCGGTGCTCACCGAGGCGCAGGTGGACCACGCGGTGGACGCGCTGGTCGAGCGGATCTGCCTGTGGACGGAGGAGCGGTGAGCGAACCGGCCGCTGTCGCGTGCCCCGACTGGCGTGCCGTGCTCTTCGACCTGGACGGGACCCTCGCGGACACGGTCCCGCTCATCCTGCGCTGCTACCGGCATACCATGCGCACGCATCGCGGGCGCGAGCTTCCGGACGAGCTGTGGGTGAGAAACATCGGCAGACCGCTGCGCGCGAGCATGGCTGAGCTCGCGGCGGATCTCGACGAGGCTGAGCGAATGGTCGCCACCTACGTGGCCTTCCAGCGCACGGTGCACGACGAGATGGTGTGCGGCTTCCCGGGCGCGACCGACGCGCTCGCGGCGCTGCGCACCCGTGGGGTTCGGGTGGGCGTGGTCACCAGCAAGAGCCGGGAGATGACGGTCCGCACGCTCGCGCGCTGCGGGCTCACCGATCTGCTGGACGTGCTCGTCACCGCGGACGACGTGCGCGCGGGGAAGCCCGACCCGGAGCCGGTGCGCCGGGCGCTCACGGAGCTCGAGCTGGCTCAGGACGTTGCCGACGTGCTGGCCGAGGTGCTGTTCGTGGGCGACTCGCCGCACGACCTGGTCGCGGGGCGCGAGGCCGGGGTGCGCACCGCGGCCGTCCGGTGGGGGCCCTTCCCCGCGGAAGTGCTGGCGGAGGCGGAGCCGAATCACTGGATCTCGGAGTGGCAGGAGCTGGTCGCGCTCCGGCCCTGACTTCCGCCCTCGGGAGCCCACTCCGGGGCTCAGGAGGCGGCCAATCCCAAGCAGGATCTGGGGTTGAAGCGCCGCACCGCCGTCGGTAAGTTTTTTGTCCTGCCCCGTCGCGGGGTTTTCGTCCTGCCCCCTCGCGGGGCAGGAGTTCTGCGCCCCCATCGTCTAGTGGCCTAGGATCTCTGGTTCTCAGCCAGAAGACCGGGGTTCGATTCCCCGTGGGGGTATCCGCCGGGCGGGCGGAATGAATGGCCCGCGCTCCGGCGCGGGTTCTTTGTCTCGAGGTTGGTCGCTTAGCTCAGTCGGTAGAGCACCACGCTCACATCGTGGGGGTCGCTGGTTCGAGTCCAGCAGCGACCATGAGGAAAGTGAAGCGCCGCAGGGACTTGGTCGTTCTGCCAACTCCCTCAGCTCTCGGGTCGCGACACGACTGTCGATGTTGTTGAACGTGCGGTAAACCTCGTTCGACAGCACGCCAGGGCGGCGGCGCCCGTGGGCGTGAGGTCCCCGCGTCGGAGCTCTCCGTCGAGGGCGCGGTGGATTCGGTCGTTCATGGTTTCCGTACGTAAAGGCCGACAGGATCCTGGGTCCGCTTCCAAGTCGATTGGCGGGTGCCGAGCGTCACATACCTGCTCGGCGGATATCTGGCAGGGGCGGCGGCTGTGGGATTTGCTCGTGAACCGGGACGGCCGCGTTCGCGGAGGGGAGCGGCACCCCGGACGGATCAGCGGTCGCCCGGCTCCAATCCCCCGATCCGGTGCCGCCAGCGCTCGTCTTCCGGCACGTCGTGTGGCCGGTACAGGATTACCTCCGCCCGCTCCAGGGTGATCAGTCCTCCGTCGATCATCTCGTCCAGAT
>Ga0310121_10002127_pt1 | contig 19274 bp, 20 predicted proteins | sample CB27_Tmax_986_MG_FD_203504 | JGI IMG/M metagenome (GOLD analysis project Ga0310121, IMG submission 203504) | Marine microbial communities from Western Arctic Ocean, Canada - CB27_Tmax_986 | ecosystem: Environmental > Aquatic > Marine > Oceanic | place: Canada: Western Arctic Ocean | collected...
TCAATGAAACTTCGTAACACTCTGAACAATAGAGGCGAAACACCTCAAAGGGTCGCTAGCTCAGTGGTAGAGCACCTGACTTTTAATCAGGGAGTCCTGGGTTCGATCCCCAGGCGACCCACCATTTTTTTCAACAACTTACAGAGGTCACCGGCCAGCCGCTGACGGCCGGGGTCACACAGGGGCCACAGTAAGCCCCGCTGGCCGAAGCCCACACACGAGCCGGAAAAGGAAAGAATGCGTATTCTGACCGCCGCCGTCTTCCTGTCGCTTTCTACGACCTCAGCACTCGCCCAAGGGCCGCCTGTCGGCGGACCCGGCGCAGGTTCGGAAACCGTCATCACGCGAGTCTCTTCCGGACTTCAGCGGTCCCATAACGCGCGCGCTTTGGGGGTATCGCGCTTTCGTAGTGCCCTGAACCGCTGTTCAATGACGGTCCCGAACGTCTGGACCCATGTCTGCGCCAAGTGTCGCGGGTGAAGGGGTCACAGCAACGAGTGAGGCTGCACTCTAATGCGGCCTATGATCAGCCCAGACGGCTCAATGCCAGATGCTATGAATCGAATCCATGTCGAAGGCCACCCTGGAGATGTCGGGGGCGACCTGGTCCTCTTGGGGCCGCTTCAATCCGGCGATCTCCACACCGGCCAGGCCGATACGTGATTCGTCGAGGTCGCGGCGACTCGCACTCAGGTATAAGTCGGCCCTCCGTAGGGAGACCACTGGGGGGCTTTCGTTCGATCTGGTGGGTATTGCTCCATGTTCTCGGTGAGGACGGCCGGAGCCGAGATGTGGCGCTAGAGCCGCCGATCAGCACCCTCCTCCAGCGACAAGAGGGGGCGCGATGCTGACCAGATTCTTCCGCGAACTGCCCACGCAACGCTGGCGACTCGCGCTGGTGGTGGTACTGCTGCTCACGGAGGCACTGCTGAACACCGTGAGCATCACGATGCTGGTGCCTCTGGGACAGGCGCTCCTCGACGAGAGCGGTGAGATGGCCATCGCCGGTGTCAGCCTCGACTGGCTGTCGGAGGCGATGCGCAGCGACGCTCGTCGGATCTCATGGCTGCTCGTACTCATGGGATCGCTGTTGCTGATCAAGGTCGCTGCCGGCCTTGGGAAAGCGCTCCTCGCGGCGCGGATTAGCCGCGAAGTGTGGCGGCACTGGGTCACGGAACTCACTGCGCGCTACCTGGCGCAGCCCTACCGCGAGATCGCCCGCGAGGACTCGGGCGTGATGCTGAATCTCGTCGCCCGCGAGGCGAAACGCGCGTCGAACCTCGTCGTCATCTACCTCGAGTGGCTGGCCAGTGCCCTGACGTTCGTGTTTCTCGTCACAGCCATGCTCGTCGTGGAGTGGCGTGTCGTCGCAGCGGGCGCTGCGGGAACCGGAGCGCTTTATCTGCTCGCGATCCGACCGCTTCTGAGCCGATCTCGCGCCATCGGAGCACAATCCGTCGAAGCGAATCAGGCCCTGACCAGCGTCGTTTCGCAGACGATCCAAGGCGTCAAGGACGTCACGCTGCTTAACCTCCAGCTCTCCCGCCGCCGGCGGACCCAGGCTGCGGCCGAGACCGCTGCCCAGCTCGCGCTTCGGTTCGCTGTGCTGCAGGCGCTGCCCCGTTACGGGATCGAGTTGCTGTTCGCACTGGGCATCCTGGCCATGGCGGCTTTCGTCACGACCAGCGGAGCCGCGGGGCGGAGCGAGTGGCTGCCCCTTGCATTCTTCTTCATCGCAGGCTCGTTCCGCCTGGCAACGCATGGCTCCAATCTGACGTCTAACCGCATCAAGACCGTCAACCGGTTCCCGAGCTTCGAGGAGCTATCGCGGCGGGTGTCCCACGTATCGCCCAGGCTCGACCGCGATGGAGCCCTATCGCTCGACCGGCTCGACGCACCAATCCGCGTGCGGAACCTTCGGTTTGCTTACGAGCCCGACAAGGCCGTACTGCGAGGGATCGACGTTGACATCCCACACGATCAGCTGACGTTCTTGACCGGGCCCAGTGGGTGCGGGAAGTCGACGTTCATTGACCTCCTCGCGCGCTTGTACGCGGCCGATGAGGGCAGTATCGAGGTCGCGGGACACGGCCACGACGAATACCGCTTGTCCGACTGGCGCCGAATGTTGGCATATGTCTGTCAAACGCCTGTCCTGTTCAGTGGCTCGATCCGCGACAATCTCTCGGCCGGTCTTGAAGGCGTGAACGACGCGGCCCTCACCGAGGCAATGTCACTCGCGGGCGCGACGCGTTTCGTCGAGTCACTGCCGGACGGCATCGACTCGCCCCTCGGCGAACGCGGTCAGGGCATCAGCGGTGGTCAGGCATGCCGACTGGCAATCGCCCGGGCCCTAATGCGACGACCCGCGCTGCTTATCCTCGACGAGTCAACGACGGGGATCGAGGCTAGGTTGGAGCGAGAGATTCTGCAACGCCTCCAAGCCATCCCGAACCTCGGTGTGCTGGTAGTGAGCCATCGTCGGGCGAACATCGATCTTGCCGACGTGGTCTTGGAGATGAGCAACGGGCGACTCGAGCCGAGTATTCAAGGAAAGAACTTTCTATAAACTGCTCCCCTGATGGCGAAACCGCTCTCCTAGTCGCCGCCGCAGCCGGAACAGCTCGAACAGCTGGAGCCGGAATCGCTGTCGCCGCCAGTAAACGAGTCAAAGAAACCGCTTGAGTCCGCCGACTCCGAGCCAGAGGAATGCATCGCGAAATCTTTTAGATCCGCATCGTACTCACTTCCCTCATGGACATTTTCGGCACCGGTCGCTGGCGCTTCAAAGTCGGCTTCAGGATTTAGCGTGTCGCCATCGCCAGCGTCGAAGCCGGCGGCATCGATGCTCATGACGTCCGCTCCGTTCTCATCGACGATATCGAGGCTGCTGCAGTGGATATTGTTGTGGTGGCAAAGGTCAGCCCACAAATACGAGTAATACAGGTGGTCGGCGAAGCCGTAATAGTATGATGGACTCGTCTCGACGGTTGTTGGAATCGATGATTTCGAAGTCACCCGTTTCTTTGGGCGAATGAGCTTCAGTCGAATGTCGTTCTTGATGGCATCGCAGTGAATGAACTTTCTAATCTCCATTTCCAAGGAACTCATAAACGTCGCGAAACTAGCCCTCTTTCTTTCAATGAATCCATCGTAGGAAACTTGATCTTTAAACGTTTCCTTCATACGGGTCTTCAGTTTCTCGGCAGCATCTGATCCCGATGATTCGAAGTCCGTTGCATAGGCGCTGACTCCAATTCTGATCGGCTTTTCATTGACTTTGTGAACCCTCGAGATGTTGATCTCTACCAAATAGCTGAACTGATCATCCTTGTGCTCAAGAACCAGAAGTAATTCCTCAAACATATCAAATTCAATCGAATCGACTTTCTCGAGATAGCTGTCCATGGCATTTTTCAAGTCGTCAACGCGCCCCTCTGTATCGAGGTAGAAGTCGTACTTGTCCTTGGCTAGCCGAACGATGTTATTGATCCCCATGGATCTCAATGAAACATTGAGCTGCTGCAGGATCGAGAATGCGGTAAACGTTTCCCGCTCCTCCTTCTCGGTGGAGGCTCCGCCGGTCAGGACGTGGAGAATTCGTCCGAATACTTTCGTTGGTTGGATAATGTCGATGCGCGTCTCTTGCGACGGGTCCACGGCTATCGTGCCTTTTAAAAACATCTAACACCCCTTACAACACATTATCGATTACCGCAATTCCCGCATTCAACGGTTGGGTCGACACCCCAGAATTCTCTGGGTACAGGGCCGAAGCTTCTCTTGTAGAGATCCAGCGTTCGTCTGAATCCTGCTTTGTTTTCAGCTTTATCATCACTCGGATTGTGGTGAATGAAACGTCCAAAATTCCGCTCGCAAACAGATGCGTACGTTTTAGTGAATAAAATAAACTCATGCCACGCCAGGTCTACCTTCATAGATGGGGTCAGCCTTGCTTCATGCATGGCCACCAGCGTCAGAAATCTAATAACCTCTTCGATAAGGCCTCGGCATCTTACGCTGGATTCCCCGGTTGACTTCATCACCTTGGGGAGCAGATCAGGAATCTCCCGAAGCACATCGTGGGCTAACTCGCCGCAGGTTACCGCGGTCTTACGTCGGGTCATCTGAACCATTTAGTCCTGATAGTATTCGATTACCGGGGCGAGGCTTGCAACGCGCGCGGCACGGCTGGGGTGAGCGCCTGCAGCATCTCGAGGGAGGAGGACGGCGCGGTAAAAGATATTTTCGATCGCGGCGGACTCAAAGCCAATGATTAGATTGAACTGGCACGACGATTACGGTGACACGCCCCTGGTAAATAAGCGACAATAGGATAAGGAGTAGCGAATGAAGCGGCAATTGGTAAAATTTGTCGGCGCTTCACTGTGCGTCTGTTTCTTCGCGTCAGTCGGTTGTAGTTGGTGGGGTGTAACTTCTGAGTCCCCAACCGCTCCATCTACCTCGCAGTATGTCACGTTGAACGTAACGGTGACTGGCGCCGGGTCGGGCACGGTGACGTCGAGTCCGGGCGGCAGCAGTTGCTCCTCCGATTGCGTTGGATCCTACGCGACTTGGACCGTGGTAACACTGACCGCGGCCGTGTCTAACGGTGGGTCGACGTTCGCCGGCTGGAGTGGAGACTGCAGCGGCAATGCGCAGACGGCGAGTGTAACGATGGATGCGGCGAGAAGCTGCACGGCGACATTCGACGACCCGTCACTCCGCGCCGTTTTCGACGTCAGTGTTACTCCCGGCGAGGACAACCTGGAACTTAATGAGGCTGGCGTTTGGTTGGATGGCTCTGAAGTATTCAGGACAGCCTGCTCCAGTCCCTCGGGTTGTACAGACCAGAGCACCGCTTTACGTCTAAGTAACGAAAATGCTCCGACGAGTATTGCGTCTGGCGAACACACCCTTGGAGTGAAAATCACGGACTTTGACGCAACTGGGGCTACTGCGTGTGTGATCTGCCTTTATGAATTCTTCTACGTGAGGGTCACTATTTTGGACAGCAGTGGAACCACTGTTCAAACAATCAACCTTCCAAACCGCGAAGGAGCTCTTGACCCAGGCGAATCTACGGATTGGCCTTTCACTGTTAACTGATTTCGGAAATTGATACCCTAACCTCATCGATTCCGGCTCACGGAGGTTCTGATGCGACGACTCACCCTCGTCCCCGTTGAACCGCGAAGCTTGTAGCGACCTGCAAAAAGCGAAAAGGGTTTCCGGAAGATGTCGCACAAAGTCGCACAGAATTCTGACGCCGCACACCCGCACGTGGTTCAATGAACATTTCCTTCGACAACACGTACGCTAAGCTGCCAGAACGTTTCTTCGCCAAACAGGAACCCGCCCGTGTTCCGGAAGCGAAGCTCATCCGTTTCAACCGCAAGCTAGCGGCAAAGCTCTCGATCGACGCCGATTGGCTGGAATCAGCTGACGGCGTCGCGATGCTCGCGGGCAACACGACCCCAGAGGGAGCCGAACCGATTGCACAAGCCTACGCGGGACACCAGTTCGGTGGATTCTCGCCACAACTCGGCGACGGCCGCGCCATCCTCCTCGGCGAAGTCATCGACACCGACGGCGCACGTTACGATCTACTGTGTCTGAGGGCGCGCCCACGGCGCCCTCAGACCCGGTCGTCGGCCGTGCGACGCACGCCCCTGACCTTGCCCCCCACACGCCGACCCCTCTAATGCTGTCTATCGTCACCCCAAGCGTACCTTGGCCAGACCGTAAGGACGGATAGAATGAAATACTGAGCGTTTTGGCACCCCCATGGTTGTATTGCGTCCTGTTCGTTCCATTTATTTATCCCGATAGCTACCGACAAGACGAAACCTCTAGGTGCGACTGTAGCAATGTCTCAGATTACACAAAACAGTACGTGAGGGTCGCCGTGACGCCGACAGCCGCGTAGTTGAGCGACACGTGCCCGCCTGATTTGCCAGTGGCGTCCCCAGGGACTGAGTAGGCACCGGGGGATCTGCAGGCGGCGGCGCAGTGTCGATCATGGGGTACAGCCAAGAATGCTCCAGTCCCAAGTGTCGCTCGCCGTACCGAAACGGGATGTCCTGTGTCCAGTTGCTCGGAATCGTCAGGCAGAACACCAGCAGACATATGAAGGCCACGCGCTGGGAGGCCAACGGCGCCGCGTCGAGCAACCCGCCAGGGGATGGAGCGGTAGCCAAACTACCCTTGAGACGACCCAGCCTCCGCAAGCGCGAGCGATACAATAGTGCAGCGCCGAGCAGGGCCATCATGATGTTGAGCGTCTGCCCGGTCCCGAGGGCGAGTCGGTGAGTCGGATAGTCTCTAAAGAGGTCGATGAAGAAGCGAGGAAACGCGTACCAGAACACGAAGCGGGCCCCAGTCGCGCCAGGCGTGGTGTTCACTCGTCTCACGCGCATCAGGTAGGCCATCAGTAGCAGGTTCTTCGCACCGTCGTACAGCACCACCGGGTGGCGAAATCCGTCCGCGTCCGGAAACTGAACCGCCCACCACACGTCCGTTACGGCACCGACGATCTGGCCGTCGATGAAGTTCCCGAGTCGTCCGATTCCCATGAGGAACGCCGCCGGAATGACGAGAGTGTCGGCAAGGAGCAGGAACGACTTTCGGTACCGAAGTGCAAACAGTCCTGCACCAACCGCGCCACCGAGCATGAGTCCGTGTGTAGCCATCCCGCCGAGCCAGTAGGCGGGGATCAAACCGAGATGCTCACGGTAGAACGACCATTCGTCGAAGACGATCTCGACAGCTCGGCCTCCGACGAGGACGCCGATGACCATGAACAGGCTTAGGCTCCAGACCTGCCGGAGCGACAGGTGCAGCTGGCCATGACGGCGTCTCAGGAAGAGATGAATCTCCAAGAAACCGAGAGTGAAGCCCAGTCCGTACCACCAGAGGTGCACACCGGCAATGTCGAACAGGATCGGGTCGATCTGGTGGACGTAGGGTCCGAACATGCGTTTCCCCATAGTAACCGAGACAATCGGGGAAGGTCGCGGAGGTGACAAGTCATGGATTCGCTCTCGATCATCTGCATCGTTGTAGGGGCCTTGGCCATCCTCAATGGGGGCACCATTACGAGGATTCGATTCGGAGCTCGGTCAATCTTGACCTGGACGCCTTTGACGACGATTACCTCGACCAGCGCCCGTCCGCGACGTGCCCCGAGTGCAGCACAAGGTAAACCTCGACGTGCTCGTCGTTGAGGACGGCGTGTTCATGATGGGACTACCCGAGCCACCGGCCTGATCCCTGAGTCCGGTAGGAACCATGGTGCTAAAGTCAAAACTCCGATGACTGGTCGGGAATGCGATTCTTGAGTCCAGGTCCACCAGAGCAATAAGCCCGCTTGCGATCGACAAGCTTCTGACAGCCGCCGGGGGGCTGCTGTAAGCCCGGAACGACCTGCACCGGTCTACAGGCCGGGGCGTTCGCCGGCCTGGAAAGGCTGGCCATCGAGACCGCGACAGGTTCGCTTGCCTTCGATGAGGTCGGCTATGAAGCATTGTGCCTATGTTCGTGGCCAGTGCGGAGGCTGACGGCTAGCTGCGCATCGTCGAGCAGATTGAGCCGATCTCAACCTGCTAGCCGCTACTTGGACCAGGGACAAGCGTGGCTTTTGCCTGAATTGGGAAGCGATTATGAAGACGATATTTCCTCTTCTTCGCTATCAGGCCGCGTGCGCGGCCATTTCGGTGGCTCTGTAGGGCATTCGGCTTTGTTTAACTCTTTCCGTTCCAGGGGCAAGGTAAGTCGTCCGACATGCGCAACTTCGACTCCGCACCAAAGTTATTATCCTTGGTCAGTCAGGCCGGACGATGGAATCGAGTGCGTAGACAAGCTCGGAATCTTCACTCCGGCGCTGTGTGTGTATGTGAATGACCTAGACGCGCATCTCGAACGGGTTCGGTTGTTAGGGGGGCTAATTATCGATTCTCCGTGGAGACTGATTTCGGGTCACGGCAGTAACACCCGCCCGACCCAGAGGGGCACATCTAGACGTTCGGAACCTACCGTCTAGAAGAAACTGGCGACTAGCGACCCGACCGAATCATGTTGTGACGTGAGCGACGAGTTCCGCTCGTCATGAATTGGCATCTTCTGAATCACATCAGCACGCCCACCAGCAGGTCCCACTGTAGTGTCAGAGTCGATCTAAATGTTTCTATACTGTCGGTGTATACAGTAATAGCGTTGAATTCGTTGGCGTGATCGGTGTGGTCGTCGCGACAGCATCCGCTCCAGCGTTCATCAGAGTGACTGACTCCATCCCCCAGAACATCAACTGGGGGGCGGTCAAGACTGCGTGCGAGCGTGCTATTCGAGCCACCGTCTGCGGATGTTAGACCGGCCAACGAGAGCGATACGGTCATTAATCGCGTTACTGAGGCGACCTGCCTTGTGCGGGTCACCGGTCCAGCACAGTAGAGCGCCTCGCCCGCGAATGGGACGCCGCGCACCCGAAGAGACGTAACCACGTTGTCTCTCGCGGCCTGAAGTTCTCGGGTGAGATCGCCAACGGCTGGTGTCCTCTCTGTATACTCTCTCCAACTCGCCGGCCGTCCATTGCTGATAGCAATGACTCAATGACAAGAGATTGGAAATACATGTTGGGGGAAAATTTCACCGCCGTAGCGCTGACGGGCCTGTTGTTTGTCGGATGTGGAGGCGCGGGACAAACTGGACCGACGCCTGTGAGTGGAGGCGCGGGACCAACTGGACCGACGCCTGTGACTGGAACCTCACTGGCGGACCAGATTCAGGGTACATTCAAGGGGCAGTTTCAAAGCCCGAGTTATTCTTCCAGCGACTACCAAATCATCGTAACCAAGATAGACGACGACACAGTCAGGATATCGCCCGCTTCCGGTAGCACTTCATCGACATTTGATGCCGACTTGGCACTTGGAACCGCCACATCGATCACGCTCACGGCGCCAAGCGACGACCTAGCCAACAACGGGACATTTGTTGCGGCCACTGGACGATTAGCCTACACGTATTGGTTTGACAGCAGTAGCACTGACGATAGCAAAATCGAGGTCTTTTCTGGCACAAAACAGTGATTGTCAAAAGGCTAAATAATCGCCCACTGCTAGCGTCATCGCCAGAAATTTCCAGCGTAAGCTACGCAGCCCTCCTGCGTGCATCAGGTCGCGAGTACGGTCACGCTGGAGGATGCGTCTGGACCTGCGGTCAGATTTGCTAGTTTCTACTGGTTGCTGAGCCCGCGAGGAGGGCGCCGCGCATCCGCGTGGACCTCATCAGACCGTTCTGCATCAGTGCTCTACCATTAGCGTCAGTTCCTTGGGTCTGACGGTAGAGTCCCAAGAGTTCGCTGTGTACAAAGCAGTGGCGGCTCAAGACAAGCCGCCACTGCTGCTCCTGCTGTCTGTGGGTGATATCAAATGTCTGCTGTTACGCCCCCCCCTCTCATCGCATTCGGTGTAGCTGAACATTCGGTTTGACCGACGCTTCATGACGAACGCCAACGGTCTGATGGGACCGTCATAACCCGGTAGATACATCCCACCATTGACCTGGTCGAGTTCCGATCTGCCATTTGCTTCACGTCGCTCTGCTGCGCTCCTTAGCTGTGCCCGCCTGCGGCTCATCCGCAGTTGATGAGGTCAGTGTAAACAGTCACGACCAGGCGCACCATGAACCACCGCGCAGAGCCTCTGTGAAGTTGATCACAGAGTACCGACGCGCAACGCCTGGCTCGCGAGCGGGAACGACTGGTCAAGTCACCCGTGGACAGCGTGAAACCTTTTCGGGTCGAAAACACTCGCCTTCGGGTGCTGTCTCTGATGCGGTCCGATATTCAACGGGACTATCTGGTCGTGACCCACACCAAGAACAGCAAAGTGCGAAAGGTGCCGATCAGCAGCGACCTTCGTCGGGCTCTGCTGTCTCGCACGCATCAAAGCGGGTATGTGTTCCTGGAGACGCACCGGGCCGTCTTCACCTGGGTGCAGCAACGACTCGTCGAGGCCGGCCAGTTGCAGGGCAAGACGATCGCGATCGACGCCACGACGCTCGAAGCGAATGCGGCGATGCGCAGCATCGTCCGTCGGGACACCGGCGAGAGCTACCAGGCGTGTCTGACGGGTCTCGCGAGGGCGTCGGGGATCGAGACGCCGACGCGCGAAACGTTGGCGCGACTGGACCGGACGCGGAAGAAGAAGACCTCGAATACGGACTGGACCCACCCGCAGGATCCCGAGGCGAAGGTCACGAAGATGAAGGATCGCCGGACGCACCTGGCCCACAAAGCCGAGCACGCCGTCGACCTGGAGACCGGCGCGATTGTCGCGGTGACCCTGCAAGGCGCCAATGTCGGCGACACCACGACGATCATCGAGACCGCCATCGCCGCAACCGAGCAGAACGTTGAAGATCCGCAGTCGCTGGAAGAGATCGTCGGGGATAAGGGATATCACAGCAATCAGACCCTGATCGACCTGGCCACCGTGGGCATCCGGTCCTATGTATCCGAGCCGAATAGGGGGCGAAGGGATTGGTCGAAGGCTCCCGAGGCCCAGGCGCCGGTGTATGGCAATCGTCGTCGGATCCGGGGGCCACGCGGACGCCGCCTGATGCGCCAACGCAGCGAACGGGTCGAACGCTCCTTCGCGCACGTCTATGACACGGGTGGCGTGCGGCGCACGCATTTGCGTGGCCACACAAACGTTCTGAAGCGCCTCTTAATTCATGCCGGTGGCTTCAATCTCGGGCTCGTCATGCGTCAGCTGATCGGGGTCGGCACGCCGCGCGGGCTGCAGGGCCGCGTGGGCGCGGTACTTGCGACGTTATTTGAGCTCATGGGCGTCGTCCGACGTCGGCTCAACCCGATCTGGTCGTCGCATCGACTCATCCCGGCCGTCCGCGGTGGGCTGACGTCACGAACCACGTCCGCCGTCAACTTGTCGACCGTGGTCACTTGCACCACGGGCTGCTAGACCGGGCGCCTGAAGTAACCGGGTGTTTTCAGCCAGTTACATCTGTGTAGCCCCATCCTGAAACAGGTCGATAAACGATATTAGAGCCCCTCGAGGCTCATTCCCCTCGCCGACGACCTCGAGACCCGTGGCTGGTGAACCCAGCCGGCGCAATCCCTTCAGCGGTCTGACCCGCGACAGCATCTCTCGATGAGTCGACATGGCCCGACTCCGAGGGCGACGTTGCCCAGGTAGGACTCGCGCATTAGCACCGTGCCCACACCGTTTACCCGAAACGGTGCGCTCCCCTGAACACCCCTGTTTTTGGGGGCCCCGACCGCGCTTTCTCGCCACCGTTTGACCCGGATCCGTTTTTCGAGCCGACACACGCGGGTGGGGATGTGAAAGATTACATCCAGACCCGTTCATCATCTGGATCTTTGTCCGGAGCGATCACGGCCTTGACCTGGATTGCGACACTCTCGGTCACGTTCACCGTCTTGGGGTGCATCTCGTAACCGACCTTCCACAGGTCAAGGTCGTATTCGCCCTTGGCCACATCGAGGTTGGCTAGTCCATGCTCGTCGGTCAAGGCTCGATACACGCCCAATCGGACCTGGACATTTTGGAGGGGCGTCTGGGAATCCTCTTCAACGACCGTCACCGTTACCTTGTAGTCGGGTGGTCTGGCGGCTCGAAAGCTGAACGCGGCAGACGCATCTTCGTGCGGTATTTCCGACTCTGCCCCCGCAAATGTGACGGTCCAAGAGTACGTCCCCTCTCCGATGGGGGCGGCAAGATTCACTTTTGTCCCATACAGGGCACTCGTACCAGGCCACGGTGTATCACCAAGTTTCCCCTCGCCAACTTGGAGTCCTTCCTCGTCGCGTACCGCGATCAGTTGTCCCGGTAACTGACAGGAGACCAAGCATTTTAGCCCCGCCTTCACCTCGAATGAGCTGTTCACTACCACCGGTGACGGAACGTCCCACACGGCGATGCTCGTGGGATGCGGCATGATCCTTGAGGTAAGGGTGAGAGCGCTTTCCTCATGGACGACACCCTTGAGTTCGTGCCTCGGGAATACGACGTTCCAGGCATACTCACCAACCTGCGGAGGCGCCGTGACCACGAACTCGTCGGTTTCGTTCGTCAGATTCTCAAACCCAATCAGTTCACGTTGCACGACGATCCCCGTCGGAGCCATGACTTTGACAAGCCTCCCCCGCAGGTCACAGCCCGCAGGACACGCCACCTTAACTTTCAGTGTGAGGTCGGTGCCGGCCTCCACCTGCGGGGGAACGGACCGACTCATTTCGACGGTCGTCCGATGGCGTGCCTTGTCGGTCACGGTTCAAGCGACTCCGGCGTTCTGTGCAGCCTCCCTGCCGGCGATGCGACCAAAGACCAGGCAGCGACCTAGGCCATGTTGAGCAAATCCTCCCTGCGACTCACCGGCACAGTAGAGGCCCGGGATGACCTGGCCTCGAGTGTCGATCACCTGGGTCTTTACGTTCGTCCTGAGACCAGTGAGCGAATCGTGAAGGATCGGCGTGGCCCACGCCGCGTAGAAGGGTGGCCTCTGTATTTTATGCCTGGGGGTGGGCTTCTGAAAGTCTAGGTCTTTCCCCGTGTCGACGAAGGAGTTGTACCTGGTCACGGTCGCTTGCAGCACCGCAGATGGTATGGGCTTCGATTGGTATGGGTTTGCAATCCTAGTCGCTAGTTCAGAGACGGTGTCAGCGCTGAAGAAGTAGCCGTCTGGGTCCACGTCTGGCGGGTGCGGATTCCAATCATTCCGTACCACGGCGTCTTGGTCGAAGATGGCCCATATCGGCCCCCCGCCATTCAACTTGGACGGATCCCCCGTATAAGCCAGGGCTGCCGCATAGTAGTCGTACCGTGAATCCCGCTCGTTCCAGAATCTCTTGCCAATTCGGTTCACAAGAATTGCATCGTGCCAATCGCTGACGGTGAGACCTCCTGCGCGTGCGCGCTCGAAGACTCGTTTACCTAGGGCGGAACCGCTGAGGTACTCCTCTCCCCAAATCAAGCTGCTGTACCCCCATCGACATCCAATATGACGGGTCTTTGTGACCGCGCTCCCTGCCTCGGCCGTTTGATTGGCCGTGCACCAGAGGGCGGCCCCAACGGCCATGGCGGCGATCTCGCCATCGCCACTTTGCCGGGACCAGGGTTCGCCAGCTACCTGGTACTCCTCGGTCAGCCTCGGATCGAACGTTCGGCGGAGGTCCACATTACTCGTACTGCCTCCGGTGGCGACCAGGACACCCTTAGTTGCCCTGATGTTCACCGTACGGCCTTCATACGTTGTCGCAATTCCAAGGACTCGCCCCGCGGAGGGACTCTCCCGGACGATGCTTGTCAGTTTGTGCCGTAGAAGAACTTGGGCGCCCTTCTCCCTCGCGCTGGCTTCCAGCCCCCGGACGAGGCCGGACCCAACCCGGGTCGGATAAGCCGTCACACGTTCGCTGGCGACGGGCCATTGGACCGATCGCTGCTGGCGTGGAACTGTCGACGCAGCCGTTGGACCCGTCAGGTGATCCTGGAATCGGACTCCGTTCTCTATCAGAAATTCGTAGGTCGCTGCGTTCTCGTCCGCAAAGGCTCGGACGAGGTCCCGATCGCTATATCGACTCGATGCGTGGTCATGACGAATCCAGTCCAGGAATACCTGGTCTGCCGAATCTTCCACCCCGAATTTTCGTTGATTACTTGTTCCACCTCCAAGATGGACCTGTCCTCCTGAGCACATTCCGTGTCCGCCGATGTCGACGTTCTCGTCCACCATGATCACGGAGGCTCCGTGGTCAAGTGCCGACACGCTCGCCGCGAGTCCGGCGGTCCCAGCCCCAATGCTGACGAAGTCTGCCGACATATCCCAAAAATTCTGTGCCTCGGCGTCCCTGGAGCCAAGACCTGATAACGCGGTTGCGCCGACGCCAACGGTTGCACCTTTCTTGAGGAAGGCTCTCCGGCTGACAGCCGCGCTCTTCTGTTTCCTCGTGCTCATGGGTTCATCCTCCAGGCGGAGACGGTATTAAAGCACCCCCGAGTGGCCCGATCGTGTCCCCCACGGGCGGATTGGCCACCCCCGCAGCCGGACTGACGACCCCAGCCACCCCACAAGCGGATTTCCACCCCGCCCGAGCGCTTCGTGCCGAGCATGCCCGCACCAAGGGATGACGTCAAGGCCGAATTCTTCCACCGAGGCGCACGTCGAGCGTGCTGACGTCGGAGATGCGTCGTTCCGGGTGCGTCGTCGACGACGAACTCGTCGTGCGCGCCTCCAGTGTGAGGCGCGCCACCGAGGAGGGGCTTCCCAACGTTCTCTTGTCTACGCATCGCCCGGCCGCGCGGAACGGAGCTGCCAGGAACCGTGGTCCAGCCTGTAATCGTGGGGCCGAGTGTGTGATCTGAACCGTGCCACAACGGGACAGAAGAGGCCTCGCGACACCCAGCCGCGTGATCCCATCGCCGTGTTCGACTACAACAAACAGTCCGGCAGTGACTTCAGTGTGTATTACTCGTACGACGTGCCAGCTGACAGCGCCCCGTGCGGCGAGACGCGTGAGGGGATCGGCGGCTGGGTCTGCGGGCAGTGAGCGGTCGCGACCCGGCTACGCCGGACGGGCGAAGGCCACCAGCGAGGCATCTGGTTCGACGCCCGTTGCAATGACGACAAACTGACGACTCGAGCGACCACCTAGCAATACCGTGTTCTAAGGAGTAGCTACAGCTCCGAAGAGCATCAAAAACTAGACCTACCGGTCGGGCAGCTTGAACACGTAGAGGGCGTTCCCGGTGCGCGGATAGCGCACGTCTGGTGCCAGCAGGTTCGGGACGTTGCGGGGGCTCCCGCCGCCGAGCCCAGTCGATACCGCCACATACTGCTCGCCATCGACGCTGAAGCTGACCGGGAACCCCTGAACCGATGTGCCGAGCCGCCGTTCCCAGAGCACTTCGCCGGTCCGGACGTCGTACGCCCGGAACCACCGGTCGAGATCACCCGCGAAGGCAAGGCCGCCCCCGGTCGTCAGGGCCGCAGTATGGAATGACGCCCGCTGTTCGACCGACCACAGCTCCTCCAGGGTCTCGACGTCGTACGCCGCCAGTTTGCCGAGGTTGCCGTTGGAGCCGGGCATTTCGAACCATTTCCTATCGGCTGCCGAACCGCCTGACCCTGGCTCGAACACGACCTCGCGCCCCGCGATGGCGAGACAGGTTTGGCTCAACGGGATCACGAGCGCGTTGGCCTGCGGGCTGAACGAGGTCGCGTGCCAGTTCTTTCCCCCGGCGGTGCTAGGGCAGACCTCGACCCAGTCCCCGACGCCAGCGTCGGCGATGTCTTGGCGATAGGTGACCCGACCGGTGTCTGGGTCGATCGAGGTGAAGATGTTCTGGAAGACCGTCTCGGTGTGGCCGAGGAACTCCCCCGTCTCACGGTCGAGCTTCCAGAGGATGCCGTGCTTGCCGATGGTGAAGAGGGTCTTGCGGCCACCGACATCGATCAGCACCTTCTCGAACGCCTCATCGAGGTCGAGCGCCTCACCCGGCACGTGCTGGAAGTACCAGTCGATCTCACCGGTGCTCCGCCGTAGCGCCAGCGTGGCGTTGGTGTAAAGCACGTCGTCGTACACCGTGAGGCCCCGACTGGCGGGCACCCACGGCTTGGCTTGCGCCGTCGGCCAGTAGATCAGATCGAGCTCTGGGTCGTAGCTGCCGGCAGTCCACGAGTCGCCGCCGCCGCGGAGGACGAGCGGCAGGTCACCCCAGGAGTCCCCGCCCGGCTCCCCCGGTTGGGCGATGGTGAGCGTTCGCCAGAGCTCTTCGCCGGTGTCGGGATCGTGCCCTGTGATGAAGCAGCTGTCTTCCTGGAAACGCGAGCAGCCGTTGATCCCGTTGACCACGACCCCGCCCATGACCATCGGCCCACTCGAGCTGGTGTAGCCCTGCTCGGGGTCCGCGATCTGATGCTCCCAGACGATCTCGCCACTCCGCGCGTCGAGCGCGACCAACGCGGCGTCCGCGGTCGAGATGAACAGGTTGTCCTGGTAGATCGAGATGTTGCGCAACCGGCTACCGCCTAGGCCGAGATTTTCCGGAAACTCGCGCGCGTATTGCCAGATGACGTCACCGATCCCGGCGTCGAGCGCTTGGATGATGTTGCCGGGGTTGGTGAGATACATGATGCCGTCGTGAACGAGCGGCGTCGGCTGATTCGAGCCGTCGGACATCGACCACACCCACGCTAGTTGGAGGTCACCGACGTTATCGGTCGTGATCTGATCAAGCGGGCTGTGACCCTGGCCGTCGTAGGTCCGTCGGAACATCAGCCAATCACCGGGCGGCGGGTCGAGCAGCATCTCGGCGGTCACTGGCCGATAGTCTTCGACGACACCGTTCCACTGGAGGGCTGGAAGCGGCGGCCGGGGTGCGGCAAACCCGCCCGGCTGTCTCGGCGAGTCGGCCCCACGCGCGGCGGTGGCCGGTGCCGCGGCGCGTGCGCGACCCGCCACGACGTCCCGCGTGGGGACCATCGTGGTGATGGTGGCCACGAGTCGCTCGCTCCCGGCCTCCTGGCCGTTGCGCTCCAGGATGTAGGCGATGATGTTCGTAAAGCTCTCATCGCTCGGCTTGCGCCCGTCCGGCGGCATCGTCGCCTGCATGTAGTCGAAGAGCTCGTGCACCTCACGACCGCCCCAGCTGTTCAGGAAGTTCGGGCCCGCCAGCTCCGGTGCCTCAAAGTCTCCCTGGAGGTTGGCCATGTGACACGGCGCGCAGACACTCTCGTAAACGAGTTGGCCAGCGCGCGCTTGATCCTCGGTATAGCCGGCGAAGTCCTGGGCCTGAGCACCGATCCCGCCGGCTCCGACCGCTGCCAGCGCCACGACGAAAGCCGCCCACGTGCGTCCTATCTGCATCATCCTCACTCCTGCGGCCACAGCCAGCCGCGAAGCTCCCCGCCGGGATTGTTCTCGGTGTGAATCTGGAGATAGTAGAAGCCGCCACGTAGCTCGCGGAGCTCACTTTCGTCGAGGGTCACGGTGTCCTCGAACTCTCCCTCGGCGACGGTGGGCACGTCGATCGCGAACGCGACCGGCCCGGGTATGCCGGGCTGGGCCCGATGCACGTGGGCGCGGATCGCGGCCGAACTCATGCCTTCGAACGACCCCTGGATCGTAAGCGCCGTCCCGTTCAGCTCCGCACGGACCACACCCTCGCCCGTGATGGCACCGGCCGTGCGGGCATCCACCGGTAGTGGGGACAGCCGTCCTTGGAATCCCTCGCTCTGAGCGCCGACGACCACCAGCGCTGCCACCATCAGCGCCGCGCAGGTGACGGCGACGACACTATTTGTGAAGACCATTCCGCTTTCTCGTCCGACCGGATCGCACCTTTCTTATACACCGATCTCCTTCGTGGGCCGAGAAATTTCTTCGCTTCCAAGACGGGTGACCGCCCTTTAATGATGTTATAGATCGCGAGGGCGGCTATCACCTCAGTGCGTCATTCCGTACACGATGTAGTTCACCCCGAGCTTGGGCGTTGTTGCGCGAATCCGGGACCGAGTCGCACCTTCCCCAACCCGATGATCGTCCTGTTGCCATTGGCGCCGCGATACCAGGCGTGTTCGGGGCCGGGTCAGGCAAACACGGCGACGCCTCGGCCTCGCTCAGACCTCGACACCGGTCCGGTCGCGCTTCGTTTCGCGAGCCCCACCCAGCATGCCCGCGGACTCGGAGTGGTCTTTGGCCAGTTGACTCCTCACGACGCTTCGGACCAGGTAGACGAACGGGGTATCCACGAACGCGATCGCCCACTTGACGACGACCGACCCCAGGAGCATGGCGGGCAGCGAGTCCAAGCCGAAGACCACGGCGATGAAGAGCCCCGAGTTGATCGTCTGACTGGTACAGGTGGAGACATTGTTCCGTAGCCAGAGATGCCCGTCTCCGGTGAACCTCTCCTTGATCCAATGGAAGATCCAGATATCCCAGAGTTGGGCGGTCAGGTAGGCGAGCGTCGAGCCGAGCAGGACGCGCCAGCCGCCCAGGGCGAAGGGCTCGAGGGCGGAGGTATCGCCCGGCAACAGCAGCGACACCTGGATGATCGCGACCGTGACGATCTGGGCGGCGAGCCCTATCCAGACCGACAACCTCGCGTCTCGTTTCCCGATCACGTCCGCGATGACATCGGTGACGGGGAACGTCATGAACGCGAAGAACACATTCGAGGCCGGGAAGACCAGCTCCAGTGAACCGATCTCGATGAACACGCGGAGCTGACCCGTGAAGACGCTCGTGGCCATGCCGACGGCCATGCTGAGATTCAGCCAGAGGAGGGTCTGAGTTTTGTGGAGCACCCCTTGGAGTGTACGTGTCGGGTTAATACGACGCGCCGGGCATAGACATTCCCCAAGGGTCCCAATATGCTACGGGTCTCGAAATCCCCCCTCAGCAAAGGAGCCGCCGTGCATACCACGCCGTCCCGCCCCGATCGTAGTCTGATCCGAATCGCGCTCGGCTTGTCGCTCGTGGCGCTAGTCGCGTTCCCCGCGACCTCGCTCGTCGGCGCCGCTGGCGCGGACAAGGTCCCCGTGGGCACGCCCGAGGCGGCGGGACTCTCGGCGAAGCGTCTCCAGCGGATCGATGACGTGATGCATCGGGCCATCGAGACGGACCAGATCTCGGGCGCGGTCACCCTGGTGGCCCGCCACGGCCAGATTGCCCACTTCGAGTCCCACGGCCTGCGGGACCTCGAGTCCGGCCTGGCGATGGAGAAGGACACGATCTTTCCGATCGCGTCGATGACCAAGCCCGTCACCGGGGTCGCCATCCTGATGCTGGTCGAGGAGGGCAGGGTCAGGCTCACCGACCCGGTGTCTCGATTCGTTCCCGAATTCACCGACACGCGGGTCGCGATACGCCGACCGGCCGAGGGCAGCGATGAGCCCGAGATCTACCTCGTTCCCGCGGATCGGGAGATCACCATCCGTGACCTGATGACCCACACTTCCGGACTGGTGAGCGGCGGCGCTGGGTCGCAGGAGGCCGGACGCGTGGCCCCCAGGGACGGCACCGGCACTGTCGGAGAGTGGGTCACCGCCCTCGGCGCGGCACCCCTGGACTTCCAGCCGGGCATGGCCTGGGCCTACAGCGGACTGGCCGGCATCGACACCCTGGGTCGCGTGGTCGAGGTCGCCTCGGGCCTGACCTTCGACGAGTTCCTCCGGCAGCGGATCTTCGAGCCGCTCGGGATGGTCGATACCGGCTTCAACGTGCCCGCGGC
>Ga0310121_10002130_pt1 | contig 19265 bp, 20 predicted proteins | sample CB27_Tmax_986_MG_FD_203504 | JGI IMG/M metagenome (GOLD analysis project Ga0310121, IMG submission 203504) | Marine microbial communities from Western Arctic Ocean, Canada - CB27_Tmax_986 | ecosystem: Environmental > Aquatic > Marine > Oceanic | place: Canada: Western Arctic Ocean | collected...
TCCGGGGTGGCGATCGCAGTGTCGAAATCCGTAAAGCCGTCCTGCACCTTCTTGATGAGATCCTCGTAGCCGACGTAATCGGCACCCGCGTCGGTGGCGGCCTTGGCGGCGTCGCCCTGGGCGAAGACCGCCACGCGCACGTTCTTGCCCGTGCCGTGCGGCAGGGTGACACTTCCCCGCACCATCTGGTCGCTCTTCTTGGGATCCACCCCGAGGCGGAAGGAGAGGGTGACGGTGGGGTCGAACTTCGGTTTGGGGAACTTCTTGAGGGTTCCGATCGCGTCATCGAGGGGGTACGGCCGGTCTTCCCGCTGCTCCGCCGCTTTGCGGTATCGTTTGCTTCGTTTGGTTGCCATTGTTCTGTTTGCAGTGCGAGTGGATCCCGGATTGAGGCGGAACCCTCCTGCGGTTGTGAGCCCCCCGCGCACGGGGGGAAGAGTGTTTACATTCCTTCGATCTCGAGGCCCATCTGCCTGGCGGTGCCGGCCAAGATCTTGGCGGCCTGCTCGGGGTCGGTGGTGTTGAGGTCCGGCATCTTGATTTTGACGACCTCCATGAGCTTTTGTTTGGATATCGACCCGATCTTTTCCTTGTTCGGCTCGCCGGAGCCCGAGGCGATGTTGGCGGCCTTTTTGAGCAGCACCGCGGCGGGCGGTTGCTTCGTGATGAACGAGAACGAGCCGTCCACGTAAACCGTGATGATGGTGGGAAGGAGATCACCGGCCTGTGACTGCGTGGCGGCGTTGAAATCCTTGCAGAATTGCATGATGTTCACGCCCGCCTGCCCGAGGGCCGGGCCGACCGGTGGCGACGGGTTCGCCTGGCCGGCCTGGATCTGGAGCTTGAGGGTGCCTTTGACTTCTTTTGCCATGAGGTTGGAAATTGGGAATTGGGAAATCAGAAAATAACGGGTGGGGACAGGGACGCGTCTCAGGCCCGTTCTACCTGCCAGAATTCGAGTTCGACCGGAGTGGAGCGCCCGAAGATGGTCACCGCCACGCGCAGCTTGCCCTTCTCCTCGTCGATCTCCTCCACGATGCCGTTCTGGCTCTCGAAGGGACCGTCGGCCACCTTCACGGTGTCGCCCACTTCGAAGCTGATGGCGGGACGCACGGAGTCTTCGCGCTCCTTGATCTGCGCCAGCATGCTGTCGACTTCGCGTTGCCGCATCGGGATCGGGCGGTCCTTGGTGCCGGCGAAGCCGATCACCCCTTCCATCTCCTTGATGAAGTACCAGGTCTCTTCCACGAGCCCGTTGTCTTCGGTGAGGAGATTCATGTTCACGATGATGTAGCCCGGGTAGAACTTGCGCTTGGTCTCGGTCTTTTTCCCGCGTCGAATCTCTGAAACCATCTCGGTCGGAACGAGGACCTCGAAGATCTTGTCCTTCAGTTCCTCTTGCTCGATCAGGGTCCGAATCCGCTTCGCGACCTTCTGCTCCTGTCCGGAGAGAACGTGCACGACGTACCACTGCTTGCTGGCTGGAGGAATGATCGGCATGTGCCTGGTCGATCAGCGTCCGAGTTTGGTCAGGAGATCCACCACCTCGCGGTGAATGAGGTCCCAAAGCCCCACGTAGGCGGCGAGCAGGACCATCGCGATCAGGATCACGACGGTGGAGTCGATCAACTCCTTGTATTTCTTGAAGCCCTTGACCTTGGGATCGGGATCCCACGGCCACGAGGCCTTGCGGAGTTCACCTTTTACTTCGCCGACGAAAGTGGAAAATTTCCTGAACATGCTGGCTGGTTCCTGGGGATTGCTTTTTTGGTGGCAGGACAGGCGAGACTCGAACTCACAACCCTCGGTTTTGGAGACCGATGCTCTACCAATTGAGCTACTGTCCTTTTGAGGCGCGTCAGGGGCACCCCGGCAAGGAGCCCGGGTGCTCTTCGAGTTGCTCAGAGCTCCGAGCCCTTTGTCGAGGGGCCCCTTGGGTTAAAATCCTGTCTGTCTTGTGTTTCGAGGGGGATGTTTACTCGACGATTTTTACGACCCGGCCCGCACCCACGGTCCGTCCGCCTTCACGGATGGCGAAGCGCATGGTCTCCTCCATTGCGATGGGGGTGATGAGGTTGATCTGCAGCGTCACGTTGTCGCCGGGCATCACCATCTCCACTCCCTCCGGCAGCTCGATGCTTCCCGTCACGTCCGTGGTCCGGAAGTAGAACTGCGGCCGGTAGTTGCTGAAGAACGGCGTGTGGCGTCCGCCTTCGGCCTTGGAAAGAACGTAGACTTCGGCCTCGAACTTGGTGTGCGGGGTGACAGAGCCGACCTTGGCGATCACCTGGCCGCGCTCGATGTCGTCCTTCTTCACGCCCCGCAGAAGCAGGCCGACGTTGTCGCCGGCGCGCCCCTCGTCGAGGAGTTTCCGGAACATCTCGATGTCGGTCACGGTGGTCTTGGCGGTGTCCCTGATTCCGACGATCTCGACTTCCTGCATTTTCTTCACGATCCCGCGCTCGACCCGGCCGGTGGCAACCGTTCCGCGGCCTTCGATCGAGAACACATCCTCCACGGGCATCAAAAAGTCCTTGTCGATCGGGCGCTCCGGCTCGGGGATGTAGGAGTCCACCGCTTCCATGAGCTTGAGGATCGACTCCTTGTGGACCGGGTCACCTTCCCCCGCCTTCAGGGCGGATCCCTTCACGATCGGAATATCGTCACCCGGGAACTCGTACTGGCTGAGCAGTTCGCGGATCTCCATCTCGACCAGCTCGATGAGCTCATCGTCATCCACCTGGTCGGTCTTGTTGAGATACACCACGATGGCGGGGACACCCACCTGGCGGGCCAGGAGAATGTGCTCGCGGGTCTGCGGCATCGGACCATCCGCGGCGGAGACCACCACGATGGCGCCGTCCATCTGGGCCGCCCCCGTGATCATGTTCTTCACATAGTCGGCGTGCCCGGGGCAATCGACGTGCGCGTAGTGGCGGGCCTCGGTTTCGTACTCGACGTGCGCCGTGTTGATTGTGATTCCGCGCTCCTTCTCTTCGGGGGCGGCATCGATTTCGGCATAAGCCTTGACCTCGCCCTTCCCGGATTTCTCGGCGAGGACCATCGTGATCGCCGCCGTGAGGGTGGTCTTTCCGTGGTCGACGTGGCCGATCGTGCCGATATTCACGTGAGGCTTATTCCGTTCAAACTGTTGTTTGGCCATTTGTTTGGTTGCTGTGGATCTTTCTTTCGCTTCTCTCAACAGCTCATGGCGGGAATTGAACCCGCGACCTCGTCCTTACCAAGGACGCGCTCTACCTCTGAGCTACATGAGCGAGGTAATCGCTCCTCTCGGCGCGCGGACAGTTCACCCCCATAGTTTGTGTTGCGGGACCCGCAGGAGGGAAGAGACCAGAACGCCGCTAAAAGCGGGCGGAAAGTAACAAAGCCCTCTACACTGTCAAAAAAAAAGTAGAAGGGAAGGAATTTCCGTGAAAGCCCGGCAGATCAACGGTTTGGCCCTGACGGCTCCAAACCCCTCCGGGGGACGCTACGGGCCTGTTTTTCGCGGCCGGACCGGAGGTTCGGAGGTCTACCCGGCCTCGGCCTCCGGGGAAGCAGGGGAATCGCTCCCGGGCTGGTTGTTTGTAGATCCGAACAATTCTGTCATGCGGCGCACCGCGAGGGCCCGCCCGGACCCCTCGTCGACGTCTACAATCAGCCCGCAGAGCCGCACCGGGCCCTTGGCGACCGGGAAGCGGGTTGGCAGGCCGGATCGTAAGCGCCAGATGACCGAGGCCAGTTCCCGCCCCAGGACCGATTCGGCCGGTCCGCACATGCCGGCATCGGTCAGATAGGCGGTGCCCCCGGGAAAAATCTGCTCGTCGGCGGTCTGCACGTGGGTGTGGGTCCCCACCACCAGGGAGACCTTCCCGTCGAGGGCACGCGCCAGGGCGATTTTTTCGCTGGTGGCCTCCGCGTGGAAATCGACCAGGATCGTCTTCACTCCCTCATCCTGCAAGGCGGCCACGGCGCTTTCCACCGCATCGAGGGGGTTATCAAGGGGCGGATTCATGAAGACCCGGCCCTGCGCGTTGAGGACCGCCACTTTGCCCTTGGGAGTCTCCAGCACCACGGTTCCGGCCCCGGGAGCGCCCTCCGGATAGTTGAGGGGCCGCAGGAGGCGGGGCTCGGTGGGGAAGAATTCCAGAATTTCGCGCTGGTCCCAGACGTGATCCCCGGTCGTGATGACCGCTGCGCCGGCCCGCAGGAGGTCGATCGCAATCTTGGAAGTGATCCCCCGGCCCCCTGCCGCGTTTTCCCCGTTGACCACGATGAAATCCAGGTCCTCTTCCTCCCTGAGTTCGGGCAGGCGCGCGATCACCGCTTTCCGGCCGGGTTCCCCGACCACGTCGCCCAGAAAAAGAATCCTTATCATCGTTGCGCTCTCTTCTTACTGGATCGCGGAGGGAATTCTTTGAAAGTCAAACACGTCGGGAGCCGAACCACCAACTCGATTTGAAACCATGGCCTCAGGCCCGCGCAAAATCTCCCCCCTCCTCGCGGCTGCAGCGCTTCTCGCGCTCGGCCTGGGGGTTCTGTTCGTCCTGCGCGGAGACAAGCGGGGCCCGGAGCCGAATCCCCTCCTGTCCGATCTGGGGGAAAAGCCGGATTGGCCGCAGCTCTCCAGGTACGACGGTGTCCTGACCCGGGCCCGCTTCGAGAAGGCCCTGCGCGAGGTCTACACCCTGGAAGGCGACTGGCCCTGCACCATCGACGACCAGAAAGTGGTCATCGACTCGGCCCTCCAACCGGAGGGTCAGGTCATTCGCTTCGCCCGGCCCGGCAGCGAACAATCCCCTCCGCGCTACTGGCGCCCCGCCGGCGACTTGCCCCCCGCCGCTCCCGGCCAACCACTCAGCGGGCTGCGCATTGCGATCGACCCCGGACACCTCGGAGGGGACTATGCACGAATGGAGGAGCGCTGGTACCGGATCGGGGAGAGCGCGCCGGTCACGGAAGGCGACATGGCCCTCCGGACCGCCCACCTCCTCCGGCCGCGTCTCGAGGCTCTCGGCGCAGTGGTCACCCTCGTCCGCGAAACAAGCGAACCGGTCACCACCACCCGCCCGCGTCACTATCGACGCTACGCCGCACGCAAGATGCCCGGTGCACCCGCGAAGGAGCAACAGGAGCTCGCGGAGCGACTCTTTTATCGCACCGCCGAGATCCGAGCCCGGGCCCGGCTGGTCAACGAGAAAATCAAGCCCGACCTCATTTTGTGCCTGCACTACAACGCCGAGGCCTGGGGAGGAGATCCCGCCAATCCCGAGTTCACTGCCATCAATCACTTCCACATCATCTTGCACGGAGCCTACATGCCGGGAGAGATCGCCCACGAAGACGAACGCTTCGAGATGCTGCACAAGATTTTCCAGGGAACTCATGAAGAGGAAACCGCCATCGCGCGTGAACTGGTGAAAACGTTTGCGAAAGAAACCCGGCTACCGGCCTACCTCTACCGCGTCGACGCCCCGGCCATCCAGATTGGCCCCGCCCTCTGGGCCAGGAACCTGCTCGCCAACCGCCTCTACAATTGCCCGGTCCTTTTCCTCGAACCGTACGTCATGAACAGCGAGACCGTCTTCGAGCGGGTGCAGGCCGGCGACTACGAGGGCGAGCGGGAAGTGGACGGCAAGATGCGCAGGTCCCTCTACCGCGAGTACGTTGATGCCGTAGTGGGTGGCCTCGTGAACTACTATGCGCCTCGTAGGAAAAGTGTCCAGTAAACAGTATCCCTTTATACTTCGCACCTGCCTCATCTGCGATTCTCCGCACCCGCTCCCAGTTCAATGACCCGAATGCTCCTCATTGCCGGCCACGGATACCTGGGCCGGGAACTCGGCCACCAGGCGGAGGCCGCGGGCTGGCAAGTCACGGCCATTTCGAAATCCGGCGACGACGATTCTATCGCCTGCGATCTATCCAGTCGTAGCGCCGTCGCGGATCTCCGATCTCGCGTCCCGATTCCCGAATCTCTCACCTTCACCGCCTCCTCCGGCCGTGGCGGCCCGGAGGCCTACCGGGCCGTCTTTCTCGTTGGGACCCGCCATCTGCTCGAGGTATTTTCAGGTACGCACCTCCTCTTTGTCTCGAGCACTTCGGTCTACGGACAGACCGACGGCTCGCTCCTCACCGAGAAGTCGCCCACCGAACCTGGCCGTGAAACGAGCCGCATTCTTCTCGAGGCGGAGTCTGCCGTGCTGGCCGCCAACGGCACCGTGGTCCGCCTCGCCGGGATCTATGGACCCGGCCGTAGCGTCATCCTGCGACGCTTCCTCGCAGGCCGCGCCGTGATCGAGGAAGACGGCCGCCGCTTCCTGAACCAGATCCACCGCGACGACGCGGCATCCGCCCTTCTCCACCTCGCCGGCGATCCGGACACCTCGCGAGGAGAGATCTTCAACGTCGCGGATTCCTCCCCTCTTCACCAAGGCGACTGCTACCACGCTCTGGCGCAGATCTTCGAGCGTCCGATTCCTCCCACCGGCCCGCGGCCCGAAGACCGCAAGCGGGCCTGGAGTCACAAGCGCGTGAGCAACGAGAAGCTCCGCACAACCGGTTGGAATCCCCACTATCCGTCATTCATCGATGCCGCGGAGGAAGTGGCTGCAAGCCTCACATCCCGTTCGGGCTAGCGTCCTGTCAGCTCACTAGCCGGGCGAATTCGAAGCACTGCTCACCGGTCCCCGGATTCCATCAGGAAGAGAATCGAATCAGATCCCCGGTGCCAGGCCCCGAAGGCCGTGATGAGGTCGCTACAGCCGTTGCCGTCGAGAGGAAGGAGCCCAGCTTGACGAACCCGTCTTCCCGAAACGAGGCGCGAGCGTCTGCAAAGGCATTATTCTTCAGCATCGGAATCCCGGGGTCGGAAAAGGGATGCGATCGTCCGGGTCAGAATCTGCCCCGGTGAGCGCACCTTCACAATGCCGATGAGTCCGCCCGGGGCCCCATCAACCGCGACGGAAGGAGTGGAACCAGGCCACTTCAGCGCGGTGTCCCGTCCTGGCTTCGCCCTGGTCCAAACACGACACTGGCCGCCAAACCGACGCCAACCCCGCTGACGAAGGCGGCCGGCATGATCCACAGAAAGCTGATCCCCTTGCTTCCCGTCATTTCCTCCCAGAAGGCGATCGTCACGGCCACCGCCACCGAGGCGGCCGCGCCGAACCAAGTGCCGGTGGCATTACTTCGTTTTACGAACATGGCGAGAAAGAACAGTACGAAGAGGGGGGAAACGAAGAGGTTCACGACCTTGTTCGTGACTTTGAAGAGGTTTCCTTCGACCTGGCCAACGAGCAAGCTGAGGCCGAGCACCACGAAGCCGATCCCTATGGACATCCAGCGGGCGATGCGGATCCCGGAGCGGTCGTCAGGAAGGGTGGATCGCTTCTGCCGGAATACCTCGGCCGTGATGACGGCGGACGAGGCGCTCATTCCGGACGAGAGGCTCGACATGGCAGCCGCCAGCAGGCCCGCAATGACCACTCCCGTGATTCCGACCGGCAGACCGTTGGCGATGTATCGGGGGAAGAGTTGGTCGGCATTTTCGGTAAGCGATACCCGGTCGCCATCGCCGGCGAAGACCGAGGGATCCGCCGTGAAGGCTCCGATCAGCGCGAGTCCCGTCGCGCCCATCAACCCCATTGCCAGGACGTCCACGAGGAGATTGACGGCCAGGACCTTCCGGGCCGAGCGGGCATCCCGCGTCGCGAAGTACCGCTGGATCGCTATCTGATCCGATCCGGCGGTGCACGTGTGCCAGAATAAGACGGCCAGCACCACCCCGACAAACGACATGCGAGCCTCGGGATCGTAGCCCCAGTGCAATTCCGGCCAGTGCCCGGGCCACTGCTGCGGCCACCAGGCGCCGATCCCGCCGAGTTGCCTGGTAATGAGGGCGATCGTCAGCAAGGCCCCGCCAAACAGGATCGCGGACTGGATGACGTCCGTGAAAACGACCGCGCGTAAACCACCGAGGCTGGTATACGCGATCGTGACGATTGCCATCACGGCGCAGATCGCCGGGGACCAGGACGGGGACAGTCCCATCAGCGGGACGAGGACCTTGTCGGTGGTGGCAAAGATGATCAGGGCCATCCAGAGCAGCCGGAGCGAAATGAAGAAGGACGCCCCCAGGAGGCGAATGCTGCGGCCGAGCCTTACCTCCAGGATCTCGTAGGCCGAGGTGACCTTCAGTTCCATGAAGCGGGGAATCATGAACCAGCCCACGAAAAAAATAACCGCCGGAAACGCCACGAGCCCCGCGATGTACATCGGCCCGTAGCGAATGATTTCGCCGGGGTACCCCAGGTAGGAAATGGTGCTGAGAAGAGAGGCGAAGAGGGACAGTCCGACCGCGAGGGGCTTCATCCGGCGGCCCCCCAGCAGGTAATCCTCCGTGCCGCGCGTCTTCCTTCCGTAGTAGATTCCCACCGCAATCATGCCCGCCCCGTACAAGGCAATCACGCCCCAATCGAGGGGGGTGATTGCTGCGGCGAGGACGGCTTGCAAAGGGATTGTCAAGTGAGTCGGGAGAAGCCGGAGAATTTCACGCCATCGTCGCCAAGTCTCGCGAGAACATCGTCCTTTTCGATGGCCTCCGCGATTTCCGGCAGAACCCCTGCAGCGGCTTCGAGATAACGGTTCACGTGTTCCTCCCGGTGGGCCCAGGTCGCATAGAAACCAGCGGCCGCGAGTATTCCGTGATCGAGAAGCCGCGTCGTGAAGAGCGTTTGCAGGGCGGCGGCGTGCGGGTGCTCGAAGGCGAGGATGGTGATGGCGGGATGTCCCGAGAAGGTGAGGCCGATCCCGTGCTCGTGGGCAAGTTGACCGAGCCGGGCTCGAAACAGCGTCCCGATTCTTTCCAGGTGCCGGGGCACATCGAGGGTCCCCAGTTTGCGCACGGTGGCGAGGGCCGCCGTGGGCCCCACCCCTTCCGTCCAGTAAGTGCTCGAAATGAAGGTGGACTGCGCCGCTTCCATCACACCCCGCCTGCCGATCACGGCCGCCATGGGGTGGCCGTTTCCAAGGGCCTTTGCAAACACCGCGAGGTCGGGCTCCAGGCCGTATTTCAAATGAGCCCCGCCGTGCGCAAATCTCCACCCTGCCGTAATCTCGTCGACGATGAGCACCGCCCCGCAGGCCTCGCACAGCCGCCGGACCTCCTCCAGGAATCCCGGATCGGGATCGTGACTGCGCGTCGGTTCCATCACGACCGCCGCGAGCTCCCTCCCGCGGGCCTTCACGATGCCCTGCAGCTCGTCGATCCGGTTGTAGTGAAAGGGCATCGCGGTTCCTGCCAGACCGGCCGGGACGCCCTTCGCCTCGAGACCGGGCAGAAGGTGATCGCGGAGCTGATCTCCCTCCCCTCCGACGGAAAGATTTGCCGCGAGATACCAGTCGTGCCAGCCGTGGTATCCGCAGAACGCCACGCACGCACGCCCGGTGTGCGCCCGGGCGATGCGGACTGCGATTGCCATGGCTTCCCCGCCGGTGCGAGCATAGCGCACCTGCTGCGCCCAGGGATGGATCTCCACGAGCAACTCCCCCAGTTCGATCTCCTCGGGATTGTTGAGCGAACACATCGAGCCCATCTCGATTCGGCGCATGACCGCGGCCGAAACGTCGGGGTCGTTGTAACCAAGCAGACAGGTGCCAATTCCCATGATCGACATGTCCAGGAAGGGCCGTCCGTCCAAATCGACGATCTCACAACCGCGCGCCTCGCGGTAGTAGGCCGGCCATCGCCCCGGCGCAAACATCTCGGGACGCTTGCTGAGAAGCTGCGTGCCACCCGGGATGAGCAGCTTTGCCCGCCCATATAAGTCTTGGCCCCCGGAGTTCACACTTGGTGATGCTTGCCACATCTGATTCGATGCGACCAAAGAAAACTCCCATCTTATGAGCAATTTTACGGGCGTCTTTCCGGTTTTCCAAACCCCCTATCACGAAGACGAATCGATCGATTTTGCAACTTTGGCGGTCGAAATCGAATGGCTCTTCGAGCGGGGCGCCTCCGGAGTGGTCATGGCCATGGTGTCCGAAACGCTCAGGCTCAGCAGCGAGGAACGGGACGAGCTGGCCGGCAAGGCCTGCGAATTGACCGGCGGCAGGGGGCCGGTGGTGATCAGCGTGGGCGCCGAAAGCAGCCACACCGCGATCCGTCACGCACGGAACGCCGAAGCGGGCGGGGCCTCCGCCGTCACGGCGATTCCGCCCATCTCCACCGCCTTGGGACCTGACGAGCTCCGGAGCTACTACCGGTCCATCCTGGAAGCCGTTGCCATCCCGGTCATCATCCAGGATGCCAGCGGCTACGTCGGGCGTCCGATGCCGGTGGAACTGCAGGCCGGGCTCCTGGACGAATTCGGACGCGACCGCGTTTTGTTCAAACCGGAAGCGCCACCGCTTGGCCCGAACCTCTCCGCCCTGCGCGATGCCACGGGCGGCCAGGCGAGGATTTTCGAGGGCTCCGGGGGCATCGGCCTGGTGGACAGCTACCGGCGGGGAATCGTGGGAACCATGCCCGGGGCGGAAATCATCGATGCGCAGGTAGCCTTGTGGAAGGCCCTCCAATTGGGCGCGGAAGAACGCGTCTACCGGCTGTCCCTCCCCATCGCATCGCTGGTGGCCCTGCAAACCGGTCTGGACGGATTCCTGGCGGTCGAAAAGTACTTGTTGGTAAAACAGGGGATCTTCAAGAACGCTCTGGTCCGCGGCCCGGTCGGGTTCCAACTCGATGAGGAAACCCGCCGGGAAGTGGATCGCCTCTTCGAGCTTCTCATGACCGAAGTCGATAATTCTTAAGCCTCGCCTCATGATCATCGATGTCCACAGCCACGCCTGGAACTACCCGGATCACTTCAGCGCCGACCTGCAAAAGCAGGCCAGGCGCGCCCGCGCCGACCAGGAGGTCGACCTCACCGTGAATTACGACCATTACCGCCGGGAAGCGCCGGCCGATGTGAAGACGATCGTGTTCGGCGGAAAGGCGAAGCTCAGCGGCATGTGGGTGGACGACGCGCATGTGGCCGACTACGTCGCCGCGCACCCGGAAGCGTTGATTGGTTTTCTATCCGTCGATCCAACCCAGGAGGGATGGGAAGAGGAAATGCGTCACGGGCATGAAGAGCTTCATCTCAAGGGCATCAAGCTCCTGTCCATGTATGCCGGCTTCCGGCCGGACGACCCGATGGTCGATCCCCTCTGGCGTTACGCCGCGGAGCGAAACCTGCCGGTTCTCCTGCACACCGGGACGACCTTTGTCGCCCAGGCACCGCTAGAGTGCACCCTTCCCCGGCACCTGGACGCCGTGGCGATCCGGCATCCCGGGGTAAAAATCATCCTGGCCCATCTCGCGCATCCCTACGAAGGCGAATGCGTGGCTGTCATTCGCAAACATCCGAATGTCTACGCCGACGTGAGCGCGCTCTACTATCGCCCCTTGCAGCTCTACCACAGCCTGATGCTGGTGCAGGAATACGGCGTCTGGGACAAGGTTCTCTTCGGAACCGACTATCCGTTTACGACGGTCAAGGGCACCGTGGAAGGTTTGCGAAACCTGAACCGGATGGTGGAGGGAACCGCGCTTCCGCGATTGGACGAAGAGGCGATCGAGCGGATGATCGCGCGGGAGAGCCTCCCTCTTCTCGGCCTCGCTTAGAATCATGAGGACACAAGAACCGGACACCGTCGGCGTGGCAGGCCTGGGACTGCTGGGAAGGGGCATCGCGGCGTGCTGCCTGGCGCACGGTCTCCGCGTCGTGGCGTGGACGCAATCGGACCGGCCCCACCACGAGGCGGAAGCCTATATCGAGAAAGCCATCGCCGATCTCATCCGCCGAGCCGGGTTCGATCCAGACCTGGCGGACTCCTGGCGGGCGGTCTACACTCCCGTCGATTCCCTGCAGGCGTTGCGCGATTGCGATTTCGTCATCGAGTCGGTGACGGAAGATCTCGCCATCAAGCAGGGCGTCTTCGACCAGATCGAGGAGGTAGTGCGCCCCGATGTTCCGATCGGAAGCAACACTTCGTCCATCCCCATCACCCAGCTGCAACGGCCGCGGCGTCACCCGGAGCGATTCATCGGCATGCACTGGGCAGAACCCGGACACGCCACGCGATTCCTGGAAATTATTCGTGGTGAGCTGACCTCCGACGACACCGTCGCTGCCACCTCGGAGCTGGCACGACGGTTTGGAAAGGATCCGTCGCTCGTCCAGAAAGATGTGCCCGGATTCATCGTCAATCGCATCGGTTACGCCATGTATCGCGAAGCTGCACACATGCTGGAAGCGGGAATTGCCGACGTGGAAACGATCGATCAATCGTGCCGGAATGCCTTCGGACTCTGGGCCGGGCTCTGCGGCCCGTTTCGATGGATCGACATCACCGGGGGGCCGGAACTTTATGCCAGGTGCATGGAGCGGGTTTTGCCGACTCTCTGCAATGACGGCACTGGCCTGCCGGCGCCCCTCGAGACCTTGAAACAGCAGGGAGCGGCCGGACAACCGACCGGATCAGGATTTTACAGCTACGACGAGAATTCGCCCGACTGGCAGGAGCGCTACCACGAATTCGTGTGGCGGATGAGAGAAGTGATGGAAGAGTTTCATTCCCCGGGCGCGGGCGGAGCGGAGAGAAAGCCGTGATGATGGAAGTTCTGGTCATCGGGGCCGGCTCCATCGGCGAGCGTCACATCCGCTGCTTTCTTCAGACCCGGCGGGCGGAAGTCTCGGTTTGTGATGTCGACCAGGTGGTTCGCAGCCGGATCGAAGCGGACTACGCGATTCAGCGCAGCCATCCGGATCTCGGCGAGGCGCTGGCCGCTGCTCCCGAAATCGTGGTGATCGCGACCCCTACCAATCTCCACGTGCCGCTGGCGCTGGAGGCGGGCAGAGCCGGATCTCATGTCCTGATCGAGAAGCCCCTCTCGACCAGGCTGGAGGGAATCGAGGCCCTGAACGAGTTGGCGGCGGGAGACCGCCCTATGATTCGGGTCGCTTACGTTCTCCGGCACCACCCCGCTCTGTCGGCCGTCAAGCAGGCGCTCGAGGCGGGAGATTGGGGAAAACCGCTGCACCTGACCGTGGTCTCGGGCCAGCACTTCCCGACTTACCGGCCCGCCTACCGCGAGGTCTACTATGCGCGGCACGAAACTGGAGGCGGGGCAATCCAGGACGGACTTACGCATCTTCTCGACGCCGGGCAGTGGTGGCTGGGGCCGATCGATCGCCTGGTCGGCGATGCGGGGCACCTGCGATTGGCCGGAGTCGAAGTGGAAGATACCGTGAACGTTCTGGCGCGACACGGGGATGTGATGGGCAGTTACCACTATAACCAACACCAGTTTCCCAATGAATCGACGTTGACCCTGACCTGCGAGGAGGCCACCGTTCGGGCCGAACTCACGGCCCACCGACTGCTCGTGATGCGGGAACCCGCAGGCGAGTGGGAGGTGCAGTCCTGGCCGCAGCTCCAAAGGGACGATGTTTTTGTCGCCCAGGCCGGCTCCTTCCTCGATGCGGTGGAAGGGCGGCCAACGTGCTCGTGCACGGTGGAGGAGGCAATTCACACCCTGCGGTGCCAACTGGCGTTGCTGAGGAACTTTACGAAAAATGACCACACCAAGTGGGAGGAACCGGTCCATGAATGAACCAGGTGTTGACCAGCTCTTTGACCTGACCGGCAAGACATCCCTGATCACGGGCGCAAGCGGCCACCTGGGCAGCGCCCTGGCACGAGCCCTGGCCGAGGCCGGCAGCCGCGTGGTCGTCACGAGCCGCGAGTTGGCACGGGCCCGGCAAGTCGCCGACGAATTGCCGGACCCCCGGGCCGTTGGTCACCTCGGGGCCGTTCTCGACCACATGGATACCGGACAACTGGAAGCGCAGTTCGAAGCCATCGTCGGGCAGGCGGGCCGTCTCGACGTCCTGGTTAACAACGGAAACGAACCCTGCGGCAACGACTGGACCGAGATCTCCGGCGAGCAATTCACGCGCGTCCTCGCCAATGCCACCGGATATTTCCTTCTTGCCCGTCTCCTGCGCGCGCACGCCCTGGACCGCGTCGCGCCGGCCAGCGTGATCATGTTGGGGTCGATGTATGGCCAGGTGGCCTCCTACCCGGACGCTTACAAGAACATCTGCCCGGCCTCGTCCGTGGCCTATCACACCCTGAAGGGAGGAATTCTTCAGCTCACCCGGCACCTCGCGGTCTATTGGGCGGACGACCGGGTGCGCGTCAACAGCTTGTCGCCGGGGCCGTTCCCGGCGGACTCGGTGCCGGCCGGCCTGGCAGACAGCCTGGAAAAGTACTCGCCCCTGCGCCGGATGGGACGCCCGCACGAACTCAAGGGCGCCGTGGTTTTTCTGGCCAGCGACGCCAGCAGCTACATGACGGGCCAGAACCTTGTGATCGACGGCGGTTGGAGCGCGTGGTGACGACCGCCCGGAAGTCAGGGCTCCGGCCCAAGATCGAATCCCAGCTCCGCGAAGTCCTGCCGGATTTTTTCCAGGCCGGCCTTCACCATGATGATGTCGGCGCCGTGCATGAGCATCCTCGCCCCGCGGTCCAGTAATTCCCGGGCATGCTCGGGGTTGAAGGCCGGACAAGCCCAGTGCTTTCCGGTGTCGCGAGACTGTAGCCGTGGTGTTCCATGTCCATCCAGATCCCGTCAAAGCCCATCAGGCTCGCGAGCTCGAAAAGGGAGGGATCGGTAAGATGGAGCTGCGTCACGAGAACGGGCAGACCGTCGTTCAGCTTCGCCTTGATTCGGCTCGATCGCATGGATGAGAGTGGTTGAGATTCAGGGGCGCCTCGGCGCCGCCCCCATCATCTCCAGGCCGGAACCGACTGGCAACGACGTCTTTCGGGGAAAGAAGGACCGAATTGCGACCGCCCTCAGCAGCGCCTCCGCGCGAGCAGTCCGCCGAAGATGGCGGGTTGCAGCACAATAGCCACGCCCGGCTCCGGAATGGGCGTGTAGTCAATGGTCAGCGCGGGCGGCGACACCGTATTCTCCCGGCTGTTGAAACGTGCCGTGGTCCAGGTGCCGGTGGTGCTGACGGTGTGCAGCCAGGTGGCATCCCCCGCGATAGCAGGCGCTCCGCTCCCTTCGTTCGCGGCGGCATCGGAAGTCTGTTCACCCCAATCCTGCGTGAGGCGATGCATCGCCAGGTCCAGGCCCGGCGCATGGGTGCGGGATACAAACAGAGTGAGCACCGCAAGACTCCTCGCGCACCTCCGGGACCCGGCATCCCACCGGGTCGCCGAATCAGGCCGCCTCTCCTCGAAGGCGACCAGACCCTCTCGCCGCTGGACGGCGCTTCAGCGCCAACGGTATTTCCGGATTCCATCCGCGATCGCCAGAGCGGCGGACGACTGGTAGGATCTGGTCGCGCAACGCGCCCGCTCGCTGGCGTTGCTCATAAACCCGCACTCCACCAGGACGGCCGGGCACTCGGTCCGCACCAGGACCGCGAAACGGGCGAAGCGCACTCCGCGATTTTTCACGCGGCAGCGGCGCACCATTTCGCGCTGAATCGAGGAGGCCAGGGAACGGCCCGCCGATCCCGCGTAAAACGTCTCGGCCCCGCGCACCCACGAGTTGCGGGTCGAGTTGAAGTGAATGCTCACGAAGATGGCGTTGCGGTAGCGGTTCGCCAAGGCGGCCCGGCGCGAAAGCGACACGAAGCGATCGCTTCGGCGCGTCATGGCGGTCGAGTAGCCCCGCTGCTTCAGGATGTACTCCAGCTTCTTCGCCACCCGCATATTCAGGTAGGATTCCTTGATTCCGCCCTTGTAGGCTCCCCAGTCCCGGCCCCCGTGTCCCGGGTCGATGATGACGCGCTTCCCGCCCCCGATCCGGGAGTGGGAGGGCTTCTTCGTCGGTGCGGGCTTGGCGGTGGAGCCGCGTTTAGCCTTGATGGACCGGCCCGGTAGGGTGAGCCGCTGGCCAATTCTCATCCTGGTGGGATCCTTGATCCTATTCGCTGCCTTCAGCCGGCTCACCGACGTCTTGTAGCGTTTGGCGAGAGAATACAGGGTGTCGCCCTTCCTCACCGTGTGGGTGGCGCCCAACCCGAGCGCCCCCGACAGGAGGACCAGCAGGGCGGCAGCGAGGCCGATTCGATTGCGCGTGACAGAGTGCATGAGTACAAACAAATGCTTACCACGCTTGTTTTTTTAAAAAAAGCGAAATATCAAACAAAATTAACTATTTCGGCTCTTCTCCCTGAGAATCAAGGGCCTCCTCCACGGCTTTCCGGCGCTGGACCGAGAGCATGGGCCGGATCAGGCCATAGATCAAATAGGCCGAAAAGAGCACCGCCGGCAGGAGCCAGTAGTAGACGATCATGGCCGCCACGAACATTGTCCCGAGGGCGAGGATCGGAAGGCTGGCCCTCGTTTTCCAGCCCACGCCCTTGAAACTGGGATACCGGACATCGCTGATCATCAGGACGGAGAGGCCCAGCATGGCGCCGGCCAGCACCCAATTCCAGGCCCCGAGGTGCCGGTCCGTGTCGTGGAGATAGATGATGAGGAAGGTCAGGGAGGCGATGAACCCCGCTGCCATGGGGATTGGAATACCGCGAAAGGTGCGCAGGTCCTGCTCCTTCCCCTCCACCGCCAGGCAGTTGAAGCGGGCCAGCCGCATCGCCCCGCAGAGCAGGTAGACAAAGGCAATGGCCCAGCCCACCCCCGGCTCGACGCGCTGCATCGCCTCCGGTAACTCGATGTTGAAGAGCACCGCCTTGGAAAGCAACAAGGCCGGCGCCATGCCGAACGACACCAGATCCGCCAGGGAGTCGAATTCCCGGCCGAAGGGCGAATCCTGGCCGCCCAGCCGGGCGAGGCGACCATCTAACAAATCGAAGAGACAGGCCCCGAAAATAAGTAGCAGGGACCGCTCGTAGTAGACTTTCGCGATTCCGAAGTCCGGCTCCTGCATCCCCTTGAAGATGGTGAGAACGGCGAAGAACCCACAGCACAGGTTGCCGGCAGTCATCAGGTTCGGGAGGAGGTAAATTCGCGGCTCCTTGTCGTGGTCGCCCATCACCCGGGTAGTATAGGGCGAAATCCCCACACACAAACACTGGAAATCGCGGCAATCCGGATCCATGGTGGTCCCATGGATCCGGCCCCCTCCATCGCAATCCGTCCCGAGGACCGCATGGACGAACTCCTGGCCCGCCTTCCCGGGGCACGGCGCGCCCTCTTTGCAGCCTTCCACATCGGAGGGTGCCAATCCTGCGCCTACCACGAGAACGAATCGCTCGCGGAGGTCTGCGCCCACTACGAGATCGAGGTGAACACCGCCATCGAAGAGCTTCTCGCCAGCCACGAGCGCGACCGGGAAATGCTGATCGAGCCGGGCGCCCTGAAGGCGCGCCTCGAGGCCGGGGAGCCGGTCCGCCTCGTCGACATCCGGACCCGTGAGGAACACGAGGCGGTCCGCATCGAGAACTCAGAGCTGCTCACCCAGGAGTCGCAGCAGGCCCTCTTTGCGACCCCGCCGGAGGAAGCCCTCGTCCTTTACGACCACCGCGGCCGTGACGTCCTCGACCGTTGCGCATGGTTCCGTGGGCACGGCTTGAAGAACACCCTTGCCCTCGCCGGGGGCATCGATGCCTGGGCCAGGGAGCTCGATCCCTCCTTGCAGCGCTACCGCCTGGAAATCGAGTAGGAGGCCCGATCTCCCCGCCCACCTCGCCAAAAGAAGTCTTAACACTTTCCCCTTGGCAGCTGAGACTTCTCCTCCCATGACCCGCCGCCAATTCCTCGCCACCAGCAGTGCCACCACCGTCGCCCTTGCTTCCGCCCGCGCCGATCACCGCGAGAAGGGGGCCGCGCAGGAAAAGAAGCCGCCCCACTCCGGACCGAACCGCATCGGAGTGTCGTCGTATTCCTTCTGGGCCTTTCACCGCAAAGAATTCCGCCCGCTGGGAACCAATCTCGAACACGCCGCCCGCATGGGTTTCGACGGCCTCGAGATCCTGCAACGCCAGCTCGAGGCCCCCGACCGCGCCACGCTGCAGAAGATCAAGCGGCACGCCTTCGTCCTCGGCCTCGACCTCATGGGCTACTCCACCCACCAGGGATTCCTCTCGCCCGACAAGGACAAGCGGCAGAAGAATATCGACCACACCCTCGACTGTCTCGAGCAAGCCTATCAGCTTGGTATCCCCACCATCCGCGTCAATTCCGGCACGTGGGGCACTTCGAAGAACTTCGACGACCTCATGGCCAAGCGCGGCATCGAGGAGCCGCTCAAGGGCCACACCGAAGAGGACGCCTACAAGTGGGTCATCGAGGCTTATTCCAAGCTGGTCCCCGAAGCCGGGAAGCGGGGCGTCATTATGGGACTGGAGAACCACTGGGGACTGGGCGTCACCCCGCAAGGCGTGAAGCGCGTGGTCGACACCATCGATTCACCGTGGCTGCAAGTCACCCTCGATACCGGCAATTTCCTCGAGGACCCCTACGACCGCCTCGCGCAACTCGCTCCGCAAACCGTTCTCCTGCAGGCCAAGACCTACTTCGGCGGCGGCCGCTGGTACTCCCTCGACCTCGACTACGCCCGCATCGCGAAGATCATGAAAACCGCCGGCTTCAAGGGCTACGTCTCGCTCGAATTCGAAGGCAAGGAAGACCCGCTCACCGGCATCCCGAAATCGCTGGAATTGCTGCGGGAGCACTTCGGCTAGCGTACCTGGCTAACCAAACAGTTCCTCGATGGGGGCCCAGCTGCCATCCCAGTCGTAGTACTCCAGGGCGGAAAACTTCTTTTTGTAATCGTAGCAACTCGCCTCCACCGTCGCATAGCCACTGTAGTAGTGCAGGTGCCCCTGAGCCTTGGCGTACTGCAACTCGGCGAGCATGGTGTAGATGCCCAACCGGCGGTCGGAGCACTCCGGATCGAAGACGGCGTAGATGCTCGAGCACGCCTGGCGGCCCACTGCCATGAAACTGGCCGCAACCAATCGTGGCCCATCTCGCACACTGAACTGCAGGCACTCGCAGGGCTTGCCAGCGGGTTGGTCACCCAGAAAGTCCTTGAGGCACTCCGGAATATTGCGCGCGAAGCGGGTCTTGTGCGCGTCGAAGAGTTTGCGCTCTTCCACCCCGGGAGACGCGGATGCGATCTTGAGGTCGAGGTGCTCATTGCGCCGGAACGTGCGCCTCTGGCTCTTCGACATCTCGAACCGCCCCAGGTCGATGCGAAGCGCAATCTGCCGCTTCAGGCTCATCTCGTCCGCCAT
>Ga0310121_10002132_pt1 | contig 19264 bp, 11 predicted proteins | sample CB27_Tmax_986_MG_FD_203504 | JGI IMG/M metagenome (GOLD analysis project Ga0310121, IMG submission 203504) | Marine microbial communities from Western Arctic Ocean, Canada - CB27_Tmax_986 | ecosystem: Environmental > Aquatic > Marine > Oceanic | place: Canada: Western Arctic Ocean | collected...
TTCGATCAGGGGCGGCGTCGGCCATGCTTCCCGTTGGGACGTCATTTCAGCCATCGTTAAAGTGCGGCGGGCACATCGCCCGCCGTAGGGAACGGACGTTGCCAATCTGCGTTGGTATCTATGAAAGAGTGGCACGAGTTGAAAAGAAGCGGCTCTCCCATTGAAATGGGAAGCTGTCAACACTTCTTTCTTCAACAGGAGAACCACTATCATGTTGTACTTGGGAATCGATCAACACGCACGTCAAATTACAATCTCTCTGCGCAACGAAGAAGGTGATGTCGTTCAGTCGCGGCAGGTCTCCACTGAGCCAGAGAGGATCAACGCCTTTTTTCAACACCTCACCCGCGAGTACCTGAGCCACGGCGAATCGTTCATCGCCGTGGTGGAAGTGTGTGGCTTTAACGACTGGCTGATCCGGATGTTACGCGACTACCGCTGTCACCAAGTGATCCTGATTCAACCGGAAGAACGGAAACGGCGGAAGACGGATCGACGCGATGCGGCTGCCTTGAGCGAAACGCTGTGGGTCAACCGGACTCGTTTCCTGCAAGGCAAGCCGGTCCGTGGGCTCCGGCAGGTCGACATTGCCTCGACTACGGATCAAGAGACGCGGCGACTGACAACGCTGCGCAAAGATGCCGGCCGGGCAAGGACTCGCGTGATCAATCAAATCAAACATATTCTCAGGCGCCATAACCTACAGTGGGAAATGCCTACCAAGAAATTCCCGACCCTCAAGGCTATCGCCTGGTTAAAGCAGCTTGTTTTCTCCGAGGTTGATCAATTAGAAGTCAATCACTTACTGGCAAATCTTGAGCATATTCAGCAGCAATATAAAGAACTCGAGAAAGTGATCGCTGATCGATGTGGTACCAGTGAGGCAGCAACCATTCTGGTGTCCATGCCCGGCGTGGCGCATTTTACCGCTACTGCTTTGGCATGTCGCGTCGGTCGCGTGCAACGTTTCCCGCGTAGTCATAGTTTAGCCAACTACTGGGGGCTCACACCCGGGTGCCGAAATAGCGGTGAGAATAATCACCGTCTAGGTCATATCACCAAAGCGGGCAGTGGCATGGCCCGCTGGCTGCTAGCGCAAGTGACGACTAAGGTGCTTCGAACAGACAAGAACTTGAAGGAGTGGTTCAAGCGAATCAAACGCAGACGCGGCAGCGGCATTGCTCGTGTCGCAGTCATGCGGAAACTGGCCACAATCATCTGGCACATGTTAACCAAAAAAAAGACGTATGCCGAGTGTCGAGGATTCGTCACTGAATAATTGCAAGATCACCTCCGCTCAGGCTCGACAAAGGGGCCGCCCCTCCGCCATCACCCTCACATCAGCCCTCAACGACGGGGGCGAAGGGCCGATGCGAGGGTGAAGGCGGAGGGGCTTAGCGGAACCTTATTGGATCAACAAAACTTATTGCAAACGCAAAAGGAGACACACAACAAAATTCGGCATCGGTTGTTCGATCCGATCCGCCACAGGCGGATTGAGATCCCTCCTGTCTGACGCAACTCGTTTCACGCCGTTGATGCGGTGGCTTCGGCCGCCTAAGCACGTCGCGTTGTATGGAGTGCCCTGACAGTGAGGAATTCGCACCAGATAAATCAGCATCTGCCACTACCGGGCAGAGCCTCCTGCCGTAGGGCAGGAGGTACCTTGCGGAGGAATGTTTCGGGAGCAATCGCATTAGAAAAGAACGATCGCAACTTCCCGCCGCGACGATGACCAGATCGAATCCATAGCAACCAGACACCCTTCAACAAAACGACGACTTCACAAAACAGGCGACTACGCAAACCACTATCCGTACGCAGCTACCCCAAGGAAAAACTTATTTTAAACTTTTTACTTGACAAACTCTTTCAGGAATGTGGCGTGAAACTCCGACGCACTTTCGGAGCTTTCCCAAGGTGCGGCGGTGAATCTGCCCGCCGTTAGAAATGGACGTTAGCAAATGGCCCCAATTAGTGAGAATAACTGCGCGAGGTGTCCATGCCTGACCGCATGAACCGCATCTTGCTAAGTGCGTATCACATCGATCGACTGCGCGAAACGAACCTTCCCATTTCTGGCCTTTTCGGGAAAGATTGAAACCTGGAGACCGCTGATTCTTGTCTTTACTGCGTCTTGGCGGAAAATCGCTAAGCAGCGCTTTTGGTTAAGTCGAAGGTCGTGATATGCCCTTTGCGTATAATTCAGTTCCATTGGTAGTTGTCACACCCCGTTAACGATATAAGTGATTCTTTGAGAGCGCTAATCAAGTGCACCGCTGGCCGAGAATGCCGCCAGATTCGGCTAGCGGCGGTAGTCGATTCGGTTACAAGCCAGTTAAACAGCCAAGAGAATTAGCACACACCAGTTAAACAGCCTTCGGATGTGACCCACAGCAGGGCAAAGCCGCCAACATGGACGTAGAAATCAAAGAAATACTTGAAAGCGATCCTGAGTTTGACAGGCCCGTCCGCACTTTGCTAAGATTATTGCTGCAGACCAAGGGTGCAGGCAAGCACGGGAAAACCGGCTGCCTAGTTGTGCCTTCGTGGAGCGCTGCATTTGGCGCTGCATCTAAACGCGACAGGTCCCGACATGATTGGCCAGATTTGTCGCGACTTGTCGCAAATCTGTCGTAGCGTCGCAAATTGAGTACCCCCAAGGGGAGTCGAACCCCTGTCTCCGCCGTGAGAGGGCGGTGTCCTGGGCCACTAGACGATGGGGGCAGGACTGATTCTAGATTCTAGAATTCAGAGTGCGGATTGTAAATGGCTGATAGAATCTCGCGACTCTCGGCTCGTCACGAAGTGATTCCCTTGGTTAGCGTCATGAATGCTGTTTCTAGGTTGATTTCTTCTTCGCTGAGGCGCGTAAGCGCGTGGCCGTTGTCGAGTAGTAGTTTGGCGAGTGTACTGTAGTCGTGGTCGCCTTCGACCAGTGTGACTCGGAGGCCCGGTTCGCCTGATTCGACTTTTTCGACTAGATCGTGTTGTTCGAGTAGCTTGCCGGCTGAGTCTGGGTCGCCCGCGACGTCGACCAGCAGCACCGTCTGTCCGCGGACTTGTCGCATGACGTCGTCGACGTCGGCGTTAACGATGAGCTCGCCCCGTTCGATGATACCGATCTTGTTGCAGATGTCGGCCAGCTCGGGCAGGATGTGGCTGGAGACCATGATCGTTTTGCCCATGTTACGGAGCTCTTTCAGTAGTCCCCGGATTTCGATGCGGGCCCGCGGGTCGAGGCCGCTGGCCGGTTCGTCGAGTAAGAGGACTTGGGGGTCGTGGAGCAGTACCCGCGCCAGGCCGAGTCGCTGCGTCATGCCGCGCGAGAGGCTGGTCACTAATTCGTTGCGTTTGTAGCCGAGGTCGACCAGTTCCAGCACTTCGTCGCAAATCTTGCGGCGCTGGGGGCCTTTGATACGGTAGGCGGCGGCGAAGAACTCGAGATACTCGATCACCTTCATGTTGTCGTACACGCCAAAAAAGTCGGGCATGTAGCCGATGATGCGGCGAATCTCCCTAGGCTTGGTGTAAATCGAATAGCCGCCAACGTACGCCTCGCCCCAAGTCGGATTGAGCAGCGTCGCCAATATGCGCATTGTCGTCGTCTTGCCAGCGCCATTGGGGCCGATAAAGCCAAACACGTCACCGCTCTCGAGCTTGAGTTCAATCTTGTGAATAGCGTGCAGGTCGCCGTATTTTTTAGTGAGGTCGTGGACTTCGATCACGTCAGAGGTCGGGGGTCGGAGGTGAGGGGATAATCTTGTATCGTTTTATTGGCTCTAGTCACTAGCTTCTGCATCTTCGACATTCAAAACAAATCGATAAAAGGTCCAACGGCGATCTTGATCGCTGGCTAGTGGTTGATCGTCCGCCAGCCACTGGGTGCCAGGGGCGCTGCATCTGGCCAGCAGAATCGCCTGGCCCTTTTGCTCGAGCAAATGGCTCAGATCGACGAACGATTGGTAGCGATGGTACTGACCTGTGTAGACGCGGCCGTTGACGGCCTGATAAAACATCATCGTCTTGATCAGCCGCGACACGTCCCACTCGGCACTCTTAAACAAGACCGTGCCGTCGTCGGCCGTATTGGTGATCGTGTCGTCGCCCGCCGTGGCGCTCGTGAGCAAAGTTTTCACCGTGCGCGGCTGTAGCGAATCATTGATTTCTAATTCCTTGCCACTCGGCATCCGGCCCAGGTCGTAGGCCCAGCGGCCATAAAGGAGCTGACAACCGTCCAGCTCGACGCCCGCATCGTTGGTGATCTTGCCGGTGAGCAATTCCTCGCCATCTTGCTGGAGGTCCACTTGCAATGGTGCGTTGACGCGCGCGGACCAACGGGCGGTGAGCGTTTTGGTGGACCAAACTTGGACCGGTAACCGCTGCATGGTGCGCAGTCGGTCGCCAAACTGATAGCCGGCATCAAAGACGGATGTCTGCGATCCGCTCGCCTGCATGCCGCCCAAGGCATAGCCAGGTAGGCCCAGCCACGAGACAAGGTGCTCGCTCTCGTCAAGTTCGGTTCGACCCAGATAGCTGGGCCGCAGACTGAGGTTGAATTCGTTGACTTGCGGGGTGAAAAAATGCGTCCAAACCGTGCCGCGGGCCAGTTTTGCAGAAGTGCCGTTGTCCAAATCATCCACACTGCTGACATCAACATCGATGATTTCCACCTGATTCACGCGGAGCTGATCGCCCTTCATATGGTTAGCGATTCCGTAAGCAGCGGCCGATACGCCCAGGACGATGATCGGAAAGGTCAGCCAAGTGAGCTCGATGCGGCGGAGTACGCGCTTCACGAAAAAGTAGTCGCCTGGGCCAATCAGCAACACATAGGCGCCAACCAGCAAAGCCACCAGGCCGAACGGCACAACCTCGACGCCGATAAACTTTTTGTCGAGCGAGTTGCGCAGATGACCGCTCAAGTCTTCGACGTCAGTCTGCTGGTCAATCTGTTTGTTGTCGTCGACTTCTTTCCAGTCGAGCACTCTTCGGAGAAAGCTGGTTCGTCCGGCCCATTTTTTCAAGGGTGGGAGCTCGAAATCGAGACCGACAAAGGCCATTTCCCCCAACCCTCTGCGCGAGCGCACCACGAGCGGGACATTCGTCTCACTGCGGCCCGCAGAAGCGAGAATCTGGCCGCGGACATCGAGCAAACTGGGGACGCTCAAATCGATGCGGCGGTCGCGAGTGATCGGCTGCTGTGAACCGCTGAAACTCTCCAGCGGCTGGGCTTGCGACAGACGCCGCATCTTATCGTACGTGCCCGGTGCTAGCGAAGCGAGCGCACCGCCGTCAGCTATTAGCTCTTCGGCCGCGGCAGCACAAAACAGAACTAACCGACCACCTTGTTCCACCCAATGCAGCATCGCTTCGATCCGCCCAGGATTCTGTAACAGCGGGCGATACATCTCAGGTTGCGAGGTTGTCAGTATCACCGTGTCGATCGACTCGTAGCCATACCACCGCGTTGGCAGATCGCTGGCCTGGTCGATCCGAGCAATCCGAGTTGAAAGCTGCTCGTCGGAGCGCTGCTGCTCATTTACCAACTCTCCCAAGCCGAGCGGCGGACCGAACTCCAATAATACGCGATTGGTCGCGGGGGCACCCCCTGTGAGCAGTCCCTGTGAACTCTCTGGGTCGGGGTAAAATTTGCGCTTCGCCCGAACTTTTCCGTCGTCCGACACAAAACTCACCTGCAATGGGCTCATAGACTGTCCAACGCGCACAAACATACGAACCGAAGTTGTTTGATCGGGGTCGATACCGACGGGACGGCTTGGCTCGGAGACTACACGTGTAGGCACGCCGTCGGTATCTGGCACGGTGACAATCAGACGCCCAGTGTAAGGCTGCGATCCACCACGCATTTCAATCGACAGTGGCGTCCAACATCCCAACTTAAAAACGCCTTGGAAGCCGATTTGCGCGCTAACGATTTTCGGTTCCGAGGGTGGCTGAGCCGCAGCGATGGAGGCCGTCAAAACAAGCATCCAAATGCTGGTCGGCAACAAAGTTCGTAGGTACGGTTGGGGGGCCACGCTCACGGTTTCTCCGCATCGTCGCAGGTACACACCAGCAATCCACACCCCGGGCAGCCCGATCCGTATTTGTCGCGCACGGCCTGGGCCAGGTCGACATTGGCTACGTTGGCAATCGTCGACAACCAGGCCAATACGTCGGCGAATTCGGCCGCAAGTTCTGCGGGCGTACCGTCGCGCAAGGCAGAGGCAAGTTCGCCCACTTCTTCGATGAGCCACATGAACGTACCGTCGACGCCGCGGGCTACATCTTTTTCGTAATACATCTGACGAATTAATTGCTGGAAATCTTGCAGCGAAATGTCGGTCGATGTTTCCGTCATAACTAAATTCTCTCATCTATGATTATTCTGTAGCGCATTAGCAATACGGGCCAGTAGCCTAGTCAGTTCGGTCGGGTCGTGCTGGCGAGTTGCTACGACCGCAAGTGCCTTGGTCCATTGCAAGTCGCTCGGCCAATCGACCTGCTCCAGGATAGTCGCCCCGCCGCAGCCGAACCAGGGCCAGTTCGGCCCCTGCGGCCAGGTTGGCTGGATCGGCTTCCCATTGCTTGGTCGCCTCGGCGAGTTTTGGCCGTTTGCCGAGATCATATCGCTGGGCAAGTTGGGCAGCCGTCTCGCTCAAATACTCGACGTAGGTTTATTCGAGTTGAGCTTGAGTGCTGCCCAATCCGACAGAAAACGCCTGATTGTTCGGCAAATTGTCACGATACGCGGCCAGCAGATTGCGAATTCCCTGCTCACCATATATGTGAATGCCCCGTGACTCTCCGAATAGTTTCCCTTGAGTAGTAATTGTTCCGCGCTTGCCAACGCGGATATTTGAGCGTGGCCCCTTGGGTTTGCGAGAGCAATACGGACGCAGCACATCAGCGCCAAGAAACAGTCGTAACGGTTCATGCGACAACTATCGGAGTAGTGTTTAAAGGACTAACATTGAAGTGTAATCGATAGGTATTCTCCACGCATAGGAGGAACAGTTGCGAGTTGCGCGTAAGGATTACCGAGCACCAAGAGCCCCAATCCGCCCACTACGGACCCCCGAATGCACACCCCGGAATGCGCACCCCGGAATGCGCACCCCCACCGCCCGCCCACAGTCCACAGTCCACAGCCCTCCCATCCCCCATGTCCGAATTCATCACCGTTGCCAAAGTCAATTCCATCCCCCCGGGGGAAGGTGCAACGTTGCCGCTCGGAGGACGATTGGTCGCGGTGTTTAACCATGGCGGCGAGTATTTCGCGATCGACGATCTTTGCCCTCACATGGGCGCGTCGCTAGGGGCGGGGCAACTCGACGAGGAGGGCAAGGTGACTTGCCCGTGGCATGCCTGGCGATTCGATGTCTGCAACGGCACTTGGTGCGATAATCCTAGGCTGAAGATCGACGCGTTTGAAGTGCGAGTCGTGGGAGACGAAATTCAAGTTGCCGTAACGCCGGGCGAATCAAAGCAATAGCGATTCATTGCTGGCCAATTATTGGGACTTAAGTTGCGAGGCTCAGCGCCGGCGGATCATTGCCGGCAGTCCCAGGCAAGCTAAAACGATCGTTGTCGGCTCTGGAACGGAGAACGCCGACAAAGTAGTCGAAATTCCAAAGTTCGCTTGCCAGGCAAGAAAGTCGGCGCCGTCGACGTCGCCATCCATGTCGGCATCGCCATCGTCAAAGAAAGCGGCGTCTTCGATACCAATGCCGGCATTTAAGATGGCAAAATCGTCGTTGTCGACTTGGCCGTCGAGATTGAAATCGCCAGGTATCACGACGAGTTGTGAAATGCTGTTGACTGTCACCGTATTGGCAACGCGGATGTCATTGATCGCGGTCCCGCTAAAGTCCCTGAGAGGTAAGTCGTTAAAGGGAGAAGCTATGTCGAAACCGAAATCATTAGGCAATGGCAGATCACCAATCGTGTCAACCACCGTCATGCCATCTCCCAGCACAGTTCCGAAGGCCGAGAAGCCGCCATCACCGCGGGCGGGATCATCTAGGAATGAATTATCTCCTTGATTGATAAACCATTGGCTCGTCACCGTGTTCGGTCCAGACTTCGCCATCGCAATGGTACCACGCAGGTTCGAGGGGCCAGCAACCCCTCCGCCCGGTTCGTCGTTAATTGGCGCGTCGGTATTGACTGAATCAAATGAAATGATTGAGGCCGGGTTGGGCGGATCAGGATCGAGCAGAGTAAACCCTCCACCCTGGATGACGAAATCACGCCCTTGGGTGTCACTGTTACGGTGAACGACCGTTCCATCGAATCGAGCGGTGCTGACGTAATCCAAGAAGTTGTTCACTGTTACTGGCATGACATCGTCGTATAGCTGCACGTCGAACGACCCCAAAACAGTATCGAAGCGGACAACGGAGCCGGCGTTGGCAGTGGTCGCCAACAGGAGTACCTGAGCCATCGCGCAAGCGAAGCGGAGTCGAAGTGTGTACAAAATCATCGCGACTTTCCAGGTGGGAGAGCCATCGGCTCGTAAAAGCTGGCTGCAGCGCAGAGAGGTGCACTGGGTGCATCAGACTCTAGCCTAGTTAATCTATCGATTGCTGTCCACGAATTTGCCCCTGCACGGCAAGCCGCAGATTCAGTAGAATCGCCATTTTCGGCTCTCCCTAAAAGACCGAGCACTCATTGGCTTTTGGCGCAGCTCATGGCCAATAAAAACCCAGAAGTCCCTGCTCCTATCACCGACTCAAAAAGAAAAATGACAGCATTTCCCGAGATCGATCGTATCGCGTTTGAAGGTCCCGACAGCAAGAACCCGCTGGCTTTCCGCTACTACGACGCCGACGAGCTGGTCGAAGGCAAGTCGATGCGTGACCATTTGCGGTTTAGCGTCGTTTATTGGCACACCTTCCGTGGGCAGGGGGCCGACCCGTTTGGCTCGGGCACCTCCCAACGGCCTTGGGAGGATGGAACCGACTCGGTCGAGAATGCACAGAATCGTGCGCGGGTAGCGTTTGAGTTTATTGAGAAGCTGGGCGCACCGTACTACGCCTTTCACGATCGGGATGTCGCGCCCGAGGGTGCGTCGCTTGCCGAATCGAATCAGAATCTCGATGCGGTGGCAACGGTCCTCAAAGAAGAACAAGAACGCGCTGGTATCAAGCTGCTCTGGGGTACCTCCAATCTGTTTAGCAATCCACGTTTCTTGCACGGGGCGGCCACCAGTCCGAACAGCGAGGCGTATGCTTTTGCGGCGGCACAAGTAAAGAAGACACTCGAAGTGACGCTTGAACTAGGCGGCGAAGGCTACACTTTCTGGGGTGGCCGTGAGGGGTACCAAAACCTCTGGAATACCAACATGAGCCGCGAGTTGGACCACTTGGCCATGTTCCTGCACATGGCGGTTGACTACGCCAAGGAGATCGGCTTCACCGGACAATTTTACATCGAGCCGAAGCCGAAGGAACCGATGAAGCATCAATACGACAGCGACACGGCCGCATGTGTCAACTTCTTGCGACAATACGATCTCATGGATCATCTCAAGCTGAACCTTGAGACCAACCACGCCACACTCGCGGGGCACACGATGCAGCATGAAATGGACCTTGCCGGTGCGTCTGGTGCGCTCGGTTCGATCGACGCCAATACGGGCGACTTGCTGTTGGGATGGGACACCGATCAGTTTCCGACCGACATTTATCTCACCACTCAATGCATGCATACGCTCCTCAAGTATGGAGGATTTTCGACCGGCGGTGTCAACTTCGACGCCAAAGTCCGTCGCGAAAGCTTCGAGCCGATCGATCTGTTCTACGCCCACATCGGCGGCATGGACGCCTTCGCCCGTGGCCTAAAGATCGCCGCCGATATTCGCAGCGATGGTCGTCTGGAAGCAATCGTCAGGGATCGCTACTCCAGTTGGGACAGCGGCCTAGGCGCCGAGATCGAAGCCGGCAGGCATAGCTTCGCGTCGCTTGAAAAGATTATGTTGGCCAAGGGCGACGCCACCCCCAATACAAGCGGCCGCCAAGAGATGATCGAGAATCTCATTAATATGTACCTCTAAACCAGCCAAAAAACGCTGCTAGCGAACGATTCCTACGGCCTTCGCGTACGACATTGGGGTGGCCCGATCCAGTCTATACAATAAAGGGCGGATACAATGATGGGCGCCTGTAACGATGGGCGCTGGGAGATGCCAGATGGGATCCCAGCAGGCATCGGTCTAGGTTCAGCTGGAAAACTGGATACCAGTAGCTGAATTATGGCAGCTGCAATATAACAGCTGGAGAATAACAGCTGGAAACCTGGGACGCCGGCAAATTGAGATCCACGAGTCAAATAAATATCAATAGGAATGAGGAGGTAGCCGCCATGCGACGGGGACGAAGAATAAATTGGTTGGCGTTAGTCGTGCTGGAAGGCTTGTTTCTGCTATTGCTGTCGTACTCGACGGTTCGTGCGGAGCCTGGCCTGTTGGGCCTTGGTGGCAGGACGTTCGGCGGGGCGTTTACTTTCTCCGATGAACTTGTCTACCAGGGCTGGCGGATTCAAAAACACGCGATCATAGGACATTACCGTCTGCTCGATTCCAACGATCGCCGCCACGCTCGTGGCAGCTTCGAAGACTGCTTGGAAGAATTCGAAAAGATCAAAGTCGCGAAGAATATTGCGCCACTACCCAAAGAGGTCGTGATCGTCATGCACGGTTTGGGGGCGAGCCGCAAGTGGATGAATAGTCTTTCCGATTACTTGGAAGAAGAGGGCGGCTTTTCGGTTGTGAATGTCGGCTACCCGTCGACGATGGGAAAAATCGGCGAGCATGCTAGCACGCTTACGAGCGTGATCAAGCATCTCGATGGCGTCGAGACCATCAGTTTTGTTGCCCATAGCATGGGCAACATCGTTATTCGACATTGTCTCAGCGACATGGCCGCCATGGCGGCAAGCGAGCAACCGGAGATTACTTACAAGCGTTTCGTGATGATCGCTCCGCCCAACCACGGCGCGGGGATGGTTGACAAACTCGCCGGCGCAAGCTTGGCCAAGATCGCTGAGCTGGTAGGCGGTGAGGCAGTTGATCAGTTAGCACCTGGTAAGGGTTGGCCGTTGCTAGAGAAGAGGCTGGCAACGCCCGATTTTGAGTTTGGCATTATTGTTGGCGGTCAAGGTGACAACGAAGGCTATTTGGAATCCATCCCCGGCGACGATGATATTCTGTTGTCGGTAGAAACTTCTAAGCTTGCCGGGGCCAGCGACTTTGCTCAGGTAAAAGGAGTACACCAGACGTTGCCGAAGAACGAGCAAGTGCAGTCCTACACACTACGGTTCCTAGAGACCGGAGCGTTCATGCCCTCAGGACGCCGGCAGCCGCTTACCGAAAAAGATATAAAGCTTGCTTGCCAAGATGAGCGCTAAGCACAGACCGCAGCGAAACCAGAAGTTGCCTTGGCCGGAGCTTGCTGTCTTTTGCGGTTTTGCCGCGGTTTGGCTCGGTTGGAATTGACTGGGTTGGGCTGGACCGGATTGGATCGTGCTGCTTTGGATTCTGTTGGATTGGATCATGCTGGGTTGGATCGTGCTGGGTTGGATCGTGCTGCTTTGGATTGTGTTGGGTTGGATGTGGCTGCGTTGGGTATTGCTGGGCTGGATTTGCTGAGACGGAATTATTCGTGGCTGGAATTGGCTGGGCCGAAATTGTACCGATTGGGATTGCACCGACTGGAATTGCAGCGGTTGAGACGGCAGTGACTCGGCTTGCTGACGCTCCCTGCGCAGCGGCTCAAGAAGCGTAAATCCCGCAGGCAAGGTTTCGACGTGGGCGTCGGTCATCTTTTCCAGCAGCGGCAATTGTGGTTCAGTAATGATATGTGATTGCGCAACCATCTTGGTATCTCTGCGCTGGTCGCTGAACGCATTGCTGTATTCATTAATGTAATCATTAGCGCCAAACACAGCCGCCAGGTCCATGTCGCCAAGGTTCAGCTTGGCAGCACTTGCCGCTGCCCAGAGCGGATCATTGGCAAAGTCTTCACGGTATACGGTTGGCTCCTCTTCCAATTCGCTTTGATTGATGATTGATTCTGCGACCAACTCCTCCTCGGCGGCAAGTTGCTCGTCGGGAACGGACTCGGTGATGAATTCTGGCCCCGTTGGGTCATCGGCGGCTGCGTGGTCGACCGTTGTGTTGCCGACAGCTGCGGTTCTGCAGTTCGGACGGCGGGGGAACGACAGACAACACAACGCCGAAACGAATCGAGCACTCTTCAGGTGCGGTTTCAGGTAGTGCGACGTGCCGACATCGGGATACGTCGTTTGTTGGCACAACTTGCTGCGATGTTCTCCCAGACAATTCGCGTTCACGCCTGTCACACCAGTCGCACGCCGGCCAGTCCAAGAAGTATTTGGCCACTTTTTCAGTGTGCGATCGTTGATATTCCTAGTGACAAAGATTTTCTCGCCGGCGACAAATGCTTGTCCATAGCGGTGGCCGGTGATCAGCATATCGTTATCAAACGCCCCGGAGATGATTCCGGCACGCAGGTTGGGTCGTTCGGTCGGTGCGCCGCCGTCCAGAGTCAGTCCTCGCAGGCAACCGCCGCCCAGGTAGTGCAGGGCAGCTGCGGCAGTGATCGCTCCGTAACTATGCCCAGACAACATCACGCGTCGCGACAGACTCATTCGGTGGACCAGTTTGGCCATATAATAACCTTGATATTCCGCGTAGACATATTTGATGCGGAGGTTCTTTTCGATCATCTCGCCAATGCGGAAGCGCTTGGTCTTGTAGACCCGTTCGGCGGGCCACGACCAGAACACCAACCGTTTCGGCCCTGGGCAACACCGCATCTTGCAGTAGATCAACCAGCACGACTTCATGGCGTTTTTATGATTTAAGCTGTTTCCGTGAGAGTAGAACAGCGTTGGCTTGGACGATTCTTGAGCGAGGAAATCTTCGGCGCTCTGGCGGACCCAGCGACGGCATCTGCGGTCATAGCGCTTATAAGTCAAACAATTAAAACCGGTGTCAAGGTTCTTGCACCGCGGAGCGCAGCGCGTGTTGATCAACCACAGCTCGGGTAGCTCATGGCAGCATCTCTGAGAGCACTGGCGAAGATTACACTCGTCACACTGGTCGCGTGTGCAATACTGGGCAGAAGCAATTTCGATAGAAAGAATCGAAAAAAAAACTGTCGAGAGGACTGCTGACGAGAAGGTCAAACTGGCCAACCGTGGCAAACGACCAAAGAACATGTCACGCATCGATGCGTTGCACATAGCGTTTCTTCCTGAAACTGAGAGGCAGCAAGGTGGGGAGCGGGGCGGGAGATCGTTAATCTACGCGCCATCCCGGGAGAGAAGGCACAACGATCTGTGAAAACCTACCTCACGTTGCTGCAACGCAACGGGGGTAGCCGCGAAAAGAGGTAAGAAATCAACAGTTGGCGTCGTGCCAATTGATGCAACCAGCGTAAGCTGACCTGCAAAGGAATAACGGCCAAAACAACTGGCCGAATCGTCAAACTCGCCGAGCAGAAGCAACAGATTCCTGATTAGTAATCTGCGCAAGGTTGGATTGCACTAGCGGCGGTATTCCAGCCCGAATTGCATGCCGTGGAAGACGAGCGTGTCGCTGCTAAGGCCAGGAGAGAACGAGGCTGTGAGGCCATTACTGACACCGTCGAGGGCCAAGATTTGGTAGCCCGCGCGAAGCGCTGTGCAATAGTTCAAGCGCCAAGCTGCGGCGATACCGGCTTCTCCGACGAAGGCGATTCGATTGATGTCTCGTCGGATGCTGGTCTGCGACGTCGCAGTGCTTTGTGTGAACTCAATCGCGTCGGCTGTGGCTGTGTCGTCGCCGGCAATAGTGGTTGTCACGGTTAAGTTGACATCGTCGCGGCGAAACTTGTTGCAATAGACGCCCGCGTTGGCAAAAGTCTGAAGTGTCAGTCGGCTACCAAACTGCCAGCCATCGCGACGGCCACCGAACTGGAAGCCAAAGAGCCGATTTTTGAGCAAACGATTCACTCCTAGGTCGTCGAACTGAGCAATGACCGCGGGTGTCGCGGGGGCTGGCGTGGTTTTCGTGACCGACGTTGAGTCGAGGAAATCCTCGTCGAGCTGCACGTATCGAAAGCCGGAGAATAATTTCCAAACCGATGGCAAATTAGGAAGAAAGTTGACTTCCACGGAGTTCAATTGCGATTGATAGTTGAACTCACGCGTTTCGCCGGCTGCAAAAGCATCGGGAGCAAAGGCCAAGGTGGAGTTCCAGTCGTTGATTCCTTCGTAACCCACTTGAATACCGAATCCCGAGTCGCCGTAGCCAGTCACAAAGACTCGTCCACCAGGACCGTGTTCGAACTGTTCAGTCAGAATGGGCTGAGTGACGCCACCCAGCGAGGTAATGACCCGATTCCAATCAGCGTCGTCGCGGAACATCATCAACCCACCCGCTTCGACGCCCCACTGGGGACCTATGCACCAGCGGTCGAGGCTGCCTGAACCTTTGTTCCAGGGGAATAGCTCGTTACTGCAGCCGCAGCGGTTGTAATCGCTCGAAGCGTTGTTCGAGCAAGTTTGGCAGTTTTCTCTTGAGCTGTTGTCTTCGTAATTGGCGCCCAACTGTAGTGCTTGATGCTGTTGCCAGAGCATCTGATTCGAGGTTGCCGACGAACCGGCAAGTTCTGGCTCGACCATTGTGCCGCTAGAAACCATTTCCACCGGCGGTTGCGGCAGGGCGGGTTCGGATATCATCACTGGCGGTTGATAGTCGACTTGAGCTAGCACGTGCTGCGCTGAAGGTACCGGGCCGGCGCCGACGAGCAACAATACTAGGAATAGGAAATGCCGGACTGACATAGGGTCGGTTGCTCAGCTGAAGGTCCAATGAGATGCAAATAACTGGCAAGTCGTGATGGCGACGTCGACCCGCGCGTACGCTCCGATTATTCGAGACGTATCGATAGCATCGGCGAGTTGCGAGGCGGCTCCCGAGCGAAGCTTTCCCGACACGTAAGAGCTGCGCCGCCTACCTATGTTTTGGCGGAGATTGCTACCACTGATATCACTTGTACTGCCCTAAACGGCAAGAAAGTGCAAGACAACGCCAGATTCGCAGAACGACGATCTCCTTATCACCCCTTGCGATACGGTACGACAAGATACATTTCTTAGTGGCGTTGATTCAGCCAACCTAGGTGAAGTCCGATAGGTCGTCGATCCAGTCGCCGTCGCCGCCCCAAAAAGCCCCGAAATCCTCGAGAGAATTCCCCAAGAGACGATGCACGCGCACCGCCCCGTCTCGCCCAGACGAGAGCATATTGGTGGTAATGTTGACCGGATCAGTTGTAAACGCGCCGCTATCCAGCGAGAACGCGTAAACGCCGAAGTTGGAAAGTCTGACATATCTCCCCGCAATGAGATCTGTGTCGATAGCGTTCACATGATACCCGGTCGACCACTCAAGGTAGGTTCGATCAAGCGCCTGCACGCCGAAGTCCGATCCATTCACATTTCCGGACGCGTCGGTTGGCGGCGTGAACCAATAAGCTCCATCATCGAATTCTCCTCCCTCAGCTTGAGGTATTGCCTCGACGTAGACTCGAATGTAATTGGTATTTCCCGCTTGCGCTTTGGCGCCAGAAGGAAGTTCGGATGACATCTCTTCGTAGGTTTGACGACGGAGTTCGTCCATGTACCTGAACGCTAACGAATTCTCCGTGGAGGTTGCACCTCCATCAAAGCCGATGGACGTACCCGCGTCGATGAACGGGCGTAAATTCTGATCGGCCACTTGCTTTAGCAGTGAGTAGAGCTGGTCTTCCGTGAAACTAGGTGCCGTACCGGTCAGCTGTTCCACATACCCTGTTACGCTCCACGGCTCGCTTTGCTTATCAGGGTGCAGTGCATTAATAAACTGTACATACTGCAGCCATTTGACGTCCCAAATGTCCTGCCGGTTTGTCGTCGACGGGATCTGCGGATCGATTACGCCTCCATTGATCTCAACGGTCGCGACTCGCGGCGTGCCGACGTAGGCGACTACCTCGATGGGCGCTCCTCCACTAAATGCGCCGCTGGTGATCGCCTGCCACCCGGAAATAAAATCATCCGTTAACCAAGGCAGCGGCTCAGCGACCGCGTACGGCAGGTCGGCGGGGTCTATCGTGCCCTGCGGCGGGAGGTAGAAAGTCTTAAGAACTGGATTGCCGCTGGCATCCAGGACAAGCTGCTCGGTTCCGCCAACGTTGACCGTTTCCACCGCGTATCCACCCCGATTTTGGGCGCCGCCGATTCCCTCGCTCAAGTCGAGGCCCTTGGCCTTATCGAATTGGTCGAGCGTCATCTGAGCGGGATTGGTATCATCTTCGTAATCCCACGCACCGAGCGGATTGTGGATCTGATATCGCCGCACACCTTTAGTGATTGTTGTTAAGACGTTCTCAGAGATAAACTGCGCCCAACCACCGCTTTGGAGACCCAGGGCCGGACTGATGTGCCGGTTGGGATTGTCGAGGCTGACAGCGCCAGAAAAACCGATCGGCGTAAACTGGAGCAGGCGGTCCTGAATGTCGGTCGAGCTCACATGATCCAACCGATCCTGGTTGTCTTGCCGGTAGGCGATCACGTGGCCTATCGGCTTCGGCAGGCCGGGATTGCTGATCACGGCAGCCTCCCACGCCTCAAGCACCTCGATCACCAGGTCCTCTCCCAAGAACGCGTCGCCCAACTCGTCTTCAACCTCACGGAATATCCAATCATTCGTCCCTTTTTCAATGCCGCCGCTGCCGTCGCCGCCAATCAGCAGATCGAGTGCCCCATCGTCATACACGGTATCGAGGACTCGCAAGCGGACATCGTCGTTCGCCGTCAAATTAGGATCGAAGTCGGCGCGGAGTATGTCGACTCGCTCATAGAACTCATCCGACTGACTTGATGCAAACCGCGTATCGATGAGCGGATCCATAGTGATCCGCGTCAACGTACTTCCTTCGTTCGTGTTGGCCGGTTGTTGGAAGACGGCGAAGGAATCGAAGGCGGCCGGATTTGCAGCGGCCACGAAGCCAAAGGTTCCGTTGGGCGAGGTCTGGCCACGTGACAAAAAGAGGAAGGACACGCCGCCAAAGCTTGACGCCATCGTCACGGCGTGTAAGCCATTGGACTCGCTCTTGTAGTTCGAAGCTCGAACCGTTAGCGATTGGACTTCGGTCTCTTCGAAGGTGCCATCGAGATCGTCGTCGGTCCACTCCGTAAATTTGTCGATCGAATCGATGATCTCCTCTGCACCAGGCGGCGTGTCGACAGCAGGTCTATATTTGAGCGCCTTGCGGCTACTGCCGCTGTCGAAATTCCAGTTGGTTCCATCGTGATTGCCGAGTATAGCATAGAACCCACTCTCAGTTACCGTGCTCAGATTGGAATCAAGAAAAACAATGCCGGCATAGGTGAAGCTCCCGTCGCCTTGGAGGTCGACTGCGGCGAAGCTGCCAGAACCGTTCGTTGCCGTGAGGCTATTGGTTGGGATCACGAACTGCGTATTGGTGCCGTTGAACAGCTGAGCGCCCGTAAGGGCAGCGATGTCGGGTGAGCTGACCCAAACTGGTTGATCGGCGCCAACTTCGGCAACAGAAATGTAGTCCCAATCGAACGGTTGTTCGTTTTGAGGCCTGACGATTACAGGGTCATACAAGTCGTTGACCTGTAGCGCCGACGGGTTGTCAAACAAGGCGTCCGCGCCCCATGCGGCAACGATCTCCTGGAGTCGTGCGGGTAAATCGTCGTAAAGCGTCGTGCCGCCGATGACGATATCCTCCTCCTGTTCGCCGTACACTTCGTCATCGCCTTCACCGCCAATGAGTAGGTCTCGACCGTCGCCACCGCGGATGATGTCAGTCCCTACGCCGCCGACGATTACATCGGCGCCCGCAAGACCGAGTAACGACAAGTCATTGCCGGCCCCGCCATGCAGCTGGTCATCATGGTCGCCGCCGGTCAATCGATCATCGCCGTCGCCGCCGAAAGCCGAAATCGGCAATGCCGCAGCAGGAGACGAGAGCTGATCGTTCAAAGTGTCATTGCCGTCGTGACCGTAAACGAACACCGTTGGCGGCGCCCCGCCGCTTACTGGCGGGACAAGTGCCGAGATGTCGATCGATTCGTTAACGAGCAAACTGGTGACAGAAGCGATGCTGCCGTCAACAACGAAAAGGTCGTTGTCGCCGGATCCGTGCAGGATCACCGATCCGTCAGTCGTGGTGAACGCTCCGCCGGCGAAGAGCTCACTTGCACCAACCGTCGCGCCAGCGTCGGCGAAGATTCGGGCAACCAGATAGTGATCGGCATTGTGACTGACGCTGAAGTCGGCAGTGAATTGGGTAACCAGCTCGACCGGACCGAGAGCGTTTATCGAATGTGTCATCAATCGCACGCTTTGCGCATCGATCTGCTGGCCGTCTGGCGAAGTCCAAATCTCGATCACTGGGTCAACGAGTAATTCACCAGCGATGTAAGTGACTTCGAGGTCGCTATGTGCTGCGTCTACGCTGTGCGTCCGGAAGCCTGTGACGAGCGCTGTGGCCGTTTGGCTAGCTGCTACATCGATTGTGACAGTCACCACATTGGAATTGAGCGAGCCGTCATTCGCCTGGTAGGTAAAGCTGTCCGATCCGCTGAATAAGGCAGTGGGCGTGTAGACGAACGAGCCGTCAGCGGCCAGATTGAGCGTGCCATTGGAGACATCGGTCTCTAGCACCGCAGTAAGCGAGTTGAGATCGACATCGCTGTCGTTGTCCAGCACGCCACTGGTCGCGTCCACGACCAGCGGCACGTCTTCGTCCGTCTGATATACATCGGTGACCGCCACCGGCGCATCGTTGATCGGATTAATCGTCAGCGTGACGGTGGCCAGCGCCGTGGCGCCGTTGACGCCGTCAGTGGCGTGGTAGGTGAAGCTGTCTTGGCCGTTAAAATGAAGATCGGGCGTGTAGTTGAACGTGCCATCAGCGTTGAGCGCGAGTGCGCCATTGGCGACATCGGTCACCAGCGCCGCTGTGAGATCCAACGGCAGGTTGTTGTCCGAGTCGTTGCCCAGCACGCCATTCGCCGCAAGGTTCACCACCAGCGGCACGTCTTCGTCTGTTGAATAGGCGTTGTCCACCGCCGTCGGAGGGCTCGTCCCGTTGACAATATCTACAATCTCCTGCGCGCTCAGCGCTTCTTGCAGGATGCGAACATCATCCATCCGACCGTCGAAGTAACGTGGGCCGGC
>Ga0310121_10002133_pt1 | contig 19263 bp, 21 predicted proteins | sample CB27_Tmax_986_MG_FD_203504 | JGI IMG/M metagenome (GOLD analysis project Ga0310121, IMG submission 203504) | Marine microbial communities from Western Arctic Ocean, Canada - CB27_Tmax_986 | ecosystem: Environmental > Aquatic > Marine > Oceanic | place: Canada: Western Arctic Ocean | collected...
GATAGTTGATTCGCTTAAACGAAGCACAAAGATTTACCCGCCGAAACGCCTCTTCTAGGCCTATACTGAAGTGAGCGCCCACTCGTGAGTGCTGCCTACCCCCCGGCAGGACTGGTTCGTGGCAATCCTCCGCCCTCTCTCGCGCGTCTTTGGTTTCCTCTCGCAGGATATCGCCATTGACCTTGGCACGGCCAACACGATCGTGTTGGTGCGCGGCCGTGGCATCGTCATCGACGAGCCCTCGATCGTCGCGATCGACCGGATCTCCAAGAAGATCCTCGCTATCGGCGTAGACGCGCAACGCATGGTTGGGCGTACGCCCGCCAATATCGTGGCCGTACGACCGCTCCGTGACGGCGTTATCTCCGACTTCGAAGTCACGGAGAAGATGCTCAGCTACTTCATCCGCGCCGTTCACGACCGTGGCTTCCTCGCGCAACCCCGGGTCGTCATCGGTGTTCCCAGCGGTGTCACCGAGGTCGAGAAGCGGGCCGTCCACGACGCCGCCCTGAATGCGGGTGCACGCGAATGCTTTCTGGTGGAAGAGCCGATTGCAGCCGCCATCGGCTGCGGGCTTCCGGTGATGGAGGCGGAAGGCTGCATGGTCGTCGATATCGGTGGTGGAACGACCGAGGTCGCCGTCATCTCGCTCGGCGGCATGGTCGTGAGCACCTCGATCCGGGTTGCCGGCGATGAGATGGACCAGGACATCGTGGCCTATGCCCGGCAGGTGCATAACGTTCTCATCGGCGAGCGTTCCGCGGAGGAGATTAAGAAGCGGGCGGGCTCGGCTGCCCCCCTCGAGAACGAGGAGAGTCTCAGCCTCCGCGGGCGCGATCTGGCCACGGGTCTGCCCAAGTCGGTCGACGTCAGCACCGTCGAATTGCGTGACGCGCTTTCCGGCTCCATCAACGCGATCGTCGAGGCGGTGCGCTCGTCGATCGAGCTCACACCGCCCGAGCTGGTCACCGATCTCATGGAGCGCGGAATCGCCCTTGCCGGCGGTGGTGCGCTCCTGCGCGGGCTCGACCGGCGGCTCAGCCAGGAGACGCGCTTCCCCGTGTACGTTTCCGAGGACCCGCTGCTCTGCGTGGTGAAGGGCGCCGGGCAGGTGCTCGAAGAGACCGAATTCCTGCGTACCGCCGCATCACCGTTCGCGTCGAGGCGCGCCCGGCGGTAGCCTCGAAACGGGCCCTGCTGGATGCTGATCTTTACCCGCTACACGTACTGGGCCGGGGCGATGGTTGCCCTCGCGGTCTTCTTCGGCGTGGTCGGGCGGACGGGCGCGCTCGAGCCGGTACAGGACGTTTTCCTGCGTGCGACGGGCCCGCTCGAAGACGGGCTCTCTGCGACCTTCCGCCCCGTGGCCGGCTTCCTCGACGATGTCCGCGATCTCGATCGCCTGCAGGGGGAGAACCGCGACCTCCTCGTTGAGAACGAGACCCTGCGGAACGAGATCGCGGCCCTCCAGGGTGACGCTTTGCGCATCGCTGATCTCGAAGCCGCCCTCAACATCACGAGCGGCGATCCCTCCGCCGAGCGGCTCGCCGCCGGAGTCATGAGCCGCACCCAGGGGCCGCTCACAAGCCAACTCCGGATCGACAAGGGCACCAACGATGGTATCGCCGAAGGCAACGTCGTGATCTCCGTGCAGGGCACCCTCCTGGGGACGGTCACGAGAGCACTGGCGAGCAGCTCCTTCGTCCGGCTCGTGATGGACAGCCGCAGCAGCGTCGCCGGCCAGGTCCTGGGCAGTACGGCCGATGGCATTGTCAAGGGCGACGGGCGCGATATGAGCTTCAGCCTCGTCGAGGGTGATGTGAACGTCGGCGACACGATCGTCACCTCGGGGCTCGGTGGGACCTACCCGCCCGACCTTCGCATCGGTGAGGTGAGCGAGGTGCTTGGTGACCTGCAGGACCCGTTCCCCCGAGTCCGGCTCGATCCGACGGTGCGGATCTCCACGACCAGGACGGTGCTCGTGATCACGAGCTTCGTCCCCGACCGCTTCCAGCTGGACAACTAGTGCGCGCCGCTCTCATCGCGTTCGTCCTCCTCCTCACGGCGCTCGCTCAGGTCACCGTCGCGCCGCTGTTTCCCGTTTCCGGGGCGGTCGTCGAGCTCCCGCTCATCGTGCTCCTGCTGCTCGCCGTCTTCGTGGGGCCGACGGCGGTCATGGCTGGACTTCCCGTCCTCGCCCTCTGCCTCAGCTTCGCCGCCAACATCGAGTTTGAGTGGCTGTTGCTTGCCTACCTGCCCATCCTCCCGATCGCCAGCTGGATCGAGCGTCCGCGGGCGCTGCCCCTCAACCGCTACGCCCAGACCCTCTCGATTGCGCTGGCCGTGGGCATCTGGGCGCGTGCGCTCCTGGCGACCGTGGCGATGGCGTCCGGCGCCGATCTCGCGATCGTCTTCGTCGTCACGGACGTGATCCTCCCGGGAATGCTCTTGGATGGGGCTTTACTCTCCTTCGCGTACCTCGCCTGCCGCTCAGTAGGATGGGAAGCACGCTCTATGGAATTGCAGCGCGCCGGATTCTGAGCCTATGAGCGATATCGGCGATCGACGGGTCGACCCGGGGCTCAGCCGTAACCGGCCGCACGGCAATGTGGCAGTGCTCCGGATTGCCGTGATCGTCCTCTTCAGCATCCTCGGCCTGCGCCTCGCCCAGATGCAGCTCGTCAACGGGGCCGAGTACGCGGAACGTTCCGAGCGAAACCGGTTCGTGGTTGAGAGCGTGCCCCCAAGCCGCGGACTGATCTACGACCGCAACGGCAGGCCGCTCGTTCAGAACGCGAGCGTGTTCGTGGCGGTCATCACCCCCGCGTTCCTCCCCGAGGAGCCCGGCGATCGCTACCTGCTTTACCTCTACCTGGAGGAGCTGCTCGGGGTGCCCGCGCTCCAGATCCAGGACACGGTCGAGGAGGCACAGGCACAAGGGCTGCGCGATGGCACGCTGACGATCGCGCGCAACCTCGACCGCACGACGGCGCTGATGCTCGAACAGGCGGCGGCCGACCTCCCCGGTGTTACGCTCGAGCTCGAGCCGGGCCGCCGTTACATCGGTGGTCCGGAACTCAGCCATGTCCTCGGCTACGTCGGCCCCCAGTCACCGGACGAGTGGCGCGTGCTCCAGGACGAGGGGTACGCCTTCAACGAGGTCGTGGGCAAGGTCGGCGTCGAGGCGCGTTACGAGGGGGAGCTCCGCGGAAGCCCGGGTAGTGCCACGACCGAGGTCGACGCCCAGGGTGATCTCGTCAACACCCTCGAACGCGCGGAGCCGGAGCCTGGGCAGAGCCTGCAGCTCTCCATCGACGCCGGCCTCCAGCGCTTCGTGTACGACCTGCTCACGAACACCATGGGAGAGGCGCGCGTCGCCGCGGCCGTGGTGATGAGCCCGGAAACCGGGGAGATCTACGCGCTCGTTTCGGTGCCGACCTACGACAACAACATCTTCGCCGCGCCGGGACTCGACGAGGAGTTCCAGCGCCTCCTGGACGACCCTCGCCGGCCCCTCCTGCACCAGGCCCTGAGCCCCGCCGCCCCGGGCTCGACCTTCAAGATCATCACGGCTTCCGCCGCCCTCGAAGAGGGCAACATCACGCCTTCGACCGGACGCAACATCGACAGCACAGTCCTAGAATTCGTTGGCGAAGACGGAATCATCTATCCCTTCTACGACTGGCGGGTGCACGGCTTCGTCGACCTCGTGGGCGCGATCGCGTGGTCCTCGAACATCTACTTCTACATGGCCTCCTGCGGCATCCCGCAGGAAGGCATCCCGGGGCTGGGGAAGGACATCGAGCAGTCGGCGGTGACCCTCGGGTACTACGCCCGCAGCTTTGGGCTCGGGCAGGTGACGGGCTTGGACATCGCCAGCAGCGAATCCTCCGGCGTGGTTCCGAGCCCCGAATGGAAGCGCCGCGTGCGCAGCGGTCCGTTGTTCAACCCCGAGGACCGCGACTGGTACCTCGCCGACACGTGCTTCATGGGCATCGGCCAGGGGGACGTGACCGCCACACCCCTGCAGATGGCTATGGCAACCGCGGCCGTGGCGAACGGCGGCTTCCTCCTTACACCCCATGTCGCGAAGACGATCATCGCTGCCGATGGCGTGATCGTCTCCACGACCGAGCCCAGTTGGGATCAGCTGCCCGTCGACGAGGAGCATCTTGCCGTCGTCCGCCAAGGGATGCGTCAGTCCGTTGTCAGCGGGGCCGCCAGCCTTGCCGCTCTGGCGAGTGTGCCGGTGGCGGGGAAGACGGGCACCGCGGAGTTCACCGACGTGGACGGCATCGTCAAGGATCACGCCTGGTTCACCGGCTTCGCGCCTTACGACAGCCCCGAGGTGGTCGTGACCGTCTACTACGACCTTGGCGTCGGTGGGACGAAGGCCGCGCCGATCGCCGGTCGCATCATTGAGTACTTCATGGAGAACGTGCGGCCATGACCGTCTTCCGCGGCCAGCGGGGCCTGCGCGAGTGGGATCGTTTCGATGGCCTGATGGCTTTCGCCGCGCTCGCACTCGTGGTCTACGGGCTCGCCCTTATCTACAGCGGCAGCCTCCGCTCGTACGACGGTCCCGCAGTTAGTCTCTCGAACCCGGTCGCCAAGCAGGCGTTCTTCGCCGTCGTCTCGATTGGGGCGATGGTCGCCGTCTCGCGGCTCGATTACCACCACTTCCTGCACTATGCCTGGTGGCTCTACGGCGCGTCGATCGTCGCCCTCTTCGTGCTCATCCCCATCGGCCAGACCGAGTTCGGCTCGACGCGTTGGTTCGAGCTCGGTCCGTTTCAGGTGCAGCCGTCCGAGTTTGCGAAGATCGCCACCGTTCTCGCTCTTGCCCGTTTCCTCAGCGACAACGGCGGCGACGCGCGCGACCTGCGCATCTTCGGGATGTCCCTGGCCATCGTCGCGCCCGTCGGGCTGCTGATCTTCATCCAGCCGGACCTCGGCACGAGCGTCATCTTCGCCGCCATCTGGCTCGGCATGATCGTCGTCGCGGGCGTGCAGCGGAGTCATCTGCTGATTCTCGGTGCCGTCTTCGTCGCGGTGCTGCCGTTCATCTGGACCTTCACCGTGGCGGACTACCAGATCGAGCGCATCGCCATCCTCCTCGATGCGGAGGAAGACCCGCTCGATGCGGGCTACAACCCGATCCAGTCGCAGATCGCCGTGGGGTCGGGTCAGTTCTTCGGCAAAGGGCTCACGAACGGCGAGCAGACGCAGCTCGACTTCCTCAAGGTGAAGACGAAGGACTTCATCTTCAGCGTGCTCGGCGAGGAGCTCGGCTTCGTGGGCGCCATGGGGCTCTTCGCGCTCTTTATTCTGTTGCTAACGAGAGGGATCCGCGCCGCGCAGATCGCGGGCGACATCCCCGGGCAACTCCTCGCCTCCGGAATCGTCATCACGATTCTCATGCAGGCGTTCATCAACATCGCCGTGAACCTGAGCATCTTCCCCGTGACGGGCCTGCCGCTGCCCTTCGTGAGCCAGGGAGGGAGTTCGCTGCTGACCCTCTTCGTGGCCCTCGGCCTCGTCCAGAGCATCGTGATGCGGCACCGCGCCTACCGTCAGATCTAGGCCGCTCGGTGGCGTGAGGGCGCCGGCCCAGGCTCCGCCCGCACGCTATCGATCGGCGACCCTGATCAAGCCCCGTCCCCGCCTACTCGAGGAAGGTGTAGCGAATCCCGCCCACGCGCGCGAATTCTGGCCTGAAGCGCAGCTCGATCGGCTGCGCGTCGTCGGGGATCAGGAACGCGGCGAACACCGATGCGAGCTGCCCATCTTCGATCTCGCGGGGCGCCTCCCGGCCGCCGACAATCGTGAGCTCAGCGTCGAAGGTCTTCGTGGTGCCGTCAGCGAGGCGCACCGTGAGCCTGGCATCGTCGCGTTCGATCTCGGTCTTGCCGTCGGAGACGCCGATCAGCCACTCAAAGCCCACGATCCGTTCGCCCGGACCCGGTTCGAGGACATCGGGGATCGCGTCGCTGGGTCCCTCGTCGTAGCCGCGGATCAAACGTACGCCAACCACGCGGTCGTTGGCGAAACGGTCGTAGGTGATGCCCCCGGGGACATCGCCTGCGAGCAGGTCGGCGTAGCGCAGTTCCACGTCTTCGGATTGCGCGGCGAGAACGGCGACCGTCACGATTGCGCCGACGGCTGCAGCGGTGAGCAGGCCCCCGAGCACCCCTGCGATCACGGTTGTGCTGCGCTCCGCCGGGTCGGCATCGGGGGCCAAGGCGAACGGGGGATAGCGGTCGTTGAGCGATGCGAAATAGCCGACCACGCGGTAGTACCAGCGGTGCACGCCGACCACGAAATCGAACAGCCCGCGTGGGTAGCGTCCGGTGAGCAGGATGGCGAACCAGGCGATGACTACGAGCACCAGCCAGGCGAGCCCGAGCGCGATCCCTACGATCCCCTGGGGGACGAGCAGGATCGCCTTCCAGAGGAGCACCCGCCAGCGGCTGAGCTGGCCGGGCGCGGGGAAGTCGTACTCGAGCAGCACCGCGCTCCCGGCCGGCTCGAACGAGGGGTAGCGATCGGTCAAGAGCGCGAGGTACGCGCCGAGCCGCGCTTCGAAGCCCAGGTAGCCGGTAAGCCCGGCGAACAGCCAGGAGGGGTAGCTGCGGCGGAGGAAGACCGCGATCCAACCTGCTAGCTGCGCGGGCTGGCGCAGCCCGCCCAAGACCACCCAGAAGATGACGGCGGGGATCAGCAGGAAGATCCGCAGGAGCGTCTTCCAGCGGCTCAGCCGTTCCGGGTACTCGACCTCGAAGCGCATGGGGTAGGGGCCGTCTTCGGGGCCGCCGATCGCGCCTCGCCACGGCGGCGCGTCGTGTATGGGCTTCTCGCGGGCGCCCTCGGAGGCGGCAAGGTGCCCGCCGCCCGCGCCTGCTGTTTCGCTCGTCATCGCCGGCGAACGCTACTCGGCCCTCTGTTGGCCCGCCACCTTGCCGGCCGTCAGCTCACGGCGGTGGATAGAACGAGTGCAGAGGCCCTTTCAGGAGTTCGCGATACCCGATCCGCAACCGACGCCCACCAGCAATGGGGCCGCCCCGCACCACCTCGACGCCGTCATCGCCGGCGCGGGGTTCGCGGGCATGTTCATGCTCCATCGCCTGCGCGGGCTCGGCTTCTCCGCTCGCGTATTCGAAGCGGGCACGGATATCGGTGGCACCTGGTACTGGAACCGCTATCCAGGCGCGCATTGCGACATCAAAAGCCTCGACTACCAGTACGGCTTCGCCGATGAACTGCAGCGAAATTGGGACTGGAGCGAGCGCTATGCGACCCAGCCCGAGATCCCCCGCTACGCCGATTACGTCGCCGAGAAGTTCGACCTTCGTCGCGATATACAGCTCGACGCGTGACATCCGCTCACTACGACGAGGCTACGAACTGCTGGGCCGTGGAGACGGACCAGGGCGGTCCCGTTGTGGCGCAGTACTGCCTCATGACGACGGCTGCCTCTTCGCCTCCCAGATTCCCGCTTTCAAGGGGCCGGGAGAGCTTCGCAGGCAGCACCTACCACACGGCCCGCTGGACGCATGAGGGCGTGGACTTCAGCGGGGAGCGGTGCGGATCATCGGCACCGGCTCTTCGGCGTCCAATCGATTCCGCTCATCGCCGAACAGGCCGAGCACCTGCTCGTGTTTCAGCGACGCCGAACTACAGCTTGCCCGCACACGATCAGTCGTTGAGCGACGAGCAGCTACGTGAGAACAGGGAGCAGTTCGCGCAACTCCGGGACGACGCCCTCAACTCGCGCTTCGGTTCGAACCACACACCCCCGGAGCCGCCCTCGAAGTTGATGACGAGGAGCGACGCAAGCAGTACGAAGCTGGCTGGGAGGCGGGCGGCTTCACGATGCTCATGTCCTTCACGGACCTCACGAGCAACCTCGACGCCAATGACACGGTGGCCGAGTTCGTCCGCGAGAAGATCCACGAGATCGTGAACGATCCCACCGTCGCCGAGACGCTCGTCCCGAAGAACTATCTCATCGGCTCGAGGCGCATCTGGATCGATACCGACGACTTCGCGACTTACAACCGCGACAATGTCACGCTCATTGACATCAGCGATGCCCCGATCGAGGAGATCACGCCCGCAGGCCTGCGGACGGCCGAGGGCAGCTACGAATTCGACAGCCTGATCTACGCCACCGGTTTCGATGCGATGACGGGGCGCGCTTTGACCCGCATAGACATTCGCGGACGCAATGGCCGGGGACTGAAGGAGGCGTGGGCGGAGGGGCTACGAACCCTGGGCTGCAGATCGTAGGATTCCCCAATCTCCTCACGATCACGGGGCCGGGCAGCCCCTCGGTGCTCAACAACTTGATGATCAACATCGAGCAGCACGTGGATTGGATCGCCGACTGTATGGACGAATTGCGCGCGCGTGGCCTCGCAACGATCGAACCGACGCTCGAAGCGCAGGACGCTTGGGTCGAGCAGGTCAACGAGCTCGCGACCCTCTATCCAGCAGGCAACTCCTGGTATCTCGGCGCGAATATCCCAAGCAAGGCGAGGGCCTTCATGCCCTACCTCGGCGGTATCGGCCCGTACCACGCCAAGTGCTGCGAGGTGCGCGATAACGACTACGAAGGGTTCGTGCTCGCGGGCCGCCCTCCGCCTCAGAAGGTTCGGGGGTAGGCGCGCCCGAGGCGCCGCCGGTGGTCAAGCCTCGATAGCGCGGCGCCCTGGTGTAGACTTGGCGACACGAGTCAGCCCCTCAGACACCCTGGGTCTGGCCATGGAGGAAGCATGAGCCTCATGAGCATGATCAAGGGAATGTTCGGCAAAGGGACCGAGGTGGCGAGCAGCGCCGCTGATACTGCGGGTGACGTTGCTGGCGGTGCGATCGGGGCGGCTGGCGACGTCGTCGAAAAAGCGGCGGACGTCGCCGGTGACGTCGCCGGCGCGGCCAAGGACGCCGCCGAAGGCGCCGTGGACGCGGTCAAGGACATGGTCGACGGCGACGACGAGGCCAGCGAGGGCTAGGGTCGCGTGGCTTCGCGCTCCTCCCACCAGCTTCGATCGCGGCGGCGCACGGTGTGCGCGCCTGCGCCAACTGGCACCTGCGTACGAGCGTCTCGCGCAACGTGATGTCCTCCCCTCCCGGCCGCCGCCTCGGCGGGCGGCCCCGGCGGAGTCGCGAGCGTGCCCGCGTCTTCTCGGAAAGGGGCGCGGAGCCGCGACGTTAGGAGCGAATCGCGGCTGGTGGCTGCCAAGCAGGGATTCGAACCCCGACCATAGGCTCCAAAGGCCCGTGTGCTACCATTACACCACTCGGCAATCGCAGACATGCCCTGAGGGCATGGTGCCGAAGGCCGGACTCGAACCGGCACGGGCTAAGCGCCCAACGGTGTTTGAGACCGTCGCGTCTGCCAATTCCGCCACTTCGGCCTACTGTCGACCCTAGCTCCGCCGCGCCCGTGGGGTCAAGGTGGGCGGTTCCTGAACGAGCTGAGCCCCCCGCGGTACCTGGCGAGTTTCGTATGACCCCGCCTGGGCGAGCGCGTTCGATGGGCGAACACGAGTCAGACCCGCGGACCATTCGCAAGCGTTCAGAGGGACCTGGAGCGGAAGACGAGGGTCGAACTCGCGACCTCCTCCTTGGCAAGGAGGCGCTCTACCACTGAGCTACTTCCGCGTTTCGCGAGTATAGCAAAGGGCCCTCTGAGGGGCCCTTGCGGCGTTCTCGCATGCGCGGCAGCAGCTTCGCTCAGGCGCTAGTCCCCGAGGAGGGAGCTGCAGCCGGTGTTGACCACGTCCTCGACGTACTGGCTGCGCCAGCCCGGGTCGGGGACGCGGATGTGCCGCTCCCGGAACCAACGCTGGATCTGGAGGTATTCCTCTTCGAGCCGCGCCCGCCAGCCGTCCTCTTCGCGGAAGGTCTCGGGGTCGACCTCCTCGAGCTTGCGCGACATGTCGGCGTACTCGATCCCGGCTTCTTCCTTCCAGTAGGTCGAAAGATAGTCGAGCGACTCTTCGAGGTTGCGGCGGCACTCGTCCATCTGGACGGCCATCCACCCCGCCTCCGTCATCGACTCGCCGTTGACCTTGTAGCGGCTCGCGCAGGCCTCGCAGACGACGACGAGCTTACGCGCGTCGCAGTCGGTCTTGTCGGTGCAGTCGCGGCAGCGGGCGGCGAACTCGGCCGCGTCGGTGCTGCGCGTGTACCCCACGATCATCTCGTCGCCGAGGGCGTTGCACGCCTGGCAGGTGAGCGTCCCCGCGAGGATTTCGTTGATCGTCTTGTCCCAATCCACCGGCATCAACTACACCCTTAGCGTCGGCGGGCGAGCGCCCGCGAATTCATTCGACAGTATACCAACCGGCCTGCCCCGGCATTTCCTCGATGCCGACGGTCAGGCGCTTCATCTCCCCGGCGCCGCGTTCCGCCAAGGCCGCGCGCAGGCGCTCCGCGAACCACTCCGCCAGGCGCTCAGCCGTGGAGTTGTCGATTGGGAGCGCAACGACATCGGACTTGGGGAAGACGTAGCGGCGTTCCGCGTACGAGATCTCCCAGGCGTCGGGCCGTTCCACGATGTCGAGGACGCGGCTGTCGCGCTGGAGGAGGAACTTGTGGTCGAGCTCGTCCGCGATCGCTTTCGTCAGCTGCTTGAGGTCGCCGAAGTCCCAGACCCACGAGTCGTCGGTGAGGTCGCCCTCGACATCGACCATCACGTCGTAGTTGTGGCCGTGCAGCGGTTCGCACTCGCCCAGAAACGTGGCGAAGTGAGCGGCGGCGAAGCGCAGCCGGTTGCGCTCGACGGTGACGCGGCGGGTGACGGTCATGATCGTGGACCTCCGGGCAGGTGCGACCGATCCTCGCATCGATCGGGCGAGGGCGCTCGGGCCGCGGTTAGGCGACCACCCAGCCAGCGACGATCGATGCGACCGCCGGCAGCGAGCCGGCGACGGTGTCGGCAACAGAGGTTCCGGGCGCCGGCGCCGGCTCCTCGATCGCAACGCGGATCGTGCGCATTCCGAGCCTCGCGGCGGGTTCGATGTCGTTCGTCTCTGAGTTCCCGACCATCACGGCGGCTTCGGCCTCGACGCCGGCGAGGGCGATCGCGTCCGCGAAGATGGCGGGATTCGGCTTGCGCACGCCGGCATCCGGCGAGCTCACGACCCCGTCGAAATATTCACCCCAGCCGAGGCCTGCGAAGTCCGCTTCGTAGGCAGCTACGTCGCGCCAGTTTGCGTTGCTGAGGACGACGGTCGTCAGACTCAGGGAGCGGAGCGTCTGAAGGAGATCGACGACTCCGTCGAAGGGATCGAGGCCCGTTTCGGCAAACGGCACACAAAGAGCACGGCGCACCGCCCGGACCGTGCCAGAGTCGTCCGGGAGCCCGAGCTCCCGCAGCGATCGCTGGACGCACGCATTCACGTCTTGGCGATGCTCGCCCGCGAGACCCGCGACGCGCTCGGCCTTGGCTGTTTCGACACACGTGGCGATGAGCGCATCGAGGGAGGAGGCGTCGATCGCCGGTAAGGCTCGCCGGAGTCGGCTACGCCTGACCTGCAGCGTGCGCTCGGGGGACGTCAGCGCGTCGGGCCAGAGCGTCCCGCCGATGTCCAGGAGCACGCAACGGAGTTCGCTCGCCATCGGCGCTATCGGGCCTAACCTCGGCCCAAGAGGCCGCCCTCCATCGCGAACAGACCCTGCATGTCGCGCTCGATGCGGAGCTGGAGGTAGGCGCGCAGCTTGCGGATGAGCTCCGGCGCCTCGGCTGAGCCCTCGCCGTCGAGGGTGTGGAGGTGGCCCAGCGCATCCGTCAGGAGGGTGCTCAGCTCGCGATAGCTCTCGGTGATGACGTCGAAACTCGGGAGCTCAGGGAAGGCCGGCGCTACGGCAGCGCGCTCGGCGATGGCCCGGAGGGCCGTCACCGGCTCGCCTTCGCTCGCGGCCAAGGCCGCGGGCGTTTCCTGGAGGAGGCGGGCCATGCGGCCGCACTCGTCCGCCATCCACTGCTGCTCTACAGGCAGTCGCCGCTCAACCGAGAGGAGCATCTGCTGCATCATCTGGACCGTGACGCGGGCGGCGTCCGTCTGCAGCTCCGGGAGCACATGGCGGTCGAGGCTCTCGCGGATCAGTTCGAGGACCCGCGCCGAGCTCGGGTTGGTGTACATCAGAGCGCCTCCTGCGCCGCGGGGTAGCCGAGGATCGCGGCGAAGCTAGGGATCACGGCGATGAGTGACTGCAGCATGTAGGTGTTGAGGAAGCTATCGCTCTCGCCGTTCAGCCCCCGCCGAACCGCATCGAGGATGGGCGAGGCGAGCGAGGCCGTGCTGAAGATCTGGAAGAAGAGCACGTCGTCCATCGAGGCCGGGATGCCGCTGACCTTCGAGTAGTGTTCCAGGAAGCCCCCGTCGGCCTTGACCGCACCCCAGACGTCGAAGCCCGTGAGCGCGGACATTTGGTGGACCCAGCCGAGCTCCTCGCGGGGGTCGCCGACGTGTGCGTTCTCCCAATCGATAACGCCCGTCAGCTGGCCGCCGGCGTAAAGGAAGTTCGAAGGCTGGTAGTCGCCATGGCAGATAGCGAGGCGGCCTGGGCGCGGCAGCCGGTTCGGGAGGCTCGCGTACATGTCGTAGAAAACCGGGAGCGGGTCGAAGGCGATGTTGTGGTAGTTCGCCTTGAAGTAGGCGATCGAGCTGGCCATGTAGGCGTCCCAACTCGAGGCGTCGATGCCGACGCTGCGCGGGTCGCGGAGCTCGCCGCCGGGGTCGAGGGCGTCGATCGGGGTCATATGCAGCTCGGCGAGCCGCTCGCAGAGCTCAGTCGCGACGGCCTCGGCCTCATCTTCGGCGCCGGGCGCGAAGAGCGCCGTCAAGTCTGAACTGCCGCTCAGACGCTCCATGAGCATCGCCGGCCGATCGAGGGCCGCTCCGGTCTCGTCGAGGAAGTGCTGCTCGGGCACCGGAATGGTCGTCCGCTCCCGTACTCGCTCCATCAACTCGAACTCGAGCCGTCGATTCGTGGGCAGGATGTCGGCCTCGGGCGGTGGGTCGCGACGCACGATCAGCGGCAACCGCTCCGTCCCGCCGCCGCTCTCGATGACGCAGTCGCAGCGGTACGTCTCCTGGGAGTATCCGCCGGCGATGACCCGCAGGTCTTCGATCCGTACCGACCGCGCGTCGGGGCGTTCGCTCCGGATGAATCGTTCGAGCTGAGCTTCCACGGCGCTACCTCTGGCCGCGGAGTGTACTGCGACCACCGCTTCAGCTCAGCCGACGATGGCGAGCCCTTCGCCGCGCAGGTCGTGGGCGGCGGCGATGCCGTGCGGGGTTCGCACCGCGAGGCTCGCGCGGCCGGTCCAGCCGTCCCAGGCCGCAAGCGGCGCGACCGCGAGCCCTGCGGCCCGCAGCTCGTCGCCGAGCTGGTCCGGCGCGCGCACTTCGGCGTGGAGGGTGCCGTCGGTCTCGAGCGCCCAACGGGGCGCGTCGAGCGCGTCCTGAGGGTCGGCGCTGCGGCGCAACAGGGCGTCGAGCACCTGCACGTTCGTCTGCGGCTGGCGGTGGGCGCCGGGCGTCCCGCCGGCCGCCATGAGCTCGCCGTCCTCGGCCCCGGCCCTGGGGCGTTCCGGGGTGGTCGTGACGAGGTAGCTGTGAAGGGTGTGCATCGGCCGTTTGGCCCCCGCGAGCTCGTTGCGATGGCCCTCCTCGAGGGTGAATCCACGCATGCGATTGTTGAACAGCACCCCCGTTCCGGGGGCGAGCACCCCGCTCCCCCAGCCAGAGAAGACGGACTGAATCAGCGAAACCGCGTTCCCCTCGGCGTCGATCGCGACCAACGAGGTGGTATCGCCGTCGCCCCCGACGGGGGCGCCCGGCTGGGTGGTCGCGACACCTTCATGCAGCCGCGCGGCGGCGTCGAAGCCACTCGTGCGGGGGTCGCCGGCTTCGCCGTCCACCGCCGCGAACGCCGCTCGTAGCGCTGCGACGCGCGCTCCCACCCCGCCCTCGCTTCCAGCCGCCTGGAGCTGGTTGAGGGCGAGCATCAGGACGAGCCCCCGCGACGGGGGCGGCTGCGTGTGGACGCGGGCGCCCCCGTACTCGACGGCCAGCGGCTGGACCCACTCCGCCGGGTCGCGCCAGTCCTTGGCCGTGAACGCCGCGCCGAGCCCGTTGAGCGCCGCCAGGCAGCGTTCGGCGATGTCGCCTTCATAGAAGGCGGCGGCCCCGTGGGCAGCGAGCGCGGTCAGCGTCTGCGCCAGCTCCGGCTGCACGACGACTTGGCCACCGTTGCCGGCGACCTGTCCGAACGTCGCCTGGAATGCGGGGGCGGGGGAGACCCGTTCACGTCCCACGGTCACCGCGCGCGCCAGCGCCCGCGAGGCGGGGAACCCCGCCCGCGCGTGGCGCTCGGCGTCGTCGAAGAGGCGATCCCAGGGCAGGCGGCCGCAGCGCTCGTGCAGTGCGCCCCACCCCGCCACGCAGCCCGGGACGGTCACCGCGAGGGCGCCCGTGTCCGGAATCCCGCCGAGAGTCCGATACTGGCCGGCACTCGCGCTTGCCGGCGCCGGTCCTGAGCTGTTCAGCGCGCGCACGGCGCCGGTGGCGCCTTCGTAGACCATCGCGAAGGTGTCGCCACCGAGCTGGCTCATGTGCGGCTGCACAACTGTGAGGACGGCCGCCATCGCGATCGCGGCGTCGGCGGCACTGCCACCTTCGTGCAAGATGCGATCGCCCGCGCGCGTGGCCAGCGGGTGGTCCGCGATCACGCAGGTCTGCGCCCCGCGGAGGGCGCCCCGCCCGGGGCCGTCGGCGCCTGCACCTTCGACCCCCTCGCGCCCACCACCCGCGATCTGCGCGCTCATCCGGCGCCCGGAAACCTCAGCCGGCTTCGCGAAGCAGTTTCAGGACCGCTTCCGGGTTCTCGGCCGCGCGGGCGCGCTTCCAGACCTTCGTGAACGCGCCATCGGGGCCGATGACGAACGTCGATCGCGTCATCCCGATGCTCTTGCGCCCATAGAGGGTCTTCTCGCCCCAGGCGCCGTAGGCGGTCGCGAGCTTCGCGTCCTCGTCGACGAGCAGCGGGAAGGGGAGGTCGTGCTTCGCGCGGAACTTCGTATGCGAGGCAGCGTCATCGGTCGATACGCCGAGGACGATCGCGCCCTCCTCGGCGATCGCCTCGTGGTTGTCGCGGAAGCCGCAGGCCTGCTTGGTGCAGCCGGGCGTGTCGTCGCGGGGGTAGAAGTAGAGCACGACCGTCTTGCCGCGATAGTCCTGCAGCCGGTGGGTGGTGCCGTCCTGGTCCGCAAGCTCGAACTCCGGCGCCGTGTCCCCCGCCGCCAACGTAATCGCCATCTTCTTTCACCCTTCCTGCGACTGGGGCTGCTGCTCGGTGGGTGCAGCCGCTGGAGCGCCCTTGCCTCGCCGACGGACTCTTCGAGGAGTCGCGCTTAGCGAATCACGCCGGAGACGCGCTCCGGGTGGATCCGGACGATCACCCGCTTCTGCGTCTCCAGCCAGGTGGGCAGATCTTCGGGCTCGGTGAAGCCCGAGTCCTTGATGTTTTCGAAGACGAGATGGGTGGCCGGCTCGAGCCCCTCTCGTTCGATATCCGCACGCCCTTCGACGGTGACGAAGTTGAACGGCGCGGCATCGTTGAAGACGGTGATCGTGATGCGTGGATTGCGCTCGAGCGTGCGCACCTTGAGCGTCGGGGCGGTGGTGCTCACCACGAGCGTGTCGCCCTCGCGCGCATAGGCCACGACCGAGCTGCTGGGCTGGCCGCTGGAACGCACCGTTGTGATCACCGCCCAGCGGTTGTCGGTCACGAATTGGTCGAACGCCTCGGTGCCAATCATGCGGCTCCTCGCAATGAGACTGCCCGCGGACGATACACCGCCTTGGGCGCCGGCCGCGCCGCCCCCGGCACAGGGCGCCGGGGCCCGCCTAGAATGCGCGCACCCAAATCAGCACGAGGCGAGGCAGCTATGCCCCAGCTCCCAGGCTTCACCCTCCCGGACAACACGGGTCCAGATCGGACCTTCCCCGCAGGCCGCCCCTCGCTCCTCGCCTTCGTGAAAGAGGACTGCCCCACGTGCGGCCTCTCGATGCCGCTGATCGAAGCCGCGCACACGGCCTTCGGTGAGGGTGTGGACGTGCTCGCAATCGGCCAGGAAGCCGAAGGGAACGCCGTGCTCGTCGAGCGCCATGCTCTCGCGGCGCCGATGCTCGACGACAGCGCGCTCCAGGCCTCCTACGCCTACGACCTCGACACCGTGCCCACGGTCATCCTCGCGGACGGCGCCGGCGGCGAGCTGAAGCGCTTCGTCGGCTTCGGTCGAGACGATTGGCAGGCGCTCTTCGGCGATCTGGCGACGATGACGGGCCTCGAACCGCCGGCCACCGACTGGGACGCCTATCCGGAGTCGCGGCCAGGGTGTGGCTCGCGTTCGGTGGAGCCCGGCATCGCCGAGCGCTTGGCGGCGGAGGCCGAGGGCAGCCCCCTCCGCGCCCGCCGGATCGAGGTCGGGCGTGACGACGACCTGCACGAATTCCTGTACGACCAGGGGCTGACCGACGGCCTCCCCGTGATCCCCCCGACCCCCGAGCGCGTCCTGCGCATGCTCGCGGGCACCACGCGGGACGCTCAGGACCTGGTTGCGATCATCCCCCCGAACCTCGCCCCGGCGACCATCGAGAAGGTGGCGATCAACGCGGTCATGGCGGGCTGTAAGCCCGAGTATCTGCCGGTCGTCATCACGGCGATCGAAGCCTGCTGCACCGAGGAGTTCAACGCCCACGGGGTGTGGGCGACGACGATGGGCGCGGCTCCAGCCGTGATCGTGAACGGCCCCATCCGCCATCGCCTCGGCATGAACATGCAGCTGGGGGCGATGGGGCAGGGCAACCGCGCGAACGCCGCCATCGGCCGCGCGCTGCGCCTGGTCATGCGCAACGTCGGCGGCGCGCGGCCGGGTGGCACCGAACGCTCCACCCTCGGCACGCCGATGAAGTACACCCTTTCCTTTGCCGAGTGGGAGGAGCGCAGCCCCTGGGCGCCCATGCACGTGGAGAAGGGGTTCGAGCCGGACGACGATGTCGTCTCGGTCTTCCCCGCGACGAGCGGGCCGCAGGTCCTGGTCGATCAGACCGCGCGAACCGCGCGCGGTCTCGTCGGGAGCCTGGGCCTGACGATGGCCTCCGTGGGCCACGCCAAGACGCCGACCGGGCACGTCCTCTTCGTCGTCTGCCCCGAGCACGTCGACACCATCTGGCGCGACCGCTGGAGCAAGCAGCAGATTCGCGAGTACATCCAGGAGGTGACGGCGATGCCGTTGCGCGATCGCCTCGCCACCGCCGATGCCGGCGGCATCGAGGCTTCGTCGTTCGGTCCCGACGGTCCCAGCGAGGAGCAGCTCGCAGAGCCGATTTCGAAGTTCCGCTCGACCGACTCCATCCACATGGTCGTGGCCGGGAGCGAGGCGGGCAAGTTCTCGGCGGTGCTGGGCGGTTGGGCGAGCGCGCCCGTCAGCCGCAAGATCGAGGGGTAAGTAAGCTCGCCGCGCTCGGCCCCACCCATTCCCCTCCGCCCCGGCGCTCGACTGCTGCGGCGGCGCGGCCTGATGGCCGCTTCACCTCCGCGCTCGCTTGGTGTTTTCCGGCTCGCTGCGCGCGGGCCGTCCCCCTCTGAACTCTGAACGTTGAACTCTTAGGCTCGCTGCGCTCGGCCCCACCCACTCCCCTCCGCCCCGGCGCTCGACTGCTGCGGCTCCGCAGTTCGCTACGCTCGGGCTGTCCCCTTCTGAACTCTGAACTCCGTCCTTAGGCTCGCTGCGCCCGGCCCCACCCTTTGCCGCCTCGCCCAGCAGACATGGGGTTTCCCCCAGCAGGGCAGTCTCGCCACCGGCGCCGATGATCCCTCTGGGCGCGTCTCGCCCGAGGGGGACTCCGTGGAGAGCTCGCACCTGCGCACTTGCCAGCGTTGCCACGTGGCCTACGACTTCCGTCGCTCGACGAGCCGCTGGTTGAAGCTCACCTACTGCGGAACCCTCTGCGAGCAGGGCGCCCTCGGCTTTACGATCGAAGCGCTGCTGGAGAACGTCGTCACGGTCGCTCCCGTCGAGATCATGGAGCCCATCGATTTCGAGCTCCGGGCCGCCTGAACCGCAGCTTCGCATGGACGCCAAAACGTTGTTGGCGCCTGAACCGGGCGCCGTCTACGCTGGATGGAGAGGTCGCAAGCGGCGGCCTCGAGAGGGGACGACGGCGATGGCAGCAAACATCACCCCAGCAATCAACCTCGAACACATGAAGACCTGCGTTCGTTGTGACATCCGCTACGACTGGCGGAAGTCCTCCAGCTCGACACTCAAGATGACCTACTGCAGCCACCTCTGTGAGCAGGGTGACCTCGGCTTCACCCTCGAAGCGATCCTCCACGCGGAGCGCAAGACGCCGATCGAGACGACCGAGACCGCGGAGCCCGAGATCACGGCCGTCTAACAACCAGTACGTCCTTGCAGATCAAAAGGCCGGGTCCCAGACCCGGCCTTTTCTTGCCCTTCACCCGCGCGGGGTCAGGTCACCAGGGGCGTGTCCTCGCGGTTTGCCCACTCGTACATCGACCCGTCGTAAACCCGCACATCCTCGTAGCCGAGCAGAGCGAGTGCGAAAGCGGTGTGCGCGGCCCGGATCCCGCCCTGGCAGTAGGTAATGGCGCGTGCGTTCGGGGTCACGCCGGCCTCCGAAAGCAACGCCTGCATCTCCTCCGCGGGAAGGAAACGGCGGGTGTCGGTCTGCTCGACGAGGCGGGTCCACTCGAGGTGCTTGGCGCCCGGAACGTGGCCCACGTGCTGGTTGCCACGCGCATTCGTTCCCTCCCACTCCTCTTTGCTGCGGACATCGAGGACCGTGCACGCTCCCGAGTCATGCTCGGCGAGGACGTCATCGACACTCGCGTGCAGCGCTGCCAGCGGCTGCGCGGCGAAGGTCTTCGCTTCCGGGCGGGTTGCGTGAAACGTGGCCGGGCGCGCCTCGCTCAGCCAACGATGCCAGCCCCCGTTCAGGACCTTCGCCTTCGTGTGACCGTAGTAGTTCAGCACCCACCAGAGGCGAGCGGCGACCAGGGCGTTGTTGTCGTCGTAGGTGACGACGGTCGTTTCGGAGTCGACCCCGAGGCTGCCCATCAGCGGGGCGAACTCGTCCGGCGGCATCACGAACATGCCCGCGCCGCCTTCACGCTCCCCCGCTTCCTTGACGTAATAGTGGACCGGCAGGTGAACGGCCCCAG
>Ga0310121_10002135_pt1 | contig 19252 bp, 13 predicted proteins | sample CB27_Tmax_986_MG_FD_203504 | JGI IMG/M metagenome (GOLD analysis project Ga0310121, IMG submission 203504) | Marine microbial communities from Western Arctic Ocean, Canada - CB27_Tmax_986 | ecosystem: Environmental > Aquatic > Marine > Oceanic | place: Canada: Western Arctic Ocean | collected...
CACTGGTTTTGCGGATAATCTATAAATAGGACCATCAACTACAAAATAACAGGACTTTAATGGTAATTCCTGAAAGGACTCTCGCTATGCATCAAAAGTTTCCAAAATTATTTTCTCCTATAAAGTAGTTTTCATCATCGTCCCATAAAAGTAATGCTATATGTGTGAATCTGCTTACTTTACGTTTTGGTTTGGTATTTACTCTATCTAAAACACTGGTTTTGCGGATAATCTATAAATAGGACCATCAACTACAAAATAACAGGACTTTAATGGTAATTCCTGAAAGGACTCTCGCTATGCATCAAAAGTTTCCAAAATTATTTTCTCCTATAAAGTTGGGAGGATATACACTGCCAAATAGAATCGTTTGCACTGGTCATGCTACATCATTCGAAGATGAAGGATTATTCTCTAAACGCCATCTACACTACTTCGAAGAACGGGCTCGGGGAGGCGTAGGCATGATAATAACAGAAGCGGCCGGAATTCACCCGACCAGTGGGACATCTTTGAACATCTTTGAAGATACAACGATATCTAGGCTAAGGGCTATTGGAGAATCTGTACACGCATATAATATACCAATTATAGTTCAAGCTAGCCATGCAGGTAGAAGAATCCCAAACCCAATGGGGATATTTGAAAGCCGAGCAGTAGGACCATCAGCAATCCCTGCACCAACGTTGCATTTTGGCCAAATGATGCCTCATGAGCTAACAATCTCTGAGATACAAGAGCTGATTCTCGCTTACGGGGAAGCCGCACGCCGTATAAGACTTGCTGGGATAGACGGAATAGAGCTTTCGGTCGCCTATGGCAATCTCATTCCACAATTCATTTCTCCTGAAAGCAATCAGAGAACCGATAGATATGGAGGTAATTCGGAAAATCGATTGAATTTTCTTTACGAAGTCGCACAATCTATTCGGAACCACTTAGGACCAGATTGCATCTTGGGTGCACGTTTCACTCATGACTTTCTGGATTATGGTATGAGTGTTTCAGCACTCAAACACATTTTACCAAACCTAGAATCGACAGGTCTATTCACTTACTTTAGTATATCAGCGGGGACAAACTACGACCTCAAGAGTGCAACACATATTATCCCGTCACACTATTACCAACCAGGTCATTTTGCTAACCTCGCAGCAGAAATTAAGGAATTGGTGTCATTACCCATAATCGGTGCTGGAAGAATTACCACACCTGAACTTGCAGAAGGTTTTCTGTCACAAGGTGCTATGGATTTGATTGGCATGGCACGTGAACTCATAGCCGATCCTCATTTCCCTAAGAAAGCTAAAAGCGGACGTGAACAAGAAATACGACCATGTGTTGCATGTAATCAAACCTGTAAAGGACACCAAGCCGTGGGTCTTCCAATTTCTTGTATCTACAATCCTGTTAGCGGACGCGAACAAATTTGGTCTGAAATCGTTCCTGCGAAATCTTTAAAACGAATAGCTATTATAGGGGGTGGCCCTGCCGGTATGGAGGCTGCTCGTATTGCAGCTATAAGGGGCCATAAAATAACACTTTTTGAACGAAGCAACCGATTAGGCGGGCAAGTGAATATAGCTTCCTTGACTCCTGGCCGAGAGGAATTCAAGAAGATCTCGTTATTCCTGGAAAACGCTATGGAGAAGCTCGACATATCTGTGAATCTTAATACGATCATTAATGCTGAATCCTTAGTTCTGGATTCCTATGATTGCGTTATTATAGCGACTGGTTGCAGGCCGTTTATTCCGCAAATCCCGGGGGCAGAAGGCCGAAATGTAACAAATGTGTATGATGTTATTTCTGGCAAATCTACGGTTGGGCAAAGAGTGGTGGTAATTGACACACAAGGGTTAAGAGCTGGTTGCGATCTTGCGAATTTTCTTATAGATCAAGGAAAGGACGTGGAAATATTAACTGGTATGCCTTTTGTAGGTATGAACATTCATGCAAGCATCTGGTATCAATTGTACGGTGAATTATTAAACAAGGGTGTGAAATTTTCCCCGTTGACAGGTGTTGCAAATATCGGTGAGAGCACTATCGAAACTTTCCATTCTTTAAGAGAGGGAGTTCCTTCTAAACATAAACTTATCGATGGAATAGACACAATTATATTTGCCTCTGGTGGACAGCCAAACGATCATCTATATAAATCATTGTCGAGTAAATGTGATGACCTATATCTCATTGGAGACTGCGCGCAGCCAAGAGACGTTGAAGCAGCTATATACGAAGGGCATAAAGCTGGGAGACTCGTCTAACGACCTGTTGTTGTCACTGATTACTTCATCCTTCTATGTTAAAATGTTGAATATCACAAGAATCAGGAGTCGAATTGAAATTCACCAAGATGCACGGAGCAGGTAACGACTATATTTACATTAGTCCCGCCGATGAATATAAGCAATACGACTGGGCTGAATTATCCGTAACAATGAGTGATCGACACACGGGGATAGGGTCAGACGGTATTATATTGGCCCTACCATCTGAGTGTGCGGACTTAAAAATGCGTATGTTTAATGCTGATGGTTCCGAAGGGAAAATGTGTGGGAACGGAATCAGATGTCTAGTCAGCTTTGCAATAGATGAGAGCATTATCCTGCCAGATAAGTCGCCTGTTTCAATCGAAACGCAATCTGGAATATTGACCGTTTCCCCTGTTTTCGAAGAAGGTGAAATGGTAAGTGCCAAAGTATCCATGGGATCACCTGGATTAACGCCAGCTTCAATCCCTGTAACCATCAACGGGTTAGACATGGTTTCTGATTATCCTCTTACTATAGCTGGCACAGAATACATGATAAATTGCGTATCTATGGGAAATCCACACGCTGTAGCTTTTTTAGATACACCCGTGGAAGATGTCCCTCTAGACAAAATAGGGCCTATAGTTGAGAATCACGACATTTTCCCAGAGGGTGTTAATTTTGAAATTGTAAATGTCATTGATAGGAAACACGTTAAGGTAAGGGTATGGGAAAGAGGATCTGGCTTGACCCTAGCGTGCGGAACTGGGGCTTGCGCTGTGGCAGTGTCAGCCCGTTTGCATAAATATATTGACGATGATGTAATTGTAACTCTCCCAGGAGGAGACCTATTAATACGATGGGCAGGAAGTGGTAACGTCGTAATGGAGGGCCCAGTGGCGAAGGTGTTCAAAGGTGAGTGGGCGAAGTAACCACATTGAGAGGGGCAAATAAGTCTGAATATTCTATATAATCAAGCCTACATACTCCATTGATTTAAGCTGGTTGTCAGCGGTGTATGTATGGAGCTTATGTGATTTATTGGAGGAACGATGAAATTTGCGGAACGTGTAGAAAAGGTCCCACCATATCTTTTTGTCGAGATAAGCAGAAAAATCGCTGAGAAGAAAAGTCAAGGAATAGAAGTTATAAGTTTTGGAATAGGGGATCCGGATTTACCTACACCAGAAAACATTATCGAAAAGCTTAGAAGTACCGCTCTTGATGGTGCTAATCACCGATATCCAGAATCGGACGGTCTTCCAGAATTTAGAGAGGCAGCAGCAAGATGGTACCAGAAGCGTTTCGGTATCTCGCTTGATCCTGGATCGGAAGTCCTATCGTTAATCGGAGCCAAGGAAGGTATAGGCCACGCCTCACTTTGTTTCTTAGACCCTGGAGATATAGCGTTGGTTCCCAATCCCGGCTATCCAGTTTATTCTGTAGGTACGTGGTTCGCCGGTGGTGAATGTCACTGGATGCCACTTCTTGAAGAAAACGGCTGGATGCCCGATTTAGACGCCATACAACCAGATGTCGCCGCAAGAGCTAAAGTAATGTGGCTCAACTACCCTAATAATCCTACAGGTGCTTTAGCAAGTACTGCCTATTTTACGAAAGTGGTGGAATTTGCTCGAACCCACGACATCGCTGTGCTACATGACGCCTCTTACACAGAGGTATCATTTGATAATACAAAACCAATCAGTTTTCTTCAGACACCTGGAGCTATGGACGTTGGCATGGAATTTCACTCCTTATCCAAAAGTTACAATATGACTGGATGGCGGCTCGGTCTCGCGCTAGGAAATGCTGAAATGATAAACGCTTTGATGACAATCAAATCCAATTTAGATTCTGGTGTGCCTCAAGCAATACAACTTATGGGTATAGAAGCCCTGAACACTCCTGACTTCACGATTGGTACCAGGAACGGCATATACCAGCATCGTCGGGATAGGGTAGTGGAGGTCCTTCGAAATATAGGGCTACAAGTGGATCCACCCAAAGCGGGTCTTTATGTTTGGGCTCGTATCCCTGATGGTTATACTTCAGCTCAATTTACAACTATGTTACTAGAACAGAAAAATATTGTGGTTACTCCAGGAACTGGATACGGTGAGTACGGTGAGGGATATATTCGATTATCTCTCACAATAGCGAATGAATACCTTGAAAAAGGATTAGCAAGTCTTTCATCATTGACGATTCCTAAAGTGCGTTAGTCATAAAACAGAACTGGAGGAGTTAATCATCCCCAAAACACTTATTTCGACAAAGGCAAGACCAGAACGGTCATATTTAGTTGGTATAGACATAAAGAATGATCGAAGTTCATGGTCGATCGATGACTCAATGGCCGAGTTAGCTGAACTGGCTCGCAGTGCAGGTGCATTAGTTATAGGATCGACGTTTCAAAGACTAGACAGGCCAACCAATACGTATATTGGAAAGGGAAAGCTCCAGGAACTGAAAAATCAAATAAGCCTCCTCAATATTGATACTGTCCTAGTGGATGATGAATTAACACCCACCCAACAAAGAAATTTTGAAACAGAACTTGGGGAGAGGGTGAAACTCATTGATCGCACAGCCTTGATTCTTGATGTTTTCGCCCGGCGCGCGCACACGAAAGAAGGGCGTCTTCAAGTCGAGTTAGCCCAACATGAATATCTGCTTCCTAGATTAGCAGGTCAGTGGACACATTTGGAGAGACTGGGCGGCGGTATAGGTACCAGAGGACCAGGAGAAACTCAATTAGAGACTGATCGCCGGTTGATTAGGCGTAGGATCCAGAATCTCAAGAAAAACCTCGAAAGTGTCCGAACACATAGAAGACTATACAAGGAGAGGCGAAAACAACGAGACATCCCTGTAGCATCTTTAATAGGCTACACCAATGCAGGGAAAAGTACCATCCTGAACACCCTTAGCAAATCCAAGGTAAAAACAGAAAACAGATTATTCTCCACTTTAGATCCTGTGACTCGTAAAATCCTACTTCCATCTGGAAACCAATTACTCTTAACAGACACCGTAGGGTTCATTCAAAAGCTTCCCCATACACTAGTAGCTGCATTCAAAGCAACTTTGGAGGAAGTAGAAGAATCTGAAATTCTAGTACACGTCGTAGACATAACGCACAATAACGCCGGTGACCAAGCAGAAGTTGTAGATGAAATTCTCAAGAAACTAAATCTATACTGTAAGCCAAGGATCTTGGTACTAAATAAAATAGATAAACTAAAGTCATTAGACGGTAAACCTGTTACTTCAGATATCCAGCACAAGTTCGGTAGTTTATTGGAAAAAGTGGTCTTTATCTCAGGATTGAAAAATATAGGAACAACTAGACTGAAATTAGAGCTAGACAATATCTTGAATAATAATACCAGAAAGACTACTAATAATCCTGATGTATATCATCAGGATAGGGTGAAGGCCAGCAAAACTGTACAATAGCCTCATCACGATTGATAAAACAAGTTCGCACTATAATAGTTATGTCAAGTTGCTAAATACAATTTGCCAACTTGACATAATGCTTTATGTTTAGATTGCGATTTACGCTGACGATACATTAATCAAACCGGCAAGATGAAGTTGATAAAGAAACCTTAAACCTGACTCTTCAACATTACCAACTTCGTACTTAACGGTATTAAATCCGTTAAAGAAGCCCGGTAGTTTCATTGTAGAGTGTTTAATAATAACCACTCTGTCACCATACAATGCAGTCACCACACCTAATTGATAAAGAATCTCAGCTTCAAAATCGGAAAGTTCATCTTTGTTTTTTGTTGCATCGTGGTTGAAGAGCAATATTCCAGAGTTGCAACTTCTCATCTCGGTGGAAATCTTTATGGGTCCGGATAAGTTTTTTCCTAATCTACTATTCATATAGGCGTAACTAATATCGAATTTATCCAAGACTGAAGTTACAAATTGTGTGAGTTCTGATTCGCCATTTTGTAAAATTAGTATACTGGCAGAAGCACCAATATCTGCATTTGTACCGTCCACGTGCCCGATTTCTTTATTTCCTAATTCATGATTGGATCCAAATGTTGTATTATTTCGTTTCGAATTTGCCACGTTAACGTTTAGCGTTCCTGTATCTACATCAAGAATATCTGTAAATATTCCATTTGCTTTAATTATAGTTAAGCATTCATGAGTGAGGCCTAAATCTATACCAAACTCTCTATGAAGAGTGTTTTGGCAATAAAGATCCTCTGGCAATTTTCTACCTTGTAACATCACATAAAATTGTCTGAAAAGTTCTGGCCTTAATGCAGCGGATGTAAGAGCTTTTCTAACTTCTGATTCATTCTTGGGGGCGACAACACTTTCACCTAGATCGGTAAGGCTGATGAGATCATCTTTATATGATCCTATCGTCAGACCATAATTTTTTGACGAGTTAAGTTTAATAGTAAATCCACTGCTTTTTTCTGTTGTACCTATTGCTCTTGCTAGCATTACACGATCAAACGGTAAACCTGAATTCCTTTCCTGTATTGTTCGAGCAATAGCTAGGGAATCTTCCAGAGTATTGGTTGGATATGGCCTGGTTCGTCTTCGTCGTTTTCCAGAGATATTCTTTGAATGCATGTCAGAGAGCACTCCTTCGAAATAGTATTACAGGTTATAAACATCCTGTATGATCTTCACTTTCACTCTATTAACAATAGATGTATATTGTTAACATTTCACGTTCACAGCTGTTACTTACGGCTTATCGTGATTCCTTATGCAGAAGAACGCCCCTGAAAAGACATATTCCTATTCAGAAAAGATTCAGAGGACTTCAAGCATTTATTTGTTCCTGCATTATATTAAGAAAGGCCACAAGTGTAAATAAATGAAATACGGAATTGAAATGCCGTTACTTGAAAAGAGGATTTTTTCACATTCGCTTTTTATCAATCCTAACAAATCACTGCCTTCATTCCTATTGTCCCGTGGTCATCGTGGTAAAATATGATTTAGTTTGGATTTATATGCGTTAGAATCTTCCCTAGCGATCATATTTCTAATTGTTAGGAGTCACACAACGTGCAAGCGGATAAGGAACTACCATTTACCAGCGCTACTGAAATTCGAAACCGCATAGCCACTAAAGATCTATCTCCTGTTGAAGTAACCCAAATGTACCTGGAACGAATCGAACGGCTAGACCCTCAATTGAATTCCTTTTTAACAGTAACAGCAGACAAAGCGATTGAAGCTGCCCGATCAGCAGAAAATGCTGTCTTGAGGGGCGAATCTTTAGGTCTATTACATGGCATCCCAATATCAATTAAAGACTCGGAAAACACAAAGGGCATTCGAACCACTATGGGATCGTTAATATATCGGAACAATATTCCAGATAAAAACTCCCTGCCCGTTGAACGTCTCATCAAGTCTGGCGCTATTATATTAGGGAAAACTAATTGTCCAGAATTCGCCCTCATAGGAGATACAACGAATAACCTGGGAAGCCCGTGTCGCAACCCATGGAATCCAGATCTAAGTCCAGGCGGATCCACAGGAGGAGGAGCCGCAGCTTTGGCGGCTGGACTATGTTCGATTTCTCAAGGCAGTGACGGAGGTGGTTCCATAAGAGGTCCTGCCAGTTTCTGTGGCATATATGGAATAAAGCCATCTCTAGGCAGAGTTCCTAGGGACACAAGTCCCGTAGCAAATTCCCTTGTAAACCTATTCAGTCAACACGGGCCTTTAGCGCGAAACGTTAGGGACGCAGCCCTAATGTTGCAGGCACTATCAGGCTGGGATAAACGTGATCCAGCGGCTCTTAGAGGGTCACCAGAAGATTATTTAAAGGCCACCTCTCTCGACATTAGTGAATTTACATTTGGTTGGAGCCCCGACTTCGGAGGCTTCCCTGTCGACCCCGAAGTCAAAAAAATATGCAGTGAGGCTGCACTAACCCTAGAAGATTTGGGGGCAGGTGTAGAAGAATACGACATAAACCTTAAAGATCCCGATAAGACCTTCTGGACTCTGACATGTACCAGTGTTTACGCCAGGTATGGAAGATTTTATAAAGAACATTTCGAATCTTTGATGCCGTATACACGTAGAAAAATAGAGGAGGGAGCAAACATAACTGGTACCGATTATGTGAAAGCGCTAGGCGAAAGAGATATTATCCGAGCCTCATTTATGAGACAATTCCAGAAATTCGACTTACTAGTTAATCCTACTACTGCAGTACCTGCATTCCCAGTAGGTCAGCCTACCACCAAAATTGGAGATTATGCGGTTGATGAATATGAAGGTTACAACCCCTTTAATTTTAACATTAATATGATAGGCTGCCCCGCAGCATCCATACCATGCGGTTTTACAACCAGTGGTATGCCAGTGGGCCTACAGATTGTTGGCAATTTTGGAGAAGAATCCAAAGTATTCGCAGTCTCAGCAGCTTTTGAATCAGCCCGCCCTTGGTCACAATTTCGCCCAATCATTTCATGACGCAACCGGAGATGACTATGTTAACTTCCATGAAATCACTGAAAAATATGATCCTCGCACAAATCAGCAATGCGTTAGGATTTGAGAGGTACGTATTGTCCCATGCCATATCTAACATAAGCCGACTTTGCAACTATTCGTTACTTAGACAATTGAAGTGCCGACATGTAATGACAACAGTTGTTATTCTTCTGTCGTTTGCGCTAGCTAGCTGCAATGCGATTACATCGGGCGTGTCAAATACTGAAGTGACAGAGATCCCAACCTTTAGTGATAACGAATATATATCCGACGATTCTGTTGATAAGTCAGGTCTTCCCAAAGTCATCCCTCCCGATAAACCTCTAAATCCTCCGTCAGAAGTTCCTGAGGAGTTAAACGTAGTATGGGAAGTATGGGCTCACCTAGTAAGAGACCACGTAGACAAGTCAACCATGGATCCAAAACTATTTTCTGAGGCCGCAATCAAAGGCATCATAGGAGCACTGGGAGACCCACATACACATTACGTGAGTGCTGAAACATTCGAAATTGACAATCAAGACTTACAAGGTAACTTCGAAGGTATAGGGGCAAATGTTACTTCTAGATTAGATGGTAAGCTCGTTATTGTATCGCCTATAGAAGGCGGTCCCGCAGAACGAGCAGGGATACGACCTGGCGACATCATTCTTCAAGTCGATGGAGAAGACATTTCCGGCTTAAGTTTATTGGAAGCAGTGACTAGAATTAGAGGCCCCCGTGGCACAACTGTCAGTTTACTCGTCCAACACCTGGGAGAAATTGATCCCGTGGAAATTATCATACATAGAGATGTGATACCTTTAGTCAGCGTTCTTACACGGTCCAAACAGGGAGACCGCATCGCCCACATAAGAATAACAAACTTCTACGCAGATACCGCGCAGAGACTATATCAAGCTCTGATTAAAGCAGCTAATTCCGGTGCGGAGGGACTAATTATAGATGTACGAGACAATCCTGGAGGGTTACTAAGCTCAGCAATAAATGTAACCAGCATTTTTCTAGACGACGGCCTGGCTTTGTACGATGTAGATGGTAATGGTACCCGCACTAATCATCATCTGAAGGATACAGGCGGCATTGGAACAACAATACCTATGGTAGTGTTAGCAAACGAATACAGCGCCAGTGCTAGCGAAATTCTAATTGGAGCAATTCAAGACAGAGGTCGCGCTCCCGTAGTAGGTGCCACAACTTTCGGTAAGGGTAGTGTGGGAATTTTAAGACGCCTAAACAATGGCGCAGGATTATTTATGACAACTTCGAGATGGTACACTCCAAGCGGGCGATTAATTCAAGGGATTGGATTAGAGCCAGACGTTGAGGTCACCGCAAGAAACAGAGAGCAAGCAGAGTCACTACAGCTTGAAAAAGCTTTCGAAATTTTAGTACAAATACTAGATTAGTTTTTAATCCACGTGTTTTAGGGCATAAAGTCATGTCAAGAATTAAAACAATAGCACAAAACAGAAAAGCTAGGTTCGATTATGAAATACTTCAGATTTACGAAGCAGGACTAGTCCTGACCGGAACGGAAATTAAGTCGATAAGAGAAGGCAGGATTAACTTAGGTCAAAGTTATGCTAAACCGGATTCAGGTGAAATATGGTTACACAATACACACATCGCGGAATACTCCCACTCAAGCCAAATCCTTTTCGATAACGCCGACCCTACTCGACCTCGCAAGTTACTGCTACATAAATCAGAGATTAGACACCTCACAAGTGAGGTGTCTCAAAAAGGACAAACGATAGTCCCCATCAAACTTTATTTCAAAAAACAGCTGGTGAAAGTACAATTAGGCTTAGCTAGAGGGCGTAAAAAATTTGACAAACGCAGGGCAAGTATGGAAAAACAGCGAGAGAAGGATGCACGCTATGCCACCAAACGCCTATGATCTCGTAACTTTGTAGCCTAGCTTTCATACCCTAGTAGCGTAAATTTATGGTTGACTAACTACAAATTGCTGTTATAGAGACTGTTGGAATAAGAAGAGCCCCCGCGATTTCCAGCAACAATATCGTGGGGGCTCTCAAACCTTGAACGTTGGTTAGGGATTTATCGAGAGGAAAGATATTTAGACCACTGTTTAAGTGTCTGCCAATCAGTAAACCTCTCAGTGGGACCCTTCCCACTATGTTGATACCATAACTCAAGTTTGCCATTAAATATGTGACCTTTAAGTTTCACTATACTATTCCTTTTGAAACACTGAATTTGATTTATATACCGCCGACTCTGCGTACTGAGTCAGACACGTGTTGTCTGTTCATAAGAATGAACGATATTAACGTATCTTTATCCCGCTCTCTTTACTTCCAACGACTCACCTGGGGCTAAAGCTACCCTCTTAACGTTGATACCTAATTTTAGTAACCAATATCCCAGAGTAGCTTTACTCACGCCCAACTGATCGGCAGTTTCTGAAAGTCCATGGTCTGTAACCATCTCAGGTAAAATTTTCTCTAAAGATTGATGAAACCGTTCTTCCACAGCGACCATCATTTTAGTCTTTCTAGCCATCGTGATACCCCTTTATATTCTCTGATTTCTAGATTTGAATGTACTTCATACTAACTTCTTCCTTAAAGTTTTGTCAATGCTTTTCCAACCCTTTTCTAATACTTGTTTAGTTTTTCTAGAGTTTTTCAAGACTTTCCTGATATGTTCACAAAATGATTAGACGTGAATTTCACGTTTAAGTTATTAAAGAGGGAGTTGTTGTAACTATACATATGATATGACTTCATTTCAAAAGGAGTAAGTGAATCGTTAAACAGATACGAAAAAGAAGAAGCTCTGTGACATCCATCGATGTAGGCGTCAGAAATACCTACGGGAGGTATCAGTAATAGTGTTCTGATGTGTCATTGTTTCGAGATACCCAGTCAAGCGAGTCTTAATTAGTGTAGAAACATACTCATGCTACTCGTGATCCTGCACAGTTACGCATTTTACGTATCTATCATTTCTTCTAAATTGCATCACTCCTATCCATTATATTCTTGACCATCTATTTGGCATTTTGTTAAACTTCATTTATGATTCGTGTCCCTGTAGCTCAGATGGACAGAGCAGCTGCCTTCTAAGCAGCGGGTCGTCGGTTCGAATCCGGCCAGGGACACACATATTAAACTATGGAAATATCTCCATAGTATACGTCGGTGTTTCACCCGTTTAATTCATTGCGAACTCTATATCGAATCCCCGGCACTCATAATGATTACACTAGGGCCATAAGAACTAAAACTTAAATACTTTAGTCCCCTACCCCCCCATAGGCATGAGGTTAGCGAGCATAAAACTAATGGCGAATCGATTAATTAATGAAACCAGTCCTTATCTACTACAGCATGCAAACAATCCTGTTGATTGGTATGCATGGGGTGCAGAAGCCCTATCCCGTGCAAAAACTACCGATAAGCCTATCTTACTTAGCATCGGATATTCCGCATGCCATTGGTGTCATGTGATGGAAAGAGAGTCCTTTGAAAATCTCGATATAGCTGAGTTGATGAACGAACACTTCGTTAACATTAAAGTTGATAGGGAAGAACGTCCCGATTTAGATTCCATTTATATGACAGCAATCCAATTAATGACAGGACATGGTGGTTGGCCTATGACAGTCTTCTTAACCCCCAACTGTGAGCCTTTCTATGGAGGCACATACTTCCCTCCGACAGACCGACATGGATTGATAGGGTTTCCCAGGCTACTTAAGTCTATCGCTGAGACTTATAATGAGAGAAGGGATGATGTAAATAAAGTCACAAGACACCTCATGTCACGCCTCGAAACAATGTCTTCCAAGATAAGAAACGATAATACATTGACACAGGACATCATTACCAAGGCGTATGAGAATTTGGTACCTAACTTTGACGCTCAACATGGAGGCTTTGGGCAGCAACCTAAATTTCCACAACCTATGATCTATGAGTTTATCTTACGGCACTTCATAAGAACAGAAAGCTCGCTAGGTTTGGAAATGATAGAATTAACTCTTGATCGTATGGCCGAAGGTGGAATATACGACCAATTGGGCGGTGGGTTTCACAGATATTCTACTGATCAGCATTGGCTAGTACCCCATTTTGAAAAGATGTTGTACGACAATGCTCTCCTGGTTTCACTATATCTCCACGCATATCAAGTAACTAAAAACCCGACCTATCGCCGAATTGTTGAAGAAACGTTAGACTACGTAACCAGAGAAATGACAGATGGTTGTGGTGGGTTTTATTCCTCCCAAGACGCTGATAGTGAGGGCGTTGAAGGCAAATATTTCGTCTGGCAAAAAGATGAGATACTGGATGTCCTTGGTAACTGCGATGGGGAAATCATTAACAACTACTTTGGAATCACACGGAAAGGGAATTTCGAGGAATCGAACATACTGCGAGTTGAGCAAGACGAATTTAACTTGAGGAAGAAATTCAACTTGTCTAAACAAGACTTTGACGCTATTTTGCAACGTTCCAAGATTAAACTTCTGGAGAACAGGAGTCATCGAATACCACCATCTCGCGATTCTAAAATCCTTACTTCTTGGAATGCCCTCATGTTACGTGCTTTTGCCAAGGCTTCCTCAATCCTAGAACGTTCTGAATATAGAGAAATTGGAGAAGTGAACGCAAGATTCCTACTTGATAACCTGCGGCAAAATGGTAGATTACTCCGCACCTACAAAAATGGCCAATCAAAATTAGGAGGATATCTAGAAGATTACGCATTCCTAATAGACGGCCTTCTCGCTCTGCACGAGGTAACATTCGAGCCTGAATGGCTAAAAGAGTCTATGTCCCTTGCAGATCAAATGGTAGACTTATTTTGGGATGATGACTCGAATCAGTTCTATGACACAGGAAAAGACCAGGAAAATCTTATTATTCGGCCCTGTGAACTTACTGATAACGCAATACCATGTGGAAGCTCAGTAGCCGCCGATGTTCTTCTTAGGCTTTCTATTATTACCGACAACGCTGCATATAGGGATAAGGCAATATCGCTACTAAGTGCTGCTCAAGGAATGATGAGCAGTTTCCCAGCGTCCACTGGACATTGGTTGAATGTTTTGGATGCTTACCTGAATGGAACAAAGGAAATTGTTTTGGCTGGTAACCCATCGGCAAACGACACCCGAAAACTTTTATCAGCCCTATACGAGAACTACATCCCAAGCTATATACTGGTAGGAATAAAGGAACCCAAAGAATCCATACTCGACTTACCAATAACAGAAAACAGAGGTCAAGTAAATGCCATGGCTACGGCTTTTATATGCGAAAATTATGTATGCCAAATGCCAATAACAGACGCTACACAATTTTCAATGGAATTACAAAATTGACATCAACTTATCCTATATTTATTAAATTGCAAAAGTTCTATATTCTGGACATCATTAAAGTAATTCACATTAGCACCTTAAGATCAACACCAAATACTGACCAGTTTATATCTGAATCTATATGATGGCTTAAGCGGATTATGATGCAAATAATTAAATCAATACAAGATCCTTTCGGCGGAGTGAATGTGAGTCCAGATGATCTTGTTCCCAGTCCCACTAAATTTAAAGATCAGCTCCGATCTTCATTGATCGCCTGGAAACGACAGGGGGTCAAGGTTGTCTGGATTAAATTAGATCTTTCTAAATCTAATTTAATCCCCATAGCTGTTGGACTGGGCTTTAACTTCCACCACTCGTCTCAAGATTACTTGATGTTAACCCATCAGATAGTTAAATCATCTTACATTCCTCCGTATGCGACTCACTACATCGGTGTCGGAGGTGTAGTTCTAAACGCAGATAAACAAATTTTAGTAGTGTCTGAAAAATATCGATCGCAGTACAAAGAACCTTCCTACAAACTGCCTGGAGGCGCAGTACATCAAGGGGAACACCTAGAAGCAGCAATAATAAGGGAAATATTTGAGGAAACTGGGATTGAGACGTCATTCCATTCCCTTGTTTGCTTTCGTCATTGGCACGGGTATCGGTACAATAAATCTGATATTTACTTCGTCTGTCGATTGGAACCTTTAACTCTTAACATATCCATGCAGATTGAAGAAATAGACGAATGTCTCTGGATGTCTATCGACAAATACATGAATTCCAATCACGTTAGCAATTTTAATAAAAAGATAGTTGGTGCAGCTTTGGATTCACAAGGTGTTGTACCCACAAAAATGGAAGATTATACCAATGAAGAAAGGTACGAATTCTTTTATCCAGGTTGATTTATATACCAATGGGAGCGATTAATTGTCGAAAGAAAATGGTTTTAAAATAGGTATCGACGTAGGTGGCACATTTACAGACTTTGTAGTTATTAAAAAAGATGGATTCCCTAAATATTATAAAACACCATCAACGCCTCACGACCCGTCAGCAGGTGTTTTGACAGGCTTAAATTCGATTGCAGCTGACAACAATGTGATCATAGAAAAATTATTAGGGGACACAAATCTACTAATACATGGTACTACCGTGGCAACCAATACCTTGATTGAACGTAAAGGAGCTAAGGTCGGTCTACTTACTACCGAAGGATTCAGGGATCTTATTGAAATGCGAGAGGGCCTAAAAGAAGATCGTTACAATTTAAGGATGACGCCTGTCGTGCCTTTAGTAAGTCGTCACCTACGGTTAGGCATCCCAGAAAGGATAAACTCAAACGGCGAAGTGATTATTCCCATAGATGAAAATGCCATAGATCTGGCTTTAGATAAACTGGAGCGGGAAGGTGTTCAAGCTCTAGCTGTATGCTTTCTTTTTTCGTTTCTGAACCCTGATCACGAAAAGAAAGTATTAGATAAGATCACCAGTAGGTTCCCGGACATGTATGTTTCTCTTTCTCATCAGATAATTCCTCAAATCAAGGAGTTCGACAGACTAAGTACTACTGCCATTAACTCTTACGTTGGACCCGCATTCGGATCATATCTCGCAAATTTAAGAGACCGTCTTACCCGATCGGGTACACACCAAAATCTCCTTATAATGCAGTCGAACGGAGGAGTTGCACCTATTGAGGATTCAATACCTGCCGCAGTCAAAGCAATTCTGTCTGGACCTGCTGGAGGTGTGAATGGAGCAGCTTCCTATGGACAACTCATTGGTGAATCTAAGCTAATAGCCTTTGATATAGGTGGTACCAGTACTGACATTTCACTCATTGAAAACGGAACACCTCATCTGACACATGAAAAGTTTGAAGCGGGATGGAAAATTGCCGTTCCTATGATAGATATTCATACACAAGGAGCCGGAGGAGGTAGCATAGCTAGAGTTAATGAAGGAGGCATTCTTCGAGTGGGACCAGATAGCGCAGGCGCCGATCCTGGCCCGGCATGCTATAACAGCGGAGGAACCTTACCAACGGTTACCGACGCGAACCTTTTGTTAGGATATCTGGATCCTACGAATTTCCTGGGTGGACAAACCCAACTGAATAAAGAGTCTGCTGAAAAAGTTCTATATGAGCAAGTAGCCAAACCACTTGGATTATCAACTACTGAAGCAGCCTACGGTGTGCACGAAATCGTATCTACCAACATCTCTGAGGGCGTCAGATTAATGTCAGTCAAGAAGGGCGTCGACCCCAGAGATTTTGTTATTTTAGGATTTGGGGGGGCTTCTGGACTACACGTTAGTAAGGTCGCAAGAAAGCTTGACATAAGCAAGGTTTACATACCACATGCGGCTCCTGTATTGTCGGCGTACGGTATGCTTTCAACGGATCTAAAGTACGACTTTTCCCGTTCATATCCCATTGGTCTCGGCGATATTGACATGGATAGGGTTCGTTCAATATTTGAAGAACTGGAATCCAATGGACGAAAGAAGCTTATAGCTCAAGGAATCCCTGAAGAATCTACAGAAGTGGTAAGATCTGCTGACATGAGATACCTCGATCAAATATATGAGGTTAACATACTCATGCCAAGTACAACCCTGGATGACGATTCTCTATTGACTGAATTATCGTCTAATTTCCACAAACGTTATGAAGAACTGTATTCATATCATCAATCAAACCAGGAAATACGACTTGCAAATCTACGCGTGTCGGTTATCGGTCGTCTGCCGAAGACCGCTTTGCCTAAACATGAGGGAGCAAAAAATTTAGATCTAGCCCGAAAACACTCTCGACAAGTTTATTTTGGTAAGTGGGTAACTACCTCAATATACGACGCCGAAAAAGTCCCGCCGGGATCGGAAATACTTGGGCCAGCTATCATTGAATCAAAATTCACCACTGTAATTATTGAAGAAGGAAACATCATTACGATGGATGATTATGGTGGCATGGCCTTAAATATATCCACTGATAAAAACAGTACCGAAACGGATTCCCATTCAGACAATATTGCAGTTGACCCAATCACACTTGCGGTGGTCGAGAATCGTTTAGAGTCTATAGCACTTGAAATGAAGGAAGTTATGCTCCGAACATCTATGTCACAGATCCTCAATTCAAGCCACGATTTTTCAACCGCTATTCTAGACGCAGACTGCCAACTTATTGCTCAAGGAGAAGGGATACCTGTACACGTAAGTGCTTTACCAATAGCGGGGGAAGCCATTAAAAGTTACTTCGGTAACAAAATTAAAGAAGGAGATCTCTTCGCACTAAACGATCCGTATTTTGGCGGAAGTCATTTGCCAGACATTACTGTAATAAGACCCGTTTTTTATGATCGTCAATTAATGTACTATATGGTTAACAGAGCTCATCACAGTGACATAGGTGGAGCAACTCACGGCGGCTATAATGCGAGTGCAACCGAAATATATCACGAGGGTCTCAGGATACCACCACTCAGAATATACGAAGATGGGAAACCCATAGCCGATCTTCTTCAAATGCTATCTGCTAATGTTCGCCATCCTGAAAACTTTATAGGCGATCTGAATGCCCAAATTGGTTCGGTCAATACCGCCAGTAAGCGGATAGTTTCGCTGTTAAATGACTACGGACCTGCTAAATTAAGAGTTGCAACAAATGATATCCTGGAAGCTACAGAAAAACAGGTTCGCCAGTTCATTTCAGAATGGCCAGACGGAACCTATAAAGGTGAGTCTTTAATAGATGATGACGGATTTGAAGCTTCAATGATCCCAATACGAGCAACTGTAACTATTTCTGGAGATTCCATGACAATCGATTTAGGAGAGTCTAGCCCACAAGTTACAGGATTTATCAACAGCGCATATGCTAACACTCGATCACTATCACACGTAGCGATTATGTATATGGCCCCATCCGATGTTCCCAAAAATGAAGGCTCTATTCGGCCAGTTAAGGTTATTGCTCCAAAAGGTCTAATAGTTAACGCAAATCCACCAGCGCCTGTCTGTATGAGTACCAATCATTGTGCAGAGGAGATAATAGAGGCCATATTTAAGGCCTTAGCCCCAGCTGTTCCTCAAGCCGTGAATGCTGGCTTTTCACGCCGTCTACGTTATGCAATTATGGGATCCGATCCTCGGACTGGCCGTAAATTTATCTGGCACTTCTTCATGGCAAGGGGCGGAGGTGGAGCTTCTCAAGGATTCGACGGTTGGTCTAATGTTGGCGAAGTCCAAGCAGTTGGGGGTATACGCGCCCCCAGCGTAGAAATCACCGAAGAAAGATTCCCATTTCTTGTTAGATATCAAGAAATGCGACCAGATTCAGGTGGTGATGGCCAATGGAGAGGAGGATTAGGTGCGACCTGCGAGATTGAATATCTCGGCGATGGTCCTGCTATACTAAATACTGCAGGAGATGGAATCATCAACCCTCCATTCGGTCTATTTGGCGGACACCCAGGAACACCACACAGATACAGTATTATCCATAATGATGAAGAGCGTATTTTACTATCAAAGGAGACAGGCGTAATTATATATCCTGGGGACAGGATTATTACTCTATCCTCGGGAGGCGGCGGATTTGGAAACCCAAATAAACGTTCGGTAGAAACTCGTGAATGGGATATAATAAACGGATATTGTACTTGATGAAATATCAATCCCAAAAGCTATATTTCTCAATTCGTCCACTGCAAGGTGTGTTTTGAATACAAAAGAAACGCTGATTTATAACCTACAATCGATCGTAGGCAAGAAATATGTAGTATACGAACCCGAAGATCTCATTGTCTTTGAATACGATGGTTCTGTTGATAAAGCCATGCCCACGGCGGTTGTTCTTCCAAAATCGACTGAAGAAGTGTCGCGTGTAGTGCAATTATGCAAACGCCAGAGATTACCAATCATTCCTAGGGGTGCAGGCACTGGATTAAGTGGAGGATCCATCGCTGAACATGGCGGAGTGGTTATTGCCTTAACTCGCATGACCACAATACTTGAAATCGACCAGGAAAACCAACTGGCCATAGTAGAACCTGGTTTAGTGAACATCGACCTTTCTAACGCTGTGTCTAAGCATGATCTTTACTACGCCCCCGACCCTTCGAGTCAGAAA